>Ga0114915_1000512_pt1 | contig 17738 bp, 9 predicted proteins | sample MalvirAntarct_55_FD_87288 | JGI IMG/M metagenome (GOLD analysis project Ga0114915, IMG submission 87288) | Marine viral communities from the Global Malaspina Expedition - Malaspina viral metaG Antarct_55 | ecosystem: Environmental > Aquatic > Marine > Oceanic | place: South Georgia Island...
AGGTAAAGCTATAGAGCAAGAGTGGTTTAATAGTGATACTGGTTCTGGTAGATACAAGTCTAACCATAATGATTTTCATAATTTAAGGTTGTACGCTAGAGGCGAGCAGTCTGTTCAAAAGTATAAGGATGAGTTGTCTATAAATGGTGATTTGTCCTATCTTAATTTAGATTGGAAGCCTGTTCCAATTATTTCTAAGTTTGTAGATATTGTTGTTAATGGTATTGCCGAAAGAATGTACGACATAAAGGCATACTCACAAGATCCTCATGGTTTAAAGCAAAGAACAGAGTTTGCAGAAAACATGATATCTGATATAGAGAACAAAGGTATTAACACTGTAGCAGCTTCTTTTGGTATGAATTTAACAAAAAGCAGTGTTAAAAATCTTCCGCAAACAACTGAAGAAGCAGAGCTGTACATGCAACTAACATATAAGCAATCTGTAGAAATAGCTGAAGAGCAGGCTTTAAAAACTTTATTTGAAGGCAACAACTACGAGTTGATTAAAAAAAGATTTTATTACGATTTAGCTGTTCTAGGTATAGGTGCCACAAAAACTTCTTTTAATACGTCTGAAGGAGTTGTTATAGATTATGTTGATCCAGCAAACCTAGTGTACTCTTACACAGACTCACCTTACTTTGAAGACATATACTACGTTGGCGAGGTAAAAAATATTCCAGTAAACGAACTAGCAAAGCAATTTCCTCATTTATCAGAAGAAGATCTTGAAGATATAATGAAAAATAAGTCTAACGGCAGGTCTAACTATAATACTAGGCATTCTTACGATAAAGAAGATAATAACACAATTCAAGTTTTATACTTTAATTACAAAACCTACATGAACGAGGTTTACAAAGTTAAAGAAACTAGTAGTGGCGCTGATAAAATTATACCAAGAGACGACCAGTATAATCCACCTGAAAGTAAAAACGCAGATTTTAGCAAAATGCAAAGATCTATAGAGTGCCTTTACGATGGTGCAATGATACTTGGTACTGGCAAGCTGCTTAAGTGGGAAATGGCTAAAAACATGATGAGGTCTAAGAGCGATTATACTAAAGTTAAAATGAATTACTCTATAGTAGCGCCTAGAATGTATGATGGTAGAATTGACTCTTTGGTTAAAAGAATAACTGGATTTGCTGATATGATTCAATTAACCCATTTAAAATTGCAACAAGTAATGTCTAGGTTAGTACCTGATGGAGTTTATCTTGATGCGGATGGTCTAGCTGAAATAGATTTAGGTAATGGGACAAACTATAACCCACAGGAAGCTTTGAATATGTATTTTCAAACAGGTTCTGTTATAGGTAGATCGTTTACGTCTGATGGTGACATGAATCCAGGTAAAGTCCCTATTCAAGAAATTACATCTGGATCTGGCGGTAATAAGATGCAAGCGTTAATTGGAACTTACAACTATTATTTACAAATGATAAGAGATGTAACTGGACTTAACGAAGCTAGAGACGGTAGCACTCCAGATAAAAACGCATTAGTAGGCGTTCAAAAACTAGCGGCAGCTAATTCTAACACCGCAACAAGACACATACTTCAAGCTGGTTTATTTTTAACAGCACAAACTGCAGAGTGTTTATCGCTTAGAATATCTGATGTTATAGAGTACTCTCCAACTAAAGATGCTTTTATGCAGGCTATTGGAGCTAACAACGTGGCGACTCTTCAAGAAATGTCAGAGCTGCACCTTTATGACTTTGGAATATTTTTAGAGTTATCACCAGACGAAGAGGAGACGGCTATTCTTGAAAATAATATTCAAATGGCCTTGCAGCAACAAAGTATAGAGCTAGAAGACGCTATTGATCTTAGAGATTATAAGAATATAAAATTAGCAAATCAAATGCTAAAAATAAGAAGAAAAAACAAACAAGAAAAAGATAGAAAACTTCAGCTAGAAAATATTGAGGCACAAACAAAGTCAAATACAGACGCGGCTACAAATGCAGCTCAGCTTGAAACCCAGAAAAACGAATCTAAAGCTCAAATTGATTCTAGCCTACAACAATCAAAACAAAATTTTGAGCTGCAAAAAATGCAGCAAGAAGTTGAAATGAAAAAAGAACTAATGGCTTTAGAGTTTGATTATAGCATGCAGTTAAAAAGTATTGATGTAGATGGCGTTAAAGGAAGAGAAAAACAAAAAGAAGATCGTAAAGACGAAAGAACAAAAATTCAAGCAACTCAACAAAGTGAGATGATTGAGCAAAGAAATGGTGGTAAACCACCTAAAAACTTTGAGTCCGCAGGTAATGATATACTAGGTGGCGGATTTGATTTAGGTAGTTTTGACCCTAGCTAAAATTATTAATTATTATTATATTATATTATGGAAGAAGAAAATGACAAAGTAGTTGAAGAGACTACACAAACAGCAACTGAACAAGTTGATGAAAGTAAATTTGAGTCCGCGGGTGACGATAGCGTCATGAAGGTAGATTTAAGTAAACCCCCAACACCAAGAGAAGATGAAGTTAAAGAAAGTGACGCTGACAACAGCGGAGTGGTTAATGGCGTTGAAGATGCCAACACCCCACAAGAACAAGAAGAAGTACAACCGGAAGCCGAAGCACAAGAAGCTCCAGTATTAGAAGAAATTACTGAAGAAGAAGTTGAAGAGGTTGAAGAGCAGGTCGAAGAAGCTATAGCGGAAGCTGAGGCTACTGGAAAACCATTACCAGAAAACATTCAAAAGTTAATGGACTTTATGGAAAAAACTGGTGGAGATTTAAGTGATTATGTCAAGCTTAACCAAGACTACAGTAAGTTAGATGATTCAGATTTACTTTATGAATATTATAAGCAGACTAAACCTCATTTAAACCAAGAAGAAATTAATTTTCTTATGGACGATACGTTTTCTTACGACGAAGACGTTGATGATGAAAGAGATATAAGAAAGAAAAAAATAGCGTTAAAAGAGCAAGTTGCAGACGCTAAAAGCCACTTAGACGGGCAAAAGTCTACGTACTATGAAGAGATCAAAGCTGGATCAAAGCTCACAACAGAGCAACAAAAAGCTGTGAATTTCTTTGATAGATATAACAAGGAGTCAGAAGTAACTCAAAAAACAGTTAAAGCAAACTCTGATATTTTTACTCAGAAAACCGAGCAGGTTTTCAATGACAAGTTCAAAGGTTTTGAATATAACGTCGGGGACAAAAAATATCGATTTAATGTTAACAATGCTAACGAGGTTAAGAACACCCAAAGTGATATAAATAATTTTACCAAAAAGTTTTTGGATAAAAATCAAACATTATCAGATGCTAAGGGTTATCACAAATCTCTCTATACGGCTATGAACGCCGACGCTGTTGCAAAACACTTTTACGACCAAGGTAAGGCAGATGCTATGAAAAATAGTATTGCTAAAGCTAAGAATGTTGATATGAATCCAAGACAAAGTCATGGGAAAATTGAAGCAGGTGGTACGAAGTTTAAAGTGCTAGGTGATAATTCTTCTGATTTTAAGTTTAAAATTAAAAAACAATAAATTTAAAAATTAAAAAAAATTAATTATGGCAATTACTGCGGGGCCAAACCTAAATTCGGTTTTATCCCCAACACAAACAACGTTAGTCAATAACTATATTGACTTTACTGCCACTGCAACCGCAGGGTGGGCACAACAATATTTACCAGATCTTATGGAAAAAGAAGCTGAAGTTTTTGGAAACAGAAGCATTGCAGGTTTTCTTTCACAAGTAGGAGCTGAAGAAGCGATGTCGGCTGACCAAGTAGTTTGGTCTGAGCAAGGTCGTTTACACTTATCTTACAACTGTGTTACTACTGATGTATCTGCTGGTTTAGTTACTATCGGTACTGATATCGATGGTAACGCTGCTGCTGGAGCACACGGTATTAGAGTTGGTGATACTGTTATTATTTCAAAAGCTGGCGTAACAATGCAAGGTTACGTGTCTGTTGAAGACACTGGTGCTGCTGTCGCTAATATAACTGTACTTCCGTACAAAGCTGCTGCAATGACTACTTTCTTTGCTGATGGCGATGTTGCGACTATCATGGTTTATGGTTCTGAGTTTGGAAAAGGTACTGTTGGTCAAGTTAAAGCTAACGAGCCACAGTTCAAATCTTTCTCTAACAAACCTGTTATCATCAAGGATTACTTCCAAGTTAATGGATCTGATGCTTCGCAAATTGGATGGGTTGAAGTTTCTGGTGAAGATGGACAAAATGGTTACTTATGGTACTTAAAAGCTGAGGGTGATACTCGCTCTCGTTTTACTGATTACTTAGAAATGTCTATGGTAGAGTCTGTTAAAGCTACTCCTGGTACTTCTGTTATCAACACTGCTTTAGGAACTGCTACTACAGCTACTGATTTAGCTGGTACTGAAGGTTTATTTGCTGCTATTAAGATAGAGGTAATGAAACTTCTGGTGTAACAGGTGTTAATGCTGCTACTGATTTAGCTGAATTTGACGCTATCTTAGCTGAATTTGATAAGCAAGGAGCTATTGAAGAAAACATGATGTTTGTAAACAGATCTACTGCTTTAGCAATGGATGACATGTTAGCTTCTATGAATTCTTACGGGGCTGGAGGTACTTCTTACGGAGTATTTGACAATTCTGAAGATATGGCTTTAAACTTAGGTTTTTCTGGTTTCAGAAGAGGTTCTTATGACTTCTACAAATCTGACTGGAAATACTTAAATGACAGATCTACAAGAGGGGCATTACTTGATACTGCTGGAGCAATTAGAGGGGTTATAATTCCTGCTGGAGTTTCTTCTGTATATGACCAACAATTAGGTAAAAACCTTAAGAGACCATTCTTACATGTACGTTACAGAGCTTCACAAGCTGACGACAGAAAGATGAAATCTTGGATTACTGGTTCTGTTGGAGGCGCTTCTACAAGCGATTTAGATGCAATGAACGTACACTACTTATCTGAAAGATGTTTAGTTGTACAAGGTGCTAACAATTTCATGTTAATGAACTAAGCATTATTTATATTAAAGAGTCGGGGCTTCGGCCTCGATTCTTTTATTTTTATTAATTTATATTATATTATATTATGGCTAAAAAAGCTAACACAAAGAAAGTTGAGGTAGAACCTCAAATCGAAACAATGGAAGAAGTAGTTACAGAATTTTTTGAAGATACTGTAGTTGCAGAACCAAAGAAAAAACCGGTTATGGAAACTCCAAAACCAAAAAAAGATACTTGGGAGATTAAAGATAGGATGTACTACTTACTTTATGATAAAACACCTTTATCAAAATCTATAAAATGCTCAAACATACATTGGTTTGACGAGAAAGCTGGTTACGAGAGAGAGTTGAAATACACTTCTAACCAAAGAACATCATTTGTAGACGAAATGGTTGGTGACCAAAGATTAGAGCACGTTATATTTAGAAACGGTACAATTAGCGTTCCTAAAAGTAAAGTCGTGTTACAAAAGCTTTTATCTTTATACCACCCAGACAAAGGGGTTGTATTTGAAGAGTTCAAACCACAACAACAAGCTGCTAGTGAGATTGATTTACTAGAACTAGAGATCGAAGCTTTAAACGCAGCTCAGTCATTAGAAATAGATATGGCAGAAGCTGTTATGCGTGTTGAGATTGGTTCTAAGGTAGTAGACATGAGTTCTAAGGAACTTAAAAGAGATTTACTATTATATGCCAAAAGAAACCCAGGTTTGTTCTTAGAATTAGTAAATGATGAGAATGTTATGCTCAGAAACTTTGGTATCAAAGCAACTGAAATGCGGATATTAAAATTATCCTCTGATCAAAGAACTTTTTCATGGGGATCTAATGATAGAAAACTAATGAATGTTCCTTTTGATGAGCATCCTTATTCAGCTTTAGCCGCTTGGTTTAAAACTGACGAAGGAATGGAGATTTACTCCAATATTGAAAAAAGATTAAATTAATCTAACTGTAGATGCGGTCGCTCTAAGGAGTGATCGTACACTACTAAATTTAATTATATGAAAGAAAAATCTAAAGGATTAGGAGATACTATAGAAAAAATAACAATAGCAACTGGTATAAAAAAAGTTGTAGACACAGTAAGCAAGGCTGTTAAAAAAGATTGCAATTGCGGGGCAAGAAAAGATACATTAAATAGATTGTTTCCGTATAATAAATAAAAAGAAATTATGCGAATAAGTGTAGATACAATATACCAAAGGGTTTTAGCTTTGGCTAATAAAGAGCAAAGAGGCTACATAACTCCTCAAGAGTTTAACTTATTTGCCAACTTAGCGCAACAAGAAATATTTGAGCAATATTTTTATGATTTAAACAAAGTTAGTGTGGTTCCTGGTAACGATACTGTTTTTGCCGATGTAGATGATATGCTTAAGGAAAAGCTTAGTATTTTTGAAAAAATAGATAGTTCCGACGAGGGTAATACTCCAAGTAGTTACACCGCGGCAAATGATGGCATAGGGTTATTGCTACCAAGCTATATATATAGGGTTAGCCGAGTAGAATTTGGTGGTGTTGAATGCGAGATGGTTCCAACTAAAACATGGAGAGATGTAATATCTTACCGTGGCACTTTGCTAGGGGCATCCACTTCTCGTCCAATAGTAAATATTAGAGATAATATAATTAAAGTTGAAGAGGGTTCTGATTTTGAAAGCGTTCCATCGGCAGTGTACTACTTTAAAAAACCACAAACAGTGCGTTGGGGTTACATTGTTATTAACAAAAAAGCCTTGTATAACCCCGCTTCTTCAATAAGCTTTAATCTACATCAGTCTGAAGAATCAGAATTAGTGTATAAAATATTAAAACTAGCGGGCGTAGCGCTACAAAAACAAGATGTTGCACAAATTGGACAGGGGTTAGATACAAACCAACAACAACAAGAAAAACAATAAATAAATGGGGTTATTAAATCAAACGCAGCAAGAGTACTACGACGGTAATAGTTCAAATAACTATCAATTCGCTTCTTTATCAGATATAATAAATCAATTTATGTTTGTTTATGTAGGTGAAGATAAAATAATACCTAAGGCAAGAAGAATTGACGTTGCTTTTCACGCTCAAAGAGCATTACAAGAGCTATCATTTGATACTTTTAAATCCACAAAAGCTCAAGAAATAACACTTCCCCCTTCGCTTCAAATGACACTCCCGCAAGACTACGTTAACTACACTAAAGTTAGTTGGGTAGATTCTGCTGGAATAAAACACTTATTATATCCTACAAGTAAAACTTCAAATCCATACCCAATAAAAACAGATTCTAATGGTGATTATGCTTTTGATGAAGTAGGTGATTTAATTTCGACTACTAACCTTATAGCAAACGGCGACTTTGATGATGACACGGGTTGGACGGTTGACGCCGACGCATGGACTATAGGAGACATAACAATAACTACAGTTGCTGGTAACCTTAATACCTATAAAAACGTAGTACAAGGTAATACAGTCGCCGACGGATACATGAGTATAGATGCTCCTGATATTATTGAAGGTAGGCAATATAGAATAACATACGATATCGTCGTGGCTTCTACAGCTGGTAAATTTATACTAGCAAATCACACAACTATTGCTAGCACATTAAACTCAACTTCAATCAATAACAATGTTGATCTTATTAACGAAACAGTAATTGGTACCCACTCGGTTGAATGGCTACAAGGACCTGGTAACGTGGGGAAAATTAAATTGTGGAATGACGTAGCGTTTGATGGTATAATTGACAACATAAGAGTAGTTAGAATCGGTGACAGTGAAGAATCTGCCACATGGTCAAGCTACAAATCATCAACTCCAAGTCAAAATCAAAATGACGACTATATAGACGATACTTACTGGCCAATGGACGGTAGTAGATATGGCCTTGATCCTCAGCACTCTCAAGCTAATGGATCATTTTACATGGATCACAACTCTGGAAAAATACATTTTTCATCTAATGTTAGTGGAAAGACTGTGATCTTAGATTATATAAGCGACAGCTTAGGCACAGATGGCGAGATGCAAGTACATAAGTTTGCGGAAGAAGCAATGTATAAGTGTATAGCACACGCTGTTATGGCTAGTAAAGCCAATACTCCAGAGTATCAAGTTAATAGATTTAAAAAAGAAAAGTTTGCGGCTGTTAGAACTGCAAAACTAAGGTTGTCAAACCTTAAGCTAGAAGAACTTACTCAAATTTTAAGAGGTAAATCAAAACAAATAAAACACTAGTACATGCCAGAAATCAAGCACCAGTTTACAGGCGGTAAGATGAATAAAGATCTTGACGAAAGACTTGTTCCAAACGGAGAGTATAGAGACGCAATGAATGTGCAGGTTTCAACGTCAGATGGTTCTAATGTTGGTGCAATTCAGAACGTACTAGGAAATTCAATTATCAGTGGACAAGATTTTATCACCACAGACGCTGTTTGCGTTGGATCAATTGCCGATGAAAAAAACAATAAGCTGTACTATTTTATCGCTGATTTTTATGCAATTATAATCGAGTACGATACTATAAAAAAAACAGTAATACCTATAATAGTTGATACAACAGTAGGAGCTGATGTTTTAAGTTTTGATGCTCAACACGCTATAACTGGTATAAATATAATAGATGAATTGTTGTTGTGGACAGACAATAAAAGTGAGCCTAAAAAAATTAACATACCAAGATGTAAAGCCGGTACTGATCCTAGCGGCATTGTTCACACTAAATTAATGGTGGGCGGGAATTATGATGAAAATCTAGTTTATGTAAACGGAATTAACGAGGGTCTTATCAAAGAAAGCCATATAGCTGTTATTAAAAAAGGTCCTTCTAAAGCGCCTAAAACAATCCCTGAGTCTGCTAAAATATCTGGATACGTTAAAGGTAGTATGGAATTAGTTGGTGTTGGTAATGTTAATTATTTTTACCCTATAGGAAATGATGGAGGCGAAGTAGAGCAAGGCCATGAAACGTGGATTGGCCTTCAAAATATAGATCGAGTGCAGGTTCCAAATGGTGGGCTTAGTGTAGGTACATCGCCAAACCTTGTCGTAGGAGACGTTATTAGAGTGTACAATGGAAAAGCAATACCACAAGATGGGGAAAAACCTATTGCTAGACTGTTAATTAAACAAATAGAACCTGGTCAATTTTATTATTCTCAGGCGCAAAATAATTATGAAGAAGTAAGTGGTCACCCTACTTATGGTGCCATTATTGCTTATAGCCACCAAGTAGCATATAAAGTTTCGGTTTCAACATTAATTTCTCATGATTTTACATCCGGGTATTATTTTGAACTAGAGCAAGAAGAGCATAGTATATTTAAAGGTAAATTTCCTAGATTTTCCACAAGATATAAATATGAGGACAACGAGTACTCCCCTGTTGGGCCGTATTCAGAAGTTGTTTTTATTCCTGGAGAATTTGATTACCATCCTACTGAAGCCTATAACAAGGGCATGGTTAACAATTTAAAACAACTAATTTTACAAGATTTTGTTTCTACAGACATACCAAAAGATGTTGTAGGAATTGATTTATTATACAAAAATGAATTCTCTCCAAACGTATACGTTATAAAAAGTGTTGATAAAAATGATGAGGTTTGGAACAACGGGTATACAAACCCTTTGAAACCAAAAGGATCTTATATTATTACCACGGACAATGTCTACGCTCAAGTTCCTTCTAACCAGCTTATAAGACCTTGGGATAATGTACCTAAAAAGGCTTTGGCCCAAGAAGTCACGGGTAATAGAGTTGTTTATGGCAACTATGTGCAGGGTTATAATCTTGAAAATGAACTTGGTCAAAAAATAACACCTAAGCTTACAGCTTCAATTGATAATAGGTTTGATAGCAGCTACAGCACATCTAAAACGCGTAAATCTTTAAAATCTCAAAGAACATATAATTTTGGAATTTTATATGGAGATAAGTATGGTAGAGAAACACCTGTATTTACCAATGATAAGGCTAATGAGTTAATTACAAAATCTTCAAGCGCTAGCTCAAGTAGCATTGCGATTAACATTGAAAGCCCCCACCCATCATGGGCTGAATACTACAAAATACTTGTAAAAGAAACGTCAAGCGAGTATTATAACGTAGCAATGGGTAGGGCTTACGATGCTGAAGATGGAAACGTTTGGATATCATTTCCTTCTATTGATAGAAACAAAATAGATGAAGATACATACTTGGTTTTAAAAAGGGACACGAACAAGATAATTTTATTTTAGACGAAGCTAGGTACAAAGTTGTAGCGATTGAAAATGAAGCCCCAGACTATATAAAAACAAGATACAATCCAATAGCAGAGCCTAACATGGATATCCACGGTTATCTTTTAACCGGGGCGAAGCAAACTGCTCTCGAAGGAGATCCTCGAGTTGTAGAGTTTCCGTCCCCAGTTCAACCACCTTTCCCTGGCCAATCATCATTTACAATAAGACATTACACTTGGAGCGACCCGTATCACGTAGATACTTTCAGGTTTGGATTACCCGATATGGTCAAAGCGTGGGAAGATAGAAAAAACACTGATATATACGTTTCTTTTTCAAATAAATATAGAGAAGAAGGTGATACAACTAGTTGGGTGGATGTTCCAATTAGAATGACTAAAAAGTACAGGGTAATGGATATTGTAAAACTGCAACCCTCTGGAGCTTTTACAAACGGTGATGATGTTCCAGATTTGTATTTTGTAAGGTTAAATCAATCAATATCTATGGAAGATGCTTTCATTACAGACAACTTTACCGAAGTGTTTCAAAATGGTGGGCAATTAAAACCTCACTTTTACAGAAAAGAAATAGAAAACTTACCTGAGTTTGACGGTAGGTTTTTTGTTAAATTAATAGAAGACGAAGTATTAGCTGATAACATACCAAAAATTGCCGCTCCCACTTCACAAGGCTGGAATGTTGATGGCGGAATAAGTGAGTTATATTATTTGAGTGATAGTAGTTGTGATTCTAATCAGTTCTTAATAGATGGGGGCTTGGTTGGTACAACTGGTGAGGAAGCCAGTGTAACACCGGCTAATTGGCGGGTAAACCTTGGTGGACCCGAAAATGACCACAGTGGTATTTACAGCAGGTGGTTTATAGACGCAACCGCTTACGCGGGTAGCCAACCAAGTGGTAGCTCTGACGTTAGAGATTTTGAAGCGGTACAAGACGGGGTGGCTTTAAGCGATACAACTAGTGCTGTAAACTATAAAATTGTTATGGATGCGGATGGAGACAGACTTGCTGATCTTGAAGATTATAGCATAGTTTATCTAGATATGGCAACCGATACTTTAGGGCAAGACGAAGACGAAACGTGGGGCGATGGGCGTAGTCTTGGTGCTCGTTTTTTACACGGCGCACATACTGGCTCATACACGCAGGGAGATTTAGGCGATGTAACAACAAATGCTCACGCAAATGATTTTGGTGACGGGCCAAATAATTATTTACACTTATCATATGGAGGTATTGCTCCACAAGCCGTTGGAGCTGGTAAAGGCTCGCTAAACCCTAGTACTCCGGGGCCTTGGAGTAAATCGTGGTGGGATTTTTATAATTACAATAGATTTTGGGATAATCCACTTTCAGCCTTGATTGATAATAGTGTTTTATCACAATTTGTACAATCCCAATTTCATGTTATTAAAAAACTAACTTACGGCTCTTTATTCAGGCTAAAGGGTGATCCTAATGTTTACAAAATAACTCAAGTTACAAAAAGAAGGCTTTACAACTACATGGGGGCTAATAGAATTGCAGAGGGATTAAAATGGTACTCAAATAGTGCTAACGATCCCGGCGCCTCTTCAGACATGAACTCTTTAAATGCAGATGATTTAATTAAAGCTGCAAACCAATCATTAGCAGTAAACAACGGGATTGATTTCTCGTCTGCATTTACAAGAACCGGTGCAAATGAGCAAGTTAAAACGATGATGAAGCCTAATAACGCTAGAATAAGTTATTTAATTCAGTACCAGGTTTTAAATGGGCAAAAAAACCATGATCTAGAATCTGCGTCTAGCACTGGAACGCCTATTCATGCCAATGACCACCAAGCGTTTGATCTAGGTGGTTCTATTATAAACAGCACTACACACGGTGGTTTAGAGTTTGTCAGTACGTTTACAACTACCGAAAAAAATATTCTTCCAAGTAATCCGGCTATATTTGAAACAGAGCCTAAAGAAGATGTAGATTTAGATATATACTACGAGGCAACTGGTAAAAAACCAATTAGTACAACTCAAGAAAATATTTTAAATTTAGTTGAAATAGGAGCAATAATAACTGTTACCCCAACAACTATAGTTGGTGGCGTGATGGATGGAACTTTTGTAACTGGCATTCAAAATACAGCTGTTGGTGTTTGGAAGATAGTGCTATCAAACAAAGTTAGTTTAGATGAATTAGGGTTTATAAACGGTGTATCTACTTCTGATAATTCGGTAAGAATAAAATTTCACAATGACGATGGAAGTTTTGCTGTTGCTAAGCTAACGCCTTTTACATATACAGCTGGAGGTAACCAACCTGCTGACATTCAAGATAGTGGACTTGAAAGTAATCAATCATTTGCCTCTATACCAACTTCAGTACAGACTATATATGTAGAATTCATAGATAACACTTTTGGCTTAGGATGGTGGAATTGCTGGAGCTTTGGTAATGGAGTTGAATCTAACCGTATTGGTGACACGTATAACAAGCCTTTTATTGCAAATGGAGTTAAAGCGTCAACCACCGTGTTAGAAGACTACAAAGAAGAGCAAAGAAAGCATGGGGTTAATATACTCTGGTATTTACAATTCTACAAGTGGGGTTAACTCTTTAAATCAGTTTATAGCTGCGGAAAAAATTACAAAAGATTTAAACCCTACTTATGGCAGTATACAAAAGCTACACTCTAGATCTACTGCTGATGGAGATTTAATAGCTTTGTGTGAAGATAGGGTTATTAGAATTTTAGCAGATAAAGATGCTATATTTAATGCTGATGGTAACCCGCAGTTAATAGCTACTGAAAATGTGCTTGGACAAGCAATACCTTATTCAGGTGAATATGGTATTTCTAAAGATCCACAGTCATTTGCGTCAGAATCTTATAGACTATACTTTTCAGATAAAACTAGAGGCGCTATTATAAGGCTTTCTAAAGATGGATTAACAGCTATATCAGATCATGGTATGAAAGATTGGTTTAAAGATAATTTAAAATTATCTAATAAATTAATTGGTAGTTATGACGATAAAAAAGATGAGTACAATGTGACTCTTAAAAACATTGGCGAAAAAACATACACATCTACTAATACTTCAATTCCTACTCCGTTTACTTTTAGTGGTTATGGTGATATAATTACAGCGGCTGATACCATAATTATTTCAGCAATGAGTGGGGTTGAAGCAGGTGATTTAGTAACTGTAAATAGCTTTTATTTAAGCTTAGCTGTAGGCACTGTAGTTGTTGGGACTAACGTAGTTGGAAACACAATGACAGTTGCTTTAGATAATCTAGTAGTACAATCACCAGATTACGCATATCCACCATCTTTTCCTTGGCAAAGTAATTTCACTTTTACTGGCACTAGGGTTACAATAAAAACAACTACAGTACAAGATCCCGTTGACACTCTTCCTTCTAAAACTGTTACTTTTAAAGAAGACACAAAAGGCTGGGTTAGTTTTAAATCTTTTACCCCTGAAAACGCTATTAGCTGCGCTAATGAATATTACACTTTCAAAAGCGGTAAGTTATGGCAGCACCACGTAAAGGGATTGGTAGGGTCTCCGACTCCAATGAACACATTTTACGATATTCACACAAGCTCTTCTTTAACCGCTTTGTTAAACGATATGCCGGGTATTGTAAAATCTTTTAAAACAATAAACTACACGGGTAGTGATTCTAAAACTATAAAACCATCTGCGGAAACATATTTATACCCTGGCGGAGATATTTCAAGCGATGGAGAGTATTACAACTTTAATAACAAGGCTGGGTGGCATGTTGTTAGCATTGAAACAAATAAGCAAAAAGGAAGCATAAACGAATTTATAGAAAAAGAAGGTAAGTGGTTTAACTATATAAGCGGAGAAGCAATAGTTTCAGAGCCAGGTGGATTAACTGTAAGTGGCTTAGATTTAGGTGATTTTTCATTTCAAGGAATTGGAATTCCAACTGGAATTTCTCAACCTATTGTAATTGGTTGTACGGACTCTACGCAGCAGAATTATATTTCTTGGGCAAATACAGAAAGTGATCCTAGTACATGTATAGCATACGCATTTGGATGCCTAGATTTAGCGGCTATTAACTACGATGCTACCGCTAATTATGATGATGGTTCATGTTATTACCCTGGGTGCACTGATCCATTAGCAATGAACTATGATTCAAACGCTACTACTGACGATGGTTCTTGCAACACACCTTATTTTGGATGTACTGATCCATCTGCGTGTAACTATGATATTAATGCAACTTATGATAATAATACTTGCATGGTGCCTGACGGGTGTACAGATCCTACGGCTGGTAATTATAACTTTACCGCCCTTTGTGATGATGGTTCTTGTTGTGTGGCTGGTTGTACAGATCCTCTTGCAACATCTACGTATGACCCACTAGCTACCTGCGCGAGTAGTGGCTGTGTTTATTGCGATAATCCAACCGCACCTAACTACAATATTGGTTTTCCATGTAACACTTGTTCTCCCGTAACCTCAATAAGTGTAAATATGTCATCGAGAACGACAACAACTATTGAGCTCTTTTTTCCAGAACTTACAATGGCTACTAGTTATACTCTAGTTATCCAAGAAGCGTTGACTGCCATTGAGACTACTTTATCAATTTTCTCAAATACATTAGGTATGACTGGCTGGGGTACTGGTACAATAACAATTACCGTGGGCGCTATTACGGCCTTGACTGACACAACTGAATACAATTTTAGCATAGTAACAGACTGCTCTCAACTTCCTGCAAACGGAGTTTCAACAGCGGCACCAATAACAAGTGCTACAGCCACCACTTTAACGCCAACAGTACAAGGATGTTTAGATCCATTAGCATGTAATTATAACGCATTAGCTAATTTTGATCCAGCGATTTCTGTTTGTGAATACTTAACTTGCGCTGGGTGTATGAACTCTAGTTACGAAGAGTATGGTGTTGCTACAAATGGATTATTTCCAACAATTTCTGATCCATTTCAGTGTTTAACCTTAACATCTTCTATAACTGGATGTACGGATCCTACAGCCCTTAACTATAATTCTAACTTTATATACGATTGTAATGGAGAATTTGGCAATCCAAACAACTCCAATTGGGATTCATGTTGCCAGGATGTGGCTGATTATACGTATGTTCCTGATGATAATTTTGAGAATTACTTAGAGGTTAATGGAATGGGTGATACCGTGATGAATCCAGACCCTAATTTAGCACTACCTTATGGAAACTACCCTAACTACGTTTTAAACTCTTATATAGACGCGGTTACATCTTTAAACCTTCAAGGTGAGAGTATATCAGACTTAACGGGTGTAGAGGGTTTTACAGCCTTACAAACAATTACTATTAGTGAAAACCCACAAGCTAACAATGGTAATTTTGTCTCACTTCAATTGCTAACGGATCTGGTTAATCCTGAAGATTTAACTACTTACACTAATTTAACGGAAATAATTGCAAAAGCTAATAATTATACTATATTGGGAAGTGATGACTTAACGTTTCCAGATTTAGAAACGCTAAATGTTGGTGGTAACTACGGAACTACAGATGCACTTAATACTATTAACCTTGATAACTTGCCGAGCTTAAAAAAGATATATGTGCAATGGTCATCAATAACAAGTCTTGATACAAGCAATAATACCGCACTAAACCACTTACAGTGTAATAACACTTCTATTACAAGCCTTGATGTAAGTAGTAATACTGCTTTAACCCATATGAATGTTATGGATGCTAGTTTAAATACAATAACTTTTGACAACACGGGGGGAAATAGCAACGTAAAATTCTTAAAATGTTACAACAACAACTTAAGTACAATTGATTTAACAGGTTTAGAGCATTTACAGCATTTAAAAATACAAAACAACAATTTAACAACCTTAACCACACCAGCTTCAAACGCTTTTGGCTCTTATCAACTCGAACTGATTGACTGTAGTAATAATGCACTAACTCACATTAACGCCAGCGCACATAACTCATTGTTAAAATCCTTTAATGCAAACAACAATGGAGATCTTGCTACTATTGATTTTGGAAATAACGATTTAGATGAAATTACAAGTATGCAGCTTAATTGGGTTGGGGTTTTCTCGGTAATTACTGGAGCGGATACACTTGAAATATCAACACAAGACAATGTGTGGCTTGCTACATATGGTGGCGTGCAAAACAGTCAATTCTTATTTACTGGCAAAGATGTTAACGGCGTCTCTACGCTACCTTCTACTTGGAGTACTAATATCACTTTACTTTTTAACAACAATTAAATTAATATATATATGTCATTTATACTGGCTTTAACTTTTGATACTCATATAAACGAATCTTTGCAGGTTGGTGATACCGCATACTATGCGCCGGTGCTACCAACAAATCAAGAGGGTTTTTCTACCGCAAACTCCGGGGCGATAATTAGAATGGGGAGTGTTCACAGCATAACCTACGGCTCAAGTGTTGTAATTGAAATAAATAACATTTTAGTTGATGAAGGTACAAACGCTCTTCTTTCAAGTGCAATACCGCCAACTCCTAGCTTTATAATGTTTAGTAAAAATAAAAGTGTTAACACAAATGGTTTAACAGGTTATTACGCGGAAGTAAAATTTGAAAATGATTCAACAGAAAAAATTGAGTTGTTTTCAATTGCTTCTGAAGTAACTGAAAGTAGTAAATAAACAACAAACAAAAAATATGGCTGAAATAACTTCATTTGACCTAAATTTATCAAGCATACGTGCTGTTGGTGAAACTAGACGTTTTTACATAACAGGAGGTGAAAGAGCTGCTTTTAGATTAGAAATACAAAACGAAGATAGTTACTATTATAATTTTATAACAAATCTTTTTCAAGCCGCCAAAAGCGGTTTAGATGATGTATTGTCTAGCTCTAAATACAGTGGATCTATAAATTTTCCAGCAGTTACTGATGACGATCATTATGATATAAAATTATTTGCTAAACTAGGTACTACGCACTCTCAATATAATGAAGTTAGATTTGGAGATGGTAGCATCGATATAAACTCTAGCACCGGCTCTAATTCCTTGCTATTAACTAAAATTATATATCAATATACCGCTTTAACGCTAACGTTAAATCCCTTTTCACCAACAGGCGCTATTTCAGGTACAGCTGCCAATGATACTATATCTGTTTCTTCTGGAGAGGGCGTTGATAGCCAGTCATTTTCAATAAAATTTACCGTTGCTAATAATAAGGCTCTTCGTATAATAAAACAACCATCACACACGGATATACTTGCTTTTATTGAGCCTGAGATCGGTAGTGCTCCAATAGCTATTCCTGGGGAAAATATATACCCAACAGCTACAGCTGCTTTTACTGGCGATGATATTAATGGAGCCGTAACTAGTGGTGTTGTTGTTAGAATGGATAACACTGACTTATCAGCGGTTATTAAAGTTGGAGATAAAATAACAACACCAGTGAGAACAGACACTGTTAACGGAGCC
>Ga0114915_1000513_pt1 | contig 17678 bp, 14 predicted proteins | sample MalvirAntarct_55_FD_87288 | JGI IMG/M metagenome (GOLD analysis project Ga0114915, IMG submission 87288) | Marine viral communities from the Global Malaspina Expedition - Malaspina viral metaG Antarct_55 | ecosystem: Environmental > Aquatic > Marine > Oceanic | place: South Georgia Island...
AACTCATTATTTAAGAAGCCGATGTCGAATGGTGCGTTATGAATGACTAGCTCAGCACCTTCGACGAAGTCCAAAAATGCCATGGCGATTTCATTAAAGCGCGGCTTATCGGCAAGAAACTCAGCGCTAATGCCATGCACGCGCTGAGCGTCAGGATCAATCTCACGATCAGGCTGCACATAATAATGAAAGCTCTTTGATGTCAGTCGGCGGTTCACCACCTCCAAACAACCAATTTCAATTAATCGATGCCCGCGCGCCGGATCTAAGCCCGTGGTTTCCGTGTCTAAAATGATTTGCCGTGTCATTTTGCCAGTCCTATATCTATCGCTTCGGTGGCGAGTTTATCCACTGCTTCGTTACCGGGGTCGCCAGCATGGCCTTTGACCCAGCGCCAGTCGACCTCGTGCGGTTCTGATGCCACAACTAAAGCCTGCCAAATATCGGCATTTTTCACTGGCTGTTTGGCGGCCGTTTTCCAGCCACGCGCGCGCCAAGCCGAAAGCCATTCGGTCATGCCTTTGCGTAAATACTCGGAGTCTGTCCACAGCACTACGCGCGATGGCTGCTTGAGTGCCCGCAAGGCCATTAAGGCCGCCGTCAGCTCCATACGATTATTAGTGGTTGCGGCCTCAAAACCAGATAAGGCTTTCTCGTGTGAACCACTGCGTAATAACGCGCCCCAACCGCCTGGACCTGGGTTACCGCGACAGGCGCCGTCGGTATAAATCACCACCTCATTCATGCAAATTCCTATTGTTTCTCTGACGCTGCTGCACTGGCCAAGCATTTGACCATGCGCCACGATTAATCGCGCTATTGTCGCTTATTGGCGTAAGGCGGCAGGTGTTTTTTTGCCACAATTGCACGCACCATTGTGCCATTGGAAAATAACGCTGCCACGGTGCGGCCCACTGCTGAGCGATCAGGGCAGGCATTAGACTGAAGCGTCGTGCATCACCCCAATGCTGTTGCTGCAACTGCCAACCCAAAGCCTGTGCCTGTGCCATCCCAGACCAACACCATTGCGCCAAATGAGCTTGGTCAACATACACCAAGACACGGCCATCATCGGCTAGACAACTATCAATTTCAGTCAAAACACGAGGCTGGCATCGTGCCGTTAATGGCGCCCACGACAGCCAAACCGCATCGAAAGTTTGTGGTGCAAAAGGCCAAGCATAGGGATCAATAATCGCCGATACGGCGCTCTGCTTAGTCGCAGAATGTGCGGTGCTAACCAGATGCTTATTGAGCGGTCGCGTGCAGGGCATAGTGGCTAAATGCACAGGCAAATCGACCAGTAATGCCGACACACCATGACATTTAACTGCCGCCAAGCGCCATGCCTGGCGTTCGCGTTCAGACACAGACTGGCGTGAGGTGCGCGCGGAAAGGCTTTGGTGTAGTTTCATGGCCACGATTATTGAACTTAAGCCACCATCATGTCATCACCTCAAACACCTATCGTGACACCACTGCCCTGCTTTCTTGATAATTATATCTGGCATATCGAGACATCTCAGGGCGATTGGGTGGTCGATCCTGGCGATGCCCAAGTTGTGCTCGCGTATCAGGCTAAGCGCGGCAAACCCTTAGCTGGCGTGCTTATCACTCATCATCACCTCGATCACACCGCGGGCATTGCAGCCTTAGTAGAAGCTTTTGCTATGCCTGTTTATGGCCCTTCTGAGGTACGCGAAGGCATCAGCAACTATATAAAAGTAGACGACGTATTAACGCTCGATGGCATGGGGTCAGTACAGGTGCTTGATGTTGCCGCGCATACGCTGGGGCATATTGCCTACTATTTAAAAGGTCACGACCTGCTGTTTTGTGGCGACAGCCTATTTAGCGCGGGTTGCGGAAGACTGTTTGAAGGTACACCGACTGACTTGGCTCGCGTTATGAGTACGCTCAGCGCATTACCAGCCGTTACCGTGATTTTTCCTACGCATGAATACACCGCCGCCAATATTCGTTTTGCTGAAGCCATTGAGCCCGACAATAATGAACTCAAGCACTACGCGCATAAAGTGGCAGCATGGCGCGCAAAAAATCAACCGAGCCTCCCTACTCATTTGGCGCTTGAACTGGCGATTAATCCATTTTTACGCAGTCATGAAAGCACCGTGGTCGCGGCGGCAAGCGCATATGCCGGAAAGCCCTTACAGCCTGGCGAACAAACCTTGGCAACACTACGCGCTTGGAAAGACGTTTTTTAGTACACTGGCTGGAAAATAACGAGAATGCCCATGCTTATTTCTGTAGACAATCTCCGAAACTCACGACAGCCGCGCGTTCTTTTAGCGCTACTAGCGGCTTTGTTTTTATCGGCCTGTGCCAGTGCACCCGTTGCTAAACGTAGTTACCCGATTATTCAAAAGCAGCGCATCGTGGTACCACCACAGCCTATGAAACCAATCGCGAAAAATGACGTGCAACCGGCAGCGGCTCGCGTAGTTGTTACACCTGCACCTGCTCCTGCGAGCATTTTAGCTTCGGCTGTAGTAACTGAAATTGCATCAGCCCCAGCAACAACTCCAGTGCAAGCCGCAGCATCAGTATCAGTTATCGCTAAAGTACCTACTGCGGCTACAGTCATCAGCAAGCCTGCTAGTAGCATTAAAGTCGACAATGATCCTGCGCTAAGCGCTCCAACCATTATTTTAACGCGTAGCACACCGGCTAAAGCCAGCGTTGCTACTAACCAAGATTTAGTTCAGCGCTTGCGTCGTGGCTTTAGCATGCCCACGCGCTATAACTCACGCATCGATGCCCAGTTTTCGCGCTATAGCGGCCAGCAAAAATACATCGACGAGTTAATGGCAAAAGCCTCACGCTTCTTATTTGTTGCCGTTGCCGAAGCCGAGCGTCGCGGCCTGCCCACAGAGTTAGCGCTGTTGCCCATAATCGAAAGCGCATACGACCCCGCGGCAACATCAAAATCCAATGCAGCCGGCCTTTGGCAGTTCATCCCAGACACCGGTCGTCTATATGGTTTACGCCAAACTAACTGGGTTGATGCACGTCGTGACCCGCTTGAATCCACTCGCGCCGCCTATGACTATTTGGCCAAGCTCTACGGCATGTTCGGTGATTGGGAGCTTGTGCTCGCCTCTTACAATGCTGGGCCAGGAACGGTTTCACGCGCGCTTCAAGCAAATAACGCACGCGGCCTTGGCGATGACTATTGGTCACTAAAACTATCTGCAGAAGCTATGGATTATGTGCCGCGCTTTCTCGCAGTGGTGTCGATGTTTAAAGACCCAATTTCTGCAGGCGTGAGCATTCCCGCCATACCAAACCGCCCATATTTTCGCACAGTCGCCGCCAAAGGCAGCTTAGACCTTGATACAGTCTCAACACTTTCTGGCGTGCCACTCGACGAGCTTCGCATACTCAATGCCGCGCTACGTCGCGATCAATTAGCTCCCGATGGCCCCTACCTTTTGCATGTGCCTAACTACTTAGATATTGCCAGCGAGCATTTGTTAGTTCAGCAATCTGTTGCCTCGGATGTACGTGTGGTCAATGCCTCAGGTCGCCCCGAGGCTGTCGTGGCTAGTGTGAGCACCGAGATTATTCGAGCTAACTATATCGATGCTAATAGCCGCACTTACCAAGTGCGACGTGGCGACTCGTGGTTCAGCATCGCGCGCCGAAATCAGTTGTCGGCGACTCAGCTAGCCGCAGCCAATGACGAAGAGCTCAGCACCATTTTAGATATTGGTCGTGAGCTCAGCATCCCCACGCCTGCGGCTGCGGCTTATCAAGCGCATGTGTTTAACTCGAGCACATCAACGGCCTCACGCGAGCCAGTTTCACTACCACGAAACAATGCCGCCACTCAGGTCATCCAAGCAGGAAATCGCGGGCTATAACTTATGCGGCAGTGCGACAGTTTTTTAACTCGATACAGTCTTGCTTTCGCCTGCCTAATGCTCAGCCTCACCGCTCAAGCGGCGGTGATTAGCAGCCACGCCATTACACTAAGAGGCAGCCCAGCTCTAGCAGAAGGCTTTGATCACTTTACCTACGTCAACCCAAACGCCAATAAAGGTGGTCGTTTGCGCCTCAACGCACTCGGCACTTTCGACAGCCTCAATGGCTATATCAATAAAGGCATCCCCGCCGATGGCCTTAACCGCATTTACGATTCGCTAACCACCGGCTCAGATGACGAGTTTGGTACACGCTACGGCCTACTCGCTAAACGCATTATTCGCGACACCGACGATGCTTCATGGGTGACTTACGAGCTACGCCCAGAGGCGAAATTTAGCGATGGCCATCCTGTTCGTGCCGAAGATGTGGTGTTCACTTTCGAGACATTATTAAAAGATGGCGCGCCGGCTTATAAAGCCTACTTTGCCGATATCACATCCGTAAAAGCGCTCTCGCCTTTGAGCGTGCGCTTTCGTTTCAAAAGCAAAACCAATCGTGAAATGCCAATGACCGTCGGCGAAATCAGCATTTTGCCTAAGCACTATTGGGCTAAGCGCGAATTTAACCGTAGCAGCCTAGACACCCCAATCGGTAGCGGTCCCTATGTGATTAGCGATGTCGATCCCGGCCGCCGCATCACTTATGCGCGCAACCCAAACTACTGGGCGCGCGATCTGAATGTGAGTCGTGGGCTCTACAACTTCGACCACATCAGTTATCACTATTACCGTGATGGCAGCGTGGCGTTCGAGGGCTTTAAAGCCAATCAGTACGATGTGCGCGAAGAGAACAAAGCCAAAACTTGGGCCACGGAATACAACTTCCCTGCCGTGCAAGATGGCCGCGTCATTTTACAAAGCCAAGCTCATCAAAACCCCGCGCCGATGCAAGGCTTTGCGTTTAATACACGCAGAGCGCCATTAAACGATCTCAAAGTTCGCGAAGCATTAAGCCTAGCGTTCGATTTTGAATGGGCCAATCGCGCCTTGTTTTATGGTGCCTACACTCGCACCACCAGCTTTTACTCGAATTCCGAATTAGCCGCTCGCGGTGAGCCAAGCAAAGCTGAGTTGAAGCTACTTAAACCATGGCGCAAGCAATTACCTGCTAGTGTTTTTGGCCCAGCCATCGTGCCTGCAAAAAGTGCCGGCGATGGCTACGACCGCGCCAATTTATTACGCGCTCAAGCCTTATTAAAACAAGCTGGATGGGTCTATAAAGACGGCGCGTTACGCAATGTAGATGGTCAGCCCATGCGCCTAGAAATGCTGCTAGTGCAACCTGAGTTTGAGCGCATCGTGCAGCCGCTACGACGCAATCTCGCGCGCTTAGGCGTGGATTTGAGCATTCGTATTTTAGATGTTGCGCAGTACATTGAGCGCCTACGCCAATTCGACTTCGACCTCACCGTCACCGGTGTGCCTGCCTCTTTGTCACCGGGCAATGAGCTTTGGAGCTACTGGGGCTCAGCCAGCGCCGATGCGCCCGGCAGCGGCAACTTGGTCGGCTTAAAATCGCCCGTGGTCGATGCCCTAATCGCTCGCATCACACGTGCTAAAAGCCGTGAAGACTTAGTCACTGAGGTGCACGCGCTAGACCGTGTACTTCGCTCGCAATGGCTGTTGATTCCACAATTTCATATCCCCTATTTCCGCGTTGCGCGCTGGGATCTTTTTGGCCTGCCCGACAACCCACCACGTTATGGCTTAGGCCTCGATAGCTGGTGGTGGAAAGGCTCGTCAACCGCACATGGACAGGAACGCTAATGGCCAGTTACATCATTCGCCGATTGGCACTCATGTTGCCGACACTATTTGGCATTTTGCTGATTAACTTCCTCGTTATTCAGGCCGCACCCGGCGGGCCAGTCGAGCGCTCATTGGCGCAAATACAGGGCATCGGTGGGCAAACCACACTCAGTGGCAGCGCCGGCGATTTATCTGCCGCCAGTGCAGCATCTGGCCCTGGCTATCGCGGTAGTCAGGGTCTAAGCGCTGAGCTAGTGGCTGAAATCGAGAAGCAATATGGCTTCGACAAACCGGCAAGCGAACGCTTTTGGGACATGATGACGCAGTTCGCGCGCTTCGATTTAGGCTCCAGTTTCTATCGTGATATTCCAGTCATCGATTTGGTGTTGGAGAAATTGCCCGTATCACTTTCGCTCGGCCTATGGAGCACGCTGCTGATTTACCTCATCGCCGTACCGCTGGGAATCCGCAAAGCGCATCGCCCCGGCAGTCGCTTTGATGTCTGGAGCAGCGGCGCCATCATTGTTGCCTATGCCATTCCCGGCTTCCTGCTAGCACTATTACTGATTATCGTCTTTGCCGGCGGCAGCTACTGGCAGTGGTTCCCCATGCAAGGCTTATCGTCTGAAAACGCCGCCGAGCTCGGCTGGTTCGCGCGTGCTCTCGACTACGCTCACCACTTAGTCCTGCCCACCATTTGCCTAACACTCGGCGGCTTGGCAACGCTCACCCTGTTCACGCGCAATAGCTTCCTCGAAGAGCTGCAAAAACCTTATGTACTGACCGCTCGCGCCAAAGGTGCCAGTGAGCGCCGCGTGCTCTGGGGCCATGTTTTCCGCAATGCCATGCTCATCATTATCGCCGGCCTACCCGCCACACTATTTGGCATTTTATTCACCGGTGCCTTCCTCATCGAAATCATATTTAATCTCGATGGCCTTGGTCTACTGAGTTATGAGTCAGTGATTAATCGCGACTATCCAGTGATTTTCGGAACCCTGTTTTTATTCACGCTGATGGGCATGCTGCTGCGGCTCTTAGGCGACCTTTGCTATCGCTGGGTAGACCCGCGCATCGACTTCTCTAAGGCGGGCGCATGAGCTGGTCGCCCTTAACCCGACGTCGCTTTAAGCAATTCAAAAGCAACCGCCGCGCCTGGTGGTCGATGTGGCTATTGCTCGGCGTGTTTGTGTTCAGCCTCGGCGCTGAACTCATCGCCAACGATAAGCCACTACTGGTGAGCTATCGCGGCGAACTCATCGTGCCGATGCTGCAAGACAAGCCCGAAACCTATTACGGCGGCGACTTTGCCACGCCCACGGTGTATCGCGATCCAGCGGTGGAAAACCTCATCAGCAGTGATGGTTGGATGCTGTGGCCGATGATTCGTTTTAATGCCGACACCATCCATTTCGAGCGTGTCGAACCCACACCCTCACCGCCAACATCAGACAACTGGTTAGGCACCGATGATCAAGGCCGTGATGTCATGGCGCGGCTGATTTATGGCGTACGCACCTCGCTTGCCTTCGCTAGCTTGCTCACACTGGCTACTGTTGTGTTGGGCGTTGCTGCAGGAGCATTGCAGGGCTATTTCGGAGGCTGGGTAGATTTGCTGGGCCAGCGCTTTACCGAAATCTGGTCGGGCTTGCCGGTGCTGTTTATGCTGATCATTTTATCAAGCTTAGTAACGCCAAACTTCTGGTGGCTGTTGGCGCTACTGACCCTGTTCAGCTGGACTGACTTAAGCGGTCTTGTGCGCGCTGAGTTTCTCCGCACACGCCAACTCGACTATGTGCGTGCCGCTCGTGCCATGGGTGTGAGTTCACGCGTTTTAGTTTGGCGTCATGTCCTACCTAACGCCGCGGTGACCACACTCACCCTACTACCTTTTATTTTTACCGGCGCCATCGGTCTGCTGACCTCGCTGGATTTTCTCGGCTTTGGTCTGCCACCGGGTTCAGCATCATTGGGCGAGATGATCGCGCAAGGCAAAAATAACTTGCAGGCACCCTGGCTCGGCCTCACTGCTTTTTTCAGCCTCAGTGTACTGCTGAGCTTGCTGGTGTTTATTGGCGAGGGCTTGCGTGATGCCTTCGATCCGCGCCATGTTGAGGCGGGAAAATGAACCTATTAAACATCAATAATTTGAGCATTCGCCACGGCCAACAGGTCTTGGTCGATGACCTAAGTCTCACCATAAATGCTGGCGAATGGTTAGCGCTAGTTGGTGAGTCAGGATCAGGAAAATCATTAACAGCGCTGGCTTGCCTAGGCCTGCTATCGCCCAGTTTAAATAGCCAAGGTGAGCTCAGCGTGACTGGCATCAATCTCGCGCAGGCCACGCCCGATGAGCTACGCAGCCTTCGAGGTAGCCGTGTCGGCATGGTGTATCAGGAGCCGCTCAGTGCGCTGAATCCGCTACACCGCATTGGGCAGCAGCTCATTGAAGCGATTACTTTGCACCAAGCTTTGCCGCTCAATTTAGCGAGGCAAAAGGCGCTAAGCTTGCTGCGCGAAGTCGGCATAGGCGAACCTGAGCGCCGTCTGAGCGCGTGGCCACATGAGCTATCAGGTGGTCAACGCCAGCGTGTCGTCATTGCCATGGCATTGGCAAATTCACCGAAACTACTTATTGCCGATGAACCAACCACGGCTCTCGATGCCTTGCTGCAAACGCAGATTTTAGATCTGCTGAAGTCGCTACAGAAAAATCGCGGCTTAGGCATTTTGTTTATCAGCCATAACTTGCCGCAGGTACGCCGCTACGCCGACCGCGTCATGGTCATGCAAGCAGGTCGCGTAGTGGAATCAGCCATTAGCGCCGAGTTATTTGCCGCGCCGACGCAGGCCTATACTCAAAAGCTGCTGCAACCGTTTGCGCCAGCGCCCAAACCTGTGCTGCCAGATAGCGCAAAAGCTATCTTGAGCGTGACTCAGCTGTCGGTGCGTTATCCGCGCCATCAAGCATGGTGGGGCGGCATTACCGCGTGGCATCAGGCTGTTGATAATATTGGCTTGTCGCTACGCCAAGGCGAATCTTTAGGCATTGTTGGTGAATCAGGCTCGGGCAAATCCAGTCTTGCCGCCGCCTTACTACGCCTAACGCCGGCGCAAGGCCGTGTGGTCGTGCTTGGGCGTGATTGGCTAGCACTGAAGGGCCGTGAGCTACGGTCAGCACGAGCGCAAGTGCAAATGGTCTTTCAAGATCCCTACGGCAGCTTAAGCCCTCGGCTCACTGTCGCCGATATTGTCGCCGAAGGCTTGCTAGCGCATCAAAAATCATCCAAGCAAGCCATCGAGATTGAGGTCATTGCCGCTTTACGCGAAGTTAACCTCGATCCCGACACGCGCCATCGCTACCCTCATGAGTTCTCTGGTGGACAACGTCAGCGTATCGCCTTAGCTCGAGCGTTAATTTTGAAGCCGGCAATATTGATTCTCGATGAGCCAACTTCTGCACTCGACCGCCATACCCAAGGTGAAGTGGTCGAGCTGCTGCGGCGCATCCAAGCCGATCATGGCATCGCCATGCTGTTTATCAGCCATGACTTAGCAGTCGTGCGCGCACTCTGTCATCGCTTAATTGTTCTGCGGGACGGTCGAATTATTGAGCAAGGCGATTGTGAGCGAATATTTCAAGCGCCGCAAAAGCCTTATACACAGGCCTTGGTAGCGGATTTACCCGCCTAAGGTGTCATGCACGCCGAGAAGTTTTAGCCCTATACTCGGATAACTTTTTCATCAGTATATTTTAAGGAGAAACCATGGGCATGATGAGCGGTAAGCGCGTACTCATCGTTGGCCTCGCCAGCAAATTATCCATCGCATACGGCATCGCCACCGCTATGCATCGCGAAGGCGCCGAATTAGCCTTTACCTATCAGAACGAAAAATTGCGCGGCCGCGTTGAAGGCTTTGCCGAGCTTTTCGGCTCCAGCCTCACCTTCCCCTGCGATGTCGTCTCCGACGACGAAATTCGTGCTGTCTTCTCTGAGCTCGGCAAAAGTTGGGATGGTCTAGATGTTGTCGTGCACTCGGTGGGCTATGCGCCCGGCCATGAGCTCGAAGGCAATTATGTCGATGTCACCACGCGCGAAGGTTTCCGCATTGCTCACGACATCAGCTCCTACAGCTTTGGCGCGCTGGCTCAAGCTGCCAAGCCCATGCTCACAGGCCGTGGCGGCAGCTTGCTGACACTGACCTATCAAGGCTCTGAGCGCGTGGTGCCGAACTACAACGTCATGGGCCTAGCCAAGGCATCACTCGAGGCCAATGTGCGCTACCTAAGCGCCAGCATGGGCCCAGATGGCATCCGCGTGAATGGCATCTCGGCAGGCCCTATCCGCACACTAGCGGCAAGTGGCATCAAAGACTTCCGAAAAATGCTGGCTTATAACGAGGCGGCAACACCATTGCGCCGTAATGTCACTATCGATGAAGTGGGTAATGCTGCAGCGTTCCTATGCTCCGATCTAGCCTCGGGCATCTCGGGTGAAATTCTTTATGTTGATGGCGGCTTTAATACGGTGGCCATGCCGGCGATGGACTCGATCTAAATAGCTAAGTCATAAAAAAGCCCGCACATCAGCGGGCTTTTTTATGTCAGCAACACATTCGAATTATTGAGCAGAAGCAGTAGGCTTAATCGTCACCTTGGTTTCTTCACGCAATAACGCCAGTGTGTCTTGCAGCTCTTGCTGGCCTTGGTTTTGCGCTAGCAAACCCTGCGTTACCTGACGCTCAGGGCCTGCCAGTGCTGGCTTCGCACTCACCGAAGTCACCTGCACCAAGGCAACGCTATCGCTAAGCTTATATGCAGCCCATTGCAAAGCACCTTTATTCGGCACCGGCGCACGGAAAATTGCATTCAGCAACTCAGGCTTCACTTGGCGATCAACGCGCGTCAAGCCACCGGCCGATTGCAGATTTACATTAGCACTCGCAAGCCATGCAGCCTCAGGTTCACTGGCACTGCGCTTAACCAACGCTTGCGCCTGCTCCATTGCCTTCGCCAATGCTTTTTCTGTACGCAGCTCTTCTGTGAGCACAGCTTTGACTTCATTCAAAGGCTGTTTGCGCGCAGGAATATATTGCGATACATGCAACCATACGGTGCGGCCATCGTTCAGCGTGATAGCAACTGAATTACGACGCTCTTTGGTTTGCTCGTCGTTAAATGCAGCCTCAACAACTTTACGCTCAGCCAATATACCCTCACCACCTTGGCGATTAAACAAAGGCGAGTGGGCAATGCTTAAGCCGGCAACTTTTGCAGGCTCTGTAAGATCAGCCGCTTCATAAACTTTAGCATCTAAGCTTTCAACCGCTTTGATGTAGGCATCATCTGCTTCGGCTTGGCGCACTTCATCGGTCAACGTTTGTTCAAGCGATGCAAAGCTTGGTGGCGTTTCAGCACGCACTGCAGTGAGCTTGATGATGTGATAACCAAACGGCGTTTTCACCACTGGCGATACTTCACCTGCAGTTTTTAATGCAAACAGGGCTTCCTCAAACTCAGGAACAAACATGCCTTTGCCTGCAAAACCTAGGTCGCCACCTTGCGCTGCAGAGCCAGGATCTTTCGACTGAGCCTTCGCAATAGTCGCGAAATCTGCACCGGTTTTTAACTCAGCCGCAATGGCGTCAATCTGCTTCTTAGCTTCGGCATCGTTCGTCTTATCATCAACTGTGATGAGAATATGTGAGGCTTGGCGCTGCTCAGCACCGCCCATAGCCGCCACACGCTGGTCATAGCGAGCTTTAACAGCCTCAGGCGTGACTTTGGCATCGGCCAAGTACTTAGAGCGCTCTAAGGTGATGTAGTTAATTGCTACACGCTCAGGCTGATGAAAGCGCGTCGAGGCCTTTGCATAAGCTTGGCTGATTTCAGCATCACTCACGCTCGCTTCTGCAAGAAAACGACTAGCTGGAATTTCAGCGTAGCGCACATTGCGTGATTGGCTATCTAGGCGCGTCATGGCATCAAGCTCAGTGCTCGTCACAAAGCTACTCTGTAGCCATGATGAGACTTGCTGTGAAACCAAAATTTCTTGACGCGCGCGCGTAGGGAATGTCGCTGGCGTTTCGCCAATTTGCGACAACACGCGAATATAGCGCTCGCCCGAAAACTGGCCATTATCTTGAAATGCTGGCGTGGCACGAATCAGCTCTTGCACAGACTCGTCAGATACTTGGTAGCCAGCATCGGAGGCCGATTTCAGTAGTAGCTCACGCTGCACCAGGCTATCTAGTACTTTTGCGCGGAGCTCAGCTTGCTGCTGCGAAGTCAGCACTGCATCGGGGCCTAAGCGCGCCATAAGCTGTTGGCGCTGATTTTCCACAGCGCGATCGAGTAAACGCTGAGTGATGGGTTCACCAGCGACTTCCGCCACACTGGGTTCAGCGCCGCCACCAAAGTAGGTTTCAACGCCAAAGAAAACAAAGGGGATAGAGATCAGTACTAAGAAGAACCGGCCAAGCCAGCCACGTACCATATTACGAAACGCATCCATTGAAGTGTCATGCCTCTACTACGCCACTGAGGGCTTCAAGAAAAAAGCGCGCCGACTAGGGCGCGCTTTCGGGTAACACAGTACAGCTTATAAAACTCAGCTATTCACTGCATCTTTCAAGCTTTTGCCAGCTTTGAATGATGGTGTTTTTGACGCAGAAATTTGGATTTCTTTGCCGGTCTGTGGGTTACGGCCAGTACGTGCAGCACGCTCTTTAACAGCGAATGTACCAAAGCCAACCAAGGTCACGGCATCGCCAGATTTCAGCGCTGCAGTCACAGCGCCTACGGTGGCATCAAGGGCACGGCCAGCGTCTGCTTTGGTCAAGTTAGCAGCTTCGGCAATGCGGTCGATTAGTTCAGACTTATTCACAGGATGTCCCCTTTAACGATAACGAAAATTCTTTGTTGTGGTTTTTAGCTTACGCGAGCAAACAATGCGACTTGCTCAAGTGCAACGATTTTTAAACGCCCTTGTCGGCAGGGTCAAGTGAAACTCGCTGAAATGCCGATAAGAATCCGAAAAAAGTGCGTTTAGCGACCATCAATGACGACTGGCCGCAGGTAATTCACGTTTTTCGACCTGTGCCAAGCCTGCAGCATAAGCTTCTTCGGTGAGAGGAATTGGCGGCTGAGTTAGCGCAATCGCTAAAACTTCATCGATCCATTTAACCGTTATGATCTCCAATGCAGCCTTCACATTGTCGGGGATTTCCTTCAAGTCTCGGGCATTTTCCTCTGGAATAATGACCGTGCGTACACCACCACGATGCGCCGCAAGCAACTTCTCTTTCAAGCCACCAATGGGCAATACCTGACCACGCAAAGTGATTTCGCCGGTCATTGCTACGTCTGCACGCACAGGGATACCAGTGAGTACTGAGGCAAGTGCGGTACACATGCCAATGCCTGCGCTCGGACCATCTTTTGGCGTCGCGCCCTCAGGCATATGGATGTGAATATCGCGCTTCTCAAACAGCTCAGCGCTGATTCCAAGCACACGCGAACGTGAACGTACTACGGTGCTCGCAGCACGAATCGATTCCTGCATGACATCACCCAAAGAACCTGTCATCAGCTGGCCACCTTTTCCAGGCACGGCGATAGCCTCGATGGTCAGCAGCTCGCCGCCAACTTGAGTCCATGCCAAGCCAGTGACTTGGCCGACCTGATTCTCGGCCTCAGCTTTACCGTAATTGAATTTATGTACGCCGAGATAATCTTCGAGCTGCTCGGCTCCCAGCGTGAGCTTGCCGCTGTGCGTGCCCATGACCAGCGACTTCACGACCTTGCGGCAAAGCTTGGCAATTTCACGATCAAGCGCACGCACACCCGCCTCACGCGTGTAATAGCGCACGATATCGCGACATGCCGACTCTTCAATGACCAACTCAGAGTCTTTCAGGCCGGATGCTATGAGCTGCTTAGGTACTAAATATTGGCGAGCAATAGCGACTTTTTCATCTTCGGTGTAGCCCGGCAGACGAATAATTTCCATACGATCTAGTAAAGGCGCGGGGATATCCATCGAGTTTGCCGTGCACAAAAACATCACTTCCGATAAGTCATAGTCGACTTCGAGATAGTGATCGTTAAAAGCTTTGTTCTGCTCTGGATCTAATACTTCAAGCAGCGCTGATGATGGATCGCCGCGCATGTCCGAGGCCATCTTGTCAATTTCATCAAGCAAGAACAGTGGGTTACGAACACCAACCTTCGAGATTTTCTGGATGAGCTTGCCCGGCATGGAGCCGATATACGTGCGGCGGTGGCCACGAATTTCGGCCTCATCACGCACGCCGCCCAAGGCCATGCGCACGAACTGGCGGTTCGTCGCTTTCGCGATCGATTGGCCTAATGAGGTTTTACCAACGCCAGGCGGACCAACCAAGCACAGCACCGCGCCATTGAGCTGCTTAACGCGCGACTGCACGGCAAGATACTCAAGGATACGATCTTTCACTTCCTCAAGTCCGAAGTGATCAGCGTCTAAAATATCACGAGCTTCCTTGAGATCAATACGTACTCGGTTGCGCTTCTTCCACGGCACCCCAAGCATCCAATCGATATAGCTGCGCACGACCGTGGCTTCAGCCGACATCGGCGACATTTGACGCAATTTGCGCAACTCACCATCGACTTTTTTGCGCGCTTCAGCAGGCAAGCCAGCCTTGATGATGCGCTGCTCTACTTCGCTCAGCTCATCTTCACTCTCGCCCAAGTCACCGAGCTCTTTTTGAATGGCTTTGATTTGCTCATTCAAATAATACTCGCGCTGGCTTTTTTCCATCTGCTTCTTAACGCGGCCACGAATACGCTTCTCAACCTTGAGGATGTCGATTTCCGACTCCATCTGCGCCATCAGGTGCTCAACACGCTGCTGCACTGGCAGGATGTCTAAGATGGCCTGCTTCTCTTCCAAGCGCAGCGTCAAGTGCGCAGCAATGGTGTCTGCTAAGCGACTAGGATCATCGATGCCAGCCACAGAGGTCAGCACTTCATTAGCGACTTTTTTCGATAATTTTACGTATTGGTCAAACTGGTTGAGCAAAGTGCGGACTAAGATTTCAGAGTCTTGTTTAGTAAGCTCGTCTTTCTGTACTTCCGCGACCTGCGCGATATACGCATCTTCATTTTCAGATAATGACAGCAGCTGGCCGCGACGCTGACCCTCAACAAGCACCTTGATCGTGCCATCCGGCAGCTTAAGCAGCTGTAAAATATTCGCTATCGTGCCAATCGAATACAGACCATCCTGATCAGGATCGTCTTCGCCAGCATCACGCTGAGATACTAAAAATATATGTTTGTCTGTGGCCATAGCCTGATCAAGCGCGGCAATCGAGCGCTCACGACCAACAAACAAAGGAATTACCATGTGCGGATAAATCACCACGTCGCGCAACGGCAACAACGGTAAATGCAGTTTTTTTGCGGCCATGAAATGCTCCCAATGCAGTCAAGCAGACACTAATCTAATGCTTACTTTATGGGGGTGTAGTGATGTGAATTACAAGGTGGACATTGCAGAATTACGAAAAAATGGCAAAAAAAAGGGGCGAATGCCCCTTTTTTAACCATATTTGCTCGGAATTACTCGGGCATCACACGGGCTGTCTCGATATTGTCATAAACCAATAGCGGCTCAGTTTCACCCTGCACTACTTTTTCATCGATGAGCACTTTGCTCACGCCTTCCAGCGAAGGCAACTCAAACATAGTGTCGAGCAAGATGCCCTCAAGAATCGAGCGCAGACCACGAGCGCCAGTTTTACGTGCCAAGGCTTTAGCAGCAATCGCTTTCAGTGCTTCAGGACGGAACTCTAATTGCGCTCCCTCCATCTCTAGCAGTTTGGCGTACTGCTTAGTGAGTGCGTTTTTCGGTTCAGTCAAAATTTGCACCAGCGCCGACTCATCAAGCTCGCCTAACGTGGCGATGACAGGCAAGCGACCGACAAACTCAGGAATCAAACCAAATTTCACTAAGTCCTCAGGTGATACCGACTTAAACAATTCGCCAATGCTTGGGGTTTTCGATTGGCCTTTCACCAGCGCATTGAAGCCAATGCCGCCTGGCTCTGAGCGCTGCTGAATAACCTTATCGAGGCCGGCAAACGCGCCACCAACAATGAATAGGATGTTAGACGTATCAACCTGCAAAAACTCTTGCTGCGGATGCTTACGACCACCCTGCGGCGGCACACTCGCCACCGTGCCTTCGATCAGCTTCAGCAAAGCCTGTTGCACGCCTTCACCGCTAACATCGCGAGTGATTGATGGATTATCACTTTTACGTGAAATCTTATCGATCTCATCGATATAAACGATGCCGGTCTGCGCCTTTTCAACATCGTAGTCGCAGCTTTGCAGCAGTTTTTGGATGATGTTTTCGACATCCTCACCAACATAGCCAGCTTCGGTCAATGTTGTGGCATCGGCCATAGTAAAGGGCACATTGAGTACGCGAGCCAAGGTTTGCGCGAGCAGTGTTTTACCTGAGCCGGTAGGACCGATCAGCAAAATATTACTTTTAGTCAGCTCAACTTCCGTGCTTTGGCGACCGTTTTGCACTTTTTTCATGCCGGCGCGCAGACGCTTATAGTGGTTATAAACCGCTACCGCCAACACACGTTTGGCTTGGTCTTGACCAATAACATAGTCATCGAGGGTGGCTTTTAGCTCGCGCGGAGTCGGCAGTTGATCACTAGTCTGCTCATCTTTTTTATCTTGGACTTCTTCGCGAATAATGTCATTGCACAGGTCTACGCATTCATCGCAGACATATACCGACGGCCCAGCGATGAGTTTGCGCACTTCGTGCTGGCTCTTTCCGCAGAAAGAGCAAAATAGCAACTTGCTGTCACCGCCGCGTTTTTCTTCGGTCATGCTACTTCTCTCAGTGGCTGCAAATTAAGGGCGTTTGGTGAGCACTTCGTCAATCAAACCATAAGACACAGCATCGCCAGCGGTCATGAAGTTATCACGATCGGTGTCACGCTCAATGCGCTCTAGCGGCTGGCCAGAATGCAGCGCCAAAAGCTCATTCAGCAGCTGTTTGATCTTTAAAATTTCTTGCGCATGAATAGCAATATCTGATGCCTGACCTTGGAAGCCGCCCAAAGGCTGGTGAATCATTACGCGTGAATTAGGCAGCGCATAACGCTTACCTTTGGCACCGGCGGAAAGCAAAAACGCACCCATGGATGCCGCTTGGCCGATACAAATTGTTGAAATATCAGGCTTGATGAAGTTCATCGTGTCGAAAATTGCCATGCCGGCCGTGACCGAGCCGCCTGGCGAATTGATGTAGAGATTGATGTCTTTATCGGGGTTAACTGACTCCAAAAACAACATCTGGGCGACGATCAAATTAGCCATATTGTCTTCAACGGGGCCAACAAGAAAAATTACACGCTCTTGTAATAGGCGCGAGTAAATATCGTAAGCGCGCTCACCACGAGCAGACTGCTCAACAACCATCGGGATCAAACCGATGTTACGAATATCATTAGCACTGGGTTGTTCAAATCGCATGGATAGCCTGCCTTAAACAATCAAATAAAGAGGACAACTGCCGGAGCTTATAGGGCAGGAGCACAAACAAACACTCCCGAGCAGTCAAAGACATACATCGGGAGTGTCGGTCGTGCGTGGCGCGAGGTCAAGGCCAGCGCGCCCCTGTTTTTGTGCAGCTTTGCCACACTTAACGTGCAATTTTGGTTGCACGGAGTGTGGCAAAGCTGCCGCCAACAACTTACTTACCTTGTGGACGCACCACATCGGTGTACTTAGCAGCAGCTTCGGTCACTGTCGCTTCTGCCAACACACAATCGATTACCTGATCTTCCAAAACCATGGCTTCTACTTGGGCCAGCTGCTCTTTATTGCCCATGTAATAGCTGATGACTTCTTCTGGTGACTCATAAGACTCAGCAACTTCGGCAACCACTGCGCGCACACGCTCAGCA
>Ga0114915_1000516_pt1 | contig 17621 bp, 34 predicted proteins | sample MalvirAntarct_55_FD_87288 | JGI IMG/M metagenome (GOLD analysis project Ga0114915, IMG submission 87288) | Marine viral communities from the Global Malaspina Expedition - Malaspina viral metaG Antarct_55 | ecosystem: Environmental > Aquatic > Marine > Oceanic | place: South Georgia Island...
ATCTATCAATTCCATAACTGCTTGGATAAATCTTGTATCAGCACGGTTCCAGTCATCTAGTAATAAGATACCACCGGCCTTTGCATCAGCAATCCATTCAGGTGCACAATAAGACATTCTATTCTTACCGGTCATCTTATATCCATTCTTTAGATATTCTTGTACAGCCAGTTCATCTACCCACATACCAACTTTTTTGGTAGTTGTAGTAGGCATATTAGCAAGACTTGAGCTACCTGCTCTTTGCGTTGCACTTACCATAGACAAATCATCTATACTTTTTGCTGGTATAGTTTTTTCTTTATACATCTGAAATTGACGTACAGGAAAACCAACTAAATCACCCAACTCTTCTATCTGTGCTAAGTTTAATTTTACAAATTTTAAATTATTATCTTGTGCTAATTCAACTATGGTAGATGTTTTACCAATACCTGATTCACCTACAACTTCTACTGATACAGAGTTTTTACCCTGATCTTGTAGAAATCTATTGTTCTTTATTATATGATTTACAAAACCTTTTAACTCTGTTACATTTAAATTTACTTGTGCCATTTTCTATTAATTTAATTTAATTACTTGTCCTGGTAACTCATCATTCATATCAGATATACTGCTTAAACACCATAGGGTGTTCTTTGGGCAATCTTCTGGAGGATATGCTTCACCATCTGTTAAATATACAAGAGCTGTATAAGCCCCTTTCTTTTTATTAAAGTGGTCAATAACTGGTTGGAACGATGTCCCACCACGACCATGTATTTCCCAATCTTTTTTAGGATTGAATTCTTCTACTGTTCTCAAACTAGTATCACACTGTGCTACTGTAATTTTATGGCCAGTCTTAACCATATGTGCTAATTCATTAAAGAATTCTTTTAGCTCTTCATTATTTACAGATCCACTTGTATCAACCCCAACAAGGATATGATTCTTAAACTTGATTTTAAGGCCAGGATTAGCAGCATACCGTTTGTTATATTTACGTCTAAGTTTCTTGGTATATACTATACTAGAATTACCCACAAACCTTTTTAAATAACTTTTCCAATCAAATTTAGGTGGTTCAATATGAGTTAGCCTATGGATAAGCTCAGCTAGTTCACCCGGGATAGAGCCACATCTTTTCTCTGTCTGTTCTGCAGTATCTTTTAACTGATGCTCAATTTGTTTTTGCATTAGTTTTTTATCTGCTTCCGGCATATCATTTAACTCATCCCATGTACTATGACAATACTGTGAATTTCCATCCATATTTTGCATTAAATTATCTAATGCAGGACAGCTCCCACTTTGTTGTGCTTGTTCTAAAAGCTCATAATACTTTTTAGTACCTGCTTTTGTTGGAAGATTTAATTCGGGAAAACTACTTAACAACAATCCACCCGTGGGTAGCTTGCTTTCCAGTATGTACTGGTTTATCTCTAGATCTGCAGCTATATTAAATAACTTATGATCTGAATATAGATCTCTTAAAATAAGATGGCCAAATGCAATATGTAAAAGCTCATGTTTTATTAATCCAAATCTATGATCTTCACTGAGGTTTATATAAAAATCAGGGTTTATACTCAATTGTATGCCAATACCATGTTTACTTACTCCTGCTGTAGGAACAGTATCTGTGTATTGCTTATTGATACCAATTAAAAAGAGCCCGTAAAAGGGCTCTGTAAATATTAAACTTTTGGTTGTCCTTGCAACCTGGTCTTGTATATTTATCATTCTTTATTATTTATTATTGTTTCCAATATATTAATATATATATTTTGTGCAACACTGGGTTTAATAAAAGTATATATGTTTTTAGTATATAGACTATCTATATTTATTTTCATTTTTATAGCATCTATAAAATATTTTCTGCTACTAAACATAAGTGCTTTACACATTAATAAATCTAAGACATCTTTGTCTTCAAAATTACTATTGTTATAGACCTCGCATGCCATAGCTTGATCATCTGGTAAGCCATTAAACATGTTTACCAACTTAAAAAACTCTTCTGAGGTTATAATATTCATTCAAAATCAACTATTTCTATCCAGACACCTGGATTTTGTTTATCATATTTATATTTTTCAAATGCCGGTATTATAAATTCAGCATTATCATCTTCAATCCATCCATATTTAACCATATCATCTTGCACTGTTTGCGCAGGATTTATATAATCAAACTTATGACGGCTACCTCTGATAAATTCAAAAGATATCTTTACTGGTAGTTCACGTGTTTTTAATGCTTCTTTAAAATCTTTAGTGTAACTTAAATAAATATCTTTTGTAGCTTTTCTATAATTCATAGTTGCTTTACTAGCTATAAAGTATTTACCTGTCCAACGTCTTCCGTTTTTACTTGAAGGTACATTGCCAGGAATCCACCAACGCATTACTTCTTTTATTTTACCCATGTTATTTATTTAATGTTTGTTTTAATAATGGTTTTAGCATTGCGTGGACTTTATCAAAACCATGTAACTTCATAGCATCTGATATGTCTTTACATATAGTTGGTACAAAACCATTGATTTTATATGCATCAGCATATCTTTCCATAGCTTTAAGGCCAGCTTCATCATTATCAAATAAGGTTATTACTCTTTTATATTTCTTCTTTAGGTACTGTATTACATGTGGTTTTATCATTGTATTCTCTGAGTCAGGTGCTATAACTTCTATATTATAACCCATACCTTTTAAACACATTGCGTCTTTTAAAGATGAACATATAACTAAGTAAGGTTGATTATATTCTAATTGATCAAGACCTTGTAAGTATTGTTTTACTTTATAAAACTTATGTGATTTACTTTTTGGTTGATAAAACTTAAATGGTTTATCATCTTTATCAAAGTATCCAAAACACATTGTACCATTTATCTTTAAGCTCTTTATATCTGACCCATTAGTCTTGATTAAATTATAATATTCTATTGGCTTTACATTATATTTTTCCAATATAGTTTTACCAATTCTATAACTCAACCAATATTCTTGATCTTCTATACTCCAAGCTTTTATCTTAACAAAGTCTAGAGACCACTTAGGTTCTGGTACTATAGTTAAGTTTTTATATTCAGATGTTTTTATGTATTTATTATAGTCTGATACTATTTTTCTCATTGCATCAGGATATTCTATTTCAAATAGTAATTTTATTAGATCTACTTTATTACCGTTTTTACCAGTTGAGAAATCTTTAAACTTATATTGCATTATGTTCTTATCAACATATATACAAAAGCTTGGTGTTTTCTCTGATGGATTAAAGACTGATTTAATCTTTACATCTTGTCCCGTTAAAGTTTCTGATAAATTTAAATAATACTGAAATACCCATGTGCTTGGTACATCTGATCCTTCTAATACTAAATTTTTAGTGCTGAACATAATTCAAAAGTATTAAAAAGAAATGGGCTCAGCATTATACTAAGCCCAATCTTTTGATTTATATTATAGGTCAAAATCATCACCTACAACAGTAGCTGGTTCAAAGCTATTGTTTGCTGGAGGTGTATCATTTTTTACTAATTTTCTTAAATGATTGTTGTTATTAGCATCAAACTTTAAGATTCTATTAGCTTCACTATTTAAAGCTTCAAGAGGTACACCATCTTTACTTCTTTTAGGTAAAAACAGATCATTGTTTATGTAACCATCTCTGTTCTCCCATTCACGTGCACCAAGACAAGCATTGAAAAATCCAGTGTTAGAGAATAATTTATTACACTCTACCATAAATGTTTCTATTGTGTTTGCTTCTATTTTATCTAGTTCAGCTCTTTTACCAAGTGCTTCAGATAAAAATACCATAGATTTTAATACTTCTGTATCTCTAGATATTTCTGTACCACTTTGTAAAGTAGTATCTTTATATGGGTAAGGGCTAAATCTAACTCTACCCACTTGACCTTCATATTTTGGGCCATTTGGATTATCCATATCTTTTAGAAATCCATTAAATTCTCCTGTAATTGGCTCAGATTCTACATGTAATACAATATTATATGCATCTGTATCATATGGCGTTACATCAAATGATATTGAATTGATTTTGATAACTTGATTACCTGGTTCAATTACTGGTTTTGTTCCACCTGATCCGGCAGACATGTCTTTAGTACTTAACATAATTTACTTTTTTTTAATTATTAATTTATTATTTATTCTTCATATTTTTGCATGCTCTCTTTAACATACTGTAGGTCATTAGGAATGAAGTTATCCTCAAACATACCCATTGGTGATTTACATGTGTTCTCTCCATTGTTTTGAGTCTCAAAACCATATTCAAGTTCACCATCATCATTTTTATTTACTTTTCCAAATAACACTATAGAAAAGAGGCCTTCCAAAGTTAAAGTATTATCAATCATTTTACCAATTGTTTTAGCCTTGATTTTTCTATTTCCATTTATATCAGTTGAATCTTCTGAGTGTGTCAAAAAGATAACAGTTAAATTATCTCTTAGATCTTTAGGCATTTTAGCCACCATGGCTAAGTTAGCTGCAATCTGAGTAAATTTATCATAACCTTTTTCATTTGCTCTATCAAAATATTCAAAGGAGCTCATATATTGCCAGTCATCAACTACAATAGTTTTTATGTGATCCATCTTTTGATCTACATGATTAATAGCTTTCATAATCCCTGCAGCAGTAGCTGTAGAAGTTAAGTTACCTTTTGGGTTATCTTTACTAATTTGAGTATACAAACTCTTGTACCCCTTAAATGGTAAAGGTTTATTTGCTATGTTTATAATGAAAGTCTCTTTAGGATCTAGTGTCCTGATTGAGGTAGACTTTCCTGTACCTGAATCTGCAATTACTAATACGCTGTTTGCCATGTTTATTTAATTAATTTATTGATTACTTTAGTTAATGTTATTATTGATTGATTAATGTCTTCTAATTTATTTACTAATGCAGACGATGGTGTCTCATCAGGATTAGGTAAGTTAAATAGATCTGTAACTTTACCTAAATCAACAAACTTTTGACCCGGCATATCTTTAGACGTAACATCCTTAATAACTTTTAATTCACTTACTGGAATCAAATGTCTCTGGAATCCTGAGTTGCTAGTAATTAATTCATATTCTGATTTCCAATGAGGATTGTATTTATGTAAATATAATGTTCTTTTAGGATCTTCTGTATCATAATCAATACTTACAAATTCTGTATATATATTTTCATCTTTTTCAAGTTCACTAGGAAAAAAGCTAACATGTAAGTCATCCTTTCCTTTAGGCCTGTATGCCATTTTAGGTATATATAGTGCATTGGTTATACTTTCTGTTTGAAAATAATCATCATGCTCTTCTCTTAATGTTGCAACTTTTTTCTTACGTTGCTCTGGTGTTAGTCCCATTTTTTCATTTTTATTAATATTTTTTGTATTTATCATCTGCGTTCTTGTTGTCCTGGTGTATTCATTTCTTCAATTTTCATTTGTTCAAACTTTGCTTTAAAGAAACTCATACGTGCATCACCATTTCTGGCTTTCAAAAAATGTAAAACTAATGTTCTATCATCTTCTATTATGTATCTATCAGGACCATAGAACCTAATCTTTTGTTTAGCTGGTCTATTTATACCTATTAACATATCTGCATGCTGTAGCATTGCATCTGAGCCAAATATATCTGACTCAAGTATATAGTTACCATACTTACCATCTATAGCTCTATCCGGGTTATCTATATTTCTATTCAATTGTGATAGTGCAATAAATAAACAAGGATAATCACGTTTACATTGTGTAAAGAATTCACCTAACTCAAACATCATATCTAATGTATTATTTTGATATGGTGCTCTCTTTACAAGCATAGTATGATCTAAAGTAATCATAGTCTTTGCGCCTTTATGTAATGTCATGTAAGCATCTACTTGCTCACGCATTTGATTCACAGTTAAAGGTGTACTAATTATATCTACAGGGTTCTTGACCCTTTCTTTAGCATATTGATGACATGTATTTAATGTTTCATTAGTTAATATTGATCCAGCACTACATAATTCTTTATAGGTCTTTCCAGTTAAAGAACTAAATTCTCTAATAGCTGAGGTTCTACCTACCATTTCAAATTGAAACTCTAATACTCTAAAATTATCATTAGGGTTTAGAGCAAAAGATTCTCTTATGATTTGATCTTTAATTAATGTTTTACCTGATCCAGGTCTACCACCAATTACAGTTAGAGTATTCCATTCTAAACCATCAGTAGCAGCATCATTAAACTTAGGCCATGGTGTATATATAGATTTCTCTTCACCATTAGATCTAGCTAGCATATATTTTAATGCTTCATTAAATGCGGAATATTGTCCTACCCAAGCGTTTTCTGTTTTACCCATTGTCTATTATGTATATAATACTTTCTATATTATCAATGCTATCATTACATGACTTTTTATCTGGAACCCAAGTTCCATCTCTTAGCATTTGAAAATCTTCAAGTACAAGATTTAATTTATTTAATACTTCTGTTACTTGATTCTCTGTCATACTACGTTTTCTTTAAAATGTTCATCTTCTGTAGATATACCTTCAATACTCATATCACAGTAATCTGCCAGTGTAGAATGTTTAACTCTGTGTTTATCTTGTTTACATATAAAGTATTGACTTGTTTGCATATACATATACTCTTTGTCTCTATACTCATTAACATACATGCGTGTTGCTTTTATAACATCATCCCATGTATGATCATATGTCTCAAAGAACCATCTAAATGCATCACTTAATGCTTTAACATTATTTCTTGCTGGTTTACCACTTGGTAGTTTTTTAGCAGGAAATATTTCTCTATAAGTATTTATATTATCTATAGAGTTTTTACCCATTAGTGCAATGTCAGTTTTCTTCTTTGCTTTTATAAAGTAATTATCCATTCTAACTATAAAGAGCTTTGCCTTAGATGTTAGAACAAACTTACTATCTTTTTTTTCTAGATATTCTTCATCAATTAAGTCAAGAACATCTTGTTTACTCATATATGGCAAGGAGACGCCTAGCTTGATCCCAAATAGTATCTGCAGCTGGTTTGGGGTCATCTTTGATTTTAATATTTTCTGGAACAGTTCCCACATAATTTTTTAATTCATTAATTATTTTATTATATACATCTATTGTAAACATATCTTTAGTATCAATACCATTGCTAACTCTTACACATGAGTTTATAACTGTGGCATGGTTTCTTTTTAGATATATTCCTATCCTGCTTTTAGTATAACCCATTTTCCAGGCTATAAAACAAAAGTTATGTACATATATCATATATTCTTTACGTCTTGATCTATCTAACAAAGTAGTGATATGTGAGTACTCTGGAACATCACTATAAAGTGCTGCTAAAGTACATACATGTAAAGTATCTAATGTTATTTTGCTTGAGTCTACAGGAGGTATGAATATATGAAGCTTTCTTCCATACTTTTCATAAAAATGTCTCTTGAAGTCACGTATGTCTATTTTCTGTTCAACTAGTTGGTTTTCAGTCATTTAAATAAAAATTAAGTTATACAAATATAGTAAATCTTACCATTCTATGCAAGTTTTATCTAGCTTAGTCAGTTCTTCATTTACGTTATTAAACACGTCCTTACAATCCCATTGACCACCTCTGTATGCTGCTGATGCAGGGTGTGCTACCTTAAATGTTTTGACATCAGATAGCAATGGTTTCCATTCTTCAGCTTTTCTACCCATTAATATAAATATCACGTCTTTATTATGTCTATTTAAATTATCAAATAAATATTCTGTGAATGATTTCCAAATATTATAATGTGACCCAATTTTGTTTATTTCAACTGTCATTGCTGTATTAATTAATAATACGCCTTGATTGGCCCAACGTCTTAAATCACACTCTTCTGGTGTATATATAGCTCTACCTGTCTCAGTAAAATCACCTATAGTTTGTTTAAGTATGTACTGCAGGGATTTTTCTGCTTTACCTTTTTTACTACAACTAAATGCTAAACCATCAGCTGATCCTAATTGAGGATATGGATCTTGTCCTACTATTACTACTTTAATATCTTTATAAGGGCACTCATAGAATGCATTAAAGATATCTTTGAATTTTGGTGTAAATCTTCTACCAGCAGTTACATTATCTACTAGCGTATTCATTATATAATCAAAGCTTAAACCATTTATATATGGGGATAACATACGATCCCATCCACTATCTTTTAATTTTTCATTAAGATTATCTCTTAAATTAGTTATATTGATTTCCATTATTTTATTATATTATTAGTATATTTACTTATTAAATTACATGCTATGGCCAAGGAACTACAAACATTTGATACTTTTGATCCAAATGATATTATTAAAGATATAGAAGTATCTACTGTATATATAACATCTTTACAAAATATCATTACTGATATGATCTATGATGAAACTAGAATAGATACTGTAGGTGAAACTTTTTTTAAGTTTGATGAAATTAGAAAACATATAGAATCTAAAGATAAAGATAAAGTGCCTGCTGTTAAGCTAGATAACTGGGAGAAGAAAGTATATACATTATTTTCTCTTCTTCAGACATTTAAACTTAAAGCTATTAAACAAGGACTTAATCAAACTACTGAAACATCCGCAACTGTAGATGATATCAAAGAATTAGGTAAATTATTAATTGATGGAGACTCAGATGGATTATCTAAGCTAGAAGAAATTCAAAGTAAGCTTAAAATAGTAAAATAACTATCTTAATTGCATACCTGCAAAATCCCCTATCTCAAGACAAGCTTGTATAGCTAGATTTAATTCTTCTTTATCACACTTACCAAAAGACTTACAGTGCTCTACATTATTTTTAACAAAACAAAGGCCAGCTTTACGTTTGACTTGTAATTTCATTTCTTCAAAAGTATGACCTACTTCACTAGCTATTTCTCTTATCATAGCATGTACTCTAGCTAGTTGTGGGTTACTACCTTTACCATCTTGAATACCTATAAATAACTCTACACGTGCTCCATCAGGTTGCTCAGATATAAATTTATTATACTTTGTTTCATATGCTTTTATAGGAAAGTGCAATTTACCTTCTTTTATTACTGCTTGTACAAATAGTTGATTTCTCATTATGTTATAATATTATATATCCCATATAAAGATAATACAATACCAAATAATAGTACTATCCAAAAACATCCTTTATATATATTTTCTTCTCTTTCAGGAGATCTCCCTTGATTACTTCTATATTGTCTAAATGATTCTTTATCTTTTAATTCTTTAGCCTGTCTATGTAATTCAGTATTATTTTTCATGATTTATGGTCTTAAATTATTTAAATCCCACAATATCCCGTAATCAGGATCATGTGGGTCAACTTCATCAGTACTATGGACTCTTTGACGAAACCATTTACCTTCTATATATTTATATGTTTTTCCATTTAATATTTTTATTTCAGTATTCATTAGTGAAACTTTTCAATAATATCATCTGACAAATATGTTGGATTAATTAAATCTAATACATCTACTATACTTGTAGATCCCTCATCATTAGTTAATTCACACCATATGTGAACCATTTCTGCTGATGCAGGTGAGCCAGGTGTTCCTGGATCTCCATTAGATTCTGTATGTACTTCATCTTCTCCCGGATAATAGTAGTATTCTACTTCTACCTCATTACCAAATAACATCATTGGTACTATGTTTATTCTTTCTCCCATTATTTAAATCTTAAAGTGTTATTATCTATATATATAAACTCTTGACCACAACTAGTACATTTTGTTTCAACTTCATTTGTTATAAGGTGTAGACCAAAACAATTTGGACATGGTGTATCTTCATTTGAATATTCATTTATATATTCTTCTATTGATGTTCTGGCTAATCCATGAATCATTGAATCATGTACGCCTTTATAAAATGTATTATCTGCTTCTTGTTCTTGTTGACTCTCCATAAAGAGCTCTTTCATTCTTCCCATAATTTTATCTTTCTAAAGGATTAAAATACTTAACTTTTAATTTATCAAATCCTTTAACTGCATTAGCCACCCATTTTTCATCTTGTGTACCTTTGTACATAAGTATGTGACATGTGGCTGTCTCAGTTGGATTTAATCTTAATAATCTTCCTATTCTTTGCGCTGTTTTTCTCTCATTACCATATGCATGCATAATAATCCCGGCTTTAAGCTTAGGAATTGTAACACCTTCTGATAACTGTAACACACAGGATAGTCTATCTATTCTTCCATCAGAAAATAACTCTAAGTTTTCTTCTGATTTTAAGTTCTTAGAATGATAACTATGCTTACATATTCTGTCTGCTTGTTTTTGAGTATTAGCAAATACAATGCATTTTGCATTAATATTTTTTACTATACTCTTGACATAGCTCTCTTTACTTGTATAGTCCATTATAGCACGCATTCTCATAATTCTACCAAATTGTATTTGCTTATCACTTTGAGCTTCTGCTAATCTAGACGTTGCATAGTTATAATCCTTTTGTTCTGATGTATACCAAAATCCACCTGCTTTGTTTTTCTTCTTTAAAGTAGGTAATTTAGAAAGTTCCAACTCATGTATGATAATCTTGTAATCATTCAATATGTTTGACTCAGTTGCATCATCAACTTTAAATGTATATTTTATTGGACAATACTTTTGAACAAGTCTTCCTTTTTCAGAATCTTTGTCTCTTGGTGGTGTTCCGGTTAATCCTAGTACTTTACCTTTAAAACTTGATAAAAAAACTTCATGTGATTCCTTTAAACTATGACACTCATCTAAATATACTATATCATAGTTATTAGGGTCTTTCTTCTTAAGAGATAAGTAAGTAGTGAAAGTAATATGTTTAACTAGAGAAGCTAATCCCATTTTACCTAGTTCATCAATCCAAGATTTAGTAACTGAATGCTTTGGTACAACCACTAAGACTTCTATAAGTTGATTAAAGTTCTTCTGTAAGTGTTGTATTGCAATTCTTGTTTTCCCAACACCCATAGATATACCTAAGCCACATCTTTTATGTTGTGATGCTATTGCTAATGCATCTGCTTGTACTACACTCCTACTATTAATCTCCATAAGTTGTGCCATATAAATATTGTTATTGCTACGATAGCTAAATAAGTTACCGTTACTATTAATTTATTTTTGTTATTTTGTTCCATGATTAAAATTTTAATAAAAATAACCTACGTTGATACTTTTGTATTAATAGTGTGTTATTTTTTATGGTTCTGTTATCATCTTTATCCTTAAAGTCTTTTAATGATGCTTCAAATGTTTTATTGAGAGTTTCATACTTTAATTTATATAGATAATTTCTTACGTAATTTAAATGTCTTTTTTTTCTTCTCATAGTTTTAATGTCTGGTTTCTGATAGTCCTAACTCATAAGATTCTTCTGGATGTATTTCTATCCACATGTGACAGCTTCTACATACTGGTAACCAAGTAGATTCATCTAAATGATATTCTCCACGTCCTTTCTTATGATGTATTTCTGTAGCACGCAAAGAACACTTATGGATCTTTGCATGACAGATGTTATGATTTGATAAATACTGCCTACGCTGTTTAGAATAGGCAGCATTTAGTTTAGCCATTTTGCTTGATACTTTTTTGATGCTCATTTGGATTTAAAGTAAAATAGTTTTTAGGTAACAATCCTATAGATAGAAATTTTAATACAACATCTTCATAGGTTATTCCCAATTCCTTAAACGTAAAAGTATTTTTGTAATCATCTAATGTTTCTTGTGCAGGTATATTTACTATATACTGTGCTAGACGAGAACTTTTAAAAGTTTTACTAAGATAAGCATTTGCTTGCTTATTACAAAGCATTTGTTTCCAAGCATTTATCTCTCTCTGTCCTCTTTTCCATACTTTAGTTATACGTCTTTTTTTATCCCAATGTAACTTACTAACTTCTTCAGGTTTATAAACCTTTAAGCCATGAAGCACACGTTTAAATAAAAAATGTTGATAAGGGTTTAGTTTACTATATTCAAATGAATTTATTATTGATGGAGGATGTAATTGATACTCTGTCAATAATCCTAAGTATTGATAGCGTTCTTTACGCTTGCTGAGTTTTAGTTGATCTTTATTAAGTTTTAGCTGTGATATTTGTTCTTGAGATAGCATACGAGTTTTTTTAGTGATTAAGTGGAAATATATTAAATGTCAAAGGGTAATACAGGTTCCTGATTCCCCTATACTACCCTTATCCATTTTTAATAAACTATTTACTATAGTTCAAAAGTCTCTTCTTCTAAGACTTCTGTTTCTTCCACTTCACTAACTGGTTCTTCTAAATCATCTATGTCATCTACAGTTGTATTATCATCCGCACTTTCTAAACCAAATGCCTCAGCTGGTGTTACTGTTGTTTTAACAGCATTAGTATTTGTACCATTTGCTTCACGTATTGCATCTCCATTAGTATGAGCAATAAGTACATCCTCTGTTGTAGCATCTACTACAAAGAATGTTTTCCTATAAATAGGTTCACTACCAACTGCACAAAATATTCCTGTGTCTCCGGCCATTTTAAGATCTCTGTCTGGATCATTATTACTAAATGGTGTAAGGCTTTCTTTTACAACTATCTTACCTGTTAACGGAGTATTTGCTGTTAACCCAAGTTGTTGTAAGTCATCCATCTTACCGTGTAATAATGTAGATCTATTTGAGTTCTTAACCCATCCTCCATTACCAAATGTTACTCTTTGTTGTTCTAGTCTGATATGACCAAATTCTGCGTTGTTACTTGATTGACGAATGATATTTCCCATATCATCAGCCACAATGTTGACTTTGTTTTGCATTTTTAATAAATTTTAGTGATTAATAAATAAATGTTTAATGACTATACGTCATCTGAGTGAAAATACGGGTCATCTAATTTTTCATAGGTTTCAATTTCATCTAGGGCTGGTTCATGTTCCTCAATATGATCTATTGCGGTTTTTTCTGCTTTCCCTGTGTTATTTGAAAATCTACTATAAAAAGGATTACCCACTTCTTTAGTATAAGCTGAGCTTAGACCATTAAGGTCTCTATATTCCTCATCTGTTAAAGATAAGTATTGCTCAAGAGAGCATTCAATTATACGACCATTAGGAAGTTGGACTATCATTCTTTTATTTATTGCTATAAAGATAATAATATTACTCCTTCTGACTCACATAATCTATTTTAATTAAGCTCAGTGTTTAAAATAAACAGCATATATATAGCTAACGTTCTATTTTATTGTTAGCTTTCTACCTGTTCTTTTAATGTATTTATGTTTTTTTAGCTCTTTTATCCATCTGTCTATGCTTGATTGACTTGAGCCAGTGTCATCAGCTAATGTGCTAATAGATGGAAAGCATGTTCTCTGTTTATTTGCATAACAAGATAATACGCCATATAATGCCTTAGCCGCAATTGATAAATTAGGATCAGTCATAACCTCACGGTTTACTATTCCAAATCTATTTTTCTGTGTATACATGATCTTTTAATAATCTTAAAAGAGCCATATTATCATCCCTTTCCTTAGCTAAATCCATGTCATTTAGTTTATACAGTTCATTCATTGTATAACCAAAGCTTGATTTAATTGACTCACCTTTCTTCCAAGAGTTATAGTGTGATCTGATCAGTTCCTGTGATAATTTTGGCATCTTGTGTTTTATTTAATTGATTTTCTACTAATTTAAGCTCTTTACCCTTAATTTTAATTAATTCAAAAGGACTTATAGTATCTTCTTTGTATTTGATATCACTGTTTTCATCATGATATATATATTGAACTTTAAGATTGGTATATAAAGGATTATATCCAGCTGATGTTGACCAGTTGCTATCTCCTATTACTTTTGCATATACCATACCTTCTTTAGATAATAAATCTTTATCCATTAATATATCTTTTTCATATTCACTACCTTCATGATAATTAGGTGATATTGTTTTTACTATGTCACCTGGATATATTAATATATATGGTTCTCCCTTTAACATAAGTTCTGCTACATTTTCTAATGTACTATCACTCATTGTATCAAGTATTAAACTTTTAATATGATCAAAGTTTATTTTTTCTTTTACCATATCCGGTGTTAATACACTGGATACAATATTCTTTACTGTTTCTTTTCTTATATGTAGTGTTGGCATATCTATCTATTTACTGTGTTATAATTACCTGCTCTTGTTGTGCAGTGTGATGTTGTCCCACACGCTTGAAATATCATTACTATTATTATTACTGCTATTATTTTCTTCATGTCTATATTTTAGAAGTGAATTACTAGACTATAATTAGACAGTCCCTCTCTAACAAGTATGAAAAAAGAGAGGGTTTCTATCTAATTGATGGTCCACTTAACCATTAATCTTTCTATTAGGACCTACTGTACAAGTATTATTATATAGTATATAATTACTGGTACTGTTAGTACGTTACACGTAACGTTTTATAATATAAATCTACGTAAATCAGTTGGTTCAAATGTAAACTCTGGTGTATTGATATAATTCATATCATCCATAGAATACCAAACATCTAATGTAAGAGGATTTAATAATATGTGTTGTTCTTGAGCTGGCATATAACTTTGAGCTAACATAAATATCTTATGTCCGGCTTCATTTACTGCCATATCTACAACAGTGATAGCATGTCCTGGAAATCCTCCAGTTACAAACACATCACCCGGTTGCATATCCCAATAGTTTACTGATTCAGTATCATATTTTTCAATAGAATATGTACCTGCATAGCTCCATACTAAATCTAACCATTTTCTAAATGTTTTACAGTTATCTTTACGAGCTTTGGCCCATTTGGTAACTATATCACGACCAGCATTAACTGGTGTTGGGTTAGCTCCTTTAAGATATTCTGTATAACTACTTACATAGCCATTAGTATAGGTAAATTTAAGTCTATCTAAGAAACCATTTTTATAATTATAGCTTGCTCTTAAATATATTGCAGCATCAGCACAGTGATGTAAATCTCTGTTACCAATTTCATAATCAAATACTGCTGCATAGATAAAGTTATTATGTTTTACTTCTCCATTAAAATATTTCACTTCTGCTTTGTCTTTAAGCGGATGTGCTATTAGAAATTCAGAATATGCATCTGCATTGTTTCTTTCATATCCTCCTGGTACTGTGAATACAGATGAGATTGACTCATGATCCATTTCTTTACCTTGATATGTTGTTTGTGCACTTGCTACAAGTACGAATAACATCATTGCTAACGTTATTAGTTGTAGTCTTAATACGTTTTTACTATATTTTATATCTCTCATAATTAAGTGGTTTTATATAGAAGCCCTACATAGGTAGAGCCTCTATTATTATTATTATTTATTTTATTATACTCCACCTGTTATTTCTATTATAATAAATGGTAGTATTATCATTAACGATCCTTTTTGCCAAGCTAATCCTAAGCCTAATACGGCTTCAAATGTAATCTTAAACTTTGGCATCAATATTACTTTATCCATAAATGTATTAAAGAATATTGCATTTAATATACATAATGCTGTAATTAACACTATTGCTATAGATACAGGTGTATAACCCCATCCATATTGTGTAAAATACATAATTGATACAGCTATACCTAGTAATGGTAAGACTGCTACATATAATAATTTAACTAGTTTTTTAAGTAACTTTTTCATCTTGTTATAGTTTTAGTTAATAATTTGTACTTCATCACCTGCATTTATAAACAGATTAATGTCATAAGGTATTAAGAATTTATTCCAAGTATTATCTACTTGATAGTCTGTTCTTAATTCTTGCGAGGCATATTGATCATATGATATAACAAACGCATCAGCAAAGCTGTTGAGTGTATTAGCATTATTATCCCAATACTCACTGGCATAAGCCATAAACTGTTCACCTGTTATAGGCATATTAACTGATTCAGCCCATACTACAAAGTTTGACCAAGCTATTACTAACTTGTCTTCTGCGGTTGTACCATCATCATCAGCCTTATATAACATATATAAGTATTTAGTAGTATCTGTTGTTGGTGCATATACTACAGAGAACATTTTATAATCATCAGCATTATTTTGTACCTCCATTAGAGGCTCCTGCTCACAACTCATAATTGATATTGCAAACAGGAATATTACTAATGATCTTAACATCTTGTATATTTTTGCTTCTTAGCATTCCAGCATTTAGCTGGTCTTGGTTTACTTTTACAGCTTCTAGTTGATGTACAAGACTGTAATACTGGCCCTCCTATAAACATAAAGAGCATTAGGTAAAGAATTTTCTTTTTCATAATTAAGTGGATTTTAGTTGTAACTGTTAGCATACTTTAGAAAGTCCATTGTATGTTGCTCAGTCACTGTTATTAATTGATTTTGTTTTGCTACGAACCTAAGTTCTGGGTTATTCTCTAATTCTATTAAGAGTTCTACTAACGATGGAGAGCCTAACTCTTCACGTTTTACACGACTATGTTCCATATCTCCTGTAAAGAAGTTAACGAATAAGTCTTGTTCTCTGCTATATAAGACAATACCTATGGCATTACCCCAACTAGCAAATTGTTCTGGATTGATTACTTTGATTTTCATACTTGTTTATTTTAGAGATTAATTAATTAAGTTTTAGTGGTTTAAAATAGCCAGTCTGTTTTATCCAACTACAACTGGCACGGTTGTCCTTTATACTTCACCGTATAAAGTTAGGAATAGATTATCAAGGTACTACAAACTCTTACCTTTTCTTGAGCAGATAATCAATCTGGGAGTCATCACAGCCTTTATATCCATTATAGGTAATCATCCTATTTCATTCATGTATGGCACACTAACCTAGAATTACCTAGATCCGTATCTTATGTGAGGAAGACAGAAGGCTAAGTAATTACTCCTAACCCTCTGCATCTATGTTTGCAACCATGTGCAGTTAACTTCCTCAAGTTTCTTCATGGCATTGTTGACAGGTATGAACCTCATCACAAGTGCATGTTAGCTCAGGAGATATCTTATAGAGCTCCCAAGCATATTGTGCATCTTCAAAGAACATACTACCAATTAAATAGATTATGTTCTGTTATTACTGTACTACCGTCTTGTTCTTTCCAAGTCATAGTATATTTACCGTTAGCATCTGCTGCTGTTTGTGATATAAATTTCATTTGATTTAGTATTAGTGGTTGATTGCAATATTGCGGGTAATATAGCTCTTATCCTATAGAGGAAGAGACAAACATTACCTATGTTGTTTTAGTAAGTGTATTAGTTACTCTTGTTGTAGCGTTAGCTATATATATAATTATACGCCCATTGAGTTTTTTAGTTATTACAATAAGTGGTTTTTTAGGCTTATAAGACCTCATCTTTAGAGTGACACACGTATAAAATGTATTTTACTATACTATTTAAGTACAATGTGGGAAAAGTTATAAGATATCAGTTAGTAACTGCATATATTAGTTGGTAACTGCAATGCCATGCTTTATTCTTAGCTTTAATTAGTGATAGACACTAGAGTGATCAATCCCTAGTGTCATTGTAGTCATAAGATATACCGCCAAGTGTTACTACTTAAA
>Ga0114915_1000517_pt1 | contig 17605 bp, 16 predicted proteins | sample MalvirAntarct_55_FD_87288 | JGI IMG/M metagenome (GOLD analysis project Ga0114915, IMG submission 87288) | Marine viral communities from the Global Malaspina Expedition - Malaspina viral metaG Antarct_55 | ecosystem: Environmental > Aquatic > Marine > Oceanic | place: South Georgia Island...
AGATGACATCTTGAATGCCTGTCTTGACGCTGGCATCCCGGTTCGACCCTTATGGAAGCCCTTGAACACTCTGGCCCCGTATCGCCAGTCACCGAGCGCACCAACCCCGGTTGCGGCGGACCTTTACTCCAGGGTAATTTGCTTGCCCTCGTCCGCCTCCCTCGTGTCGTAGCAGATTTCATTAGGCTTGCCGCAGGAGGATCTAATGGCTGCGAACGAGCAAAGAAACCGTGTCGTTGTGATTGCAGAAATTGGCGTCAATCACAACGGTTCTCTTGCCTTAGCAAAAGAGCTTGTGACACGGTGTGTCGAGGTGGGGGCTGACTACGCAAAATTTCAGACTTTCATCGCTAAGGACCTCGCTTCGGAAAATGCTCCCGTAGCCAACTACCAAAAGAATTCTTTCGCGGGCGAGCGCCAAGTGGACTTGCTGTCACTGCTCGAGCTTTCCGAAGCTGATTTTGAAGAACTTGTTGCTCACTGCGCGAGCGAAGGAATCGGATTCTTGACGACGGCCCACGACTCGGGTAGCGCTGCGTTTGTGATGGGCCTTGGATCAGATTTCATCAAAGTTCCTTCTGGAGACGTCACGAACTACCCTTTCCTTCGCCTTGTTTCCCAGCAGCACACCCCCGTGTTGCTCTCGACCGGAGCTTCTAGAGCTGACGAGGCCCTTCAGGCAATCGAGGTTCTGGAATCCGGGGGGCTCAGCCGTTCAAGAATTACCGTGATGCAGTGCACCACGGAATACCCTGCACCCCTCGAGGAAGCCAACCTTTTAGCGATGGTGGAAATGGGTAAAGAGTGGGGGGTATCCGTGGGGTATTCCGACCACACCGCTGGTCAGGATGCAGCCGTAGCTGCGGCGGCGCTCGGCGCCACGGTGATAGAAAAACACATCACTCTTGATCGGGATATGAAGGGACCGGATCACGCCGCCTCCCTTGAGCCCGCAGAATTTTCTGAAATGATCACTGCCATCCGCCAGGTAGAGAAAGCTCTCGGCGGTCCCGCAAAAGTGGTCACCCGCGCGGAAGAACGCAATCGTGACGTGATCCGGAAATCAATAGTTGCGACTGTCCGAATTGAGGTTGGGGAGCTTTTTAGCTCAGAAAATCTCGGTGTGATGAGACCTGGTACCGGGCTCTCCCCCATGCGCTGGCCGCAGCTGATTGGTCAGGTGGCCCACCGGAGTTATGGTCCGAGTGACATGATTGACCTGCCGTGAAAAAAATTGCTGTCGTCACCGGCACGAGAGCTGAGTACGGGTTGCTTGCGCCGCTAATGCACAAAATCAAGGCCTCCTCCTCACTCCAACTCCAATTGGTCGTTACCGGAGCGCACCTGTTGGCGGAGTTCGGCTTGACGGCAGACGACATTACCCGAGAGGGATTTGTGATTGATAAATCTGTCCCTGAAATTTCCAGCGCCTCGACTGGGGCAGAAGTTGCCAAGCAGGTGGGGGCAGGCCTTATGGCATTTACTGCAGCCTTTGAGGAGCTCACCCCGGATGCGGTGCTTTTGCTGGGAGATCGATACGAACTCCTCGCTGCTGCAACAGCAGCTTTCTTCCTTGGTGCTCCGATTGTTCATCTTCATGGGGGCGAGGTAACCCATGGAGCTTTCGACGATGCCATTCGACACACGATCTCTCAATTTGCCCGGGTTCACGCTGTGGCAGCACCTGAATATGCGGAGAGACTCATTCGCGCGGGAGCACACCCTGACACTGTTCATATTGTGGGCGGCTTCGGGGTTGATTCCTTGCACAGCGTAGAGAAGCTAACAAAGGTTGAGTTAGAGGCGGAGCTGGGAATTAGGCTCCAGGACCCGTTATTACTCGTGACTTACCACCCTGTCACGGCAGCTCACCATGACACCGCGGCGGAAATTCAATCGCTTGTTTCGGCGCTAGCTTTTTTTCCCGGAGCAACAGTTGTTTTCACCCTGCCGAATGCTGACCCGGAGCATGGCGTCATCGCCGAAGCGCTAAAGGAGGCGGTGAAGAGCAAAGAGAATTGGCATCTTTTTCCTTCCCTTGGTGGCAAGAGATATCTCTCGGTGCTGGCCTACGCATCAGCGGTGGTGGGAAATTCCTCCAGTGGGCTGCTGGAAGCGCCAACACTGGGAGTGCCGACAGTGAACATTGGTCCACGCCAGGATGGCCGGCTCGTAGCTCGAAGCGTCCTCTCCTGCGGAACGGATCAAGCAGACATTGAAGGGACAATCACGCGGGCCTTGTCCGAAGGGTTTGTCGAGTCACTTGTTGGGATGGAGACTGCTTACGGACAAGCCGGAGCCACGGACCGGGTTTTGGCCCTGCTTAAGTCCACCGCATTCGATACCCTAGAACCCAAGAAATATTTCGATTTTTCCGTCCAGAAATAGGGGCCCATCATTCGCGATTATGACCTCACTAGATGGGCGATCAAGGACCCGCAGTTAGTCCGTGATGTCGTTGAGGTAATTAACAAGTTCGGACTCGGAACGGTTTTTGTGACCGATGCGAATGGCACCCTGCAGGCGACCGTTACCGATGGTGACGTGCGAAGAGCGCTCCTCGCCGGGCACGGACTCGATAGTCCCGCAGCGACTGCGTTCAACACAGAATTCCTTGCTTTAGAGGAGGGAAGCGACTGGGCGCCAACCACTGCCCAGGGCGCTATCAAAGGATTTAGCGAGTATCCGGTCGTCGATTCGGATGGACACCTTGTATGTGTTGAAGTCCTTGGACACAGCGGGGAAAGTGTTGCGCGTGACAACACGGTGGTTATCATGGTCGGCGGGAAAGGGATGCGCCTTCGGCCGCTGACGGAAGAAACCCCAAAACCGTTGTTGCTCGTCGGCGAGAAACCTATTCTCCAGCACATCATCGACAATCTCCGCGATGAAGGTTTCTCTGACATTGTGCTCGCTGTTAATTATCTGGGTGAACAGATTGAAAGCTTCTTTCACGATGGATCGGATTTTGGCGTTCGTATTCGTTATGTGAAGGAAGATCGAGCGCTTGGCACGGCAGGTGCTCTGTCGCTTTTGCAAGAACCGATTTCATCGCCCATTGTGGTGATGAACGGCGACTTAGTGTTGGCCGCTAGCGTCAGAAAAATGGTTGACTACCATCTGGAGAAGCAGGCAACCATTACCGTTGGGGCAAAAGTAGTGGAGACAACAATCCCTTTCGGGGTCCTGTCTACACGGGGGCTTGTGATTGATGGGATCGAAGAGAAGCCAACGCATCGGGATCTTGTCAACGCTGGTGTTTATGTTCTGAACACGGAGGCGCTTGAGTCGCTTTCCGCTAATCAGGTCGCCGACATGCCAGAGCTGATCCTAGAAAATCTTGATCAAGGAAAAGTCATTGCGTATCCCATGCATGAAACATGGGCCGATTTAGGTCACCCGGTCGATTTAAGCAGGGCCCAAGGCCTAATTGGAGGAGAATGACCATCATGGAGCTGCCAATCCTGTACCCCAAAAAAGTTGACCCTTCGCGCTTCGAAGGAGATGGCAGTGGTGAGGCTCTTTACGGCCTTCCGCCTGAAGTCGAATTTTGTAACACCTGCGTAATTTCCAATCAAAGACCTAATTCGTCTATCGAGTTTCGGAATAACCCGGGCTCTCCCAAGACAACAATTGCTTTTGATGGAGGGGGAACATGCGATGCGTGCTCATTCGCCCGGATGAAGAAAGAAGAGATTAACTGGGCTGAGAGGGAAGCGTTGCTGCGCGATTTGTGTGATGCGCACAGGAAAAACGATGGGTCTTACGATTGCATCGTCCCAGGATCAGGTGGCAAAGATAGTTTTTACGCATCCCATATTCTCAAAACAAAGTACGGGATGCACCCCTTGACCGTGACCTGGGCACCCAACATGTACACAGATTGGGGTTGGAAGAATTTTCAATCCTGGATTCATGCAGGCCATGACAACTATTTGATGACACCAAACGGTCCGGTGCACCGTTTTCTTACTCGCCTTTCAACAGAACTATTGCTTCATCCGTTTCAAGCGTTCATGTTTGGTCAGAAGTTTTTAGCACCGAAGATGGCGGATCTTTTCAATATTCCGCTCGTTTTTTACGGGGAAAATGAGGCAGAGTATGGGAATCCCATCGGAGACACGGCAAGTTCGTTACGAGATGCAAGTTACTACTCGTTCGAGGATCTGTCACAGGTTCATTTGGGTGGGGTGTCAGTCACGGACCTTGTCGACAAATTTGGACTTGAGCACAACGATTTGGTTCCCTACCTACCCCCGCCAAAGAGCACTTTGGACGCCAAACAAATAGATGTTCACTACCTCGGCTATTACCTGCCGTGGCACCCTCAATCGGCCTACTACTATGCCGTGGAGCATGGTGGTTTTGAGGCTTCTCCTGAACGAACGCCCGGCACATACTCCAAGTACAACAGCATCGATGATCGAATCGACGACTTGCACTATTACACAACCGGGGCAAAATTTGGTTTGGGCCGGGCCTCTTACGACGCGGCCCAGGAAATTAGGTCTGGTGATATCGATCGCGAAGAGGGTGTCGCCCTGGTCAAAAAGTTTGATCATGAATTTCCGGAGCGTTTTATGCCGGAACTGCTTGAGTACCTCTCATTGCCCGTAACTGAGTTTCCGCAAGCGAGTGCCATGTTTGAGCAACCTCTTATGGACCGTCAGTATTTTGACGACCTAGTGGATTCGTTCCGATCCCCGCACTTGTGGAAATGGAATGGGCGGTGGCAGCTTCGTCACCCGCTGGGGGCTTCCGGTTGACCGTGGGGGACAACCGCCCCGTCCGTCTTGTTGCCAGGATGGATGTCAAGGGGAAAAACCTGATCAAAGGCGTGCACTTGGAGGGCCTCCGAGTAATTGGTTCTCCTAATGAACGTGCGAGGCAGTATTACGCCCAGGGCGTTGATGAGTTGCTTTACATCGATAACGTTGCCAGTTTGTACGACAGAAACTCTTTGGGTGAGCTCGTCACAGATGTCATCAGAGATGTCTTCATCCCTATTACCGTCGCGGGCGGCATCCGCTCAGTGGAGGACGTCAGGTCCTTACTGCGTGCCGGTGCTGACAAAGTTGCGATTAACACGGCTGCGATTCGGTCGCCTCGCCTTGTTACGGACGTAGCGGAGACTTTTGGCTCACAATGCGTCGTGTTATCCATTGAGGCGAAACAGACTCCTTCCGGATCCTGGGAAGCGCTCATTGAGGGCGGGCGAGAAAAAACTGGTGTTGACGTGCTCGAATGGGTCGAAGAGGCTATCTCCCTTGGCGCGGGGGAGATTTTACTCACTTCCGTAGATCAAGACGGCACGGAAAAAGGATTTGACGTAGAGCTCATTCGAAGAGTGGGAGAGCTGTCGACGGTTCCCGTCATTGCCAGCGGTGGAATGGGATCGGTACATCACGCAAAAGATCTACTGCATGCCACAACTGCAGATGCTGTGGCGATAGGGAGTGCCGCCCACTATGACAGGCTGAGGTTTGATGGGGTCCGAAAAGAACTATCAGACGAAGGCTTCGAGGTGAGGTCCCTTGTCTAACATGACGACCCACGTCGTGGATTATGGCCTGGGGAACCTCATGAGTGTTGCCCAGGGTCTGGAGGCAGTGGGGTCGCATCCTGTCGTGACCAGTCAGCCAGAGGAAATTCTCAAAGCCGACAGGCTGATTTTGCCAGGGGTTGGCGCTTTTGGCGTTGCGATGGAATCCCTGGCATCCAGTGGGATTGCATCGGCGCTCAAAGATTCGGCGCGTGCGGGGGTCCCGATTTTAGAGATTTGCTTAGGAATGCAGTTGCTTTTTGATGCAAGCAGCGAGTTTGGTCACACAGCAGGCTTGGGGCTGATTCCCGGAGAAGTCGCTCCTATCATCGTGTCGCCTAAGGCGGGGGAGCTTCGCTCCACTCATATTGGCTGGCGCACGTTGGATTGGAATCTTCAGTCGAACCCTCTGGTATCCGAATCAGTTAATCCCTCTGACTCGTTTTATTTTGTTCACTCTTTCGCAGCAACCCCTAGTCGGGGACCGAATGTTTGGGCAAGTGTTGGTTACGGTGGGCACCGAGTGACCGCGTTTGTGGGCTCTGGAAATATTTGGGGAAGTCAATTCCACCCGGAAAAATCTGGTGCTACTGGGTTGAAAATTCTGAAAGCGTTCGTCGATGCATAAAATCGCGGTGTTGGGTTTTGGAAGCAGCGGTCAGCGCTTTGTTTCGTTGATTCGAGAACGTTTACCAGAAGCCGAAATTTTGGTGTATAGCTCCCAACAGTTAACTGGTGAAGTCTTTAGCTCCACGTCGAAACTTTCAGAAGTTCGAAGATTCGAACCGACGATAGCGATTATTTCTGGTGTCGCATCGAATCGGCTTGAGATGGTCAAAGCCCTTCCTAACGAAATGCGCGGTGTGTTGGTTGAGAAACCCCTCGCTGTGGATTATGAAGAAGGCGTCCAGGTCACAAACGAGTTAGTGCAACGAGGGGGGACAACCCAAGTCGGATACAACTTGAGGTTTTCCCCTTCGCTGCGTGAGTTCAAACGGAAAGTTGGCAGCCTTAGGTTTGGAAGAGTGCTCAGTGTTCGAGCCGAAACAGGCCAGTATTTGCCAGATTGGCGAACGGGCAGAGATTATCGAACCACCGCCTCTGCGCGCGGAGAGTCAGGTGGTGGAGTGCTGCGCGAGCTAAGCCATGAGATTGACTATTTGCGGTGGATATTCGGCGACATCGAATGGGTTTCTGCATGGTGTGGCACGCAATCTGATCTAGAAATTGACGTCGAAGACACAGCCCACTTGACGCTGGGTTTTTCCCCTGAGGCTGCCTTGCCGATGCTCGTGGGTCAGTTGAACCTCGATTTCACCCGGCATGATCGGACCCGAAGCATTACAGCCGTGTGTGCGGAGGGAACACTTCGTTGGGATGGCATTACTCTTCGCGTTGAGGAGTGGCCTCAAGGGGGCGCAGAGTGGGAAGTGTCTTACGCTGAGGAAGCGTCGGCCCCCACCTCTTATGAACGGCAGTGGGACAGTTTCTACTTGGCAGCGACAAAGGGTGCGACCCCAGAGGTCACTGTGGAAGATGGCTTAGCTGTTCTTTCGGTCATCGATTCAGCTCGGTCCTCCCATGATTCCGGGGGTATTCGCGTTTCCCCTTCACAGGCGGGCCTTTTGTCATGACGGTTTATGGCGCCGTCTTTGCCAGAGGGGGCTCAAAGGGAGTCCCGGGCAAGAACCTGCGACAAATTGCTGGCACTTCGCTTCTTGAGCTCTCAATAGCGATGGGATTGGTATCACCCGAGATAGATCGAATGGTCTGTTCGACGGACTCGGACGAGATTGCAACCGAGGCTATGCGCCTTGGCGCTGAGGTCCCCTTTCGCCGACCTGAAACTCTGGCGCAAGATGATTCTCCTGAATGGGCTGCGTGGCAGCATCTTGCTCGCTTCTTAATCCACGAAGGTGCCTCAGAGTCAGATGTGCTGGTGTCCCTTCCAGCGACTTCCCCACTGAGGGCTCGTGATGACATTGAGCGTGCGCTCGAGCTTTTTCGACAAGGAACCTTTGACCTCGTGCTTGGTGTCACCGAATCCACTCGAAGCCCGTGGTTCAACATGGTGGTCCGGGAACACAGCAGTGAGGTCTCTCTTGTCGCTGGTGTTGAGGGGGTGCGGATCGCCAGGCGCCAAGATGCCCCACCAGTCTTTGACATCACGACGGTGGTTTATGTCACAACACTGGGCTTTGTGGTCAAATCGCAGGGCCTGTTCGAAGGAAAAGTAGGGTCAGTGGTTATCCCTATTGAGAGAGCGGTCGACATTGATACGGAGTTTGACCTCGAGGTTGCTGATTATTTGCTCCGAAAAAGGTTAGGTTTGGGAAATGGGTAGTCCAAGCATCTTCTCCCTCAGCGGTCGGAAAATCTTGGTCACAGGCGCCGCCGGACACCTAGGCCGGGCGTTGTGTGAATATTTCGTGTCTGATGGCGCCATAGTCTTTGCCGTCGACCTGAACGAAAAAGGTCTTGCATCTTTGAAGTCAGAACTGAAACCCACCGAAGGGTCTTTCTTTCCTTTCGCTACAGACCTCTCCGATAAGGAACAGCGCGCTGGACTTGTCGAACAGCTTGGAGCCCTAACAGAGAGCTTAGATGGAGCAGTATTCGCGGCCGCCTTTGTGGGCAGCAGCGATCTTGAAGGATGGGCGGTTGATTTTGCCGATCAGTCGGTTTCCACTTGGAGAAAAGCGCTGGAGCTAAACCTCACTGCACCCTTTCATCTCACCCAACTGATGGAACCATTTCTTTCTCGAGGCGATGGCCCGTCCATTGTGAATATTGGCTCGATATATGGAGCTATTGGACCGGACTGGAGCTTGTATCAAGGTTTGGATATGTCAAACCCAGCTGCCTACGCCACGAGTAAGGGGGGCCTGATTCAGCTCACCAGGTGGCTTGCCTCAACGTTGGCACCGGGCATTAGGGTCAACATGGTGTCTCCCGGTGGAATATCGCGAGGTCAAGAGGCGACTTTTGTTGAGCGCTACTCCCACAAGACCCCCCTCGCTCGGATGGCTACAGAGCACGATATCGTCGGCCAGGTCGTATATCTACTGTCTGGTGCGGCCAGCTACGTTACTGGGCAGGACATCATGATTGATGGCGGGATTACCGCCATCTAGTCGGCGCTACGAATCAAGCCCTGAGTGGTGGAATTCTGATGTGTAGCGCGAATGTTCTCAACACAGGCCCTCACCGTTTCCTGGTACGAATCAACTGTCGAACCAGCGATATGGGGTGAGTAAAAGACAGTGTCAAAAGAAAAAAGCTTGTCCGATGGCTCTGTGGGTTCTTGATAGTGGGCGTCAATCGCGACGCCTCGAATTGCTTGCGATTCCAGTGCGGCAAGGAGAGCCTCTCTCTCAATAAGCTCTGCCCGCGAGACGTTGATGAGAAAAGGCTTTTTCTTCAACAAACCAATGTTGGTAGAATTAATCATGTTCTTCGTTTCTGGCCCCAGATGAACATGGAATGTCACGTAATCGGAGCGCGTGAGAAGTTCCTCAAAAGTCTGTTTTTCCCAGCCAGGGGCGGGGCTTGCTGTTACCCCCGGATCGGCGAAGGCGATTTTCATCCCGAGAGCTTCAGCTCTCTTGGCAACGAGAGTGCCAATATTGCCAAGTCCTACAATCCCTAAGGTCTTCCCGGACAACGAATAAGAGGTCATTCCGTGGTCGTTTCCAGCCCAATTTCCCGTAGTTACTCGGTTGTGCATTTCGGGGGCTCTTCTCGAGACACCAAGCATCATCAGGATGGTGTGTTCTGCAACCGAAATCGCATTGGAACCATGGTTGTTTGCAACAAGAATCCCTCTGTCATGAGCGTCTTCAATGTTGAATTTGTCATACCCAGAGCTCCAAATCTGCATGATTTTGCACTGGGTTAAACGGTCCATGTAGCCGGTGGGGAAATGACGCGCCGGCGCTAACAAGACGGCATCGATTTCCTCGAGTGGGACGGATTCTATGTCTTGGAGAGAGTCGTAGGAGATCTCGAAGACTTCCCACCCGGTTTCCGCTAATTGTTCACGAATCAGCGCACGCAATGACTCGGGATGACGGTCGATAGTCATCCACAACAGTTTCACCATGGAAACAGGCTAACAGCGAGTTGGTGAGTGGTTTAGGTTTTGTGTGGGCCCTGCATAGCCTGCTCAACCTCAAGAATGTCTTCAGTCGTATCAATACTGATGTGTCTGCCTGGTGTCACCACGGCGCTTGAGCGGCCTGGCGAGAAAACGGAGTCAGCATTTCGAACAAAGTCGGCGGTGAACGCGTAGGCCACACCATTTCGATGAAATGCTGCTTCGAGCTGTTGACGGGCAATAATGTGTGACCCTGAGTCGAGGTAGAACTCGATGCTGCCTCCCGGGAGCAGTTTCACCTGCTTCTGGGGGTGATAGCTGAGATCTGTCTCGGTCACCGTCCACACGGCATCCCAGTCGCCTTCAATCAGCGTGCTTACGCACTCCAGCACATCATCTGCGCTTCGCAGAGGAGATGTTGGTTGCAACATGACCACGACATCAAAAGATAACTCCGCTTTTGCTTCTGCTTCCCCAAGCGCGTGGGTGAGAACCGGCATGTCGCCAATGCGATCGCCAGCGAGTTCCTCCGGGCGCCACACAATTTCCGCTGTCTTAGCGACCAGAGCTTCAGCGGCAATGTCTTGGTCGTCCGTGGAAACTACGGCCGCATCAATCCAGTCAAGTTTCGCGAGTAGCTCGGTGGTGTAGTGGATGAGGGGTTTTCCCGCCACAGGGGTGATGTTCTTATGCGGTATCCCTTTGCTGCCTCCCCGCGCGGGAATAACGACGAGGACTCGCTTATCGCGAAGCACTAATCAATCACGCCCAGACGGGAAACCGAGGCGGTCACCCCAACGGCTGATGATTCCATCGCCGCAAGAGCCACTTCCATGACGCGTAGGCCGCTTTCTAGATCTAGCGAGGAGGGTTGTTCGGGTTTCTCCACCAAATCTCCCAAGTGAGTGATTTCACCTAAGAAATCATCGGGCCGTTTTTTCGGAAGATCCCAATGATTCTTCTGTGTTCCATCGGTAGCTAGAAGAGTGACCGAGTCGCTCGAATCACCCATCGTCCACACCACGCTGCCGTTCTCGAACGTCGCAACAGCTTCTTTCTTCGCGGGCCATGTGTGGAGGTCTTGTCGAACCTCGGCCACGAGCCCCGAATCCAAGGTGACGTTGAGCTTCGTGTCTCGGTCGTAACGGCCAGACTCGTGGTTCACCCAATCGATGGTTGCGTCTACCTTGACTGCGTTTCCTTGCCCTAACTCCTTTGCAAAATGGAGCATGAGGTTCAATGCGTGGCTGTGTTCCAATAGTGCCCCACCGCCCTGGTCGGTGAAGGCAAGATAGGAGTCTTTCTCGCTGTTCATCCAAAAGTGGGCTTTGAGGATGCCATCCCAACTCTCGAGCATGTGGGAGCTTAAACCCACAAGCTTCCCCAGCGCTGGGTCTTTGGCTACCTCGAGAAACTTGTGCGTGTTGGGCTTGTGCCGCTGGTTATAGCCAACAAGCACTCTCGTGGCCGATTCCTGCGCCAAGTGAACAAAATCACGAATCGCAACATCATCGGGGTGCGACAGTGGCTTCTCGATGAGCATGAGCTGAGGCGGGGTGGCCCGAAGCTCTGCTGTAGCGACACCGAGGTGGGTCGCCGGGGGGGTGCCCACAATGACAATGTCAAATACTTTTCCCGCGACCTCATCTGGTGTTGCCAGCATAATTGCCTCATCCCACACGCTGTAGCGGCTGGGATAAATGGTGTCCCTCGTGCGTTCGAGAGCCTCGGGCCTCAGATCGACAATCGTGACGTCCCAGCCTTTCGACCTGCACCCATGAGCTAGGTGGTTGCCGATGGATCCGGCACCAATTACCTTGACGGTGGTCATCGCTACTCCGCGAGCGACCAGACGGAGATTTTTGTCTTCCGGTCAGCGTTGTTGTTGATGGATTCGTCGGTATAAAAGGAGTCGTTCACATAGTGGGTAGAAGAAATTTCTTCGAACACAGCACCATCGGGGGAGCTGAAGCTGTGGGGGGTTCCCACTTCGACCGTCACAATATCGCCCGGTGTCAAGGTGTGAATTTCGCCGCCGAGAGTGACTACGAGGGTGCCACTGAGGCACACGAAGGTTTCTTCCTTTTTCTTGTGGACGTGCTCAGGGTTTGTTTGGCCGGGGAACACGCCAATGACTTTCTTGCAGTAGTCCCGGTTCACAACCGTGACCATGACTATCCCAAATTCATCAAAGCGATCGATGCCGTAGTGGTGAGAGAGCTCAACCGCGCTGCGGTTGGGGACGATGACTCCTGCTGATTCAAAATGAAGTTTGCTGCGCTCGATGATGCGGCTCACGACCGCATCGGTGTCGGTGATGGTGAGGTTGTCCGAAGTGAGCATTGCCTGCGGTTCGATATCTGCAACGGCTTGCTTGTGCTCAAGCTTTGACCATTCGTTTGCTGTCAACTGTGAGTCAAAGACCGGAATTTGGAAAGCGACGTCATCATCGGCAATTTCCTGACCTGCGGTAAGGGCAGACTTCGCGTACACCCCGCGTCGCAAGGCTCGGACCGAGTCTCGCTCTACTTGGTTGTAATAATCGACATCGTCCATGCCAGCGAGCATGGACGATGCTTCGTGAAGCCTGGTGGCCCACTGCTTGAGTTCTGATGCCTGCGAAGAATAGTTATTGACAGCCATGCCCTCTGCTTCGAGACCGATGTGGCGCTCCAAGATTTGGGCACCCTTAGCGAGCGCTAACCCTCCAGCAACAACGTTCTTGGGGTCCTCGTGTGTGGAGTAGCCAATGGTGACGTCTTTGTAGCGGGTCTTCAGCATGTCGATGCGGTTAAGCGCTAGCTCGTGATCGGGGGTGGGATAGACCGCGACACAGTGCATGAGGGCAAGCTGATCAACGCGCTTGCTCAGGAAAGCTGCCACCCGGTCGGTGTCGTGAATGCTCAGCCCACCGGTCGAGACGATGGTGGGCATGTTGTGCTTCACCACCTCGGTCAGCAGTGGCCAGTCGGTTGCACAGGCACTGGCAACCTTAATGATGTCAAAGCCGTGATCCACAACTTTCTGGACCGATATTTCATCAAAGGGCGTGCACGCAACCAAGAAACCACGCGTGCGGGAGAAATCGACCAGTTCGAGGTACTGGTCATCGGTGATGCGGGTTTCTTCAAAGCGCTTGATGTACTTGAAGTCGTAGTTTCCTTGGTGATCAGGATGAATCAGGGTGTCCAGGTTTCGGTATTGAAACTTGATTGCCGCAGGAAAGTCAATATCCCTCAGCGCCTCGGCGGCGCTATCAATAATCGCCTTCCCGTGATCCACCGAACCGTTGTGATTGTTAGCAAGATCGAGAATCAACAAAGGCGACGCTGGGGAACCGAAGGGTAGGGCGTGTGAGGGTGAAGTCATCAAGGCGGAGCCAATCTTGTCAGCGTAAATATCCCCCAATCGTATCTCTTTGCAAACAGACTTGTCGGTTTGTGGCCATTCCCGAGCGGTGGGGGCCTGAGTTCATTTTCTTGTTGAGTTCTTCCACTTCCCTCACTAGGCCCGAACGAAAGGATTGACGAATCTGGCCAGTGACAGTTTGAATCACGCAAGAAAAAGCCTACGAAGGGTCCGCATTCGGGTGCCTAGCTTCAAACGAGCGGGCTGTGATTGAAGAGAACAGAGCGGCCCGTGAGAGACTCTAGGCATGGTGGCAGGCGTGTCGATTAGAATAGCTCTTGTAGTCACAAGGGATTTGACCCCTGGAACAGCATGGGGCTATTTAGTCGCACATCTTTTAGGCCGGGGGCACCTGGTCGTTGCGTCAAAACAACCTCTCGATGTCTTTCGCTTCGCGATCGGAGAGCCACCCTTTGAGATTTTTCCCCGGGACATCACGTCTGACGACTACTTGAAAATTCCCATCGAGCCAGGCGCGCATCAGAAGCTGAACAGTTTTGTCAATAGAAGCGAGTACGCATCCGTGCATGCGGTTCTATTGACAATGCTTTCACGGAGAGACTCCAGTGGCACATTCAGAACTATCGACAGAGAAGTTGTGATCAGGCGACTGCTGCTGAGCCTTTTTTCGCAGTTGCTCCGCGCGAATCCCACTCACGTGGTCTTCGAGGAAACACCCCATGAAATTGCTGATTTCGCGCTCTTCGAAATTAGTCGGTTCATGGGCATAGCCACCTTATTTTTTCAACCAAGCTTGGTGGGCCCTCAGCTTGTTGCCCGGACAGCGATTGAAGAAATTCTCGTTGTCCCGGCGTCAGGTGGCCTAAACACGAACATGGAATCCGCTCGAGTGGGGGCGGGAAAGATTTCGCGGGCTGCTGTGCAAAAGCTTGAGCTGGGAGGTGGAACGGCGCTTTTGGATCGACAGAAAAGGATTGATTCTGCCGCGAGTGACCTCAGAGCTAAGCTTCGCGCGCTCGTTTGGACAGTGAAAACAATTTTCAACGGTGAGCCTAATCCTCTCGTCAACCGCACAGGGCACGAGCACGCACCGAGAATTTTCGCCAAAACTTATGAAATCTTTGTCGCGAGATCTTTGCGAAATTCTCTCAACCGCACTATCGCGGCGCTCCCAAGTAAAATGCCAACGACAAAATCTCGTTACGCAATTTTTGCTCTCCATTATGAACCGGAGCGCACCAATATGCCGGAGGGTCTTCCCTATCTCTCGCAACTAGATGCCGTTCTGGCTGCACGATGCTTTTTGCCGGAAGACGTCATTCTTTTCGTTAAGGAACATTATTCGCAACAATCATCGTCTCTCCGCGGATATGTTGGGAGGAGCCCTCTTGCCTACCGCTATCTGGAGGGGATCCCTGGTGTTGAAATGCTCGGAGTGGGAGCAAACACGCGTGAGCTCGTTCAGGGAGCGGAAGCCATTTTTACGATGACCGGAAAAATTGGAATAGAAGCGGCATTCCTCGGCACGCCGGCAATTTATTTGGGCCAACCTTGGTGGGGTCAAATGCCCGGCGCTTATGCGTTTTCAACCCTCTCCATCGTGGACGATGTGATCAAGCAGCAACCGCCAACTGCCGAGGAGGTGTGGGAGTGGTTCGAAAACCAAATCGATCACACCCTGCTGTTCGGCTTGGGCGGAACTTCACCAGAAAAATACTCGTCTCGCATTTCGGCGTTGCCAGAAGGGTTCGAAGAGCTCGAGTTTGAGTCCATCGCTCGAGCTGTCGATTCCTTTCTCGCCCGACCGCTTTAGCTCAAACCAGCAGGAAATCGTGGGCAAGCTGACCTAGTTGGCGTTTCCCTCCAACTTCCGTGGGGCTGGGAATTGCGCTTGATATAATGTGGCAAGCCCACACTAAGCATCCTTCAACAACCACCAGCGCTCAAAACCATTGAAATCGTCAGTTACGTGCTTGAGCAAAGCATTTTTTCCCTCAATAAAAGAATCGACGGCGATCCGAGCACCAGGGAATTTTAGCGAATAGTACTCGTCGAGATAAATCATGCCGCCAGGAGAGAGCCTGGGCCAAATGTATTCCAGCGCGGTGAGGTAACTCGCGTGAAGATCGCAGTCCAGGATTGCCGCAGCGATGGGACCGTCGGGGCCTTGTCCTGGCAACATCGTCTCTTCGAAAGGTCCGGTCACAAATCTTAGATTCTCAAGCTCAAGGTATGAAGCCAAGTTCTCGATGTCTCCCTGGCTGGTATTGGTAAAAGACCCGGACGAGGAAACTGTTTCGTAATTAAGTTCCTCCAGCCCTTGCAGGTATTTCAAATGTGACATATTGCGCCGGACACGCCGGATAAGAGCATCGCTGACGAGGCCCGCTTTGTGGAGATCTTCGAAACGTTGGGGATCATCTTCAGGTACTCCGATTGGTGGGAATCCGGAAAACGTGTCGTAGCCGTAGATTTTCTTCTTCGGTGCGACTTGTGACAGCACATAAGCGCCGGCTAGGAAGGACTTCCCCTGAAAGACTCCTGCTTCGAGGACGTCTCCGGGAATGCCTGACACCTCATTGGCAAGGAAGTCAAACCATACTTTTAGGTGGCCGTTTCGAAGAGGGTTGTAAATCTTCAGGACGTCAAACTCCCATGATTCTAGATTTTTCACTCTCTTCTACTCTCTTCTTTAGGCACTTGACAGCTTTCATGATGGAAATCGTACCCTTTCCTCACCGACTGGAATGTTGTTGGGCCAGCGAGGGCCTCGAAACCTCTGACTGGTTGGGACCAAATTCGTGAAGCAGCAGGCAAGACTTGTGTCGCCGACGGTTTTGCGCGGCGGTTCCCAGAGTGCTTGGCTGGGGCCTGGTTTACACTAGGAACATGGAGATACCAGATATCAAACCCCGTTCTCGAGTTGTCACTGATGGCATCGAAGCCACCACGTCGCGCGGAATGCTCCGGGCGGTCGGAATGGGTGATGACGACTGGGATAAGCCCCAGATCGGCATTGCAAGTTCGTGGAACGAAATAACGCCGTGCAACCTGTCATTGGCCCGGCTTGCGCAAGCCGCCAAGGAAGGTGTTCACGCCGGTGGGGGATACCCACTGCAATTTGGAACGGTGTCTGTTTCCGATGGTATTTCCATGGGCCACGAAGGCATGCACTTTTCCCTGGTGAGCCGTGAAGTTATCGCCGATTCGGTGGAAACGGTTATGCAGGCGGAGCGCCTTGATGGCTCAGTGCTTTTAGCAGGATGCGACAAGTCCATTCCCGGCATGTTGATGGCTGCTGCTCGTCTCGATTTGGCCTCCGTCTTCCTGTATGCGGGTTCTATCGCCCCTGGTTGGGTGAAGCTTTCTGATGGGACTGAGAAAGACATCACCATCATTGATTCTTTTGAAGCAGTGGGTGCTGTTAAAGCGGGGAAGATGTCTCGTGAAGATGCCCACCGGATCGAGTGTGCTTTTGCCCCGGGTGAAGGCGCCTGTGGTGGGATGTATACGGCAAACACGATGGCGAGCATCGCAGAGGCGTTGGGGCTGAGTCTCCCAGGCTCCGCATCGCCCGCTTCTTATGACCGTAGGCGGGACATGTTCGCCCACAAGTCGGGCGAAGCCGTTGTTGAAATGCTTCGATTAGGAATCACGGCCCGCACCATCATTACTCGGGAATCACTCGAAAACGCTATTGCCATCCTGATGGCACTGGGTGGTTCAACTAATGCGGTCCTTCACCTTCTCGCCATTGCCCACGAGGCAGAAGTTGAGCTGACGCTCGATGACTTTAACCGCATCGGGGACAAAACTCCCCACATCGCCGACGTGAAGCCCTTCGGGCGTCACGTGATGAACGATGTGGATCGCCACGGTGGTCTTCCCGTGTTAATGAAAGCCCTTGTTGATGAAGGCCTCATGCATGGTGATGTGATGACCGTAACCGGAAAAACGATGGCAGAGAACCTCGAGGCGATGACTATCGATGCTCTTGATGGTGAAGTGCTGCGACCGCTGAAAAAGCCTCTTCACCCCTCGGGTGGAATAACAATTCTCCGAGGGAGCTTCGCTCCCGAAGGCGCTGTGGTGAAGAGTGCTGGTTTTGATGCAAGTACCTTTGAGGGCCCCGCGAGAGTGTTCGAGCGCGAGCGTGCTGCGATGGACGCGCTGACCAATGGTGAAATCCAGTCCGGCGATGTCGTCGTGATTCGCTACGAAGGCCCTAAGGGTGGCCCAGGAATGCGAGAGATGCTTGCCATCACGGCAGCAATTAAGGGTGCGGGGCTGGGTAAGGATGTATTACTGTTGACTGACGGTCGATTCTCAGGCGGCACAACCGGACTGTGTATCGGCCATATAGCTCCCGAAGCAGTGGATGCAGGTCCCATTGCTTTCGTGAGAGATGGTGACCTGATTCGGGTAGACATTCCATCAAGGACGCTAGACATTCTTGTCGAAGACGACGAACTAGCGAAGCGGCGCGAAAACTGGCAGCCGCTTCCTCCCCGATACACCCGCGGTGTTTTGGCCAAATACCAGAAATTGGTGAAGTCAGCAGCACTCGGTGCGGTAACGGGCTAACCCTGAATCACTGC
>Ga0114915_1000523_pt1 | contig 17502 bp, 30 predicted proteins | sample MalvirAntarct_55_FD_87288 | JGI IMG/M metagenome (GOLD analysis project Ga0114915, IMG submission 87288) | Marine viral communities from the Global Malaspina Expedition - Malaspina viral metaG Antarct_55 | ecosystem: Environmental > Aquatic > Marine > Oceanic | place: South Georgia Island...
CATGGGTCAGCTGGTACTGGCAAAACTTATGTTGGAATGTATCTTGCTCTACAGGATGTACTTGATGAAGAGTCAAGCTACAAGAAAGTAGTAATAGTAAGGTCAGCAGTACCGACACGTGACATAGGATTCCTTCCAGGATCCGTTGAAGAGAAACTTAAAATATATGAACAACCTTATACAGCAATTGCAAACGATCTATTTAAACGCGGTGACGGGTACGACATTCTTAAAAATAAATTTATGGTTGAGTTTGTTCCTACATCCTTTATACGTGGCACTACTCTTAACGATTGTATCGTGTTGGTAGATGAGATAAACAACATGACATTCCATGAGCTAGATTCTGTTATCACTAGACTTGGTAAACGAACAAGATTAATATTATGTGGTGACTTCAGGCAATCTGATTTAACCAGAAGCGAATCAGACGGTCTAGTGAAGTTCATGAACATCGTCAACAATATGGAAAGTTTTTACACAATTGAATACACCAAAGAGGACATTGTAAGGTCTGGTTTGGTAAAACAATATATTATAACGAAAGAAGAGATGGGATATGTTTAATCACCTGCTAGAGAACCTTCAGAAACTGCCTAGACGGAACGTTGAGGGCAAAAGGGTATATGAGACCCCAGATGGCTCACATTACCCGTCAGTAACGACTATAACGAGTCAGCTAAGCAAGGATGCAATAGTGGCCTGGCGTAAGAGAGTAGGAGATGAGGTCGCTAATCAGATCACACGTAAGGCTACCTCAAGAGGTACCTCAGTACATAAGTTGTGTGAAGATTACTGTCTTAATGAGTTAGATGAATCAAAAATAATGCCAGCTAACTTTGAGATGTTCAATGCACTTAAAGGATGTCTGGATGACCACGTTGACAATATCAGATCCGTAGAAGGATTCTTATATAGCAACTACTTACGTACAGCTGGCCAGGTTGATTTGATTGCTGAGTATGATGGCAAGTTATCTATCATAGATTTCAAGACGTCAAAAAAGAAGAAACCCGAATCATGGATCCAGGGATACTTCCTACAAGCTGCAGCCTATTCATTTATGTTCGAAGAACGAACTAATATTAAAGTACCACAACTAGTTGTGATGATTGGTGTTGACGGTGAAACCGAACCCCAGGTGTTTACCAAAAACGCTAAAGAGCGTAATCAGTACCTACTCGACTTCATTGAGCTTCGCACTCAGTTCGACAACGTCAGCCTTTAGAATTTTATTCTCTTCAATGAGATCACTGATCCTCACATACTGCTTATAGATCTGAGCGTTCTGCTCTGCCACCATAGCCTTATAATGAGCTTCTGCGCTGATTACTGTTGTTCCTGTTCCAGTAGACTCTGTAGTAATACCATCCATTGTTGTGCCCTCACATTCCAACTATAAAATCCGTCTGTATACGCTTTCTGCATATCAAGACGCTCCTGCATATTTTCATCATTAACGATCTGCATTGCATCCATTAACATGAGCGCATGCCTGCGCGCGTGATCATTATGGTCCTCTGTAAAGTCATACATCAGAGTCCAATTTGCTGCTGTCTCAGGTAATGCTGCCAATGATGAATGTACAACTAAACATCTAGCACTCATTGCCTCTACCATACTTATACAAGAAGTCTCTGGCCAGATACTAGGGAAAGCATACACATGAGCCTTCTGTAGGGCCTTCTTAACTTCATCATTGCTTACGTATCCATGATAAGTCATGTTTGGATCAGCTGCAATATCTTTAAATAGTTTTTCGTATGGCTTATTTCTCTGTTCCCAATTAGGACCATATACACCAAACGATGAGTATACATCAAGATGCCAATTGATATCTGGCAGCACTTCTTTAATATGTTGCATGATAGGAAATAGAAGTTCTAATCCTCTATGCGGTGTTGTGTGGTATATTAGATTAACACACTTCTTTGGATCTGGTTTCTCATGGGCGTCTACTGGCTCAATTGCATTCTGCATTACGACACCAGCACTTGGTGGGATACCAAGGTAAGCTGAGAACATCTGTTGCTGCTGATGTGAGACGAACACTAACTTATCAAACTTCTTCCATCCACCATCCTTTAGATGTTGTACTTCTGGATCACTATGTGTGTCATGGATCCATAGGATGTTCTTCTTGTCTGTAGGAAGCTGTTCGAGTACTCGTGTAGGGATGATGTTAAACTGGTCTAATAGATCAGCAGGGATCTTATCTTGCAGGGCATACTTCATTAACTCCGTACCGCCCATTGCATCTGCTGCCATATCGTGCTTAACTTTTTTCTTCTTAATGTCGCCTTCTATGTTCAGCTTCATAGTGATCTATCTATAAGGCCATCATCACTACCTCTAGTGACTTCTAATAAGGTCTTTAATTGATCATACCCACCGACTAGTTGATCGCCTTTGAATATCTGGGGCATTGTTCTAGCTGCTGGATTTCTTTCCATCAGTTCAGTAAAGTATGCTGCATCGTCGCTAATGTTTTTGACTTCTACGTCTTCTGCTCTAAGTTCAAATTTTGCTTTGTCGCAATAAGGGCAGTTGTTCTTTGAATAAATTGTCCACGTGGCCATAATATAGTTCCTAAAATTGTACGCTTGCTCCGCAACCGCACGAGTTAATTTCTTTTGGGTTAAGTACCTTAACATTGGTATTTATACCGTCACTGATAACGTCTATTGTTGATCCGTCTATCATTGGTTGAGAGTGTATGTCTATAATAACACCAAACTTTCCAAAGTCAATAACCATGTCATCTTCTGTAACATCATTATCCCAATCTATAATATATTCGAATCCTGTGCACCCAGCTGGCTTCAATCCTACACGAACGTAATCACCTTCGCCACGAAGGTTACTCATGATGTGTGTTATAGCTCTGTCTGTAAGATCAATCATTGGGTGGATTATTATGACCCACCATAGACTTTGCTGTGTCTAAAATAGGATGGGCATAGTCCTTTGTATTTTTTGTCTCGTAGTCCACCATAGCTTGTTTGATAGCATCTTCTGCTAATACACTACAATGTAATTTGATCGGTGGAAGTTGTAAGACGTCTGCAATGTCTTTGTCTTTGATTAGTTTTGCTTCAGCGATAGTTAGTCCCATCATCATATCAACAAACAATGATGAAGATGCAATAGCGGATCCACATCCATATGTTTTAAATTTGACATCGACAATCTTTTCATTATCATCGAGCAGCAATTGCAATTGCATTACATCACCACAAGCAGGAGCTCCTGCAAGACCTGTTGCAACCTTAGGATTCTTTCTATCTAATGAACCAACTGAATGCTTCTTAGGGTTAGCAAGAACCGCTTCAAATCTTTTTACTACTTCGTCTGAGTATGCCATCTAAACTCCAAATAGAGCTAGTATTGCCCTTGTAGTTGGGCCTGGAAACAATAGTTCCATACCCAGTGCGTTTAGTAATAGTATTCCTAAATTACCTATAACAAATTTAGCGCCGATTGCTATGAATAGGACGAAAGGAATAGTTTTAATTAGACCATGCTTCTTATAGAAGTCTTTGATCGCTGTGAGAATTGGAAATTTCCACCTCATATTGTTGCCTCTGTATATTCAACCTGTGTATCATTATATTCTGGATGAATGCAATCATACCTAAAGTCTTTTGGAAACTCTTTAGCATAATCGTAGAACGCTGTTGGTACACCGACATTAAATTGTGCGCGTACTTCTTCTATGTCCATTTCTAATAGTGTATCAAAATTAGCATCGTATACAGCTCTGTGAGCCTGTTTACCTATTCGATGAGCTTCACGAATAACATTAAATGCTTTCCACGAACCTGTTATTTGTCTTTCTTTGAATGCTATTAGGTATGACATATACCATGGCCCAGTAAATTTCAGATATTGTGATGTTACAGCTTGTATGCAAGCCTCACCTAGCGGTGATGTATCATATCTAAACAATACGTGCCAGAAGTCATGACTTAAAAAGATATGACGAGCAACATTGGCTCTACGTTTCTGCACGAACGTATCTTTTGGCATGCTTGTAAATCTTGAGTTATACAGTTCTTCAAATGACCATTGATTGATCAAATGTTTGTAATGAGCACCGACTGTATTAGGTGCTAGTGAATCTAAATATTCACCATCGGTAATTTTTGGAATGTATACACTAAGTTGATGCTCTTCCGACTTATCCTCGAGACCGAAAAGGATATTACGTCCTTCAGCTGTCTTTCTTAGAATATGCCCTGACAAGAATACAGACGGAAACAGCATCTCCCCATAAAGCGAAACAATATCATTCGTAGTGTCGTCAGACTGATCGTAATGATTGGTACGGCCTCTAGCTAGAATGTTTTTAGAATACTTGTATATCTTTATTGGGTTCCACATTGTTAATCTCCTAGATTATGACTCACTCTTTAGCAGTGTGTAAATACCATACGCTAATCCGGCCCATGCCACTACCTTAGCTAAACCACCAAGCAGAATTACTGATCCACAGACTGCAATAATAATACTACCGTCCCAAGACGTTCTTTCTTTCATAAGTTTTTTAATATAATCCATTTATTCCTCCCAAGGAAAGACAACCCATTCTGAGTTGTTTATTTCTTTTATTTCTTCCCCAACTATCGTTGGCGTAAACATTGAAGTAGTTTTAGATAGAAGAGCACACCATTGGATGTTTCGGTGACCTCGATCTTGTAAGTGTATATCAAGTACATGATAGGTCTTACCGCTGTCACATATATCGTCTACTATAGCAATGTTCTTATATTTATCTAAGTTATCTAACTGAGCTTTAAACAATTCTAAGCTCCCTGACACCTTTGAATCACGTAAGCTCATGTTAATGCACTCCATAGGCACTCCCAACACGTGAGAAAGGCGTACAGCCGGAATTAGCCCACCGCGAGCTAGTCCGACTATACAGTCTGGAGCATCATAACTAAGGTGTGCCGCTACTTGCGTAGTCAGCTCATCGACCTGGCTCCAGGTCAGGTTTCTCATTGCCCTGCTTTCGATTTTAGCCATGCTAAAACATTCTCAGGCTTTGATATTTCATATGGATCACTTTCACAGTTATCCCCATACCCTTCTTCACAGAAGACTTTTTCAATATACTTATCTTTTGTATTGACGATCATTGCATATCTCCATGAACGATGGCCAAAGTTTAGATTGCGTTTAGCAACAAACATTTTAAGTGATTGAGCAAGATCCCCATTTCCATCAGGGAGAGATTTGACTTTCTTAATATCTAAACTATCAAACCAAGCATTCATTACAAATGGGTCGTTGATAGAAGTACAAAATACATCATCGACATATGTTGTTAAGTCATCATACAGTTCTTCAAACTTTGGAAGCTGTTCGGTAGAACAAGTTGGCGTAAAGGCACCAGGTAATCCAAATAGAACTATCCTTCCTTCCTTAGCCTCGTTGCGAAGGATCTTCTGAGTGAAGGCTCCCGCTACTCTATCAAAATACCTGAAGTCAGGCATTCTTTCTCCATCATTAACCGGCATCAGCTTCGCCCTCAGGTTGTATCTCCCTCAAACCTAACAGCTGAGCAATCACAGTACCGAGTACTGGATCTTTCTCTTTCTGTAACCAATTGTTTAGATAGTCTTCATCTAAGTCTTCAAATGCAAAGATTTGAGATTGAACTCTTAACGTTGAATCCAACGCTGACGCTAATGCAAAGACTGCTTTGTCTACATGAGCGAATTTATTTTCTGCTTCTGCCATAATTTTCTCCATAATGATCTAATAGCTTTTTGTATAGAAGAGTCTCTCTCCTGTACGCTTCTTTTTCCCATGGTGCATTGACATCATAATCAACGCCCAACTTGGATTTGAATCGAACCCCTTTCCATGATTGTACATCTACACAAAGCTCACCTTTTAGGTATTGCTTAGCATGGACCATTTCATGAGCCAGGTTTCTCAACATCTCACTAATTGTTACATTAGCAAGATCAATTACAATGTGCATATATTCGTAACCTGCTTCGTGCTCTTCATCAGCCGCACTGCATAGTCCTCCTATACACCCATCAATAAAGCCCCTCTTACGAGGAACCTTAATTTCAATAAAAGAGTCTTCCTCAGACATCTTTAATTTCTTAGCATAAAAATATGCTGCTTGTTCTAGTTTAGTAGTAAGTCCATTCGGTAGCTTACCACCCTTAGTTCCATTAACGGCAAGTAATAACATCTTCGGTCCTTATTGAGTGACGTAATTATAGATCTCTTCCCAATTAGTAGCAGTGAAGAATCTATCATCTTCTCTACCACCCATATTGTAACCATGCTCCATTAGGATTCCAGGGAACCCAACCTTGAGGCCAGATTCAATATTTGTTATCTTATCTTCTATCCAGTATGAACCAGGATGTATGTGAGACAAGAGTGTTAATGATTCGTCTTTGTCGGCACCTGTAGGTAGACATATAACGTCGTCCCAGATTTCGCCAAAGAGCTTTTCTAGATTTTTCTGCCTCAATTGCTTGGCATACTTATCTGTTGATAATGATGTAAGAGCAATGAATCTATATCCATGTTCTTCAGCTAATCTCTTGATGTAGTGCTGAGCGTCTCTTAGTGGTGGTAGGAAGCCTATGACAGCTGATTGGTTAAATATCTCAACCATTCTATGTCCTTCTTCCCTTGACATACCGAACTGCACGCCAGCATTGTATACAAACTGGGATCCTTCTACTCTTTTATGGCCCTTATGTTCCATCCAAGTAATAAAAGCATCTTCCCAATTGAGGACTACGCCATCGATGTCGGTAATAATAACTTTGTTTAATTTTTTCATAATATATCCTTAACTTGTATACACATTATACATGAAATTAGGTTTAAAGTCAACAGTAATTTAAAGACGTGGTGAGAATATCTTTATCACATCAACCTTTCCTTTGACGTTTATGTCGCCTATCTCTTTCAACTTAAAAGTATCAGGAAGTTGGTCAGCAGTCATACTAGAGATGACTGTTTTGTAATCTATAAGTTCGTGTCGAGCTGCTTTTGCTTCTAGCCTAGCTGCCAAGTTTACCGCATCACCTATAACAGAATAATCGAATCTAGTCTCTGATCCCATGTTCCCTACGATGCATGTGCCGGTATTGACGCCAGTGCCCACGTTAATATCCGGTAATCCTCTCTCTTTGTACAATTCTTTAAGCTCCGCAGTCTTAACTTCTATCTGTATCGCCGATAGTACGGCCATTTCAGCGTGATTTTCGCAATCTAAAGGTGCATTCCAGAACGCCATGATGCAATCGCCCATATATTTGTCTATTGTACCACCATTTGCAAGAATAATCAACGTCATTTCGTTCAAAAACTCATTTACAAGCTCAACAAGCCCTTCGGGGTCGTCTTGATTCTTAAAATATTCTGATATGGGCGTGAATCCAACAATGTCCATGAATAAAAAGGACATTTCACGTCTCTCACCGCCCAATTTTAGTAGTGTTGGGTCCTTTGCCAGCATATCGACCATGTCAGGTGACAGATACGTTCCAAATTGACCTTTGATCTGCTCTCTCAGCTTGTATTGGATGTAAAAGTTGTTGCCATATGTGTGGAGAGCAAGTATAATATATAATATTGTTACAAAAGTCCAATCAAGGAGCACCATTGAAGAAGTCCATGCGTATTCGGCAGCAAAGTAGGAGAAGGCAGCAGATGCTACAACGACGCAAGTGGCAAGCAGCAGAGGAAAGTAGTAAACAGCAGCTATTAGAAGGACCCCACCAAGGAGAGCTATTCCCAACTCCGCAGCATCCGTCCACCATGGGCGGGTCACCATATTCAACTCGGTACTATAACTCTGATTTAAAAGCGTTTGTACGACTGCGGCCTGAAGATGGTGAGGATATACAGGACCATGGGCAGTTGGAACTGGATTTGCCAGACCCTCAGCCGTCAGACCAATTATAACAGTCTTACCATTTAAGTTTGGGAGTGGATCCACTCCCCACTCATACTCATCAAACGTCTTATCCCACATTACCCATATTGAACCATCGCGCTCGGTCTTAAACTCTCTTGGATGAATGTATAGTGAATCAATTCCAAGGTCCTTATCTACCTTTATAGTGTACCCCTTGGTACTTGTTATGGATCTTATCACTTCGATAGGGAAACTCGAGTATGCTTTACCGCCTGATTGAACCACGAGCGGTATCTTTCTTACCAACCCGTCTGATGATGGTGTGACATTTACCATACCGACACCTCTTGCTGCCTGATCTAGTTCAGGAATGTTAGAAACAATACCTGCATACTCATCAACCCAGTTTAATGGATCACCATTGCCACTAGTAATAATATTTTCGCGTCTAGCTTCCTGTGACCTACCTTTGTTTGAACTTTTCTGAGCAAGAACAACAGCACTTGGTTCACCAGCCCATGATGCAAATACGTTATCTTGATTGAACCGATCTGGTTCTGGAAACATTATAGTAAACCCAGCTACACCTGAGTTGGCTTCTATAAGATCACTTATGATTCTTGCATAGTGGCCTCTAGGAAAAGGATACTGGCCTTCCTTGGCCAAGGTCCCTTCTCCAATATTGAGTATTACAACGTCATTAGATTTAGTTTGTGGAAGTGATGTTATCTTTGCATCGAAGCCCATGTACCTGAGCTGTTGCAGTGTTTCATTATCTGATACTCTAAGCGATAGTCCTAAGACTAGCACAAACAGTACGGTCCATATGCTAGTTAACCAGCGCATGGATAACCCAGAAAGCCAATAGCATGGATCCAAAGACACAAAGCTGGACTATAGTCATCCAGAATACTTGTCTCATAGGATGAACCTCTACAATCGTCTCTATCCAATCTTCACTCGGGGCTAGATTAATTATCTGAAGTGTTTTCTTTTGTATCTTATCTGCCTTCCTCTGAAAGCTCCATTCTAAAAATCTATTAAGCATTAGTCACCTTGTGTTATGCTAACTGAGCATCCGCCTACAGTTATGCAGTTTTGTTGTAGAGTATAACTTTGTGAGGTAGTGCCTTGCTGTAATAATAACAAGTCTGTTCCATAGCTACCTCTCAGTTGAATGTTGGCATTGTGCTCAGCATTGTTTCCCTGTTGTGTAATCGATACGCCATTACCATCTGATGTGGTATAGAGATTAATTGTCTTACGACCGTTACCTTTTTGTGCAGTCCATATGTTATTGTTGTCGCTGAAGATTAGCTGAGCATAATAGTGCCCTGTTGTGGATCCTTGATTTGTTTGATATCCAGCAACATTGTTTCCATCACCGTGAATGTCTAGTCTTGCATAGTGACCGCCACCTTCGGTGCCGTCATAATTGAATGTTGTATCTGAAGAGCCGCTGAGAGCTACGCCTTGTCCAAATCTGACGTTATTGTTGTCACCTTCTAAATGCCATAGCTCTAAAACATTAGTTGCACCAGAAGTATTGACTTGTTCTAAATGTAGATTGAAGTCATCTCCAGTCATCCAGCATGAGTTGTCTCGGTAGCACTGAATTTTATTATCAGCACCCTTTTGGACGATAGCAATATTTAAATCGTCGCCAGTGTGTCCCTGAAAGGACCCCTGCTTCAACTCAATTAAATTATCCGCCTTGCCTAATGGTGATAATAACAGAAGTACCGTCACCAACTGTAATGATATTTTTCTTACCTTCATTTTCACTTTCTATCCTCGTATTTGATCCCAATGATACTCTTATTCCTATCACACCATTGACATCTCTATAAAATACTAACTGTCCAAGACCTTTGTCAAGAAAAGTATTGTATTGTGTCTCCTTATCGAACCCTAATGAGGTTCCTGTAAACTCTTGTCCACCTTGAGCTTGTCTTGTTCCTCTTTTTAAAATGTCTACTTCTTCAATTGCTACTAATACATCTTGTAGGAAGTCTACATCTAATAAGTCCATGTCAAGTTCTGTGAACTCTAAATCATCATCTGCCAAGAAATCTTCTTTTAGATAATCTGTATCGAGATCTGTGAAGTCAAGAATGCTGGTACCAGAATCTCTATTATTTCTTGCGCTCTCTTCTTCTGCCTGTTCAATCTCTTGGGGTGGTGATACGATAAACATATTATCTATCATACCCACACTAATATTATTAATTGTCACTGGTTGTACTGGTGGGGTGCTCATACTTGATACCATAGTAGCCTGGTACGCTTCGTCTAAAGTAACTGAACCTCCTTCGTTCGTTACTATTATCCTACCTGATGGACTACAATCTCCATCAACAGTACATTCGGTTTCTGGGAGTAGTATTACTAATGTTCTTCCCAACTCATCAACCGTAGTTGTAAAATCTGTTCCTCTAACCGCAATAGTGGCTGAGGCTGTTTCGATTAAGATGTTTTCTTTTGGTATTAATCCTAATCTACCGGTGGTGAATCTAGCTGTGCCTTGAGCAAACTTGATTCCTATCTCACCATCGTTCTTATCTTTGTCCCAATAATATTTAGTTATGGTCGCTTCCGTGTGCTCCGTCATATAGAGCTCAGACCCTTCAGCAAAAGTTGCTTTCAGTCTACCATTTACAGTCTCAATAAAATCCATGGGCTGCAAGCCAACATCAAGGTTAGTGGGAAGCTGCTCACCGCCTTCGCGAGTGATCCCCCCAGAACCTTTATGCTCTACAATAGATCCTATCTCGCTTACAGGAGCTGCTCCAAGTGGTAGCGCCGCTCCAATAAGCAATAATAGAAAACTAGTCTGCAGTATCTTGTTGTTTAATATTAACTGTAGCATTTTCAGAATCAAAGTCAGCATTGATTAAACCGTAACAAGAACTTGTGCCAGTTGGGCATGTTCCTGATTGTTGGAATATATCAATGTCACCATTAGATCCAATCCACTCCATAGTGAGACTGTTATAGGCTCCGTCTTTCTGATCAATGTCAAAATTATTAGATGACCCAATTACATCGATGTTAAACGTGACGTCATCAGCATCGATATCAATATCCCAGACGTTTGAGCTGCCTGTTATATCTAAATCAAAATCTAATCTTTCAGCTGAAGCTGAATAAGCCCAGTCAAGATCAAATGTATTACTGCTTCCAGTCATAGCAACATCCACTACAGAACTATCTGCTGATCCACCATAACCGATATTCCAATCCCATATGTTAGAGCTACCTGTCATCTTTAAGTCGATGTCAGAACTATCTAATAGTGTAGGACCAAATATTTGGTTAAGGTTTCCGATCATGTCAATATCGAATGTATTATTTGAACCTGTAAAGATCCAATCAGATGCAACAACACCACTAGCAATCGTTCCACCTAACTTGTTACCATAACCTATTTGGTCAATGGTTAATGTTAAGGTGTCTCCAGATTGATCCAACAATATTTCATTGTCAGTGGTACCTACTGCATACAATACAGTCGGACATAATAAAAATGCTAACGCAATAAGTTTATTCGTTTTCATTTCTTTCCTCTTTTGTAGGGTGTAAATCGTTCGTCCCATTAGCTTGATGTGGATGACGATGTCCCTCTTTAATTTCCCAGAACCCTTTATCGTGGCCCTGGTATATCATTTCTAACACAGCCTGCTCAATACATGATCTAACAGATCGCGTTATACTCTCATTCTCAGTTGTGCCGTCTTCTATTTCTACTAGCTTTGTATCCATATCGACGAACTTAAAGACATCATACCCATCAGCAACATGCAATATAGTTTTTGATGTCTGCACATTTAATAACACTTCACCAGTTAATGTGCTAACTGCTCTCAAATGGACAACGACAATATCTCTTCGGTAGGCCTGTGAAGCACCTATTCCAAGATAACGAGCACCGTGTCCGCCAGTCTCAACATTGGTATCAAAGCCAATGATTCCGCCTTCCAAAACCATTCCAGCGAACAGCAAGGGGGCGAGTCCTGTATTATCTTTCTCGTTATATTGCTCTCTTGTAGTCCTCACAATCTGACGCTCACGCGTGAGGTGATCTATGCCGACTCGTTCGACGACTCTAAACCACGTTCCATTGCCAGCAGTTTTGAGGGCATCGATGAGCATTGTCTCACCCCCTTGGGTCACTGCTGTACTGAATAAAGCTGCACCATCCATTTGTTTACGTTGTCCAGTTTTATCTGGAAACGAATACACAGCAACTATTGGTTGCTTCTCTGGTGCTGGTAAACCTTTTAGCTCTTCATGTGTTGGCATTTCAACTACTTGAGGAGGCTCGATACATTCTCCGATGGATTGCATTACTGTGTAATACGGATCCACTCCGGACGGTTTTATATTGCATGTGTCGTTCATTGAAGGGAACGAAGCACACCCTGATATCAGAGCAGCAAAAAGTATGATACTTGTATGATACTTTTTAACCACCGTCGGTCCCTGCAAAGGTACCTGTACCAATGGGTATGATGATTACAGTCTGGCTACCATTCGGATCTACGATAGTCATTATAATAACATCCTCGCCTTCCGTACATGCCATGGAAGCTGGATTACAGATTGTCTGTTCGTATGTAATCATGTTGCCGTCAATCATAAACGATCCAAAGGTACTGCCCTCACCACTAAACAATTGTTCAACCAACTGTTTTGATAACTGAGCAAATATCCTTGACTCTAAATTTCTCATAAATTTAGCTAGTGTTGTATTCTCTTCAGCACGCTGTGCTGCTAACAAAGCTGCCTCGACGTCATCCTTGATGGCGTCTCTCCTGATCTTCTCTTGGTTCTCAATTGTCAAATAATGTGAGCTGGTACCTACACCACTGAACGAAGGTGATTTAAATTTGTGTACTAACTCATCTGCTGCTGCGTAATTAATTCCAAGCGTAACAGCTCCTACTAATAGTATTAGTCTTACAACGTGTAATTTACTTTCAATTTTTCTTATCATTTCTTTCTCTTCTCCTGCAACGCTTCTTTCTCTGCAGCGTCATCAATAACAGCCTGTTGGTCTCTATATGTCAGTACAACATTAACTTTTTGTTGTAACCTTATCATATCTTGATCCAACATTCTCATTTGATCAATTACTTTAATCAATGCCATGTGCATGGTAGATAGTTTGGGATTGAGTTCTGTGATCACGAATCTCCAAACATAGTATATAAAGTAGCCCATCCCAACAGCCATGACAATTGGGAAACCAAACTCGTTTATAAGTGTGGCGACATTATTCATTAATCTCTACGGACGTCTAACTTCCCGTCCTCAATAAAATTCTCTGCTCTTGCAATTCTGTCTATGTCTGGTCTTAATCCTAATGATGCACCCACAAGCATATCGATTTTAATCATATCGTTATTCATAGCACGCGCTCGACTTTCTAATGATTTACAAAATATGGTAAGCGTATCAATTTGTTTTAATACACCATGAAGTATTTGCTTAATTACCATGAAGATAAAAAAGCCCATAACTAAAGCACCAGCGATAGGTGCCCCAACATCTTTAATCAGAGTAAACATATCCATGCACTTATTTATAAGGAACGAACTGCTATCTGTAGATGTGAAGTAATATATTGGTTGAGGGTTCGATGACTACGAAGTCAGAGGTGAGTTCTACTGGAGCTCCAGAAGGTATTTTGTGTCCAAGTGTACTGTTTGTTATAGTAGCATCATGGACAGGTATTAGATAATCGACAGTGCCTTTCTTGTGGATAGTAAACTCTCCATCCTCTTTCCAAGTGAAGTGAGCACCATTCTTCCAACCTTGATCTGCATAGTTCTCCATCTTAAATCCTTCTGGACCAGATGGCATGAACGTAACGCATATTGTCTTATTGTCGTTTTCATATTTGACAGTGAATGGTCTTGGCGACCTTACTTGATTCATAATTTGAGGACAGTATTGATTGTCGTCAAGCAACCCAGAGTTTAGTAACTTATACTTCCTATCTGTTATGTCAGAGTTGAATGGTACTACAATTGAATTGTCTCTAGTTTCAAATAAGTTGTCTCCTATCTCATCAGAGATATCTTCCATGCCCCATTCAATTTTGTTTTTATTTTTAGCCATCAATCGCATCTGCTTCGGTGGCCATAGATCACTGTCGCCGGAGACTAATTTATTTTCTTGACCCCTATGTAACCAACCCGCTTTGGATCCAAAGTAAATAAGCATCTCATAGATAGCGTCTGTAGATAATCTAACTGCCCATGGTATACTAACTGGCTCATTGCCTACGAACTCAGTATCGATACCTTGCATTTGAATTTCATCGCCTGCCTCAATCATTTGGGTATGCGATATGATTTGTTGTGACTGTCCTACAAATGTTTTTACTGTTCTCATATTTCCCAATCACCTCGTTCTGTTCTTATACCATTATCTATAATAGTAGTCGCAGCTATTTCAAACGCTGCAGCATCCATCAAGTGGTGTTGAACATATACTCGTTCTGTTGCTCTGATAATAGTCTCATAGTTAGAAGGTAATGGTGCATCAGCTTCTTTAGGTACTATGATAATTTGGACGACATCAGACTCAGCGAACTTAGCCTTCACAGCATATGCAGTGCTATTAATAACACCTTCTACGTCTACGGATTCTATATTGAAAGAGTTTCTCATATGGGTATTTATATAAAGCAACACCCACTTGTTAGAGCGGGTGTTTGTTGGTTTAAAATCTAGCTGTTTGAAAGTAGATTATCAGGAAAGGCAAGGCGAGGGGCAAAGTCATCAACGTCATCATTTGCAGTAATTCACAGATCTTACATACTCGTTCGTTCTGTTTAGCTTCTTCAAACTTTGTATCAATGAACTTCGCAGTCCGCTTAAGCGCAACTACAGTAGTCATTATATCCTCCTAAGGATTAAAGTTTATGTTATTGATAACTCTTATAAAGAATTATCACCGTTATTTATAATAATTTATGTCTATAAAGATAACAATATCGATTACCATTTGTGATCACGAGGATCCCATTTAAACATAGGTTACCTATATACTATATGTGGAAAAGAATTCATCAACTGATGAAATCTGGTAGACTACACAAGGTAGTTAAGATAGCAAAGCTGGCTTAGTCCAGCGATACCAATCAGGTTTCTCATCAATACGTTCTTGGATCCGCTGTCTGACAATCAATTGCTCAGCCTCAGTAGGAGTCCAATCTAAGTATAATTCATCCGGCCACTGCTCACGTTTAAATACACGATCAGGACTTGGCTTCATACCTCTGCGTTTCATTTCTGAGACTAACTCTTCATAACGCTTATGTAGATACAGTCCTTTATTATAAAAGAACTTAACGTGTCCACTATTAAGTGTAAAGGTCTCTGGCCAGGTCTTCTTGTTCTTCTCCCAATGAGGAGACTTCAAAGATCTCTGCAAAGCAGATCCCACCATGAACATTTCTCTATACTCAGCAACTAAATGCTGGTCAGCTAACTCTTCTGATGGTACAATATTAATTCTGGTCATGGGTCCATTATACATGGATCTCACATAAATGTCAACGCCAAAATGGTCCGTGATACCAAACAACTAATGCTCGTCTAATACCAGATTCTAATTTAGTGACCTCATGTTGCTTCCATGAAGGGAATACGAATGCGTCCCCTTGGATAGGATCAGTACGTACTGTAGATCCATCATCTTTATAAAACCTCAAGGCACATCCTGTGTAATATGATGCATTAGTGAGTTCGAGGCTCATGCTGAGCTTACGTACATCCCCACCATAATGTCTTTCGTTTAAATATGAGTCGGAATGTTTTTGAAAGAAGTCATCGGTATCTGAATACTCAACCATTTGGATTTCAATATTGCCCCAATCAATATCTTGGGGATACTCTTTTCGTTGATAGTAGATGAACGCTTGGTCCAACATTGGCTTCCACCAGGCATTTAATAATAGGTTGCTAGGACAGCTGTATACTGTCCCCTTTCTAGTTTCTGTATTAACGCCATCGTTGGCAGGGTTATTGGTGTACACCTCAGCAGGTTTTGGATCCCACTTGAGTGCATCCTCAACTATCCTATCACATTGCGCAGGAGTGAACACTCCTTGTATATGAAGACAGCCTGGAGTTATTGGAGTGCCGCTAAGCACTTGGAGCTTGGAGTTCTAACTCTTCCTGGCTCATGGATGGTTCTACAATTATAACTTCACCATCTTTGTGGCCTTCAACATCTCGGTGGTATGTTCTAACAACCGAGCCATCGCGTTTAGCTATTTCTATATATCCACCTTGAGCTAATAAGTACTCTGTCTCTTGGCCCCACTTCTCTGCATGGATTCTATGCTTAACTATTTCGACAAGCTCATTATATTCGCTCATTTGTATGCAGGTCCTCCGACCAGTATTCTTAACCTTGGTGAGGATCCGTTTGTTGTTCTATCGAACCCAACTCTCTTACCAGCATGTGCAACGAACAAAGTGCCTTGCTCATTCATCCATCTTGGCTGATGTGGCTTTTCTGGATCGCCGTTCCACTTACCGAAGTTATCTTGGTACGGGACTTGTGGCCATTCGTCTAACAAAATCTCACCGCCTTGATATTCATCTGTATCAGCTAAGTTAATAAACGCTTGAATTTTCCAAGGGGTATCCCAGAAGTTATCTTTGTGCATAACATGAGCGGCAGTCTTAACTATCTCTGTCTCTTCGTTGCCTGCTGATATCGTGTGACGATAGTTCTCTGAATAGTCTACAATGAAACTATGCTGAGGGTTATCATTCCATTCGAAGATGGCTTTGTTGATTTTATCTTTGACTAAAGTAATGTCGTTTGACAATACTATCCCTTCACACTCTTCCTTTGTTAGGAAGTTCTGTAAAGCAAGGTATGATTCGTGTTCCATTATCCACCCCATCTATTGGAAGCAATCTTTCTACGATGTAGTTCCTTTGCCTCTCTTCTCTTGTTGTTTAGTTTAGTTCTCTTGAGTTCTTGGTTCTTACGATTCTTCTTTGAAGAAGGTTTATCAAAGTACTCATTCTTTTTAACATCCGCGATGATACCAGCACGTTCCACTTTGTTGCGAAATCGTCTGAGCATCTTATCGAAAGGTTCGAATTTGTTTCGAGGAGCTACTGTTACATTCTCTGCCATTATATATTCCTAATTAGTTACATCTATTATACATCATATATGATCAAAGATCAACCGTAGAAGGCTCTCTGCCATTCATATATAATGTCTCTGTTAATCTCATGCCTATTAGTATTAAGCTCAATAGTAGTTGGCACGGATCCATTCATAAGAGCTGCTAGTGTTAGCTCACCGTCAGCTGCAAATGGTATTACAATATCTTCCCCTGGATTAGAAAAGACTTTCATCATCCAATAGTATAACCACACATCGTGGTTAGCATACTTCTCTATTCTACCCATGGCGTGACGTGTGCCACGTCCGTCATGTAGATGCTTAATTATTTTGTCACTAAGACCCCAGAAGCCTGAAGGTATCTCTTGCGTTAGTGGTAGCTGTATGTACACGCCAGGGTTGTGATCGAACTCTACTAGGATAGCTTTGAACTTCTC
>Ga0114915_1000525_pt1 | contig 17471 bp, 14 predicted proteins | sample MalvirAntarct_55_FD_87288 | JGI IMG/M metagenome (GOLD analysis project Ga0114915, IMG submission 87288) | Marine viral communities from the Global Malaspina Expedition - Malaspina viral metaG Antarct_55 | ecosystem: Environmental > Aquatic > Marine > Oceanic | place: South Georgia Island...
ATTTTTCAAAATTCTGAAAATTTCATGTAGGGCATGTAGGTAGCCCCCTACATATGTAGGGAGGTTTTTGAGGGGTAAAAAGCTTGGTTGTTTTTGATACATGTAGGTATTTCACTTTTTACTTTTTTTTCAATTCTCTTTTGGGAAAATCAAAAATCAACATGGTTTTTTTGTGTGTTTTTTGATTATTTGAAATTAGAAATGAAAAAAACGTGAAAATGTGTTTTAGAGCGTAATGCTCTCATTTCCATTTCAAACTGTTTTCATTTGTTATTGTATTTTTTTTGAAATAATTAGTCAAATGATTTAGAAATAATGTCTAATGGTAATTCAATGGTAACTAATGGTAACTTTTCCGGCGAGAAAGTCGCCGATAAATTCTCATGTAAATCGTGCCTATATACTTGTAGGAAAGAAAGTGACTTTAATAAACACTTACGCACTAGAAAGCATAAAAATGGTAACAAAATGGTAACAAATGGTAATTTTGGCGAGAAAGTCGCCGATTACCACAACCTGGTGTCAAATAATACGCTGGATCACATCGCTTACCATAACTCAGTAAGCAACAATGGCGAGAAAGTCGCCAAGGTGTCATTGAATGAAACATCTAGCGGACCTCCCTACACATGTCTAGTATGCGGACAATTGTATAAATACGCTTCAGGGTTATCTAGGCACCGCAAGAAATGTTGCTCTAAACCTAGTAATGTAGGTGAAAATGTGCAAGAAATGGTTGAATTTTCGCATTCGACAAATCCAAGTGAATTCAAGGAAATAGTTCTAATGCTTTTGAAAGAAAACAAAGAGATTCAAAAGACATTTGTAGAAATGATTCCACATATTAAAGGGAATGCTGAACATAGTTATAACAATACAAATAGTAATAATACGAATCATTTCAATATACAAATGTTTTTGAATGAACATTGTAAGAATGCAATGAATCTGACTGATTTCATTGATACATTGCCTATTACACCTGAACTCTATGACAATACCATCGAGAATGGATTAACAAAAGCAATCACAAATATGATAACAAACGGATTAAGTCAATTGGACGTACTAGAGAGACCGATTCATTGTACAGATGCTACGAGAAAAACACTCTACGTCAAGGAGGAGGACATTTGGGAAAAAGACGACGAATTAATAAAAGTTCTTATGGGGATACAAAAAATAGCAAGAAAACAGAGAAGTATGATTAACAAATGGAAAGATATTAATGAAGGGTGGGATAAAGATGAATCTATACAATTAAAATTTACGAATTTAGTATGTCAATCAATGACAGATATAGAACACGACGAAAAAGAAACCGGAAAAATTATACGTTCTATTAGTAAAAATACATATCTAACGAATGAAATAAAAAATGAATACAAATAAGTATTCTACATTAATGTAATTAAAAAATAATTAGTTAATTACATTACAATTATCGATTTTTAGTTGTTTTTATTTATGTTGTTTTTATTTCGTTATGGTTATATTTGAATTACTCCTTCTTCTTGATCACCTTCTTGACCACCTTCTTCTTGACAACTGGAGATGCCTCTCTAACTACTTCGGCGACCTCCTCCTTAATTGCCTCTTCCTCATCATCAGTATCCTCCACATCGTTCGAAACAGGTTCATTGTCGTCTTCATCGTCCTCATCAGTGGAGATTGCCTGCTTGACCATACGGTCCTTGTCCTCACCAGAGAGCTGGATTTGACAAACACCTCTCATAGTAGCCTTAGGCTTAAGAACTCCTTGGAATAATCTCCATGTAACACCAAACTTACCATTAGCGAACCACAAACCACCACATTGAATAACTGCTGCGATATGAGAACCCTTAGCAATCAAATCCTTTGGAGACACTGAACTACCATTAGGATCAGGGAAGATTGCCGATTGATTTACATCATATAGCTCAGTCTTCCACTCGCCATCCCAAAATGGCAGCTTTACCTTTAGTGTAGGAGCACGACTGGTGTCAGACTCGCCGGTATTCTTATCCTTGGGATACTTCAACATGGGAGTCCAAAGAGCATCAATCGCATCCTCACTCATCTTGGCCTTACCAAACCACTCCTTAGCATTCGTAATCGCATCAGCCTTAAGCTTAGTCTCTAGATCAACCATGTTATTCAGAAAGTTAGTAGTATCCTCCTTGGCATAATCCTCATTAGGAAACTGAAGCGACATCTCATATCGCTCGTTACCCTCATAATCACTTACCCCCCACGTAATCATAAGTGGTGTTGAAATGTAGGTAGCTCCATTAGAAGCAGCATTTACAATACCAATACTCTTACTACCTCGGGCATCCACCTTAGGCTTAGAGTACTTAATATCACTGGAGGGGGTAAAATCGGCACCGGAAAGAATTGTCTTAGAGTTCATTGTCATCTATGTATTTAATTTATATAGACGGTTATTCTTTAAATCAATTTTTTTTTATAATTAACAAAAATAGGAAATAAATGACTCTACATATTCGGTCTAAATATATTATTTAATTTCTTTATTTCTCTCTACGTATTTATTAAACATCTATCATAAGAATATAGAATCTTGCTAACAACGAAGTTGTAACAGATTGTATATGATACTCGTATAGATGAATCACCTAGAGAGATATTAAGAATAATAACTATATAAATATATCTAATGATATATTAATAATAATAATGACAGATAATCTCTCTACTAAGTCCTCTATAAATGAAAAAGTATTTGATAAAACTATTACGAAAAAAAAGAAAAGGGTCGCAAGCGGCGATTTTCACATGTTGAGTATGGATGAATATGAACAAGTAAAAGAGATTAATTACAAGGTCTCTCAATTAAAGGAAATATGCGGGTTTTATAAACTCAAAAAGAATGGAAATAAAGACGAATTAATAGCGAAGATATATAATCATTTAAAATATTCGATGTATGCTATAAAGATACAAAAAATAGCAAGAGGTAATTTCATGCGGAAATATATTATGTTGGCTGGTCCAGCATTTAAAATGAATAATCGTAAATTATGTGTAAATGATACAGATTTTGCTACATTAGAACCTCTGAATGAGATACATTATAACCAGTTTTTTAGTTTTTCGGACGAAGATGGAACTATTTATGGATGTGATGTTACATCTCTCTTTGAATTATTATGTAAAAAAAACAAACACGACATTATTGGGAAAAAGGCACCATTAAATCCATATAATCGTAGGCATTTAGAGTCTTATTTATTTACTAATTTCTCTCTATACCTGAAGTTGGCAAAGTTAAATGGGATAAAACAGATAACAACAATAGAAGAAGAAGTTATTGATCCGTCGAAGCAATTAGAAATGAAAATACTGGAACTATTTCAATATATAAATGAATTAGGTAATTATGCTGACAGTTCATGGTTTTCTAATCTATCTAGGCATATGACTGTATTATTTATAAGGGAAGTATATGATATATGGCATTATAGAGCACAGCTTACACAGGAAACAATGCGAAGTATCGTTCCACCACACGGAAATCCATTTACTGGTATGAATCTACAACTGGCTCAATCACAATCTGACGATTTTATTAGAAAACAGGCGGTGAAAATAATCGAATATTTGGTAAAATCGGGCCATACTACCGATAACCGTTCTTTAGGAGCATATTATGTACTGGCTGCATTAACTTTAGTAAGCGAAGATGCGCGAAACGCATTACCGTGGCTTTTTCAATCAGTCTCTCATTAAATGCGTTTTTATTACTAATAAAAATATTTAGGAATAAAAATATTTAGGAAATTATTTATGATTGGTTACCATCATAAACAGTTCCATATAATATATAATGCGTTAAATAGCTTAAAAAGATATGTCTTAGTAGTGTATAATGGTAAGAACTACTAAGACTACTACTCCCAAGACCGCATCTAAGACTGCTAAGGTTGCTGCCCCTGTTATTGAGGCTGCTCCCGTTGTAACCGAGACACCTCCTGTCGAGGTAGCTCCTGTAGCAGAGGAGCCCATTTCAACTGTATTTGGACAATTCTCTGATTTCATGGCTAAGCTTCAGGCTGTAAGCGCTTCCATGTCATCTCTTCGCACTGAGTTCCGTGGAATTGAGCGTCAAGTGACTCGTGAGCTTAAGGCTGCCGCTAAGGTTACTGCCAAGCGCAAGAGAAAGACCGGAAACCGTGCTCCTTCTGGATTTGTTAAGCCTACTCTTATCTCCAACGAGCTTGCTGGATTTCTAGGCAAGCCTGAGGGTACCGAGATGGCTCGCACTGAGGTTACTCGCGAGATTAACTCTTATATCCGCGAGCACAAGCTTCAGGACAAGGACAATGGTCGCAAGATCATTGCTGACAAGAAGCTTACTGGTCTTCTTAAGTTGAAGAAGGGTGACGAGCTCACCTACTTCAATCTTCAGAAGTATATGTCTCCTCACTTTGCCAAGGCTGCTGACAAGATCGCTGCTGCTGCTGTAGCTGCTTCTACCACCGCATAATCATAACATATAATAAAACATCTAAAAATACCATAAAAAATATTTGTGATTAAATAATATTTACGCTCTGTAAATATTATTATATATAATTTGAACTAATCAAATACTTTCTGTAAAAATATTCAAACACATGAATTGCGTTGTATAATACTAACACGCAAATATAAAATTCTCTTTTTCCATAACCGTGGTTAAATTACTTTTGTTGATTGGACCATTTAATATTTTTAGTTTTTCGTATTGTCTGTATTCAACCATATTTTCTAGTGTAAATAGTGAATGTATTGAATATAGCTCAATACTATCTACATTATTGTTAGTATTTGCCTCCATCCATTCATAAAATCGATCATCGCCGCTCTTTTTATATTTCTGATATTTTTTAAAATATTTCAAAGTTCTTATTAAATTGTTTCCATTTGGATTGTTGTTGTTACTATTCTGATTGCTATTTTCAAAATTATAATCTGTACCAGTGACGATACAAATACTTCGAAACTCTTCTTGAGTTATAGATAGTTCGCGTAATATATCTTTCGTATTATACATTACAACTGTTTTCTTGAGTAAGCTCATATATCGCAATACACGAGGACATCCATATACAAATAAATCCATATCTTCACTTAAACAAGCGTATGCTTTATTTTTACATACCATTTTAGCACACAATTTATCAGCCTCTCCAGGAGCTTCAATGTAGGAAACACCATATGCTTGAATTAATAATTTCACATTTTCAACATCTGTATGATGAAGACGAATAAAATCCTTCTTTAACCCATCCATTGTGTCTTTAATATCCTTTTCCTCGGTAGCATCCATATCAGCACCATATTCTTTTATTTTACAGTTTAATTCATTATATTTCATTTCCGCATTTTTTTTATCCATTTTTCTTTTCTTCAATAAAGCGTATTTCTCTTTTGGAGGTTTTCCGTCAAATACAAAGAGTGGAATGATATTATATTCACGAAAGATAGATATCATCAAGTAAAAGTTTTCCAACAACGCATTTTCTCCCAAGAATCGATACAAATAAATACTTGTATCGATAACAATTTTTTTATCTTTCAAATCGCGCAAACTGATTTGATGAATCGAATTTGTACAATTACCTTGTAAATATTTGTTAAGATGTTTAATACCCATTTTTATATGCTTGTATAGATGTAATGCTATACAATAAGGTTATTCAATTTTTCTTTTTACTTAACCGAATATATATCATGTATGTCGTTTATTGACATTTTCAATGTTCGTATTAACATATAATCGTCTTTTGAAAAATACTTTTCAATCGTGGATATATTTCTTCGTATTTTTGTATTTTTACAACAGTCTTTTATAAAACTCATATATGATTCTAAATTACCAGGAGTTTTTTTAAATTGTAATAGTAAATTATTATTGTTTGAACACCAGTCCATAAAATGACTATAATTATTCATCAACAAACAAGTTATAATATAGTAACTAAAAACTGATGTGTTTTCTTTATATAAATAATTACATATACTGACATGATCGTCCCTTTTTTCAACAATGTGACTATATTTTAAATCTAGAAAGTGTAATATTTTCATTGCTTGAGCCAGTGAATGTTCGCATTCTCTTTGCATATCCCTTTTAAATTTAGCCTTGAATTTTGATAACAGTTTGGTCATTTTTGATGACGAAGGTGGAGATTGTTTATGGCGTATGCTTTGATAAGAATACATTAATGTATTTATTGTTCTTCCCCAAAATTCGCAATAACTTTCATATAAATTAAATTCTACATTTACATTAAATATATCTCTCAGTTTTTTATTTACACTATACATGGACATATTTGAAAAATCGAGTCCAAAATTATGAAACGTCTCGTGAATGAATACTTTAAACCATTCTTCCTTTCTATACAGCACTATTTCAGTATGTTCTTTACATCCAGTAGTATATGCGCTATTCACGTGTTCAGTATCAAGAATATGTAGCTGATTGTCTGGAAGTTGTTTTTCAAACGGAGTAAAATAGATGAATATAGAGACCGTTTTTGAGCATTTTTTACTGGAAAAGTCATTTAACATATGAAACCACATATACATCATATGTACGTATTTTTCTAGCGTATCATATTCACCTGGTTTGATTTGTTCCATAGTAACAAAGTAAATATTTATCAACCGTCCCTTAATAGTACATGTAAATTGTATATTGTAGGTCGCATTATCGTCTATATAGGTTTGTATTTTTTTAGGAAAAAAATGACTATCCATCACTTCAGGTCTGGGTATTTGACTAACCATTTGTATTTTTGCGAAATGCGACTGAAAGCACTTACCAGTAGTTTTTTTTTCTACATATTCATCTGCGTCAGTTAATAATGAATAAAAAGCTGTAATAATATTATCATTTATATTATCCGCCAAATAATTGTATTTTAGTCCAGGTATAACGGTATTTATATAATTCATAATGTATTATTATATAAATAGTAATATTTTTATATACGTTTTATCTCTACAATAATTTACAGGTTGAAATTCACTACATATTTTGTAATTTACTTCTCACAAGCATTAAAGCATTGGCTAGTTCTGGTTCTGCTCCTTTTTTATAGTGTTGTAATTTGGCCTTTTTTGTCTGTATCAATGCTTGCTTCAGGTCGGTTTTGTCTTGATTAAATTTGGCATAAATCGCATTTTCTAATACCGCATTCTCAGCTCCTCCATAAAAATCAGGGTCTATTTTAATATCCTTTCCTCGTAATGTCTCTCCCTTGTGTTTTCCGCTTTTAGAACCAGCCATCTTAGCTAACTCAACATCTTCTGAAATCTTGGATCCACTATCTTGAGAGAAAAGAAGATAGAATTCTTTATTTGTATTTTTGAATTTATTTGCTTGGTAATAATGTTCTACTGTTTTCCATTTATGTCCATCCAATTCGAATGGTGCTACATATTCATTGTTCAACTTTCTTCGCCAATCTTTGATTTCAGCCAACTGAGAGAAATCCTTTATTAATTCAATAGGTATTTTCTCTCCATTTCCCTTTCCTGGAAGGGGTTTGTCGTTTGATTTATTGTAAAATTGGAATACAATAGAATTATCATATAGACCATTTTCATTTTCTTTAATTACATCCACATTTAGATCGACTGGCTCTTCAATACCCAATTCTTCATTAAACATTTTAAATTGGGGGATAATTTTATAAGGTCCAGACGTTCCTTGAAGACAATTTTTTGCTACATCTAATTTAATAGCATATGGAATTTCTGAAAATTGGAATATACGATGATATTTATAAGTAATTAGCTTGTAATGGTCGCCAGTATAGTCTAGTAAAATATAATATTCGGGTTCAAATGTACCTTGCTCTTCTAAAATAGGATCATTCAATTGTCCGCACAGGAGAACATTATTTTTGTCACCTGATTTCCAAGCTTCGCTAGAGAATATAACCATCTTAATATTCAATACGCGTTCCAATGTAGAAATAGCCCAAGTATCTGCCCAAAAATCACACGTTTTCATTGTTTTTTTTAAATCTTCCATTGAATGGACCTTTTTCATAAATCTAAATTCATGCATTAATTCTTTCGATATTTTCATTTCCGACTTTAATCGTTTATACTTGGTAGCTACCTCCTTCGCGTGTTCTACTATTTTCTGCTGATCACTACGTTCTTTGGCGTTTTTTAATCTATCTCTCAATTCAAGATTTAATTTTTGCAGTTCCTTTATTTCAGTTTCACCAGTTTGTACAACCTCTACAAACATTTTGTATTTTTCTTTGTAGTTTTCGTATAATTCGCCAGTAACTTCGTCAGACATTTTTCGACGTAATTCCATTACACTTATATCTTTATCGATTGATTTCAAGGCATCTCTGATTACAGCAAACAAACAATCTCCACCACCTTCATTGTCAATAATATTATATTCGTTACTTTTCATCATGTCTTGTATCCATTCTTGCCCTTTTTCTTTTTTATATTCATCGTGTTCTTTTTCCAGTTGTTTTATCGTTTGTTCAGGTAATATTGTTTTGGTCTCCTCTTTGTCAGATTGTTCCTCTTTATCAGAATCATCCTCTTCACCCTCTTCACCATCTTCACCCTCTTCACCATCTTCACCCTCTTCACCATCTTCACCATCTTCACCATCTTTGAAAGTATCTTGTTTGGAAACATTTTTCTTAGAACTATTTTCTCCGATAAGCATTTCAGTTGTAACAAATTTATATACTAAGGGTTCGTCAATATCTTGTAATTCTATATCCCCATCTTCATCAACAATATTTGGTAATTGTTCAGACATAATTTCGTATATACCAATTTGTTTTGATGCCTTGTCGTTTTCAACCAAGTATATTGGATAATATATAATGTTATCATCAATAAATGCATATTTAGCCTGACCCAAGGCAATAGTGATATCTTGTCCTAAAACAAATATTTCGTACATAGAAGCATCAAAATTAAAATCATCAGCATCTATTTTTTTTATTTCAGGATAATTTATATTGGGATTTAATATAGAATTCACCATTATAGATTAATTATATATTAATGTTTATATTTTTATATACGATAATACTTTTATCAAATATGTTATGATTGTAGAGTCGCTCAGCTACATCATTCGAATACTTACTGAAAAGAGATAAACTGTCCAAAGTAACTGTCATTTTTTAGTTCATGTATGTAGTGCCAACATTTTTTTCGGTTATATACCTGTAATGAATTTTCAGGATTATTTTCAAATTGAATAATTAATTCTATCAGTTCTTCCTTTTTTAATCGCCGCTTAGGTATATCATAATAAATAGCAATATGATGTAGCATTTTCATTGTATAATTTTCAAAATAATCAACATGTTGGGCAATTATGTTATCGTCATCATTTGACTCATCATTTGTTCCGTCATTCATATTATGAAATCCGATAGATTCATCGTCTAAATCTACCTCGGAAAAAAAACATTCATTAAGAATTATATTATCAATTTCTGTTTTTTCTTCTATACTACAAATAGGCGGACCTAATTCTTTAGTTTCATATCGTATTTCATTATGCGTCATCTAAATATAATACATTTAAACGTTTTTAATTTCTTTTTACACCTATTCATATAACTTTATTTGTTATACTATAATTTACTTGAGTTTATCCAAAATATCCATATGCTTAAACTTGGCTTTTGGTGAAATTCCCATAAACGTTTTTGTGTCTATGTTTTTAATTTGTAACAAATTATCCATAATTTTATCCCATCCATTGTACTTGGCAAGTGTTGAAAATGGAATATTCGTAAGAATAATATATAAATTTTCCGTTAATTCTTGATTTTCTATACATTTGGATTCATCTGTCAGATTATCTTCCTCCATAATCATATTCTGGATGCTTTCTATTTTATCAACTATAAAATCTAATGTAAGTACCTTATTTTTATATAAATTAGTAAGAAATAGACTCATTGCACGTCTCTTTTCATTTACAATATTCATTTCACAAAACTTGTTATAATCCTCGTCCGGTGACACAAATTTCATGTCTTCAAATAATTTCATAAACTCGTTAATATTATTATCAACTATATTCGTCATGAATTCATATTTTGACTGTAGTTCATTGGATAATTTGGCATACACATTACTGTTAAACTTATTCGAAGTAGCCATAGTAAATATAGCATGTCCGATTTTATCAATATAAACTTCGTCGCACTTTTCATTATCATTGATTTCATCCAACAAGGCTGTTAGTTTATCGATAATCTTATCGTATGTTTTATCGGTTAGTTTATTAATTAATGCACGAATATTATCAATCTCTTTTTCAATACCCACCTTTTTAGTAAATTCTGTCTTTTGAAAATTACGAACTGATTGCCAGTCATCTGACGTATTGACTTCTTCATTGCGTCGTTTCTTTTTTTTATATGAGGGTCTGTCGTTACTAATACTATTTTTATTTGAAAATGAAGGAGTTTTTACATATGTTGGAGCACCTACTTGCTGTGTTAATAAATTAATTAATTTTATAGTTTCCTCAGGCAACTTAAAACTACTATCGGACCATTTAATATTATCAAAATCTTGTATAGTATAAATTACCGTAGTCATTGTATGTAATATAAAATGAATATGTTTATTATTTTATATCAATTTTATTATAAATAATATTTTTACTAGATAATATTCTTACTAGATAATATTCTTACTAGATAATATTTTTACTAGATAATATTCTTACTAGATAGATAGATAAATAAATAAATAAATAAATAAATAACTAACAAACATACTTAAATATTATACTATACCTATATTATTGATATTATGTCTATAGAAGAAAATACAGAACATATAACAGAACCTATTGTGGAATCTACAATAGAAGAAAACGATTATAGTGTCACCGAAACTCATAATTGGAGTGATATGAATTTAAAAGACAATTTACTGCGCGGAATATATAGTTTTGGCTTTGAAAATCCAAGCCCAATCCAGAAGAAAGGTATTGTACCTATTTTATCCGGTAGAGATGTAATAGCGCAGGCGCAGTCAGGTACTGGAAAAACAGGAGCATTTACAGTATCAACGATACAATGTGTTGATGAAACATTAAATGAATTACAGGGGCTCATTCTAGCACCTACTCGTGAATTAGCCATTCAAACGCATAAAGTTATTTCAACTATTGGAACATTTATGGAAAACTTGAAATGTTCATTATTTATTGGAGGACGTTCTATGGAACAAGACATGAAAGAATTGGACAATCGTCCTCAGATTGTAGTGGGTACGCCAGGAAGGGTACATGATTTGATGCGCAGAAGAAAACTAAATACAAAAAGTATAAAAATGTTGGTTATTGATGAAGCAGACGAAATGTTATCTAGTGGATTTAAAGAGCAAGTATATAATGTATTTCAGTTTTTAGGAAATAAAGTTCAGGTAATCTTGTTTAGTGCAACACTTCCAAATGAGATTCAATCATTAACTCAAAAATTCATGCGCGATCCAATTAAAATTTTGGTAAAGACCGAAAGTGTTACTTTAGAAGGAATTAAACAATATTACATTGCCCTAGACAGTGATAATCAGAAATACGAAACGCTGAAGGATTTGTTCGAGTGTATATCAGTAAGTCAGTGTATTATTTATTGTAATAGTATTAATAGAGTGAATGATCTATATGAGGCTTTATGTAAAGATAATTTCCCTGTAGGTTGTATTCATAGTGGTATGGAAAAGACAGAAAGAGAGAAGGTTTATAAAGATTTTACGAATGGTGGGTTGCGAGTATTAATTTCGTCTAATTTAACAGCGCGAGGTATAGACGTTCAGCAAGTAAGCACAGTCATTAATTTTGATATACCTAAAGATATTCATACGTATATTCATAGAATTGGTAGATCCGGAAGATGGGGGAGAAAAGGAATGGGAATTAATTTCATCACTCAATACGATATTCGAAAAATCAGAGAGATTGAGCAATATTATGATACTCAAATAGAGGAGATGCCGTCATCTATATCTAGTATAACCGCTTAATTATAGATGGTATATGTCGTCGCGCGTGACAATAAAATATACAATACAATACAATACAATATACAATATACAATACAATATACAATATACAATACAATACAACATATGTTCGTATAGAATCAATTTATTAATTCGTCAAATATACTAATTAATGAATTCAGAATTTGAATTACCGATATACTATTTAGAAAACCGGGAAAAACTAGATACTAATATTATCAATGATTTAGAATTATTAGCATTAAATGAAGATTCCGAACAATGTGACGATAATAATGCCGGTGATACTGGTTCAGACACTGGAAAAGATAATGATAACAGTAATGACGTTCGTAAATGTTTAATGGAAACTGTTATACAGCCGAAATCCAAAATAGGTATTGAACAGTTACCCAAATTATGCGAATATTATACGAATAACAAGTTGTTTTTAAAACAAACCCAGAAAATTATTGACTCGTGGAAAATAGACGACCGACAGTTTTCGAAACAAAAACAATATGATAATTTTTACGAATTGTGGAAAAAAATAAAAGAAGATGAAAATTTCATAGATCGTTATTATTATGTAGATGTCGATTTTTTCAAATTTTTAAACCATTCTTCTCCGTTTCTTCAATTACTTAGTATATATAATTTAGTGAGTCCCATATTAAGTCTGATTTTGCCGGTTATTTTACTGCTAGTGCCTTTTTTTATGTTGAAATTCAGCGGAATATCTATTACGATGGAAAGCTATTACAAGGTCCTGGTTAATATTTTTTCAAAGCACGCATTGGGAAATATATTCACTATCATGGAGGATATTTCCTGGGAGAAGAGAGTATATGCTATTGTCTCTGTCGTATTTTACGTTTTTTCCATTTATCAGAACTCCATAGTTTGTTATCGATTTTATAAAAATTTCAAATCCATCCACGAAGATTTGTTTTTACTGAGAGATTATTTAACAACCACTATTGAGAATATGAACACAATAGAATTCGCTTGTGTGAAACATAATACATATTTACCATTTTTACAAAGCATATATCCTCATAAAGAATATTGTACAAAATTATTAGACGAATTGAAAGTGATTACTGAATTCGATGTAACCAAATTACATAACAAATCAAGACAAATAGGATATATAATGAAATACTTTTATGAATTTCATACAAATAAGGACATTCAAAGCACGATTGAGTTTAGCATAGGTATGAATGCATTTGTTGAACATATGAATGGATTAAATAAATTGAGTAGAGAGAAATACATTAATAAATGTAAATTTGGCAAAAAGACGAAAATGGAAAAAGCATATTATCCGTCTTTAATGGAGAATGATCCAGTCAAAAACAATATTGATTTAAGAAAGAATATTGCCATCACCGGACCAAACGCTTCTGGAAAAACGACTATATTGAAAACTGTATTATTTAATTTGATTTTCACACAAGGATTTGGATATGGATTTTATTCAAAAGCAACTATTGCTCCATATAATCATATTCATTGCTATTTAAATATACCTGATACATCTGGGCGTGATAGTTTATTTCAAGCAGAAGCCAGGCGCTGTAAAGAAATATTGGAAAGTTTAGAAGATGGACAAAAACATTTTTGTATATTCGACGAATTGTTTTCTGGAACAAATCCAACCGAAGCGTGTGCAAGCTCTTATGGATTTGTAAAATATTTAATAGAGCAGAAAAACATTGATTTTATTTTGACAACCCATTTGTTGGATTTATGTAAAAAGCTAGAACCAATAGTTAATAATAGTCATATGAACGTAGAAAAGCAAGACGAATATACCTTTAATTATACCTACCAAATTAGCCGAGGTATTTCAAACGTAAGAGGAGGATTAAAAGTATTGTTTGATTTGAATTATCCTGAGCGTATTTTAACAGAATCAACCAAATTATTGAAAAACATGTAAAATGTAAAATTCGTTTGCTCAGTATTTAATTAATATTTATAGTAAATAATAATGTATGAAGTTTTAACAAGTCCGATTACATTGCTTTGTTTAGGCATTGTATTTTTATTAATATCTTTATTGTTTTTCTATTTTAGGAGAAGTATCTCTATTTTAGAGAGAGCACAAATGGAACAAGCGCGAGTTCTCCAATCCTTTATTACAAATATGGAAATGTATAGGCATCAACAAATACATCATCCACCAATCCCGCAACATAATACTGAACAGTTAGGTGGAATGGGAGAACGTTCTGAATTAATACAAAGTCGTGAAATGAATGAACCATTAATTGACGTATCGGATGACAGTGACGAGGACAGTGACGAGGACAGTGATGAGGACAGTTATGAGGACAGTGACGAGGACAGTGATGAGGAAACTGCCAACAATGAAAACGTATCTTCCGTTTCGAACAATGGTTTATCTATTTTAGAAATAGACGAATTAGATAATAGCGACGATGAAATAAAAGTCATTCAACTACAAGAGAATAATTTAGAAGAAAATGTTTCTGATTTATTAGAAGTTAATGAATTACCTATGTTTTCAGAAGAATCTCATACAATGAATATAAATATTATTGATAATAGTAATAGTAATAGTGATAGCGATAGTGATAGTGAGACCGATAGTGACGATGAGAGTATTAATGAAAGTGGCAGTGATGCTAATGTTCAGCATACAAATGATGTCAATGATATATTACAAAGCAAACCGATATCTTCTATTAAGAAGATACCTTCTGTACAAGAAATGATGACAAGTAATGAAGCAACTACTGAATCGAACGGTGAAAGTATTTCAACAGATTTAAAAACATTAACATTACAGAAATTAAGGCAAATTGCAGTAGAAAAAGAACTTATTCAATCGGGTAGCAAGACTAATAAAAAAGAGCTGATTAAATTGATTGAAGACTCGTCAAAGTAAATTTGTAAATACATTTTCTCTCTACGTATATATATACAATGAGTTGGGGAACATGTTATGCTGGCTCAAATAATATTCATTTTGATTTTCCGCCTATCATGGCCGATGGAAGAAATTACGCAAAGTGGCAACCAGGGGCAGTTATTAATGAACAAATCAGAGAGGAGAATAATATTAAATCAAATTGGCAATATAGACAATATTTAACAAAAAACGCAGACTCCGTTATAAAAGCCAATCAACTAGAGGCATGCGATGATTGTTGTTATTGTCCTGCTTTAAAAACAGGAGAACCAGTACCAAATACTCCATTCTTGTATAAATCGTGTATGGAGAAATCACAGCCTTATGGGTATGAAACCAGCGATTTGAAAAATGTTTATCTCTCATCTTATCAGCTTCAAGCTAGAATGGTTGCTCCTGCTATTACACAAGAACAATTGCTTCAACATCAGTATCCTAATCCAAATTAATATAACAATTTTAACCTAGTAAGTAATTAAACAATGTATTGTAGTATAATATATTACAATACATAAGTAAATGAAAATAGTAAGTATAGACGTGGGGATTAAGAATCTGGCCCTTTGCTTATTTGATATTGACGAGATGAATAAAGAAAAATACGAAATACTAAAATGGGATGTAGTAAGCTTATGTAATGAAACTGTTGTAAAATGTTCATGTGGAAAGCTGGCCAAATACTGTCATGGTGATATAGTTTGCTGTAAAAAACACTGCAAAGACATTGAATATCCCATTATTCCAAAAGAATTGGAACTTCATAAATTAAAAAAAATCAAAATCAATAATTTGAAAGACATTCTAACATGTCATCAAATTGAATTTGATTCAAAGAAAAGCAAGGTTCTTTTATTAGAATACTTACATGATATGTTACCGAAGAAGTTTATATTGCCGTTTTCAAATAGGGTGAAAACAACCGATTTGAGTCTAATCGATATTGGTATTAATATGAAAAACACATTGGATGAACTATATGGAGATTTATATATAGACACGGTTATTATTGAAAATCAAATAAGTCCGATTGCGAATCGCATGAAAACGTTACAAGGTATGATAGCGCAATATTTTATTATGAAAGATACCACTGACATTCATTTTATATCGGCTGCTAATAAATTAAAAGATTACGTATCAAAAAAAACTACTTATTCAGAGAGAAAAACGATGGGTATTGAAATATGCGAAGAGTTATTAATTAATAATGAACAATTTGGAAAACATTTAGAGATGTTTCATACCCATAAGAAAAAGGACGATTTGGCAGATTGTTTTTTACAAGGCATTTGGTATTTACGAGATAAGATAATATATAATTAATGTGTTTGATTTAAAATTAAAGTTTCTATTTAAATCATAATGGGAGAACCTGAAATAATCGATATTAGTAATTTTGATACCGAAAATACAATTAACATATCTAATTCAATGGATGATTCGCGCGATATAGGACGGTCTAAATCTTCAAACTTTGGTATTGAATTATTAATGAATGATAAAAAGAAAAATTCTATTGGCGGTGGCGGTGGCGGTGGTGGATTATCCAGTGATATTGATGTGAATGATTTAAATAATTTAGAAGACGAGTTAAATGATTTATCTGCACCAAAGAAGAGCATCAAATCTGCTAGATCAAATATGTTTTCCACTTCATTCAAGTTAAATGACGAACCATTATTACCTGACGTTATGGATGATCATGTTGATGTACCATCTGTAGAACCGTTAAATTTAGGCGCTTCTATGAAAGATTCTTCTAGTGAAGATAAACAGACATGGGACGGTTATGGGAAATTCAATGATATTCCAATCAATCCTGATATTACAAAATCCCAAGCAGAGCCTCGAGTGAGTAAAGAAGAAGCATTGAAAGAAAAATTTAACTATCTTCAGAAGTTAGAAGATTTAGAGAGAAAGGGGGTAAAGCTTACGAAGAAATATGACATGGAATCTAATCTACTTGAGATGAAAGGTGAATATGAATCAATTGTATCGGAGAAAGAAAGAAAAAATGCCGTAAAATTTCAAGGAAAAATGATGATGGCTTGTATTACTGGTCTAGAATTTTTGAATAATAAATTCGATCCATTTGATGTAAAAATAGATGGTTGGTCAGAACAAATAAGTGAGAATATTGACGACTATGACGATATTTTTGCTGAACTACACGAGAAGTATAAGTCAAAGGCTACTATGGCTCCAGAATTGAAGCTTTTGTTTCAATTGGGTGGAAGTGCTTTAATGGTTCATATGACAAATAGTATGTTTAAATCTTCCATGCCTGGTATGGATGATATCATGCGACAAAATCCTGATCTAATGCAACAATTCACAAGTGCTGCGGTAAATTCAATGGGTCAAACGAATCCTGGTCTAGGAGGTTTCATGGGGTCTATGATGGGGGGTCAAGGCCAGCAACAGCAGCAGCAACAACAGCAGCAGCAACAGCAGCAGCAGCAGCAGCAACAGCAACAGCAACAGCAACAGCAACAGCAACAGC
>Ga0114915_1000529_pt1 | contig 17419 bp, 23 predicted proteins | sample MalvirAntarct_55_FD_87288 | JGI IMG/M metagenome (GOLD analysis project Ga0114915, IMG submission 87288) | Marine viral communities from the Global Malaspina Expedition - Malaspina viral metaG Antarct_55 | ecosystem: Environmental > Aquatic > Marine > Oceanic | place: South Georgia Island...
AAACGTGTAGCTAAAGCATACGTAAATGATTTATGGGCAGGTAGATATACTGCAATGTCACCTATTACTTCATTTCCAAGTGATGGTTATGATGGAATTATTATAGAAAGAAATATTCCATTAACTTCAATGTGTTCACATCACCACCAATCAATTGGAGGAGTAGTTCATATTGGATATATTGCTGGAGAAGCAGGACAAGTAATTGGTTTAAGTAAATTAAACAGAATTGTAGAATTATTTGGTCGTAGAGGTGCTATCCAAGAACAACTAACATCAGCTATTCATAATGCAGTGTGTAAAATTACTGAAGGAAATAGAGGTGTTATTGTTACTATTGTAGCAGGACATAATTGTGTAAGTTGTAGAGGTGTTAAACACCAAGGTGCTTCAATGGTCACTACAAAAGCATCAGGAGTATTTAGAGATAATGATAATTTATCAAGAAAAGAATTTTTTGACAGTCTAAAGATTAATAACGGAGGACATAATATTTAAATAAATAATAGTTATGAGTAAAAGTAATGTACCATTTGTAAATGAAGTAGAGGAATTCAATTCCACTATGGGTAAACCAAATAATTATGAACCTACAATTCCCGAAAAGAAAGAATGGCAATTTGTTTATGATTTCATCCTTGAAGAACTTGAAGAATATAAACATGCCTGTGAAACAGGAAATATTGTTGAGGTTCTTGATGCTTTATGTGACATTGCCTATGTTTCGTTGGGTAACGGAACTATGTTACATGGTCTTAAAGATAAAATATGGCCAGCCTATCAAGAAGTACAAGGGTCGAATATGTCAAAAGCTTGTTCAAGCGAAGAGGATGCACAAGCGACCGTGGAGCTTAGGTCAAAAGAACAAAAAGAACCGTGTCACTATGAGAAAGTTGGTAATTATTATATTGTCTATAGAACACGTGATAGGAAGGTAATGAAAAATGTTAAATATTATCGACCAGATTTAAAACAATTCTTTACAGAGGAAGAATTAAAATCAGTTTAAATAATAATTACAAAAAATAGTAAGACTTAACTTGGAGACGGGTTAAGTCTTTATTATATTGTGGTCAAAATAGGTTATAAATGTATAAAAAATGTTTCGCACAGAGAATAAGAGGAAATAACTTTCTAATCCACCTTTGGGAGGATAAGGGTTATAGTAAAGTTGAATGGACTAATCAAGCTTATATTGAATGTGAAGATCACCAATCAACTCATATGGGGTTAAACGGGGAATCATTAAAAAAGATAGCAAATTGGAAGTCAGATAATTCCAAACTTCATTTTCACGATATGACTCCCTACCAAAAATTTCTAGTTGAAAGGTATGGGATAAACGATGAACCCTCAACAACACAAAAAGAATTATTTTTTGATATTGAAACTGAAATGGGTGATGCTCTTACAGAAGATTATATTAAATCAGCACCTAAGAAAGTAACATCCATTGCTTGGTATGATAAACAAGTTAATGAGTGGGCTATTTTAATTTTGGATCCAAAATCTAAAATGAAAAGAACTAAAGCCAAAACTAAAGAAATTATTCCCTGTAAAACAGAAGAAGAGTTACTATTAAAATTTTTAGAAAGATTTAGAGAAATAGATCCTGATATTATAGTAGGGTGGAATAGTGATTATTTTGATATCCCTTATTTATACTATAGAATGTGTAATGTTTTAGGTCAGGATGTTGCCAAATATCTATCCCCAATTGGTTATGTTAGAGAAACACCTTGGTACAAGGATCAATATATCCAAATAGCTGGAGTTGAATCTCTTGATTATATGCGTTTACATAAAAAGTTTAGTTGGGCAGATGAACCATCATTTAAATTAGATGCCATTGGTGAAAAATATGCTGGATTAAATAAAATTGAATATGATGGAAATTTAGATAAATTATTTGAAGAGGATCCATTAAAATTTATTCAATATAATTTTAGAGATGTTGAAATTTTAAAAGTATTAGACGAAAAGTTAGATTATTTATCTTTAGTTAAAAATTTAGCACATAAGGGTAAACATAACTATAGTGAAGTATATGCAAATACTAAAACACAAGATGGAGCAATTTCAGCATATCTTTTAAGCAAGAAAATAGTACCACCTGCTAAGGATCGTAATCCACTATCAAAGAAAAACTATGCTGGTGGTTATTTATTTTGTCCTAAAGCTGGAATTTATAATTATGTTTTTGATGAAGATTTAACATCACTATATCCTTCAATTATAATGACTATTAATATTGGTAAAGAAACTATGGTTGGTAGAATTATAGATGCTGATGATAGAAATAATCGTTTAGGATTAAATGACCTAAAACGCAGAGATCCTGAAGAAGAGTTTATAGTAGAAAATATTAAAAGAAGTAGAACTAAAGTTAATGTAGGTAGATTAATTGCTATGGTTGAAGGTAATGATTTATCAATATCAGCAAATGGTGTTATGTTTAATACAGATCGTGAATCCGTGTTATCAACAATATTAAAAAAGTGGTTTGATGAAAGAGTTTTATATAAAAATAAAATGTCAAAAGCTTATAAATCCGGTGATAAGGAATTAGGAGCTGCATTTCATATGAAACAATATACTATGAAAATTTTGTTAAATAGTTTATATGGTGCAACAGCTTTAGGTAGTTTCAGATATGGTAACGTTGTATTATCTGAAGCTATAACGCTTAGTGGACAGCGTATTATACAAGAATCTGCGTTAGCCGCAAATCGACATATAAATAAAGTTATTAAAGAAGAATTACCATTATGAAACATATAGAAGATACTCCATGGTGGATTTGTGATATAGAGGATACTAACTATGTAGCCTATTCAGATACAGATTCCATTTATATACATGCTGAACCCTTACTTAGACATTTATACCCATCATTTGATGAAATGCCTAGTGAAGATAAAGATGATAAGTTAGAAGAAATAGCTTTAAAATATCAAGACATTATAACAGATTCATACGATAGTCTAGCTTTAGATTGTTTTAATGCTAAAGGTAAACACAGATTAGAGATGAAAACTGAATGTGTTATTAGAGCTGCATATTTTAGAGCAACTCGAAGGTATGCACAGTGGATTACTAAACAGGAAGGTATTGTAAAAGAATCACTTGATGTTAAAGGACTTGAATTTAAAAAAGCAAATTCCCCACCAGTATTGGGTAAATTTTTTCATAAAACATTAGTAGATGTATTAAAGGGAGCAGAACAGGGTGAAATAGATACTAGATTAAAATCATTTAAAACTCAAATTCTAGATGGTTCAATTTCCCTTACAGAATTAGGTAATCCAACATCAGTAAAAACTTTAAATAAATATACTGAGCGTAAAGCAAGAGCCGGAGAGATGTTTACTGTAGTTGCTAAAGGAGCACCTGCCGCTGTCAGAGCTGTTATTAGATATAATGACTTACTAAATTTTTGGGGGTTAAATAAGAAACATCCCCAAATAACTCAAGGTGATAAAATTAAATGGATTTATCTAAAACCAAACCCATACCAAATTGATGCAATTGCATTTTTAGAGTGGGATATACCAGAAAAAATTCATACATTCATCACCCAACATGCAGATAGAAAAAAAATCTTCGAATCTATATTATTAAATAAATTAGAAGGATTTTACAATGATTTAGGATGGACCCTAAACTTAAACCCTTATAAAGAAATGTTTTTTAAATTTTAAATATGATAAATAAATTAACAGTACAATCAATAATTAACAAGTATTATCTTGGAACAAATGAATCCGTAAAATGGGAAGTCAAAGACAATTTTTTAAATGTTGATTTTATGACCCCTAGTAAGGATGTAATAGGAAATGTAACTTGTGCTAACTTTCAACTAGAAGATTGTAAATTAGCAATATATGATACTAAAAAATTAAATAGTTTAATTAGTATTTGTAGTGGTGATTTACTTCTAGAACTTATAAAGAATAAAGCAATTTACACAAAACTACAAATATCAGATCTTAATTTCAATCTTAACTATGCCTTATCTGATCCATTACTAATTAGCAAAGTAGGAGAAGTTAACGAAGCTGAATGGGTAGTAGAATTAAATCTATCTCAAGAAGATATTGATAATATTATTAAAGCTAAAAGTGCACTATCCCAAGTAGATAATATGTTAGTAACAACTACAACCAATTTAGATGGTGTAGATGTAGTTGAATTTGTATTTGGTGACGAGTCAGGACATAACAATAAAATTACATACCAGGTATTAGGTGATGTAAAAGAAACTAATTTAAAATTACCTTTTAACTCTGATACATTTAAAACTATTCTACAAGCTAATAAAGATATGAATGGTGGAAAATTATTATTAAGTAGTATGGGATTAATGAGATTAGATTTTAATTTAGAGGATATCACATCAAAATATTATATGGTTCGTAAAGCTGAAACTGAATTTTAATTCTTGTTAAAGAAAATAAAAACCATTATATGTATTATAAATTGACCTAAGGGCGCACGTTTTATTTTACTAACCGATGATCGAAAGACATCACAAAAAACAAATGATATGAGTACATTATTCCAAGAACACACCCCCTTCGATATTTTATATCGAAATTTATTCAAAGCAGATGAAGCATATGCTCCTGCACTAAATTCTAAACAACCACATCCATTAGATATTTACTACGATCAAGAAGGTCTTTACTTCGAGATTGCATGTACAGGTCTTATTAAAGAAGATATTTCAATTGAAATTGAATCGGATGTATTAAGAATTTCTTACACTAAACCAAAAGAAGAAGAACAAAAAGACCTCTCAGGGTATATTTACCACGGTTTAAGTAGAAAATCATTTAATTTAGGGTATAAAATTGCCCCTAAATTTGATCTTACCAAAATCATTGCAGAAATGGAAAATGGATTATTGAAGATTTCATTACCATTATCTAAAGAAGCAAAGCCAAAAACTATTAAAATTAATTAACCTAAAGCGCCCTTTAGGTTGGTTTACCGTAAATTTATTCGTATATTACGGTATAAATAAAAAATAGTTATATGGCAAAAATTACAGACCCAAGAATGAAACCCTATTATATAGGGAGAGACGCACATTGTTATACAGTGTACGAAGTTGTAACCCCTCAAGAAAGATATTTAGAAAAAGGTAGTGAAGGTAAGGATTATGAAAAGCCTGTATCTCACCATGCTGACTTTGGAAATGCTTTAAAAAGAGTTATGAAGGAAAAACTTCATAATGAGCAAGATCACTATGAAAGTCTACAAGAATATATTGAAAAGTGGGATCAATTAAGAGATGAGTTAGCACAAATAGTAAATTACAAACAATTATAAATAATATGAAATTAGAAGCTTTATTTAACGCAGTTATCGTTAAGCCCATAGAGGCAGAGGAAACCCAACATGGAAACATTATTGTTCCAGATATGGGAAATGAAAAAAATCAAACCGGGGAAGTTATATCAGTAGGACCTGGACAATCTACACTTATGGGTGAGTTTGTTAAAACCATTAGTAAAGTGGGTGATGTAGTAGTTTTACCTACACAAGGATTTACAAAACTTCCCCATGATGGAGAAGAATATTGGGTAGGACCCGAAAATCAAATTTTAGCAAAAATAAATAAATAATAAAAAACATGCCAGTAGATTACAAAAAACAAATAAAATTCGGTGCTGAAGCTAGAACTGAATTAATGAAAGGAATAAATATTTTAGCCGATGCCGTTACTTGTACATTAGGTCCTAATGGGAGAAATGTATTAATTGACCATAGTGGATATGACAATTTAGGTACACCAACACATACTAAAGATGGTGTAACAGTTGCAAGAAATATTACTGTTGATGGTTTAATTCCAAATTTAGGAGCTCAAATGGTTAAAGCAGCAGCAACTCAAACAGCAGATAAAGCTGGTGATGGTACTACCACATCAACACTTTTAGCTAGAGAATTAGTTAATGCGGGTTTAAAACATCTTAATAATGGTGAAAATGCTATTGAAATTAAGAGAAATATTGAGACAGCTGTTAATGAAGTAGTTAATACTATTAAAACAAGCATTAGTAAAGAAATTAGTGGTGAAGAACAACTTCAACAAATAGCAACTATATCAGCTAATAATGACATTGAAATAGGTAAGTTAATAGCAACAGCTATTGATAAAGTAGGTAGAGATGGTGTAGTTCATATTGAAGAATCAAAATCAGGAGATACATATCTTGAAACTGTAGAAGGGATGCAATTTGATCGTGGTTATAAGTCACATTTCTTTGTTACAAACAATTCCGATATGAGTTGTACTCTTGAAGATCCATATATTTTAATTGCGGATCATAAATTCACACAAGTAAAAGAATTATTACCTATATTAGAAGGTGTATCAAATGCTAATAAATCCTTACTTTTGGTTTGTGATGATATTGATGGTGAAGCATTAGCTACCCTTATTGTAAATAAAGCAAGAGGAATTCTTAAAGTTGCTGCTGTTAAAGCACCAGATTTTGGAGATAGAAAAAAACTTATACTAGAAGATATAGCTGCCTTGACAGGTGGAACTGTATTTGATAAAGATAAGGGTATGAAACTTGATAAATTTTCTTATGATTGGTTTGGTCAAGCTCGTACAGTAACGGTTACTAAAGAACAAACAACAATTGTTGATGGTAAAGGTAGTGAGGATGAAATTAATACTAGAGTAAATGATTTACAACAACACATTGAACAAGAAGAAACTCCGTATATTATTGAACATTTGCAAAATCGCTTAGCAAAAATGATTGGTGGTGTATCTATTATCCATGTTGGAGGATATACTGAAACGGAAATGCGTGAGAAAAAAGATAGGGTAGATGACGCACTCCATGCTACTAAAGCAGCATTAGAAGGTGGTATAGTACCAGGTGGAGGTACAGCTTTACTTTATGCATCTAATTTATTGAAATCCGATAGTTTAGGAGCAAGTATTGTAAAAAAAGCATGTAGAAAACCATTTACTCAAATTTTAGTTAATGCAGGTTATGACAATACTCAAGCTGAAATTTTATCAGCAAGTTTAATTGAATCTAATAAAATATGGGATGGTTATAACATTAAAACCAAAAAGATTGTTAATATGGAGGATGAAGGAATTTTAGATCCATCTAAAGTTACAATTACAGCATTACAAAATGCAGCATCTGTAGCAGGAACTATTCTTTTAACTGAATGTGTAGTAGCAGATCATCCAGAACAAAAAGAAATGACACCTTCAGCTCAATATTAAATATGGAAACTAAAGTTGTAGAACATAATGAGTTAATCGCAAAGAGAGTTGCACCTGGTGACAGGTGGACTCTCGTTGGCGATGTTAAAAAGGAAATATTCCCAACTCTAACAGACGCCTTAGAAGCTTTTTTCCATCAAACAAATTTTAGTGGTGCTTTTAGATTAGACCCTATTGATAGTAAATTATATGCTATTCAAACCTCTAGTATAGATGTTGAAAAAGAAAAACCTAAAACCTTTAGTATGTATGGGGAATTTAGGCAAGGAGTATAGCAAAAACATTTGGAGAAGCAAATAATAATTCGTATATTACCGTTATGATAGATAAAAAACATTCACTGTTAGTGGAAAAATACCGACCAACTATATTAGATAATTATGTTGGAAATGAGAATATTAAATCCACAATGAACCAATATATAGGACAAAATGATATTCAAAATCTAATATTTTATGGACCCGCTGGAACAGGTAAGACTACTCTAGCTAAGATTATTGTTAAAAATATCGATTGTGATCATTTGTATATTAATGCAAGTGATGAAAGGGGTATTGAAACTATTAGAGACAAAGTATCAGGATTTGCAAGTACAATGTCTTTTAAACCACTTAAGGTAGTTATTTTAGATGAAGCAGATTTTTTAACTATACAAGCACAAGCTTCTTTACGTAATGTTATTGAAACATTTTCTAGAACTACACGTTTTATTTTAACTTGTAACTTTATAGAACGTATTATAGATCCTTTACAATCAAGATGTCAAACATTAAAAATTGTACCCCCAAGTAAATTAGATATTGTTAAACATTTAAATAAAATTATTGATAAAGAAAATATTAATGTAGAAAAAGTTAATGATTTAGCAATAATAGTTAATAATAATTATCCGGATGTACGTAAAATGCTTAATACTATACAAGTATCTACAACAGATAATAAATTAAATTTAGATACAACATCATTAGTCTCCTCTAACTATATGGTAAAAGTTTTAGAATGTTTACAAGTATCAAAACCAAAATTTAACGAGATTAGACAGATAATTGCAGACGCAAATGTTAAGGATTTTGAAGAATTTTATAGGTACTTATATGATAATTCTGATAAATTTGCTCAAGGTAAAGAAGGTATGGTAGCATACCATATTAATGAATATTCTTATCAATCAAATTTTAGGATCGATAAAGAAATTAATTGTATGGCTTTAATAAACCAGTTAATACATTTATAATGAGTCATAATTTATACCACTCCAATGAAAAACTAACATATACCTCTGAAGGTAACCTTGTAGATAGTAAAGGAGCAGAAGTAATGATGGGGTGGGAAAGTGGAATTATGAAACATCAAGCTACTACAATTGCTAAAAATAGAGGTGATATTCTTAATGTAGGATTTGGGTTAGGTTTAATAGATAATTACATCCAATCATTTAATCCGAAAACTCACACCATTATTGAATCAAATAAGGATGTTCAGAAAAAAATGATTGATGATGGGTGGTTAGAAAAACCTAATGTAACTCTTATATTTAAATCTTGGCAGGACGTATTAAATGATTTACCTAAATTTGATGGAGTTTTTTATGATTGTTGGTTAGATGATCAAAAACCTTTTGATGAAAATATTAAAAATATTTTAAAGCCCGGGTGTATTTATTCATTTTTTAATAATCCTAACAATGGGGTAATAAATAATATAGCCATAAATTCCTATAATGTTTTAAGTGAATTTTGTAATATTACCTCAACAAGTATAAATATTGATAATATAGATATAAAAAAACATAACTATTGGGATTTAGATAATAAAACATATTGGATTCCTGAATGTAGATTAAAAAAAACATGAGAGATTTCATTACCTTCTCTTTAATATGGTATAGTCAACAAATGGCTATTCCCTTTTGGATGATAGGGCATGTACATTTATCATTAAATAATTACAAAGACTTGCACGAAATTATCGCTAGTGTGGGTTTAAATTTTTTAGTAGCGGTAGGATTTATAATTGATTTTAAACAACAAAAAAACAAAAACAATGTCGAAACAACAACAACAACAACAAATGAATGTAGATGTAAAAAACACTACATCAATTGAAACACCTAGTGGTAAAGTAGTTTTTCAACAAGGAATGATACTTCGTAAAGTATCAAAATTCGTAGTAGGAGCAGATGAAGATGCAATTATGCCTATTCCTGTATTTTATGATCCTGAAACAAATAAAATTCTAGAATCAACTATCCCAGTCGATCTTAGAGAAGAATATAAAGATCATACCATAGTATAATGAAGCTTTGGGATTGGTTAGATGAAATCACCGTTAAGAAATCACCAGCATCTCAATTTTCGAAAGAAGATTGGGATAGTTGGAATTCTTACATGGTTCATAGATTTATGTCTATGAGTACTAGTAATATTGAAATAGCTAATTTAGCTCAAAGGATGCAACCTACAGATAAAATAGGTATTTATAATTTCTATTGTAGCTTAATCCCTAAAAGAAAGGTATGGAATAAATATATTAAGTCAAGTATTAAATCTAAAAATAAAGACCTAATATCAGCAATAGCTAATTACTTTGAAGTTGGATTTCATGAAGCAGATCATTATATTGATATTATAGGTAAGCAAGAAACAAAAAATATATTAACCTCTATAGGTAAAGAAAAAAAAGAAATAACTCAACTATTTAAAATATGACACCCGAACTATTAAAAATGTTAACAACATCAGCTGAAGCCGATAAAGCAAAAGCACTACTATCGTTAAACTTATTAGGACAAAAAGCCGTAGGTATTGGTGACCATTCCACAGAAGATTTTTACAAAAATGCAGAAGAAGCTCTTGTAATGTTAGTTGATGCTGATGATAGGTTAAATACCTTAAAAACATACTTTAACTATAAAAAAATACTATAATGAGCAGTACAGTAGAAAAATATTACGAAAATCAACCAGATAATAAGGAAATAAACCCTACAGAAATTAGAACAAAATCTGATTTTGAAAAAACATATCCTTTACTATCAATTGAATTTCAAAAAATCCAAAAAGAACAATATGATTTATTTGCTAGTAAGATGATGGATTATGGTCTAGGTAATATCTCGCTAGGTTCAGATTTAAATATACCTGAAGATAGGGATTTATCACTTACAGGTATATGGCTTCGTTGTAATGATAAAATTAATCGTTTGAAAAATATTCTAAAGCGTAACGGTAAAACATATGTTGCAGGTGAAGCATCAATTGATAGTTGGATTGATATTTCTAATTATGGAATTATAGCAATGTTGGTTACTAGAAATAAATGGAAATAAATGTCTAAAAGAAAAGTACCAAATATTGTAAAAGAAATCCGAAATTATATTCCGGAAACCTTGAACCATGCATATCAAAAAAATGTTTCATTTTCTCAACTTTCTATGTTTAGACAATGTCCTAAAAAATGGTCATTACAATATAAGGAGGGTCATAAACAATATACCCCAACAATACACACAGTATTTGGTACAGCCTTACACGAAGCTGTTCAACATTATTTAACAGTAATGTATGATGAAAGCGCAGCGGCTGCTGATAGGGAAGATATTATAGGTATGTTTGAAGACTGTCTAAGAGAAGAATATCAAAAACAATATAAAAGAAGTAATAGTCATTTCAGTTCACCAGATCAATTAAGAGAATTTTATGATGATGGGGTTACTATAATTAATTATTTAATTAAAAATAGAAATAAATATTTTAGTAAACGGGGTTGGTACCTTGCAGGTTGTGAAGTACCCATAATGATAATGCCTAATAAGCGGTATACAAACGTATTATACCAGGGATTTTTGGATGTCGTATTATACCATGAACCTACAAATAAATTCCATATAATCGATATTAAAACATCAACATCTGGGTGGAATGCTAAGGCTAAAAAAGATGAAGACAAACAATTCCAATTAATTCTATATAAGAAATTCTTTAGTGAAACATTTAATGTTCCTTTAGATGATATTGATATTGAATTCTTTATTGTTAAGCGTAGATTATATAAAAGTGAGGATTATGTAATACCTAGAATACAACAATTCAAACCAGCATCTGGTAAGGTTAAAATGAATAGAGCATCTAAAGCTTTAGAAGAATTCATTACTAAAGCATTTGATAGAGAGGGACATGCTGAAGTTGAACATATAGCAACTCCTAATAGTCCAAATAATAATTGTAATTGGTGTGCTTTCCACAAAACTCACCTATGTCCCGCAACATCTTAAAGAATATGTATATTTATAGATATAATAAAATAATTAAAAAATAAAACTATGGCTGATAAATTATCAACACTAACTAGTGTTAAAGTAAAAAGTGATTTATTCGAAAATTTTAAAATTGAATGTGTAAAAAGAAAGTTTAGTTTCCAAAAACTTGCAGATAGAGCAATCTTTTTATATCTTACAGATGAAGAATTTAGAAAACAAATCAATTCCCAAACAAATTTAGAAATAAAAGAATAAAAAATAATGAAAAAAGAAGGTTATATTAAACTTGAAGATAGAAAGAAAATTCTACTCATAACTGATGATATACGTGTACATTCAGGAGTTGCTCAAATAGGTAGAGAACTTGTAATAAATACAAGCTCTCACTATAATTGGTGTCAAATAGCTGGATCAATTAACCATCCAGATAAAGGCAAAGTAACTGATATATCTAAAGATATTAGTAAAGAATCAGGTATAGAAGATTCTTATTGTAAGTTATACCCTGTAGATGGTTATGGTGATCCTGATACTTTAAGAGAGATTATTAAATTAGAGCAACCTGATGCTATCTTATTGATTACAGATCCAAGATACTTTCAATGGGTATTTAATATGGAAGAAGAAATTAGAAGAGATATCCCAATTGCTTATCTTAATATTTGGGATGATATGCCTGCCCCACAATATAATGAAGAATTTTATGAATCTTGTGACGCTTTATTTGGAATTTCAAAGCAAACCGTAGCTATTAATAAAATTGTTTTAGGTGATAAAGCAGATGGTAAAGTTATTAAATATGTTCCCCATGGTTTAAATGATGAAAAATTCTTCCCTTTAGAAGAAGTTAATGAAGAATATCTTAATTTTAAAAAGGATATAACTCAAGGTAAAGATAGAGATTTTATATTATTCTTTAATTCTAGAAATATTAGACGTAAATCAATCCCAGATGCTTTAGCTGCTTGGAAATTATTTATTGATGGTTTATCAGATGAAGAAAAATCAAAAGTATTATTTGTTTTACATACGGAAGTTGTAAGTGAACATGGTACAGATCTACCAGCAGTAATAGAATATTTAATGGGTGAAGATGAACAAACAGTAGTAATATCTAATCAAAAACTACCAACAAGTCATATGAATTATCTTTATAATATGGCTGATGGTGTAATCCTAATTTCATCTGCTGAAGGGTGGGGGTTAGCTTTAACAGAATCTTTACTTACAGGTACCCCATTTATTGCTAATGTTACAGGTGGTATGCAAGATCAAATGAGATTTATAGATGGTGATGGAAAATGGTATACAAATAGTAAGGAAATACCATCAAACCATAATGGTACTTTTACAGAACATGGGAAGTGGGCATTACCTGTTTATCCTAAAGCTTTAGGTATGGTAGGATCCCCAGTTACTCCTTATATTTGGGATAGTAGATGTGATTTTAGGGATGCTCGAGACAGAATAGTAGAATTATACCAAATGTCAAACAAAGAAAGAAAAGAACGAGGAAATGCAGGTAGAGAATGGGCTATGGGTGATGAAGCAGGTTTTACTTCTAAAAAAATGGCTAAAACCTTCACATCAGGAATGGAAGAATTATTTTCAACTTGGACCCCCCGAAAAAAATTCACATTTTGGAAAGACACAGATTATAAAACAAGAACAATAAATCACAAATTAGAATACTAATGAAGAATACATTTTATATAAGCGCCCCAGTTGACACATACTCGGGGTATGGAGCAAGAAGTAGGGATTTTGTTAAATCATTAATAGAATCAGATAAATATGATATTAAAATTTTATCACAAAGGTGGGGAGAAACTAGAAAGGGATTTTTAAATGATTTTCCTGAGTGGGAGTTTATGAGTAAGTATATAGTATCAAAAATTGAAAGTAAACCTGATATTTGGTGTCAAATTACAGTACCTAATGAATTTCAAAGTGTTGGAATTTATAATATTGGTTTAACAGCTGGGATTGAAACAACAGCTTGTGCTCCTCAATGGATTGAAGGATGTAATAGAATGGATTTAATATTAACTTCATCAGAACACTCTAAAAAAGTATTTGAAATAACTAAATACGAAATACAGAATAAACAAACAGGAGAAAAACAACCTCTCCAATGTACAACACCAGTTGAAGTATTATTTGAAGGTGCTAATTTAGATGTTTATAAAAATATTAAAGAATTTGACAATGTAGAACTATTTGACCATATAAACGATATACCTGAGAAATTTGCTTATTTATTTGTGGGACATTGGTTATCTGGGGATATAGGACAAGATAGAAAAAATGTAGGATTATTAATTAAAGCATTTTACGAAGTATTTAAAAATAAATCTAACTCCCCAGCATTAATTCTAAAAACCAGTATAGGTAAAGGATCACATATGGATAGAAGAGAAGTATTAAAAAGAATAAGTTCAATTCGTAAATCTATACCTGGTAATAAACTTCCAAATATTTATTTAATTCATGGTGATATGTCAAATCAAGATATGAATGAATTATATAATCACCCTAAAGTAAAAGCAATGGTTATGCCTACTAAAGGAGAAGGATTTGGAAGACCATTACTTGAATTTGCTTTAACTGGAAAACCTGTATTAACTACAGGGTGGAGTGGACATATAGATTTCTTAAATCCAAAATTAACACCTTTAATGGGGGGTAAATTATCAGATGTACACCCTTCAGCTCAACAGAAGGATATGATAATTGAAGGATCTCAATGGTTTGAAGTAGATCATGGACATTTAGGTCATTTCTTAAAAGATGTTAAGAAAAATTATAAAGAATGGTTACCAAAATCAAAAACTCAAGGTAAGAATTTAAGAAAGAATTTTAGCTATGAAGCTATGAAATTAGAATTATTACAAATTTTAGATAGTAAAATAGACATCCCAACTACAGTAAAATTAAAATTACCAGAAACAAAAATTATAAAACTACCACAACTACAATAAAATATGGATAATCTAATAAAATGCGATAGATGTAGCTCAGATGCATGCTACGTACAAGAAGTTAATGAGACTGTTAAAAACTACTCTTGTTATGGGTGTGGGTTTATTACTAATAGTTTACTAGTAAAAGATACTCAATTTTTTGAAGAACAGATGGAATTACTCCCTAATTTATATAAAGAATTAATGGGTGAAGATGAAAATGGTAAGATTTGGATGCCTTCAACTGTCAATATTCCTGAAAAAGGAATGGTATTTGCTAATGGTAAATCCTCATCTAGTTGGAATTGGTCAGCTGTTTTAGCCGTTAAAGTTAAAGATGAAGAAAAGGAAAAATACCCAATACCTGGAAAAGAAAATAAATTTTATGAATGGAGGATGGATATGACTAACATGAAGGAATTTGATGAAAAAGATTATATAGAAGCTTTAGATTATATAGGAATATTCACTGCTGAGGTATAATGAAAATATTAGTAACAGGGGGAGCTGGATTTATTGGTGTAAATTTAATTGAAAGATTAGTTAAAGAAGGACATGATGTTCATTCATTAGATAATTATGCTACAGGCACTAGAAATAATCATTTACCATCAGTAGAATATTTTATAGGTGATATTGAAACAATATATAATACTAATAAAGATTATGATCTAATATTTCATCTAGCAGCCCAATCCCGAGTACAACCTTCATTTGATGACCCATCAGAAACATTTAGAGTAAATATAAAAGGAACTGAAGTTGTTTGTGAATTTGCATCAGAAATAGGAGCAAAAGTTGTATATGCAGGTTCATCTTCCAAACACCATAACCCAGCTACTTCACCATATGCAATGTATAAATATTTAGGTGAAGGCGTATGTAATTTATATAAAGAATCCTTTGGGGTAAATATTGAAGTTTGTAGATTTTACAATGTGTATGGTCCTAGCGAACCTCTGGATGAAAAAAATGGTAACGTAATTGGTATTTGGAGATCTAGAATTAGTAAAGAAGCACCAATTGAAATAGTCGGTGATGGGTTACAAAGAAGAGATTTTACCCATGTTGATGATATTGTAGATGGTTTATATAGAATTGGTTTATCTAATTTTTATACAGGTGAAGCTGATTTTCAACGACCATCATCAATTGAAGCTTGGGAATTAGGAACAGGAGTTAATTATTCTATTAAAGAATTAGCAGAAGCTTTTCAACAAAAAACAGGCTGTGCTATAAACTACATCTCAGACCAACCAGGTAATTATAGAAAAACTTTATGTACTGATATTACAGCTCAGGATATTTTAGGTTGGAAACCTAAAGACCAATTATTATATTATATTAATAATTTAAAATTCTAAATGAAAATAAGCTACGCTATAACAGTATGTGATGAATTTGTTGAAATACAAAAACTTCTTTCACTGTTGTTAAAAAATAAAAGAAACGAGGATGAGGTTGTAGTATTAGTAGATTTATCTAAAAACACTCCAACATCAGAATTAGTGGGGTACTTACATAAATTAAGTTCTAATGATTATATTACTTTAGTTGAAGATATATTCAATAATCATTTTGCTAATTGGAAAAATAGATTATCTAGAGCTTGTAAAGGAGATTATATATTTCAAATAGATGCTGATGAAGTATTAAACAAAAATCTTATAGAAAATCTCCCACAACTATTAGAACAAAACCCAACAGTTGATCTTTATGCAGTCCCTAGAGTTAATACTGTAGAAGGATTAACACCTAAACATATTGATCAATGGAGATGGAACATAAATAAAGATGGGTGGATTAATTGGCCTGATTTTCAAACAAGAATTTATAAAAATACATCTGAAATAAAGTGGGAGAACAAAGTTCATGAAGTAATTAAAGGGCATAAAACTTTTGCACACCTTCCAATGGAAGAAGAATGGGCTTTATACCATCCAAAAGATATTAAACGACAAGAAAAGCAAAATAACTACTATACAACTTTATTAAATTAAATAATGAGAAAACAAAAAACAATATTAATTACAGGAGTAGCAGGATTATTAGGAAGTAGATTAGCAGATTGGATTATCGAAAACAAACCAGAATATGAAGTAGTAGGTATTGATGATTTAAGTGGGGGACATGAAGAAAATATAAACCCAAAAGTAAATTTTTGGCAGATGGATATTACAGAACACCCAATTGAAAATTGTTTTCAAAATAATAAACCTGATTATGTATTTCACTTTGCTGCGTATGCAGCTGAAGGTTTATCCCCGTTTATACGCGCATATAACTATGATAATAACTTAAAGGCAACAGCGCTCATCGTTAATGAGTGTATTAAACATAACGTTAAAAGACTAGTATTTACGTCAACTCTTGCGGTGTATGGTCATGGTGATGGGGGAATATTTAATGAAACACAACAACCCTCACCTATTGATCCTTATGGAGTAGCAAAATACGCTTGTGAAATGGATATTCAGATAGCAGGTGAACAACACGGTTTAGATTGGTGTATTATTAGACCCCACAATGTATATGGTATTAAACAGAATATTTGGGATAAATATAGAAATGTATTAGGTATTTGGATGTACCAACATTTAAATAATATGCCTATGAGTATATTTGGAGATGGTGAACAAACTAGAGCATTTAGTTTTATTGATGATTCAATTGAACCTTTATGGAAGGCTGCAATCAAACCTGAAGCTAGTAAAGAAATTATTAATTTAGGGGGTATTGAAGAAATTTCAATTAATGATGTTAATAAACTATTATGTAAAGTAATAGGTGAAGATATTGAAGTTCAACACCATGAAGCAAGACATGAAGTTAAACATTCAATCCCAACATACCAAAAATCAATAGATATATTAGAGTTTGAATATAAAACTTCAATGTATAGTGGATTACAACAAATGTGGGAGTGGGCTAAAAA
>Ga0114915_1000536_pt1 | contig 17293 bp, 18 predicted proteins | sample MalvirAntarct_55_FD_87288 | JGI IMG/M metagenome (GOLD analysis project Ga0114915, IMG submission 87288) | Marine viral communities from the Global Malaspina Expedition - Malaspina viral metaG Antarct_55 | ecosystem: Environmental > Aquatic > Marine > Oceanic | place: South Georgia Island...
AGAAGATATACAATTAGCAAAAACCTTACCACCAGTAGAAGTTAAAAGATTAGAGTACGATCTTAAAGAAAAGTGGAATCATATTAATATAACTGAATTAAAAGAAAAGGTTAGTATGATTGAGGAGATGAACAGTATATTGTCTGAAGAGATAAAAGTATTATCTACGCTTGTTAAAGATGGTACAAAAACAGATGGTAAACTAGACGAATTAGCTAAACAATTAAAAGCTTTAAAATCTAAAAAACGTAGATAATGGACAATAAAACATTAAGAAAAATATCCGGAGAATTAAAAAAAGCTTCAGCATTACACAAGAGACAAGCAAGTACTTTAGATAAGATGCTTAAGAAATTAAAAACTAAAAAATAATGAGAGATGTTTCTCCTTTAGCAAGAATAAGAAAAACAACTCAAGGTAAGGGTAGAAATTTTTTATCTATAAAAGAAGGAGCTGGAATGACAAAGTCTGGTAGAGAAAAATATAAAAAACAAAATCCAGGGAGTACTTTGTCGGCTCCTGTTACTGGAAAAGTTAAATCAGGCAGTAAAGATGCCAAAAGAAGAAAATCATTTTGTGCTAGATCAATAGGTTGGACCGGAGAAAGAGGTAAAGCAGCAAGAGCAAGATGGAAATGTTAATATTATGGGAAAATTTAAATTAAACGCACCTTACAAAATGGATCCAGTTCCAAGATATGAAGTACCTTTCCAACCAGATAACACAGAAGATGATTCTGGATTAGTAGCTAAAGCTAATAAAAATGGAACAATGATCGTTAATAAAAATATACCAATTGATGATCCAGTAAGAAAAGAAGCTGAATCACATGAAGATCACCATATTAAAGATATGATAGATGGTAAATTAGATTATGATGATAATAAAGTTTATGAAACTATAAGCACTGGTAAGGTTAAAGAACATTCAAGAGATGATTTTAGTGAAAGTGATAAAAATCTAGCTTGGGAAAAAGAAGCTTACAAAGCTGGAGAAAAATTAGAGCAAAAAGATATGAGACCAAAGCCTAATAAATTAGATGGCGCTCCAAACATGTTTGAAAGAGACACTCCATTAGCTTTTCAAAAAATGGGGTCAAGACATGAGAGTGGTAGAACTCAAGACGAAAATAAAATATCTCATACTGAAAGATTTGGGCCTTCATTAGAAAAACCAAACAGAGCGGGTAGATCTAAAAAATCTGGTGTACTAAATGGTAAGTTTGATAATTTTTACGCAACAGGACCAAGTTTATATAAAGGACCAGCCGCTATGGCAGATCCACCTTCTGGCGTTCAAAGCAACACTGATGGTAGTGGTAATTTAGAAAAAGAAATTGGCCAAATTGGCGGAAGTGACATATGGGCTGGTGTTGAAAAAGCTAGTGATAGGAAGAATGAATACACTGGCGCTAAAGTGAACTATCAATATGATAGTGGGTTTTATTATGATGATCCAAACAGTGGATCTACTAAAATAAAAAATTTAAATGATCTTGGAAGTGGATATAATGACTCGAACCCTGCTTTAGATGAGGATATTGATAAAGAAAAATATCCTAATTATAGTACTCTTAATAGTGGTTCTTCAGCTAGAAGAGAAACCAACCGAGATTTTAATAATTTAATGAATAAAGTAAATCAAGAGAAAGATAATTTTAATACTAATAATTCTTATATAAGAGACAATCCTAGAAGTACGTATGAAAACATTAGTGTACCAGGTCTAAAAGGTGGAAGAACTGATTTATCATTAGATCCAACTTGGGAATATGATAATAATTTAAACCAAAGAGACAATATAAACTCTATGCGGTATACATCTTCCAATTTTGATAGAGATGGTAAATTAACAAGTCGAGGTAAATTAGCACCATTAAAAAAAGCTGCTGGCGCTGATCCACAATCGCTACAACAGCCAAGTGAGGTTAGGAATAAAATTTTTGGAGATGCAAGTGCTTGGAAGAAGCAACAGTTTTTACAAACCAACACTACTTTAAGAGATTTTCAAGCTTCACATCCAAACACTTTTTCTTATACTAGTGGTAATGCAGGTAGCTAATGAGCAATAAAAAATTTAACAAAACTAAGATAGGTATTTTCTTAAAATCAAAAGCACCTAAATTATTAAAGAGTATAGGAGAGTTTTTACCTGACAAAGGCGGGCTTGGAATAGTAAAAAATATTATAGCAAGTGATAGTAGTATTAAGCCTAAAGATAAAGAAATGGCTATGAAGCTTATAGAACAAGATATTTCTGAAATGAAAGAAATATCCACTAGGTGGAACAGCGATATGAAAAGTGATTCATGGCTCTCTAAAAATACGCGCCCATTAGCTCTTATATTTTTAACTAGCTCTGCAGTAGTTATGATGACTATAGATTCTTTTCATTTACAATTTGAAGTTGATGAAGCATGGATAAACTTATTAAAAACATTACTGGTGACAGTCTACGTAGCATACTTCGGAAGTCGTGGTGCTGAAAAAATTACAAAAATAAATAAATAAAAAATGGCAACAAGAGGATTAGAAGGAAATACAATGGCACAACCCAGAGTTTTTGGGCATGATGCAAAAGCAATAGTAATAGGAGCTATAAACACAAGTGAACTCGACAATGGCTTTACTTTTGTTGGTGGAACAGGTTTTGTAGCTGGTGATGTTGATGATGTAATGACTGCAGCTGCAGCAGCTGGTACAACAGCAGCAACTTTTATAATAACAGAAGTTATAGAAGGCGGAGCTATACTTGGTTTAAGATCTGTATTACCAGGCGCTGGTTACACAGTAGGGCAAACACTAGCATTAACAGGTGGTACTGGTAACTCGGCAACTTTTACTGTTACTAATATAGATATACCTAACACACAAGAAAGAGGATGTGTAGTATATAATGGTAGAGCTACAGAACCACAAGATATTACAATAACAACTGAGGCTGGAACCCCAGTTGAATTTAAAAGTTGTCAATCAGGCACAGTTGTAGGACATAAAGCTCCTATGTTAGCAAAAAAATTAGTTGTAGGAGTTGACTGTGTGGCTATATATTAAAATAAAAAATAATAAAATCAAATCAAATGGATAAATTAAAAGGTAGTGTAACAAAAAACGAATTAAAGAAAATTCAAACAGAACAAGAAAAAGTTAATTTAATACTTGTTGAAATAGGTTATCAAGAATCTAAAAAACACTCTTTACTTCACGAATTAGCAGATGCAAATACAATTATAAATAAAACCAAAAAAGACTTAGAAGATAAATATGGATCTGTAACAATAGATTTAACTAGTGGCGATTGGATTAAAGTTGAAAAAAAAGAAAATGGCTAATATAAGAAAAATAAGTATTGGCGCTGACTATAAGAATGAAGCGATGCATTACGCATTACAACAAGAAGTATATGGTGGACACATAATATCTGATATAATATTTGATGATAAAGATAGTTCTTACAATATATACATAAAAAAAGCAAGTGAAGTCTTACCATGGAAAAAGTTTAATTCTAATATGGCTATTTCTGTAGAGTATGATCTAAAGTATTAATGAAAAGTTTATATAGTTTCATTATTAAACCATTAAAAGAAAGGTATAATAATGAAAAACAATTAGGTGATAAATCACTTATATTGAATACTAATATAAATAACCATTTATTTATTAGTAAAGAAGCAATTGTTGTTTCGGTACCAGCTGCTTACGAATCACAAATTAAACAAAACGACATAGTTAAAGTTCATCACAATTTATTTAGAAGATGGCATGATCAAAAAGGTAGAGAAAGAAATAGCTCAAGCTATTTTAAAGATAATTTATATTTCGCTTCTCCAGATCAAATATATATGTATAATTTAAAAAGTCACTTAAATTATTGTTTTGTTAAGCCTATAAAAAATCAAGACCTATTAAGCAATGAAAAAGAACAAGCTAATGTTGGTATTGTTAAATATGGTAATAATGTTTTAGAAGACATAGGAATAACACCTGGAACACTTGTTACGTTTACCCCAAGTTCTGAATTTGAATTTTTAATAAATGGTGAACGACTCTATTGTATGAAATCAAATAATATAGCCTTAACGCATGAATATCAAGGAAACGAAATTGAAAATAATCCAAGCTGGGCAAAAAGCAGTTGAAGAATTAATTAAAGTAGCAAAAGAAAAGATTGTTGACTCAGACGATGATGTAAGCGCTGACAGATTAAAAAATGCTGCTGCAACTAAAAAATTAGCTATATTCGATGCTTTTGAAATATTAACAAGAATACAAATTGAAGAAGATATTTTAAACGAGAAACCTAAAGAGATTAAAGATCAAAAAAAATTTAAAGGATTTGCGGAAGGGAGAAGCAAATGATTTATAATCAAACTCTTTGGAAAGAGGTTAAAGATGTTGTAAATTCTAAAATATTATCTAAACAAAATCGTTTCAAAAAGTGGGAATATGGTTACAATGTTGAGTATGATTTTGTAGTAATAAGTAAAACTGGAACAATTGGAAAAATTATTGAAATACAAGATCTCAGAATTGCTTTACCAGCAGAGCATGAACCGTATAAACGAAGCAAAGTCAAAGCGGATCAATACTGGAAAAAGCAAGAATATCCAAAAGAATTAAAAAGAATTAAAAGTAGGTTTGACTGGGAAGAGCATCCAACTGAATTTAAAGAAAAATGGTACGATTACATAGATGAAGAATTTACTAAACGAGAGCAAGGATTTTGGTTTTGTAATAATGGTATTAATACTTACATTACTGGTACTCATTACATGTACTTGCAGTGGTCAAAAATCGATATTGGAGCACCGGAATATAGAGAATCAAATAGATTATTCTTTATATTTTGGGAAGCATGCAAGGCAGATAACAGATGTTACGGTATGTGCTACCTTAAAAACAGAAGGTCTGGATTTTCATTTATGTCGTCAGCGGAGCTTGTTAATCAAGCAACAATATCTACTGACTCCAGATTCGGTATATTGTCTAAATCTGGATCAGATGCTAAAAAAATGTTCACAGATAAAGTCGTCCCAATATCCGTTAACTATCCGTTTTTCTTCAAGCCGATTCAAGACGGTATGGATCGTCCTAAAACAGAGTTGGCCTATAGAGTACCAGCTTCGAAACTTACTAGAAGAAAGCTTGAGAGTAATGAGCAACTAAAAGAAATTGATGGACTTGACACAACTATTGACTGGAAAAACACCGGTGACAACTCTTACGATGGTGAGAAATTAAAAATATTAGCACACGACGAAAGCGGAAAATGGGAAAGACCGGACAACATATTAAACAATTGGCGAGTTACAAAAACAACATTAAGGCTAGGATCAAGAATCGTAGGCAAGTGTATGATGGGCTCAACTTCAAACGCATTAGATAAAGGTGGCGATAATTTCAAAAAATTATACTACAATTCAGACGTTGAAAAAAGAAATAAAAACGGACAAACAGCTTCTGGACTCTATAGCTTGTTCATACCTATGGAATGGAACTACGAAGGATTCATGGATACTTTCGGATCACCTATCTTTGTTGCAGGGCCAGATCCAGTTAAAAGCATCGACGGTTCAACAGTTACAACAGGAGTTATTGAACACTGGGATAACGAAGTTGAAGGATTAAAACATGATCAAGATGCTTTAAATGAATATTACAGACAGTTTCCAAGAACAGAAAAACACGCGTTTAGAGATGAAACTAAAGATAGTTTATTTAATTTAACTAGAATATATCAACAAATAGATTTTAATGAAGAAATAAATCATAGTGTAAGTTTAGTGCAAGGTAATTTTTCTTGGGAAAACGGTATTAAAGACACTAAAGTTATTTTTTATCCAAACAAAAAAGGTAGATTTTTACTGTCTTGGGTGCCACCGGTAAATATACAAAATAGCTATATAAATAAAAACGGTGGAAAACATCCAGGCAACGAACACATGGGTGCTTTTGGTTGTGATAGTTATGATATTAGCGGCACGGTAGATGGCAAAGGTTCTAAAGGAGCTTTACATGGTTTAACAAAATTCAGTATGGAAGATGCTCCTTTAAATCAGTTTTTTCTTGAGTACATATCAAGACCTCAGACTGCGGAGATATTTTTTGAAGATGTTTTAATGGCTTGCGTTTTTTATGGCATGCCAATATTATGTGAAAACAATAAACCTAGATTATTGTATTATTTTAAACGTAGAGGTTATAGAGGATTTTCAATGAACCGCCCTGACAAGCTTTACAATAAATTATCTACAACAGAAAAAGAAATAGGTGGAATACCTAATTCAAGTGAAGACATTAAACAAGCTCACGCAGCTGCAATAGAAAATTATATAGAAAATTACGTAGGTCAGATAGAAACAGGACAAGGCAATATGTATTTTCAAAGAACTTTAGATGACTGGTCTAGTTTTAATATAAATAATAGAACAAAGCATGATGCTTCTATAAGTTCAGGTTTAGCCATCATGGCTTGTAATAAAAATAGATATAGACCTATACCATTAAGACAAAAAAAAGATATTCAATTAGGCATACATAGATACAATAACGAAGGATCTATTTCACAAATAATAAAATAAATGAAAGGTAAGATTACAAACACTTATAGTTCTTTTCCAGATCAGGTAGTATCTGACGAAATAAAACAAAGCGTTGAATATGGTAAGCAGGTTGCTCAAGCCATAGAAGGCGATTGGTTTAGTGGAACTAGATCAGGTGTTGAAAACAGGTTCAATACTAATTTCAATAACTTTAGAACTCGTAGATTATATTCCAGAGCAGAACAGCCAGTGCAGAAATATAAAGATGAACTAGCTATAAATGGTGATTTATCTTATTTAAATTTAGACTGGAAGCCTGTACCTATAATACCTAAGTTTGTAGATATAGTAGTTAACGGTATGGATGATAAGCTTTACGATATAAAAGCTTTTGCTCAAGATCCAGAATCAAGAAGAGTTAGGTCTAAGTATGCGGAAGACATATTAAGAGATGTTCAAGCTAAACAATTTTTAAATATACTTCAAGCTGATTTAGGTTTAAATTTATTTAATAGCTCTGATCCTCAAGAGTTACCAGAAAATAAAGATGAACTAGATCTACACATGCAATTGAGTTATAAGCAAGCATCTGAGATAGCGGCTGAAGAAGCTATTAACAATACGTTACAATTCAACAAGTATAACGCATCAATTAAAAAAAGACTAATAGAAGATTTAGTTGTATTAGGCATGAGCGCTGTAAAAACTAATTGGAATAGAGCTGAAGGAGTTAGAGTAGAATATGTTGATCCAACTAGATTAGTACATTCTTACAGCGATGATCCTAATTTTGAAGACTTATGGTATGTTGGAGAAGTTAAGCCAGTATCCTTAGCTGATTGTAAAAAACAATTTCCTGATTTAGGACCTGACGAACTAGAAAGACTAGAGCAGTACCAAGGAAATAGTAATTACTTATACAATTGGAACGGGTCAAAAGATGGAAATTCTATATACATAATGTATTTTGAATACAAAACATATAGCGAACAAGTTTATAAAATAAAAAGAACAGCTACTGGTTTAGAGAAGTCTTTAGAAAAGCCTGATACTTTTAATCCAGAAGAAAATGATAATTTTGAAAGAGTAAGTAGATCTATAGAGGTTTTATACAGTGGTGCTAAAGTTCTTGGTTATGACATGATGTTAAGTTGGAAAATGTCAGAAAACATGACAAGACCGAAATCCAACTTGGTTAAGGTAAACATGAATTATAGTATTACAGCACCTCAAATATATCAAGGAAGAGTTCAAAGTTTAGTTAGTAGAATGATGGGTTTTGCGGATATGATACAATTAACTCATTTAAAGATACAACAAGTAATATCTAAAGTTATACCAGATGGAGTTTATTTAGATGTAGATGGATTAGCAGAAATTGATTTAGGTAATGGAACTAATTACAATGCTAAAGAAGCTTTAAATATGTATTTTCAAACAGGTAGTATATTAGGAAGATCTTTAACTACTGATGGAGAACAAAACTTAGGCAAAATACCTATACAAGAATTGGTTAAATCTGATGGTGGTTCTAAAGTTAATTCTTTAATACAAACTTATCAGTATTATTTACAAATGATAAGAGATGTTACTGGGTTAAACGAAGCTAGAGATGGTAGTATGCCAAATTCTGATTCATTAGTTGGTTTACAAAAACTCGCAGCTGCTAGCTCTAACACAGCTACTAAACATATATTAAACGCATATTTATATTTAACAGTTAAAACATGCGAAAATATAGTATTAAGAACTGCTGATAGTGTTGAATTTGCGCTAACTGAAGAAGCTTTAAAAAATAGCATATCTACTTGGAATGTTGGTCAATTAAAAGATTTAAAACAAATACACTTATATGATTTTGGAATTTACTTTGATTTAATTCCAGATGAAAGAGAAAAAGAACAATTAGAAGCTAATATACAAGCTTCTTTACAAAGTGGTAGTATTAACTTAGAAGACGCTATAGATATCAGACAAATTAATAATTTAAAATTAGCTAATCAAATGATTAAGCTAAAACGTAAAAGAGCTACTGAAGCTGCCCAAGCTGCTAACCTAGCTAACATAGAAGCTCAAGGTCAAGCTAATGCTCAAGCTAGTGAAGCATCAGCTATGGCTGAGGTGCAGAAACAACAAGCTGCTTTAGATACTAAACTTAAATTTGAAAAAGGTAAATCTGCTTTTGAAATAGAAAGAATGAGAGTAGATTCTCAAATTAAAAGAGAACTTATGGAATTAGAGTTTAATTACAACATGCAATTAGGCCAACAAAAGGTTAATAAAGAGACTGACAAAGAAAAACAAATAGAAGACAGAAAAGATACAAGAACTAGAATAGTAGGTACTCAACAAAGTGCAATAGCTGATCAAAAGCAAAACAACCTATTACCAATAAATTTTGACAATAATCAAGGTTTAAACATTTAATAACTTATATTATATTATATTATGGCGCAAGCAGAGAAAGAGACTAAAGAGTCTATTAAAATAAAAAAGAAGCCGGGTAGATTAAAAAAACTATCTAGCCAAGAAAATAAATCAACAACAACTATAGATTTAAAACCTAAAGTAAATACAGATCAAGAGAAAAGCGTAACAAAAGTAGTTGAAGAAAAACAACCAGAAGCAAAACTTGAAGAGATTACAAAGCCAAAAGTTGAAGATAAGAAAGAAGAGAAAGAGGTTACAATAATTAAAGAAAAACCTGTAGTTGAAAAAGATAAAAAACCAGAGCCTATTGTTGAAAAAAGACAATTACCTGACAGTGTTCAAAAGTTAGTTAATTTCATGAAAGATACTGGTGGTAATGTAGAAGACTATGTTACACTAAATAAAGATTATAGCAAGTACGATGATAAATTACTTGTTAAAGAATATTATAAAAAAACTAGACCGCACTTGGAAGATGAGGAAATTAATTTCTTAATGGAAGATAATTTTACTTATGATGAAGAGGCGGACGAAGAAAGATTTGTACGTAAGCAAAAACTAGCGTACAAAGAAGAAGTTGCGAAAGCCAAGAACTTTTTGGAGCAAATGAAAGGTAAATACTATGATGAAATCAAGTTGAGGCCATCTGTTACTAATGAGCAGAAAAAAGCTATGGACTTTTTCCAACGATATAGTGAAGAACAACAACAAATAACAGAAGCAAGAAGTGAGTTTGTAAATAATACTAAAAACTTTTTTCAAGATGAGTTCAAAGGTTTTGAATTTAACATTGGAGAAAAAGAGTTTAGATATTCTGTTTCAAATCCACAAGAGATGATAAACGCACAAACGGATGTTTCTAAAATCATTACTAAATATTCAGATAATGATGGAAAAATATCCGATATGGATGGTTATCATAAAGCTATTTACGCTGCAAGAAATGCGGATAGATTAGCGGAGCATTTTTATGAGCAAGGTAAAGCCGACGCAATTAAAGATGTTATGGCGAAGTCTAAAAACATTAATTCAGATCCCAGACCAATTAGTGAAGGTTCGTCCTTGTCTAATGGCTGGAAAGTAAAAGCAGTTACTGGCGTTGATGCGTCTAGACTAAAAATAAAGAAAAAAACATAACTTAAAAATAAAACATGAGTTTTACAAACAATCAAGCCTTCCCGGCTAGTATTAACCCTATGCCTAGTCAAGTAACTGTCCAAGACAATTACATCGACTTTAACACGGTAGCAGGTGGCCAGTGGGCACAACAATATCTACCAGAGCTTTATGAGCAAGAGGTAGAAAGATACGGAAACAGGACTTTGTCTGGTTTCTTGAGAATGGTAGGCGCTGAAATGCCTATGACATCAGACCAAGTAATTTGGACTGAACAAAATAGATTACACGTTGCTTACGATAACGCTGCTGTATCAGTAGCTGGTAAAGCTTGGCCTTTATTTAGAGTTGTAATTACTCCACCAGCTGGAGCTGCTGCTACTTCTGGTATTAGACCTGGTAACACTATATTAATATCTGACAATGCTACTGGTTTAGTTACTCTTAAAGCATTAGTTGAGAATATTAATGACGTAGGAACTAATGGATATGGTATTGAGTGTCACGCTTATGAAGGAGCTGCTTTAGCGGCTGCTATCACAGGTGGAGCTTGTAGCTTATTTGTATATGGTTCTGAATTTCCAAAAGGTGTTGATGGAATGTCTGGAGCAATTGAGCCAAACGTTACTACTTTTAATAATTCTCCAATTATCCTTAAAGATAATTATGAATTAAGTGGTTCTGATACTGCACAAATTGGATGGATCGAAGTCGCTACTGAAGACGGAACTTCTGGATACTTATGGTATCTAAAAGCTGAGTCTGAAACTAGACTAAGATTTGAAGATTACATGGAAATGGCTATGGTTGAAGGTGAGTTAAATGCTAATGTTGCTAACTTCTCTTTTACTACAGTTAATGGAACTGCTGGTGCAAATCAAAGAATTAAAGGTACTCAAGGTTTATTCGCTGCTTTAGAATCAAGAGGTAATGTATACTCTGGTTTTGCTGGAGCTGCTGCTCCTGGTTCAGGTGCGTTAGGTGATTTTGATGAGATCTTACAGCAATTAGATAAGCAAGGTGCTATTGAAGAAAACATGTTATTCTTATCAAGATCTACGGCTCTTGATTTTGACGATATGTTAGCTGCTACTAATGGTGGTTTTGCTTCTACTCAGTCTGCATCTTACGGTTTATTTGATAATGAATCTGAGATGGCATTAAACTTTGGATTTTCAGGTTTTAGAAGAGGTTCTTATGACTTTTATAAAACTGATTGGAAATACTTAAACGATGCTACTACTAGAGGAATGTCTAGCGCCATTGATGGTGTTATGATACCAGCTGGTACATCTACAGTATACGATCAAATGTTAGGATCAAATATTAGACGTCCTTTCTTACACGTGAGATATAGAGCTTCTGAAACTGAAGATCGAAGATTTAAAGCTTGGATTACTGGTTCAGTTGGTGGTGCTTTTACTACCGATCTTGATATCATGAGAGTTAACTTCTTATCTGAAAGATGTTTAGTTACTCAAGCTGCTAACAATTTTGTATTGTTTAAAGGAGCTTAAATTTATATATAATGTGAGGAGAAATCCTCACTTTATCAATCTTTAAATAATAAAAATTATGGCAAGTAGAATTCAATTTCCTTATAACGGTACTACAACAGCTGTTAGCCCTGATAACGCAAATACGACTTTGTCGTTAAACGTTGATGGAGCTTACGCTGTAACTTCCGCTTCGGGAAATTTAACAGTTCATTATGAAGATACAATGGGAGCTGGTAAATCACTAAGTGTTTTACTAGATTACGTTGGAGCTTCCGCTCTAGTATCAGATGCGACTAGATTAATGGATACAATCAAAACAGTTCAACAACGACCAGGTAGTTGTCCTATATTTAAACTAACTAACGATATCCCTAGCGCAGCTGCACCTGCGAATTTTAGACTAGAAAAGCTAACGCCTTTCTCAGCTCTTTATGGGGACGCGGTATAAAACAATTATTATGGGTTATATATTAGTACCAATAGATAAAAATCAACCTCTAGCTGTTGCAGCTCTTACTGGAACTGCCACTGGTGGTGGGACCGTTACTGGAACTGGAGCTTCAGTTGCTCAGGATTTTAATAGAATCTCTGGCAAAGGATCAGGAGGCACAGCTACAATAACTAAAGGTGGTGACGCTACTATAGCTACAGCTACAATTACGGTTGTAGCACCTGGAGATAGTTACGTTATAGGAGATGTTGTTTCAATTTCAGCTATTACAACTGGAACTGCAACAAAAACTACAGCAACTACTTTTTACACTTTAGTTGATGGTGATTTAGCTGGAGATACAGGAGATCAAACAATACCAGTCGAAGACGTTTTATTTGCAATGCCAAATGACGACAACGAAGTTGATTTAATTACAAGAAACTGGAACAGTGGAACTAGTGGGGTGGCTAACGCTTCTGTTACTAGCTATACTATTCAAGTTACTGGTGGAGTATCAATTTCTGATGAAGGTGATTTAGCTAATGACGTTGATGGCGCATTAGTCAAGTCTTCTCAAGGACACCTAGTACCTACTATAGTTTGGAACTCTGCTGTTGAAGGCAGTGGTAACTCTGGACTTAGTGTTACTTACATTGATTAAAAATAATGATCCCGCTTCGGCGGGGTCTTTTTTAAATTTATATTATATTATATTATGGAAACAAAAGAAAAAAAGGTTGCAGTTAAAAAAGCTGCGCCTATAGTAAAACCCCCAGTTGACGCTTGGGAATACAAAGATAAAAACTATTATCTAATAGGTAACAAAACGCCTTTAACATATACTCTACCTAGTAGACACTCTAAAAGATATCCTTTAGTATGGTTTGATCCAGACTTAGGTTATGAAAGAGAAATGAGATATGCTACTAATCAATCAAAAATATTTGTAGATGAACAAAAAGGAGAAGTTACTTTAAAGCATATAGTTTTTGAAACAGGACACTTACGAGTTCCTAAAGAAAAAAGAAGTTTACAAGAATTTTTAAAAAAACACCCTCATAACAATCTTATTTACAGACAATTTGACCCAGTGGTACAAGCTGCTCATGAGTTTGAAGATTTAGAGGAAGAAATAGTAGCTCTTAATATGGCTTACGATATGGATATAGAACAAGCTGAAGCTATTATAAGAGTTGAAGTTGGTTCAGATGTTAATAAATTATCTTCAAAAGAACTAAGAAGAGATTTACTATTGTTTGCAAAAAGAAATCCAAACATGTTTATTGAGTTGGCTAATGACGATAATGTTATACTTAGAAATTTTGGTATTAGAGCAACTGAAGAAAACATTATAGCTTTATCTCAAGATAATAGAGCATTTACTTGGGCTAGTAATGGCCGTAAATTAATGAACGTACCGTTTGATGAAAATCCATATTCAGCATTAGCTGCTTGGTTTAAAACAGATGAAGGTTTAGAAGTTTATAGATCTATAGAGAAAAAGTTCAAATAACAAGTGATTATAATTAAGTGGAGTCTTATAATGGCTCCACTTATTTTAAAATATTTAAAATGGCAATAAAAGTAGACGAAGTATACACGACAGTATTAAGTGTTCTTAATAAAGAGCAAAGAGGTTATTTAACTCCATACGAGTTTAATCAAATAGCAACTCAAGTTCAATTAGAGATATTTGAAAGTTACTTTGAAAGCCTTACGCAACAACTAAGAGATCCTCAAAACAGCAGTGAGTATGTTGATAGAGTTAAAACTTTAGAAGAAAAAATAGCTACATTTGAAAAAAATGCAGTAGCAGCTGTAGTTTTAAGTGGTATATTTGGTGAAACAACACTACCCACAGATACACATAGATTCGGTATGTTACAATATACTAATGGATCTAATCTACCAGTAGAAGTAGAAAAACTAAGTCGTAAAGACTTTTTAACAGCTAGGCGATCGCCTTTAGCTGCACCTTCAATAGATTATCCTATCTGTTATTTAGAAGGAAGTAAATTATACATATTACCTGGCATTATTTCAGTAGCTGGTGTTGGTGGTGCACCTACTCAAGGTTATCAAGTAGAGTACGTTAGAAAACCTATTAATCCAGTGTGGAATTATACTGTTGGTTCTGTAGGTCAATACATATTTGATCCAGTGGCTAACTCCGTTAGTAAAGATTTTGAAATATCTGATATAGATCAATCAGAATTAATATTAAAAATATTAGCTTACGCTGGTGTTGTTGTAAGAGATCAAGAAATCATACAAGCAGCGGCTGGGCAAGCTTTACAAATAGATCAATCACAACAAAGTTAACAGACTATGACTCAAACAGCAGCTACAATACCTATAAAAGAAAACGATTCTCAATACTATTCAGGGCAATATATGGTGGGGCCTGCGGTTAGCACTGATGCTGGAAACCAATCTATATTTAAATTTCCAGACTTTAACACTATACTAATTAGTAATTATAATGATTTTAGTTCCACTCAAGTAAGAGACACTGGTAATTTTAGTGCTCACTTGTTAGATTCTGCCACTACTCTACCTACAGCGGCTAATTTAATTACACCTGATGCTATAATAGTAAAAGACACAACTAATAATTCTATTGAAATAAAAAACGGTGCTGATGCTGGTTCTTTTATATTTGTGCAATTAACTACTATAGCAACAGGAGATAATTATGGAAGCTATAGTTATTTAAAATTAAATCAAGTTATAGATAATTTTTTAATGTCTTATGTTGGGCAAGATCAAATAATGATGAGATGTAAAAGATCTGATATTTTGTTTCATGCTAGAAGAGCTATGCAAGAGATGTCTTACGATACGTTAAAATCCTATAAATCACAAGAATTAACTATACCAACAAATTTAACAGTTCCTATACCAAAAGATTATGTAAATTACACTAGAGTTGCATGGTCAGACGCTTCTGGAGTTTTACATACTATATATCCATTAAACGGTTTAAGCGGTAGTCCTTTTACACTACCTCTTCAAGATGGTAAAACAGGTGTTCCATCTCAAAGTTCTTATAACACCAACTTAGAAGCTTCACAATCTATAATAGAAGACAGATGGGATAGAGCAACAGACGCAAACATAAGTGGTAATTTTAATCCATTTAGTGGCGCTAATGGAGTTTATGATTACGCCTGGTATAAACAAGCTTATGGCCAGAGATACGGTCTAGAACCAGAAACTTCTCAAAGAAACGGTTGGTTTGATATAAATGAAAGAACAGGCATGTTTACTTTTAGCAGTGACTTAGTTGGTTTAGTAATTCAATTAAGCTACATATCAGATGGTTTATCTTATGATTTAAACTCTATAGTTCCTAAAATGGCAGAAGAAGCTCTATATGCTCAAATATTATATAGAGTAACATTAGGAAGAAGAGATATAGATAATGGTTCAAAACAAATCTATAAAAGAGATTCTTATGCTAAAACTAGAAACGCTAAAATAAGACTTTCTAATTTAAAACTAGATGAAGTAGTTCAAGTATTCAGAGGTCAATCTAAATGGATTAAACATTAATCAATGGCACAAAATAAATTTCAACACACGTTTACTAAGTCTAAAATGAATAAAGACTTAGATTCAAGATTACTAGCTAGAGATGAATATAGAGATGGTCAAAACATTGCTGTATCAAGATCTGAAGCTGACGACGTTGGAGCACTTGAAAACATATTAGGAAATGAAATACTAAGTAGCTTAAATATACCTAATATTGATCTTGACTTAACCTTAGGATTTGGAGAAAATATATATAAATCTTTTGTTTCTCAAATAATTGGAGGTTATTTTAATGAAGAAAATGGCAAAGCTTATTTGTTTTTAACTAATTTTCAAGATAATTCTAATGATCAAGTCTCTGTTTTTGCACCAGTTGGTACAAGATGTTCTATTGTTTTGTTTGATACAAAGTCAAATACAACTACTAACATAGTGGAAGGAAGGTTTTTAAACTTTTCGTTAAATTCTCCTATTTTAGACGTTGTAATGATAGAGAGTTTAATGTTTTTTACTGACAACAGGAATCAACCTAGAATGATAAATGTTGAAACAGCAGAATCTAATATTAATTATTATAATTCAGAAGATCACGTCTCTTTAGCTAAATACTATCCTTTTAAGCCAATTCAATTAAACAGTCTATTTAAAGTTCAAAACGCGGGTTTTATACTAAAAACAGAAGGCGGCGCTAAAACAGGTACGAGTATATATGATTTTATTGTAATACCATCAGAAAACAATAGCGCTACTATAGCTATGTTAAAAGATAATATAGGTGTTAAAGGTTTTATGGGCGCAGGAACAAGCGAAACTTGGAATTTTACAGTAACTCAAGTTTTTGAAACAACAACTGATATTGGGAATTACACTGATGTAGCATATGTATATATAGATAGAAACTTATCAAGCGCAAGAACACCATCTACATTGGCAGATTGGGGTGGGTCTATTGGATTCTTTGTTGGTTTTTTAGACACAAACTCTAAAGATGTTTCTTCTCCTTTTAATAGAGAGCCACAGTCTAGACTTACTATAAAAAGTATAAGTACAACAGAGGTAAAGTATGGAACTAAATTTATAAATCAAATATATGAACACGGCATGTCGCTTGGTCAACAATATCAAAGTATTGTTCCGTTTAGTATAACAAATTGGAATATTAATAATCCAGCAGACACAAGAGGTTTTGCTAGAATAACAAATCCTAAATTAGATCCATTAAGATATTATGTTATTAAAGATGTAAATGGAGATCCTAAGCTAGCTACAGATAAAAGCATTGAAATAGCTGAACTAAGTTCTTTGTTTAATGGTGTTTATACTTTAATAAATCCAACAACATTACCTTTATCAGTAAATGATATACTTACTATAAAATGGCCTAACAAAGATTATAATCCTAACTTTGTTGGTGATGAGGCTTTTTTAGAGGATAAGTTTGTTAGGTTTGCTTATAGATTTAAGTATGATGATGGGGAATATTCTTTAATATCACCTTACACTCAAGAAGTTTTTATACCAAAGCTAAAAGGACAGTTTTTAAAAAGGATAGGTAGAACAAGATCTACAGGTTCTGTATTAAATAATTTTATACCTGCAGAACAAACAGCAGGAGAAAATACTATAGTTAATTTTATGGAAAATGAAGTTAATCAAGTTTTTTTAGATATACCGTGTGAATTTGTTTTTAGTGAAATTTCTGAAAAACTTAAAGTTTTAGAAATAGATATTCTA
>Ga0114915_1000539_pt1 | contig 17249 bp, 17 predicted proteins | sample MalvirAntarct_55_FD_87288 | JGI IMG/M metagenome (GOLD analysis project Ga0114915, IMG submission 87288) | Marine viral communities from the Global Malaspina Expedition - Malaspina viral metaG Antarct_55 | ecosystem: Environmental > Aquatic > Marine > Oceanic | place: South Georgia Island...
CCCCGGCCTGACACTACGCCCGAAGCGCTGGCGCGTTTGCGGCCCGTCTTTGCAGCGGGTGGCTCGGTGACGGCGGGTAACTCTTCTCAAACTTCTGACGGAGCGGCTTTTGTGGTAGTGATGTCGGAAAAAATGGTGAACGAATTGGGCCTGAAACCCATTGCTCGCATGATGGCCTACGCCACGGCCGGTGTCGATCCGCGCATTATGGGGATCGGTCCGGTAGCGGCAATACCTAAGGCATTGAAGCAAGCGGGCTTGCAACTCTCCGATATAGAACAAATAGAATTAAACGAGGCTTTTGCCGCACAGTCATTGGCCGTGATGCGGACGCTGGATATGAATCCTGAGATCGTCAACCCCAACGGCGGGGCTATTGCTTTAGGCCACGCGCTAGGCTCGACCGGAGCGCGCCTTTCCGTACAACTATTCAACGAAATGCGCCGCCGTGAACAAAAGTACGGTATGGTGACAGCTTGCGTCGGCGGTGGCCAGGGGGTAGCGGGCATCTACGAGTTATTATCGTAGTGGAATAAAGGAAGATTGACTCGTGTAAGGGCGTCTCTTTTCGGGCTTGAAAACACACAAAAAATGCGCGGCCAACCGCGCATTTTTTGTGTGTAAAAGGAAAGTATCGTATTATTGTGATTCGACAACCCTCCTTCATATACCCCTGCTATGAAGCTCAAAGCTTTTCCTCTGGGATTGAGCTTGCTGATTGTGTGTTTTCTTTATAGCCTACAACCCGCTGCTGCTCAGTCTACCTCTCAGCCAAAGTCCGAATCGGACAGCCCTATTGAAGCCCTGCTCAACTTTGCCGAACGACATTTGCACATTCCCTACCGCTCTGGAGGTATGAGCAAAAAAGGTTTCGACTGCTCGGGTTTTGTACGCTACTGTTATGAAAAGTGGAATGTACTACTGCCTCATTCCAGCTCTGCCCAGGCCAGCAAAGGAAAAGAGGTAGCCTTAGAAGAAGCCCAACCAGGTGATTTGATTTTCTTTAAAGGGAATAGTATCAAGAGCAGCCAGGTAGGACACGTGGGCATTATCACCGAAGTGAATTCCCGCTATGTGCGTTTCATCCACTCGGCCTTTAAAGGAGGAGTTCGCTACGATGTCCTCAATACCGATTATTACAAGAAACGGTTTGTGGCGATTCGCCGGGTACTGCTTCCCTAGGATATGGGCAGAAAGTTAATTCAGTTTCCAGAATTTTTTGACGCTCCGGTTGTACTGAGTTTATACCACTCAATACCTTTCAAAGGCTGCCTCCGCTCGTAGGTATCGGCGGGTGCGTAATGCTTGGCCAGGTAGTCCAGTATCTTGGGCTCCGCTTCACCTAGGTCCCATAGATTCTGCGTCCGTTGCATCCACCGAATTTTTTCCAGCCATACCTCACGCGTAGCGCGAAATTGCGTAATCATCTTGCTGGAATGACAGCCCGTACAATGCGCTCGCATCAGCTCGATACCGTCGTCGATCACGAAACCCGTTGTGGGATCTAAGCCTTTTTTTGTGGTATCCAGCCTGACCTGAACGCTCGTTGATAACGCCTGCTGATCCGAAGGTAGGTCAGGGCGCAGGGCTGCTCCTGTCAGAAAGCAACCCACTAGCAGTAGGGGTACTACGATTTTATTAAGTTTCATAATTTTTTATTTCAGAACTGTGGAGCGTATAGCGCCCGCGAAGGTACCCTACTCCATCCTTTATTTGCCCGCACTCATCAAACTACCTTCACCGCAATGCGATGGCAGGCATTGTTGATGTAGCCTTTTGGATTCCAGGCTGGTATCACCATCGGTTGAGATTTGCCTTTACTGTCGGTGGCTTTGGCCCAGATTTCGTAGTACCCCTTTCCCGGGAATTTCAAATTAGCCGTCCAGTGCTGCCAGGCCAGGCGATTTTTGGGCGCTTTCAAAGTACATTTCTGCCAGGTAGCCCCGTAGTCCATCGAAACCATCATCTCTTTGACAGACAAATCCCCCGCCCAGGCATGGCCTCGTACGGCGAGGCTTTGCCCCGTTTCCAGAATAGCACCCGAGCGAGGGTAGGTAATGATGGACTTCACAGGCATAGATTCAATAATTTTCATATCCTCGTCAGGTACCTTAGCTCCCGGCTCCACTGGATAAGCAGGTACACGGTAGCTATCGCCGCCCATTTTTTCGCCATCGTGTACAATATTGCGGATTGAAATACGGCTCAGCCACTTGCCCGACGTAGAAGCAGGCCAACCACCAACAACCAGCCGTAAAGGATGACCGTGCATCATGGGAATATCCTGTCCGTTCAAGGCCCAGGCCAGGAGTGTTTCATCTTCCAAGGCCTTAGCCATAGGTACCCCCCGAGAGATAGGTACCTTTTTCAGGTCACCGCTGAGGTGAACATCCTGTCCATAGTAGCCAATGTACACCGCGTCGGGCTTGATGCCGACACTTTGAAGTACGTCTTTTAAACGTACCCCTGTCCATTCGGCACAACTCACAGCACCCTCGCCCCACTGATTACCGGATGCGGGCGGATTGTAGCCATTCCGTCCATTGCCGCCGCATTCTAGGGTGAGCTGGTAGGTGTAGGGCTTGAATTGCGATTTAAGATCTTGTAGCGAAAAAGTTTTCTGCGCTTTAGCCGACTCGCCATCGATGGTCAACGTCCAGTTTTTTACATCTACATCGGCGGGGGGATTGCCGTTGTTGCGGATAAACATCTTATCGGCAGGCGTCACGGCGTCGTCTAGCAGGTGAGCGGGTGTTTCTACATTCCAGGGCCGATCGCTCAGTACAATCAGGTTTTTATCCTTGCCCGCAGGCAGTTCTCCGCCTTCCAGGATAATAGGTGTATAGTGGGCAGGCATTTTGTCGGCAAAAGCGATCTCAGTACCTATAGCGGCCGTAAGGGAAGCCAGGACACTTTTTTTAAGGAAGCCGCGACGATTATGGAAGTTAGTATTCATACAATTGATAACGTAAGAAAAGAACGATTTCTTTTGAAAAAGCAAGTTACCATCCGTTTTTAACAAACCCCAAAAGGAATAGGCTCGGATTATACTCTTGAAAAAGGTTAAACTATTTGGTACTCATTTTCCTTATACTAGGAATGCAGGGGTGAGTAGGTAGACAGAAGGCTACTTAAAGGGTTTATTTGTCCACTATCCACTCTCGATTACCCACTGTCAACCAAGTACATGATTACTATTGTCGCCGGAACTAACCGCCCTGATTCCAAAACAATCCGAGTGGCCGAATTTTACCAGCAGCTGCTCAACTCGCACAAGACCGAAAGTCAGATTCTGGATCTGGCTGACCTTCCCAACGATTTTGTATTTTCTGCTCTGTACCATAATTCGGGCAAAAACGAACAGTTCAATACCCTTAGAAGCATCATGGAAAACTCGGAGAAATTCGTTTTTGTGGTACCAGAATATAACAATTCGTTTCCCGGTGTTTTTAAAGCGTTCATTGATGGACTCAGCTACCCCAATGCGCTCGTCCATAAAAAGTGCGCGCTGGTAGGGCTTTCGGATGGCGTGCAGGGTAATGCGCTGGGACTAAGTCACCTGACGGATGTACTCAACTACCTAGGTATGCATGTACTGGCCCAGAAAGTACGGATTCCTTTTATGCACAAGAATTTTGTCGATGGAAAAATCACCGACGATTTCATCAATCAGCTCATCGAAGATCAGGCGCGGCTATTTTTAAAGTTTTGAACAAAAGGAAGGTACCTATTTCTTTACCAGATCCAGAAGTCGCTCGGGTTCATCAGTCGTGATGAAGTCAAATTTTTTGGCCAAAAACCAAGCCATCGATTCTGGGTCATTTACGGTCCATGCATTCAAGGTTTGCTTACGTTGTTGGGCTTCCTGAATCCATGACTCATTCTTTTTGTACACATTCTGGTTATAATCTAGCCCGTCGAGGCCATCGGCGACTACTTGGGCAGGTGCCTTGTCGCCGTTAAGGTAGGTCACTTGTGCTTTTGGATCTAGTTCCTTCACTTTTTTGCACACATCATAATCGAACGCAATGTAGTCCACCTGACCTCGAGTTTTGGTTTTTCTTACCATTTCCACACATTTTTCGGCCAGTGCCAACGACCGTTCCTTTCCCAGTTGTGAAGTTTTAATCTCCAGTATCAGCCGCATCTTTTTCAGTTGTTTACCTACGTTGAGGTAGGCCTCCAGGGTAGGTAGCGTTTCACCATTGCTCAATTTTATAGCGGCCAAGGTAGCAGAGGTACTTTTTTCAATTGGCACTTCCTGAATGGAATGATCATGATTGACAAAAAGCACCGAATCAGCGGCCATATGGACATCGAATTCGCTACCGTAGCAACCCAAGCGTGCGGCCTCGCGCAGAGAAGCCAGTGAGTTTTGGGGCGAATTGGTGTTTTTCCAGGCGCCGCGGTGGGCTATGACATGGGTAGCGGAGCGTTTTTTTGCGATGAAGCTTACCAAACCAGTAAGAATAAGCGAGCTAAGGCCAAAGAGAAAAACAGACTTTTTCATGTGAATTTAGCGAGAGAGAAAAGGTTAGAAATAGGATGTAGGCAAAGATGAGGCATTTTTTCGTGTCGTCCGCCATAGAAACCATACCATGCTTACCACAATGACAAGCGAATAGTCATTGATGCCTGACGGCCCATAGAGCATCCATTGATTGTTATAAAAGGCATGGAATAGCGTGGTAAAGGCCAGATTTCGGGTAGCATAATACACGAATAGGTAGGCACCTCCCATTGTAAATGGGCTCCACAGAGACCAGAGCGGATTATGGTACTGCCACAGGTACGCAGGTATATGGATGGCCGTAAAGAAAATCAATACGCCTAGGAATAAAGCCATCGTTCGCCAGCGCGAAAGCCCTTGACTTTCCACAAACCGAACAGGTAAAAACCGGAATAGGTACTCCTCAATCAGGGCACCGGGTATTGAATTGAGCAAAAAGATAGGTAGGAAGCGGATAAAGCTACGGACTGAACTGACTTTTGAAAAGCCGTCGGGTACTTGATATGCCTGAGCGACATTGGCTACCAGCCAGACCAACAAGCCCATAGCCAATCCCCATAGCCAGTCTTTCCTTCTAAAAGGTTGAAAAAGCCAACGAGCAGGCGCATATTTCCTGATCAGGTAATAGATCAATCCGACCTGAATGCTGTATACCATCAAGCCCAATAGAATAAGGGGCCATTTGGTTGGAGAGGTTTTGATAGGCCCCAACAGATCGAAAAAAAACAATAGGTTGGCTAATAGAGCAAACAAGCCATTGGCTAGCAGAATGTACCAGAGGTGCCGCGGTCTTATGCGTTGCGCCAGGGCAGGTTGTGCTGGATGTAGTTCGTCGCGACGAGTTGGCGGTTCGATTGGCAGTTACTTTTTTGCAAATATACGGAGTAGAATGAAATGCAAGACTAAGCTAGTGAATGCGAAGAGCGAGGGGATGTCTAGGATACAGGACGCTAGAACCTTACCTACTTTGTAGGACTTGTTTCAGTACTATGGAGACTATAGACCTACCATTTTTTAAAGTACCGGGAATGCCGTCCTGTTGGTTTGGCCTGGATAGGAAATCATTTCAGGCTACTCTGGTATACGTCCTTAAAGCGCGACTAAAATCTAGGGTAGGTACCCTAAGAATGGACTAACACCTACCCTAGCAAATACGTTTATTAGTACTGAGAAGAATTATGTCAAAAATGCCTTTCGCCCAATTCTCGCTTACCCAGCATCACTGCACCTACCATGGCAATCAGAAACAATACTGACGCTAATTCAAAGGGTAGTAGGTAATCCCGGAATAGTACTTGCCCCAGACTTTCTACCATACCAGTTTGTGAATTATATAGACTGGGGTCATAGGTACCTACCTGTGATTTGCGATAGGCGCCAAACATAATGACGAAGATGGTACCCCCCACAATGGCAGCAGCGATCTTAGTGACATTAGGTACCAGGTCTTTCTCATCTTCCTTCATGTTCAAGAACATAATGACGAACAGAAAAAGAACCATGATAGCCCCAGCGTACACAATAATATTTACGACGGCCAAAAACTGAGCATTCAGCAGTATGTAGTGGCCCGTGAGACAGAAGAACGTCAGGATCAGATACAGGACGCTATGGATAGGGCTACGGGAAAAAACCACCATCAACGCGCTCAGGATGGTCAGAAACGACAGAAAGTAAAAAAGGGAGAGTGTTGGGTTCACCTTATCTAATTATGAGCTATAAATGATGAGTTATAAGTATCGGGTACGATTAAATCAGGGAATGGCGCGGGGTTCTACTTCTACTACTTCGCCCCGGCTCCTGGCATCATCCTGTGCCTGTGCCTCTTCTTTGGTCCAGGCTTTGCGCAGATAGCGGTTATTCATATTTTCTACCAGCAGGTCCTTTCCCCATATCACCTGGTCGCGCTCGGTAAATACGGGCACGAATTCGTCGTGACGCAGGTACACTGCCTGCTTAGGGCAGGCTTCTTCGCATAAGCCACAGAAAATACAGCGTAGCATATTCACCTCATATACGGCTGCGTACTTTTCTTCGCGGTAAAGGTGTTCTTCACCTTTTTTTCGTTCTTCGGCGACAATTTGAATGGCCTCTGCCGGACAAGCTACGGCGCACAGTCCGCAGGCAGTACAGCGTTCGCGGCCTTCCGCGTCGCGCTTCAACACGTGGCGACCCCGGAAAACCGGCCCCAAATACCGTTTTACTTCGGGATAGCGGATCGTGACCTTCTTTTGAAAAAAGTGCTTGATCGTAATAGCCATTCCCGTCGCTATGGCCGGAAGGTATATCCGCTCGGCCAGCGTCATTTGTTTATTACTTACCTGCTTCGAACGATTGGTTAATTGCATGTTGGAAGTTTATACGTTTAAAATTTAGGAGTTGGTAAGGTTTAGTAGTTCAAAACAAACTTTGCCCATAACTCTTCAACTTTAAACAATTAAACATTTTATTTCAGCATTGCTGTCAGCGCTGGTTGCAGAAACATTACGGCCAGACCCGTGATGACTATATTCAGCATTGCCAACGGAATCAGGGCTTTCCAACCCAGATTCATGAGCTGGTCGTAGCGGAAACGCGGAAGTGTCCAGCGTACCCACATATAGAAGAACACGCCAAATAGCGACTTAGCAAAAAATACCGCCGTACCTAGCAGGGTAGCTACGTTATGCCCTGTTACGTTTCCGAGAGCGCCCGTTAGCTGGTTGTATACCCAGTCCATACCCGGATAGTTGTAGCCTCCAAAATAGAGGGCCGAAATCACCGCCGAAGAAACGAACATATTAATATACTCGGCAAACAGATAAAAGCCTAGTTTCATGCTGCTGTATTCCGTATGATAACCGCCCACGAGTTCTGTTTCGCATTCGGGTAGGTCAAAGGGCGTCCGATTACACTCCGCGAAGGCGCAGGTCAGGAAGATAACAAAACCCAAAGGCTGGTACCAGATATTCCAGTTGCCACCATGCTGCTGAGCTACTATATCCCCTATCGAAAGCGAACTGCTAATCATCAAAATCGCTACGATGGAAAGTCCCATAGCTACCTCATAGCTAATATTCTGGGAAGCAGCACGGATAGCCCCAAGCAACGAGAATTTATTGTTGGATGCCCAGCCCCCGATCATCAAACCATACACACCCAGCGATACGACACCAAAAATATACAGAATGCCAATGTTCGCTTCCACGGCCTGAACTGCTACCTCCACACCGTTGTAGCGCAGGGTACCGCCAAAGGGAATCACAGCACTCGCCATTAGTGCCGTGAGCATAGCCAGACAGGGCCCGGCGATAAACAACCACTTACTGGCTTGCGCTGGAATGAAATCTTCTTTGAAGAACATTTTTCCAGCATCAGCCAGAGGCTGTAAAAGCCCCCAGGGACCAGCGCGGTCAGGCCCGAGGCGATCCTGAATAAAGCCAGCTACCTTACGTTCGCCGTAGGTAGAGTACATGGCAATCAGCAGAGTCAGGCCAAAAATGACCAGAATGACAATAGCCTTGATAATGAATGCAGTTAGTTCCATTTTTTGTTATTCGTGGATTTGTTAAGGTACTTATCTGAAAGTGCAGAATACTACATTTTGTCTGTAAACTTTTGACGCGCAAAACGTATTCGTACACAGCACACCAGAAAATACAAACATCAACAAATCAACATTAATTATTGCTGTTTTCGGCCAGGGAACGTTCGTTGGCTTTTCGGTTATTCTCTATACTCAATTGACGGATTGTTTCGTCGTCCGTAATAAACGGACGGGAATCGTCGATGGGCTTATATTGTGAATTGGCCAGTCGAAGTGCAAAATCAGGTTTTTTGATCGTATCGGCCCGGTACTTATTGGCCGATACTACTGAACTCCGAACTACCTTGGTAGGTCCTTCGATAACCCAATCACTGGTTTTTTTCTTTTCAAAACGGCACGTATTACAAATGAACTCCTGCACCTCGCCCCACTCATTTTTGCGAGCCGTAACCCGGATCACCTCTTCACCCCGGTACCATAGCGTCACATGACCGCTACATTTGTCGCAGTTGCGGTGGGCATCCACGGGTTTAGAGAACCATACCCGGTTTTTAAAACGGTATGTTTTATCGGTTAAAGCGCCCACAGGACATACGTCAATCACATTACCCGAAAAATCGTTATCAATAGCTTTCTCGATGTAGGTACTGATTTCGGCAGCATCACCCCGACCTAATACACCGTGTACACGTTTTTCGGTGATTTGGTCAGCGGTATACACGCAACGATAACACAGGATACAACGCGTCATGTGTAGCTGAATATAGGGGCCAATGTCATGCTTCTCGAAGGTACGACGTTCTTCCTCGTAGCGTTGATTGGAAGAGCCGTGCTCGTAGGCAAAATCCTGCAAATGACATTCGCCCGCCTGATCACAGATCGGGCAATCCAGGGGATGATTCAGGAGGAGGAATTCTACGATGGCTTTACGTTCTTCTAGTACGGCTGGATTCGTCGCGTTCTCTACCACCATGCCATCCTGTACCTGCGTAATGCACGAAGGGACAAGCTTGGGCATCGGACGTGTATCCTTAGCCGAGCCCTGTGCTACCCGCACCAGACAGGCGCGACACTTGCCCCCGCTACCTTCGAGGGGCTTGTAATAGCACATAGCAGGGGGCACTAAATGGTTTTGGCTAGCATCAGCCTCGGCAATGCGCCGAGCCGCCTGCATAATGGTAGTTCCCGGCTCTACTTCGACTTCAATACCGTCGAAGGTTATTTTGAATAATTGTGGTTTGGTATCTTCCATATAGCTGAATGATAGTATTTTGAATGAGTGAATGATGGAATTAGAGGTACCCTGTTCATTCTATCAGTCAAAACTAAACTAGTTCCACTTCTCCCCTATACACGGCTCCTGGCTTAGTAGCTTCGACAGGATGCGTTACGTGCCACTCGAATTCGTCACGGAAATGGCGAATGGCGCTGGCTACAGGCCAGGCAGCAGCATCACCAAGCGGACAGATGGTATTGCCTTCAATTTTCTTAGCGACATCTACTAGTAGGTCTATGTCGCGCATGTGCCCATGTCCATGTTCAATCCGGTGCAGGACTTTTTCCATCCAGCCTGTGCCTTCGCGGCAAGGGCTACACTGTCCACAGGATTCATGGTGATAAAAACGGGAGAAATTCCAGGTGTTGCGCACGATGCAGGCCGTTTCGTCAAAAACAATGAAGCCACCCGAACCCAGCATGGTACCTGTAGCAAACCCGCCGTCAGAAAGTGACTCATAGCTCATCAGCCGATCTTCTCCGTTAGCGGTTTTGTACACCAAGTTAGCCGGAATAATAGGTACCGACGAGCCACCTGCTACCAGGGCTTTCAAGTGATGGCCGTCGCGGATGCCACCACAATACTCATCAGAATTCATAAATTCTTCAACAGAGAGACCTAGTTCGATTTCATACACACCGGGCTTGCGGATATGGCCCGACGCAGAGATGAGCTTGGTTCCGGTGCTTCGTCCAATACCGATAGAAGCATAGGCATCGCCTCCATTGTTGATAATCCAGACCATATTGGCAATGGACTCTACATTATTAACTACCGTAGGCGACTGGTATAGTCCCTTTACCGCCGGAAAAGGAGGCTTATTGCGCGGATTGCCCCGCTTTCCTTCTAGTGATTCGAGGAGGGCGGTTTCTTCACCACAGATATAGGCCCCACCACCAGGCTGTACCACCAGTTCCAAATCGTAACCCGACCCTAGAATATTCTTGCCCAGAAAACCCTGTGCTTTGGCTTCGGCAATGGCTTTTTCCAGAATCTGGATCACATACATCAACTCGCCCCGCACATAAATGAACGACTTGTTGGCACCTAGCGCAAAACTGGATATAATCATCCCCTCGATCAACAAATGAGGGATTGTTTTCATCAGGTAATGATCTTTGAAGGTACCTGGCTCCGATTCGTCGGCATTGCAGACCAGATAGCGAGGTACCCCTTCGGGTTTAGCCAGAAATCCCCATTTCATACCCATTGGAAACCCAGCACCACCACGACCACGAACGCCTGACTTTTTGGCCTCTTCTACAACAGCCTCGGGCGTCATGGATTTGAGGGCCTTTTCCAAAGCCTCATACCCACCATTCTTACGGTAGGTATCGAAAGTTTCTATACCCTCGATGTGGGCGTGCTCTAATAATATTTTTCTTGCCATATTTAAAAAGCTATTGGCTCAACTCTTCGATAATTGAATCCACCTTTTCGTTAGTAAGATTCATGTAGTATTTCTCCCTAATCTGAAATACCGGCCCCCAGCCGCAAGCGGCCAAGCATTCTACTTCTTTCAGACTAAACAGGCCGTCCGGGGTCGTTTCTCCGGTTTTGATGCCCAATTTTTGCTGCAAATGATCGTATATACTTTCTGCACCCATCAGGCAGCAAGGGCCCGTACGACAATATTCAATCACATGTTTTCCAACGGGCTGAAGATGGAACATGGTGTAAAAAGTAGCTACCTCATATACCTCGATGGGCTGAATGCTCAGCAGCTCAGCTACGTGATCCATCACCTCACTGCTCAACCATCCCCACTGATCCTGAGCTACATGCAAAACAGGTAACAGGGCAGATTTCTGCTTTCCCTCAGGATAGCGGGCGATTATGTCTTTTACTTTGGCCAGACGTTCCGGCGTAAATTCTATGGGATGAGCTACTTCGGTCATTTTTCAAAAAATAGCTATTGGCTGTTGGCAAATAGCGGTTAGCTAGTACTCAATTCAAAACTGCGAAATCTATTCAAATAGCTAGTAGCTATACTTTTTCAACTATCCAATTCGCCCGCAATAACATTCAGGCTACTCATAATAACGATGGCATCGGATAGGGTACTTCCCACGCACATTTCGGGGAAAGCTTGATAGTAAATAAAACTAGGACGCCTGAAGTGTAGCCGGTAAGGGGTACGTCCACCGTCGCTAATCATATAAAAGCCCAGCTCACCGTTGCCTCCTTCTACGGCATGATATACCTCGCCGATGGGTGCGTCAATCTCACCCATCACAATTTTGAAGTGATAAATGAGCGCTTCCATGCTGGTATATACGCTGTCCTTGGGAGGTAGGTAGTATTCCGGTGCATCGGCATAATAGGGTCCTTCAGGTAGGTTTTCAAGAGCCTGCTCAATAATCTTCAGACTCTCCCAAATCTCGGCATTGCGCACCATAAAACGGTCGTAGGTATCACCGCTTTGCCCGACAGGAATAATGAAGTCAAAATCTTCGTAAGAAGAGTAGGGATTCATGACCCGTACATCGTAATCTACGCCCGCTGCCCGGAGATTAGGGCCTGTGAAGCCATAGTTCAGGGCACGTTCTGCCGAGATTGCGCCCACATTGATGACACGATCCATAAAGATGCGGTTCCGGTTGAAGAGCTGTTCAAACTCGCGCATTACGGGTGGAAACGATTTGATAAACTCCCGTAATTTGCGGATTGCTACCGAGGAAAGATCTCGCTCCATTCCACCTAGCCGGCCCATGTTAGTAGTGAGGCGCGCACCACAAACTTCCTCATATATTTCATAAATCTCTTCGCGCTTCTCAAATAGATACAGAAATCCAGTAAAGGCTCCGGTATCAACGCCCAAAATCCCGTTACAGATCAGGTGGTCAGAAATCCGCGCTAGCTCCATCATGATCACCCGGATGTACTGTGCCCGTTTGGGTACCTCTACCTGCAAAAACTTCTCCATCGTCATGTGCCAGCCCAGATTGTTGATGGGCGACGAGCAGTAGTTCATTCGGTCGGTAAGCGTCGTGATCTGGTAATAAGGACGACGCTCCGCAATTTTCTCAAAGGCCCGATGAATATAGCCAATTGTCTGCTCACTGGACACGATGATTTCTCCGTCCATTTGCAGGATGTTTTGAAAAATACCGTGGGTAGCAGGGTGCGTAGGACCAAGGTTGAGCGTAGTCAGCTCACCTACCAGCTCGGGCTGATCGCGCTTTGCTAAAGGATTGGCACTGGGTATGAGTTCTATATCTGGCATCGTGTTTCAATTTTGATGATAGACTGTGTCGTCGGGGCGATAGAGGAAGATTAGAACAAATAGCCCTACCTTCTTACATATTCACTCATTCTATCATTCGCTCATTCAAAATTAGTATCAGCGTCCAAAAAGCGCGTCGGTTTTATCTTCGCGCGTCGTATCTTCCAGAGGGTACTGTCGACGCATTGGAAAGTAATCCATTTCTTCAATGTTCAGAATCCGGATCAGATTCGGATGTCCATCAAACAGGATACCAAAGAAATCATAGGTTTCACGTTCCATCCAGTTGGCTGACGAATAAAGGCCCGTAGTAGTAGGGATGTGAATGTCTTCTTCTGCAAGGAAAACTTTAATCCTTAAACGAAAATTGTGTATCAGACTATGTACGTGGTACACTACGGCAAATTCTCTTCCTGGCGTATCGGGGTAGTGGATACCCGTAAGATCAGTCAGAAAATTGGCTTTGAATTTCTCGTGGTTAAAAAGGAATTCCAGCATAGGGATAATCTGTTCACGCGTCGTAGTGAGCGTGAGCATCCCGTAAGGTTCTTCAAAATCGAATACATCGTCTCCAAATTTTCCGATCAGCTCTTCGGCTACTTCCTGATTGGTAAGCATAGGAATTATTGAATGTTGAACGATTGGAGTAAATGAGCATACTCCTCTGAGTTGCGGCGGCGTAAGGATTCGTTGCGAGCCATTTCCTGCACTTGCATTAGCCCCTCGATTACCTGTTCAGGGCGAGGAGGGCAGCCAGGCACATATACATCTACCGGAATGATACGATCGATACCCTGAAGCACACTATACGAATCAAAGATACCCCCGCTTGAAGCACAGGCACCCATCGCCAATACCCAACGGGGCTCAGCCATTTGCAAATATACCTGCTTCACAATAGGGGCCATTTTCTTGGCAATAGTACCCATCACCATCAGTAAATCGGCCTGGCGGGGCGAAAAACTAGGCCGCTCGGATCCGAAACGTGCAATATCGTAATGGGAACCCATGGTAGCCATAAACTCAATGCCACAACAAGAAGTGGCAAATGGCAATGGCCAAAGCGAATTGCTACGGGCGATACCGATTACTTCGTCAAATGAAGTGGCGAAAAAACCGGAGCCTGTATGCCCCTTAGGAGCTTCAACTATTTCAGGTTTCATATATTTAATGGCTGTAAGCTAATGGCTATTAGCTTTTTGTAAAAATCGAATAAAGAACTCACTCTTCCCACTTCAAAACTCCCTTGCGAATGATGTAGTAAAAACCTGCGAGCAGCAGTGCCATGAACAAAACCATCTCAATAAAACCCAGCATACCTAATTGTTTGAAATTCACGGCCCAGGGGTACATGAAAATTACCTCCACGTCGAAAAGCACAAAGAGAATTGCTACCAGAAAGTATTTAACTGAAATAGGAGTACGGGCATTACCGACTACTTCGATACCGCACTCGAAGGGATCGTCCTTCTGCTTGTTTTTGCGACTGGGACCGATGTTGTGGGTAACAATCATAGTACCTACAATGAAAGCCGCCGCCAGCACAAATTGAACGACAATAGGAAGGAAATCAGATGGAAGATAACTTGTGTTCATATTACTGTAATTTCAACGCATTACTAGTAAAAATTGTTCACACAATCCTACCGAGCGCGCGCGATTCAAATAGGCTCAAAATTACACGGAGTAAACTTACCAACCAAATGCCCCTGAAGCAGAATTTGCAAAGTTTAGGAATACAAAAAAGCCCCTATTTACAGGGGCCTTTGGGAAGTTATATTTTATCAATCAATAACAATACGCTTTGTTACGTCCAGCCCTGGGGCTCGTACCCGAACTATATACAGCCCCGGAGGGAGTGTTCTGGCATCGATGGTTCGGCGCTTGTTCAGTAAGGAGAATCGCTGTGTAAGGATAATGGCACCATTTATATTGTAAAAAGCTACTTCGGCATTTGTTAGATCATCGCGGGTTTCGATTGCAATGTCGCCACCCCGGCTGGGATTAGGAAAAATAACCACTCCATCGCCCTCTGAGGTTGAATACGCAAAAGGCGCGGAAAATGCTGAATAGCAGGTGAGGGAATTGTTGCTACCCAGCGTAAAGACGGCCTTGGCCCGGGAAGTATAGCTACCTGCCTGGGTTACTTTGATCACGGGTGTTTCTGGCTTCAGGAAGCTATCCCCTACTTTCCATTCGTATTTCTCATTAAGTCCTGTTTCTGCAATTGAACTGCTTAGACTAAAAGGTCCTGATTGTTCAAGGATAGGGGGAGTAATTTTGGGTTGCACCGTGAGTGTAACCGGAATAGATGCTTCTGACTCACAGCCAAAAACATTTCGGGCTTTTACACTGTAATTACCCGATTGAAAAGCCTTCAATGACTTTGTACCGCTGCCGTTACTCCAAAGAAAAAAATCAGTACCTCCGGAAGCGGAAAATGCAAATCCCGAATCGGCACAGGCCTGCTGATGTCCCCCTGGGATAATGGTAGGTTTTAGAGGCCGGGCGGTTGTATTGAGCGTTAGGGCGGGACTAAGAACGGCATTTCCCTTGGCATCTTTCAAAACGGCACGGTAGGTACCTGGCGAGGTAACATTGATGGTTTTTCCTGCCTGCCCTGTGGACCATGAATAGGATGAATAGCCTTCGGGTAAGGTTAGGCTGACTGTGGCATTATCCGGGCCACATGAAGTAGTAAGAAGGGGTACAGGCGTAGGTAGAACGGGCGTAATAGTGGAAAAAAAGGTCGTGTTGAGGGAAGCATTCCAAAGATCGGCCAGAATACGTAATCCTTCCTGGCCCTTAAAGTGGGTACCATCAGGGCGGGGTACGTAATAATTATCTGTTTCAGGACCCGGGAAGGTACTATTGAAAGTAGTATTGAGCACGGCATTTTGACCATTGATCACTGCCTGACTTGTCGTAGATTGGTTTGAATCGGTATTCTGTGCCCGGGATGTACGGGATATGACCCAGTTGATGCGCTTACCCGTATCGCTGCTAAGTTTATTGATTAAAAACTGCATATCCTGCTGATAAGCAGCGGCACTAGTGTGTAGTGGGAAGTTATCCGTTTCGCCCTGCATCCATAGAATAGCTCTTACCCCTAGCTGATTTACATAGTGCTGGGTAGAAATTAATAAGTTTCCGTAGGGCATCTGGGCTGGATATGGGAATCCGCCGTAGGCGTTCTTGGTGGATTTCCCTGCGGCACTTTCGGCCCAATTTTGCACAGAGGTACCTTCCCAGGCAGTATTGATAAAAAGTACAGGTACATTGAGCTTACGGGTTAACTGATCGCCGAGCATCCCCCAACACCAGGCGGTTTGCCCACGCGGGCCTACGGTTGACGTGGATTCCAGATGTGCAAATGTAGGTGCCGGTGGATCAAACAGCGAATTAACCGTATTGTCGTATACAATGTAGTTTACCCGGTCGTCAGTAGCAGCCGGGCCGGGTGATTCGGTCAACCCCTGCACGTTGGATTGCCCGGCAATTAGAAATACCTCTCCTACGCCCATGCGCGAAACTACATCCCGGTCAATGACCATACCTTCCCGGATTCCTCGTACTTCCAGCGTGTACCAGCCACCCTGTAAACGTAGAGTACCCAAAAACACTCCGCCTGACACCTTATCCTGAAGGGTACTCCAATCGGTAGCAATTCCCTGCCCAGGAATTACAGGTACCGCCCTTACTTCAAGCTTATCAATGGGTTGTGAATAAGTGCCGGATATCGAAATCGTGGTCTGGCCGGTAATGTCGCGTTGATAGACTGAGCGATCGGTAGGAGAAGTGATCTTGATCTGGGCCTGAACGCTTAAGCCCAACACAGCGCTCAAAAACAGAGTATGAACCAAAGTAAAAAAAGTAGACTTACTATGCATTTGAATTGGGCTGGTAAAAGTATTGAGTTATTGAAAGTAGCCCCGTTGACCAGACGGATTTAGTTGGTTTAAAGGCCAAAATTTCACAAAAATAGCATATTATTTTTGCCTGAAGTATAAGACTCCTTTATTGATATGATGACCTTAATGGCTTATCACCAGTTTTTGGGTGGCTTTGAAATCCGCAGACTGGATTCGTACAATATATAATCCATTCGCTAAAGTAGATAAGTCGATCATCTTACGTTCTTCAAAAGAAGGAATGGAAAAGTACTGGACAATCACACCGTTTAAGTCAAGGATTTGTACCACAGCATTTTCAAGGTTCTGTAGCGTCTCTAGTGTAACGATGCCTTCACGTGAAGGATTTGGATACACACTCATGCCATTACCGCCAGCTTCGGGAACAAATGTAAAGACCGCAGAAGGCGCCGATATACAAGTCAGGGAGTCATTATATTGTACCTTGGCTTGTACAGCATAGCTACCTCCCTGTACGGCTTTGATCAGAGCTGTTTTTTCTAGTAAAGCGGCTCCATTTCGGAGCCAGTTAAAGGTTTCGTCCGGTACATTGCTACTGGCTTCCAGAGTATATGTCCCAACCTGACTAATAGTCGGTTGCTCAGGGGTAGGCTTGGCTTCCAGCCGCACGGGCGGAGAAAAGGCCGAATAGCAACCATTGCTGCCCTGAATTTGTACCGAGTAGTTCCCAGTGGTGCCAACGGCTATGGTTTTTCCCGTCGCTCCGGTACTCCAGATGAGTACTCCGTTGTCACTTGCGGTGAGCTTAACGCTATCTCCCTTACAGAATGCGGTGGGAC
>Ga0114915_1000542_pt1 | contig 17219 bp, 19 predicted proteins | sample MalvirAntarct_55_FD_87288 | JGI IMG/M metagenome (GOLD analysis project Ga0114915, IMG submission 87288) | Marine viral communities from the Global Malaspina Expedition - Malaspina viral metaG Antarct_55 | ecosystem: Environmental > Aquatic > Marine > Oceanic | place: South Georgia Island...
AAAGGTAGAGTTCCCAATCTTCAAACCAGAACTCGAAATTGCTTGTACAAATGAACTATAAAATCCTTGGGAACCAGTATTTACTCTTATATTTCCATCAACGTGTAACTTTTCACTAGGTGATGTAGTTCCAATCCCTATATTACCTGATGTTTTTACCACAAAAGAACTATTTGGAGCGTTAGACTCAATCATAAAAGGAAATCCACCTGAAAATTGTGATCCGTTTGCTAATACAAAAGCGTTGTTGTTAATTATGCCGGCTGTCCAAGTTTTAGCGTCATTCTTAAACTCTACACCTGCATACCCATCTACTGTAGATGTTTCAAGCCTAATATAATTATTGGAGGTTGAACTTAAGTGTAAACTTCTTTGAGGACTATCAGTTCCAACACCTACATTTCCGTTATTAAGAATACGTATCTTTTCAGAGCTGTTAACTTGAAAAACTATAGGAGCTGTAGTTAATGTTTTTAACTCTAATTTATTTGTACCGTCAGCTCTAATTCCTCCCATTACAGTCCCGCTGTGGTCTACAAATATAGAAGGGTAAGTGTCTCTTGATACTATATCCCCTCTAACCAAAGCATTACCATCAACATCAAGTTTTTGTTGTGGACTAGTATTTCCTATTCCAACATTTCCACTACTTGATATTGTTTGAACAACATTACCATTAGAGCCTAAGTATAGACTTGTAGATTCCCTATTTATTATATAAGCAGTTGTACCATTTACTCCTACGTAAAAACCATCAATAGCAGAGTTTGAACCTGTTGACGATGTTAAAAAATGAATATTACTAACACTACTTGAAGATTCAGCTCTAACAATTGGAATATTAGAACTTGAGGAATCTCCCAAAATAGAAAACTTAGATACTGGACTAGTAGTTCCTATTCCAATATTTCCGTTAGCATTAATACGCATTTTTTCACTAGATGCAGTTTTCCATATAAAAGCTCCATGTGATTGTTCAAACATAGTATTTGAACCGCTTCGCCGTATTGCCATAAAATTTCCTCTTACTTGTGGAGGAGTTGTTCCAAATCTATAATCATAAATATCATCGGAAACAGTAAATCCAGCGTCTGCATAACTTGTTGACTGTATTAAACCACTACCCCCTTGTACGTGTAACTTTTCACTAGGTGAAGATGTGCCAATTCCTACATTACCATTAGCAAGAATTCTCATTTTTTCAGAACCACCTAATTCAGTTTTTAAATCATTATTTGCTAGTTTAATTGTAGCAGTAGTTGTTGTATTATCGTATAATAAAGAAGCTTCATTAGTAGTTGAATTTATTTTAATAGCAGCTGCACCTCCCGATACTTCAAGTTTCTCACTAGGTGAAGTTGTACCGATTCCTATTTTGTCTGTAAATATACCATTTCCAGTTACTGTTATACCAGTACTTGTAGTCGCTAGTTTTGTTGCTCCATAATTATATAAAATTACTTCTCCAGTACTTCCGTTTGCTCTAATATAATCAGCAGCTCCACCACTACTATTATCTGTTCTAATAACAATTTGTCCATTATCAGCATTATTAGAAATATTTAAATTAGCCGTTTGATTAGATATACTTGAACCAACACTATTAACCGATAACTGTAAGTCAGAACCAGATCCTAGATTTAACTTAAAATTATCGGGAAATATAACACCATTAGTTCCAGTCATTGTCCCACCAGCTAATGGTAAGAACGAACCACTACTAGAAGATCCCGCCAAAAGACTTAAAAATTTATATTCAACGTCTTGGCCATTATAAAATAAATCTAAATATAAATCAGTTGCACCGATCCAGTTGTCGCCGCCAATATGAAGGGCCATTTTATAAACTTCGCCAGTACCAGAGCCTGATCCAGTAGCGTCAAAAACAACACCAACGGTGTTAGTTGCGGCGCCTATGGTAGTAAAATCAGTCGTACCAATACTTTTAATAATGTATTTTACACCTGTTATAAAACTACCGGCATTTACAATAATTGAGGTCCTTACTTTTGGCTCTAATAAACCAGGTGTATTTATTTTTTTTCTTTGTTTACCGCCAATTATTTCGTTTGTTGTATTAAAAGAGGTGGCTGTATTTGCAGGACCAACCCCTAAAATATACTCGTGATTATTTAAATTAATAATCGTGCTTTGATTTCTTGCCGCAATAGGCAAAGTTTCTGAAAATTCTTGAGGTTCGCCTTGCGTTGACAGATCCTGAAAATCTGCGGCTGTTGCTGTTAGTCCAGTAGGTCCATAATTACCAGCCGATCCAATAAACCTGTAAATAATGTCTATATCATTTATAATACAGGTAATAAACATTTCTCCAGAAATAACCCAATTTTGATTGTTTACCGTATCGCCTAAATTAAAAGCGGTTTCTACAGGACCGGTATTAATATCACCCAAAACAATAAAAAACTCCGCATCATTTAAAGCTGTTAACGATTTCGGCCCGCCGCTTAGCATAATATTAGCTCGACCAACTTGGTTAGCTGGATCAGAGCCCCCAACTATTAAATTGCCGGTATAAATTTGATAATATGTTTTTATTATTGTGTTTTGGGTTCTTATGGGCGAGGTTTGATTAGTGAAAAATATAAATTGTTCGCCAGGGTTTGCAGTAAATGGCCCCTGACTATTTATAGCATTTGCAATGTAGGTAAAAAATGAAATTGAAGTATCTACACCAGTTAAATCTAAATAGTTTACCGACGCAATAAGAGTATTAAAATTTCTAAAGTTTTCAGCGGCCGCTTGTTTTATGGTTCCGCCTGGTCCGTCCGTTGTATCGCTTTTATCTAAATACCAGATAGTATCGCCTGTGGATATTTGATTTACTGGTATTAAATCGCATTCACTAAATTTTTTATTTGCCATTATTCTAGTATTAAATTTTGATTAGCTTCGGTTAAAACTTTTTTTCCATCTTCAAAAAGCCATTGATCCTCTAAAGTTGGTATTATATTTGGATCACAATAGGTGCCTATATAAATTTTATGTATTAATTTTCCGTTAGACATAATTCACAATTTTATTTTCGCCTGCTTCGTAATCATTGACATTTATATTTTTATATTCTATCGCTGTTATTTGTGTTGAATTTTGCCCAGGTGTTAAACTAAGTCTAGTAGGTAAAAACGTCCGTACTTTGTTATTTAAGGAAAATCCTAGCATTTCTAAGGGAAAAATTAAACCTTTTGTTGTGCCTTCCATTGTAACTATTGGATCGTGATAAATATCGTGCATTAATTTTGCCAAAACATCGCCTAATCTTTCATAACCATTACTATTAATACATTTTTGCCACTCTTGACGGTTTGTTCTAAAGGAGTTAGTTTGCGGATCGCCTGCGGTGTTTAATCGTATATATAATTTACCTAATAAAGAGGGTTTATAATTATCAATAAATTTAAGAGTAATATAATATAAGGTTACTGAAGGCTGAATAACAGTAAAAAGTTTTAATTCTTTTATATATTCTGGATAGTCGCTTTGATTTCTTTGAAAATATATTTTATCCTGGTTATTATTTAATAAATTATAATCTGAAATATTGATCCGAATAGACCAGCCTTCTACTCTTTCACCGGCTGAAATACCATTGATTTGCGTAAACTCTGACAAAGGAATAATATTTTGTATTATAAAATTATTTTTTACAACGTCTAAATAATTATCACCATGAATTATAGACATGGATTTTGTTTTTGTAAAATCGATATTTCTAGTTTGTGTAAAATATTTACTATCGTTTTCATTGTAATATTTTATTTCTAAATTAGGAACATTATAATACTGCATGATTCCCGTTAACCCAGCATTTTCAGCGTCGCCGGGGTGATGTATTCTAATATCTAATAAACCGCTATTTGGAACAATAAAATCAGTAAAAACAAAACTTGATGTAATTTTACTAGTTGAAAAATCATTTTCAATTAATGGTGTTTCTGTATTTGTTAAATAATATTTACTTCGATTTGTAAAGCCTGGTTTATTTGATGCCACGCAAACCCCGTCGATCAAAATTTGAAATATTATAATATCGTTATTTACTGTATTAATCCAGTCATGATTTCTAGGTATTGGCCACCAGGTCACCACATCAAAACTCCAGTCTAATTTTTGACCGTTCCCCCCAGCTATCCATGGCGGATTGTTTAAAGATATATAATGATCTAAATAAAACGAACTAGATCCTAAAGCTGTTAAAATATTAGCGCCAACAACGGCCGAAAGGTTTAAATCTTCATCTGAATAAATTGGCCAGTCGTTGTTTACTTCCCATTTTTCATTGTATAATTTACATTCAAAGGCGGTGCCTTGGTAGGGCCCGCCGTTGGCTTTCCAAAAATTTGGATCTGGCGGGTCTTGCGGTTCTGCGGTTTTAATCCAGGGCTGTTTAACGATATCTTCTGGGAAAATCTCTTGCCCGATATCAACCCCGGACTCTATAGAAATACTTTTATAAGGCGGTAACATTGTTATCAAAGGAGAGGCCTCAAAATGTAAATATTTTCTTTTATTTACAAATTGTATCGTATCGGTTAAATAAATACCATTAAAATCATATCTATTAAATATGGAAAATGGAGCGCTTCTTTTATTTTGTCCTATAATATACCAATAGTTATCTTGCTGAAATAAAACGCATCCTATTTCTTTTAAAACATCTTCTAATATTGTATTTGCATTTTCTGCCTGATCTACACCGTCAAACCATACACCAGCTGAAATAAATATTTTATCTAATCGTTTATTTGCTCCTTTGTTTTCAATTGCAGGATCGACTCTAATTTCTAAATTTAAACCGGTTAATTTTAAACAGTCTGCAATTGTTTTTATTATTGAATGTTTAACGCTATACCATTGATAAGGACGCCAGGCCATTGAGTTTATGAAATTTTTACCTTTTAATTTTGAAATTCCATCAGTAGCAATAAAATTAATATAAAAAGTACCAGTTGTAAAGGGTTCCTGATAACTATCTGGAAGCATAAATCCAGACCATAATATTTGATTATCGTCATTTGTTACAACAACTTTATATTTAAACTCGTTTCCAGTAAACAAGGCCTCGTAATTTAAAGACGTTAAACTATCGTTAAAAGAAACCTCTAAAGAAAACTGTAATCGAGAGTTAAAAAGATTAAAAAATTTCTCATCGCCTCCGCTATAAATTAGAGAAACGTCATTTTTACCAGAAAAATTTAAAGGCTCCGGACCCCCTGAACTAATTAAACTGGTATCATAAATCGAAACAATAAAATGGTAACAGCTCATTAATACCTTAGTTTTTTAGTTAATACTCTATCGATTATTAGTTCCAAATCATTACCTTTTATTGTAGTGCCAAGCCCTAGAGAAATGTTTGTATTTCCGCCATTATTGCCGGTCATGTAATCTCGTAATTTTGAGAGCGGCGCTATAATTTCAGGATCAAAACGGGCGTTTTTATTATCACCAACAACCGCCAAGGTTTCGCCTGTTATAACCCCTCCTTCTGCAAATTTAGGAATTGACGCAAAGGCTGCTAAAACGCCACCAACGGCAGTAGCTATAAAAGCCGGTGAAGTTATAACCGCCAACGGACCAGTTGCAGCTCCTGCCGTTTGAGCCCCTAAAATAGCTTGTGCGATCGAGGCCGATAAAAGCATAGTTATTAATTCGCCTATAGTTCCAGCTAAATTTTTAACAAAACCCTGAAAACCATTATCCGCTAGTTCAAACGAACCAATTAAACGGCCTACCATTCCAGAAAATGCGTTTGCTACGGCTTGCGAAACAAGTTGAGCGCTTTCTTTTAGTTTTTCAAATTTTTCCTGCATGCCGTCAGCCGCTTCGATAAATGTATCAAATTCTGCCAGTGGTAAATCTTCAGTTAAATCTAAGCCTGTCAAGCTAGTAGGGCCCTGAGTATTTAATCCGCTTGCTAAACCGCTATTTTCTTGTATTGGGCGTCCAGGCTCAGATCCGCCGCTAGAGGGTTCACCTTGAAGACCTTTTTTTACCGCCGAGGCTACTTTGTCCTGGACCGCGTCAGTATTAATATTTTTAGGATCGAGTTTTATTTTTGTGCGGTTTTTTACATTCTCTAAAGCATTTTTTAAATTATCACCAATATTTACTGAGAGATCTTTAAAATTTCCTTTTAAACTATCTATTAAATTTGAAATATTATTTTTTGTATTAGATACAAAACCCGCAACGCCATCTTTTATAGTTTTAAAATCTAAGGTTAACGCTCCTTTTATTATTTGGCCTAAAAACTCAAAGTTTTTTACTAATTGGGTTATAAAAGCCTTTATAATTATAAACGCATTATTAAAAACAAATTTTATAATACTCCATAAATTCTCGAAAGTTAAAATAATAGCATTAACGCCCAGCCTTAAAACTACCGACTCATTATAAAGATCAATAAAATAGTTTGCTATATCCACTAATATTTTTTTGATGGGTTCCCAGTTTTTATAAATTGCAACCCCTACAGCGACTAAGGCAGCTATTACTAAGCCCACAGGACCCAGTAAAAGGGTCATCCCAGCGCCAAGGGCCGGGAGTATTGTAGAGGTTAAAAATCCCAGTACTAATAAAAGGGGTCCAATTGCGGCGGCTAAAGCTCCTATTATTACAATTATTTTTTTTGTTGCCGGTTCTAGTCCAGAAAATTTAGCTGCTAAAATTGCTATATTATCGGCAATTAATCTAAATGTAGGGGCTAAAGATCTACCAAAAGAAATACCAACGGCCTCAATAGCAGATTTTAATCTAGCCAAAGAACCGGCCGCGGTGTCATCCATGATTTTAGCCATAGCCGCCGCAGTTCCGCCAGCATTTTCAAACTCAGTTGTAAAAATTTGAGCCTCTTTATAATTATCCGCTAAAACAGCGCCAACAGTTGCGCCTCTTTTACCAAATAAATTAAAAGCCGTAGCATTTTTATTAGTAGAATTACTAATTTGTTCTAGTGATTCTTTTAGAGTCATACCGGAACCCGCTAGAGTTAAATAAATATTTCGTAAAGCCGTCCCGGCAGTAGAGGCGTCAATTCCTGCATTGACTAAAACAGCCAATTGTCCGGTTGCACCTTCAAAACTAACACCAGCATTTTTTGCAACCGGTGCAAGTGTTGCCATTGCAGTTTGAAATTTAGATAAATCTAAGGCAGAGCTACTAAATGAAGCCGCCATAACATCTACAACTCTCTGGGTTTCGGTAGCCTCTAAGCCAAACCCGTTTAAAGTAGATGCTGCGACTGTAGCACTTTGCGCCAGATCTTCGCCAGTGGCTAACGCTAGTTGAAGGGTTGCCTCTGTAGCGTTTAAAATTTGATCTGGTTTAAATCCTAACTTTGAAAAATTAAGCTGTAAATTTGCAACCTCTGAAGCTGTGAAACGAGTTGACGCGCCTAGGTCTTCAGCATTTTGTTGTAATTTTTTAAATTCAATACCGGTGGCCCCTGAAATGGCTTTTACCTTGGCCATCGCGTCCTCGAAACTTGTGAATACTGCTAAAGAAGTGGCTCCAAAAGCAACGATCGGAGCGGTAAGTCCAAGGGTTAAATTTTGACCCGCCGCCGTCATTTTTTTACCAAAAGATTTTAATTTCCGATTAACATTATCCATGCTTTTAGAAAATCCTTTAATATCAGCGCGAAATAGAACGTTTATCGAGGCTAAATTTTTGACCATTTTATTCTAGTGTTTTATTTTTTTTATCTATTTTTTTAAATAGTTCTAAAGCTTTTTTTTGTGAGTCTTTTTTATTTTGATCAGTTTGTTTATTTAATTTTTCTTTTGTATTAAAAAAATTATTTGAAAAATCTTCAAAGTTTAATTTTTTTGTATTTTTTCCGCTTGGGATACTATTGTAAACCATCCATGAAATTACCTTTGTTTGTAACCAGTTTTCGTCGGATACTCTTTTTATTTTTTTATAATATCCAATACTTATATTGTAGAATTGGGCAGGCGTTAAACTATAAAATTCATCTATTGACAAACCTATTTCGCCGCATGCCTGCGATTCCAATTCTTCCCAGCTAATTGGCTTTATTTTTTCACCTTTTGCCGCTTTTTGATGGCCGGCTTCGGCTTTCCCGCTGGTGATAATATACTAGAGATAGAACTCATATAAAGCTCGATAATCTCGGTTAAAGCATTTGGATTTTTTAAAATTTCGGTGGCAATGTCATCTTTATTAATGTCATTTTTTACCTGTGGATTTTTACATAAAATCGCACTGTAAACCATGTCACATAAAACGTCCATTTGTTCAAAACCAAAGGTCCCGTTTTTATGATCTAGGTTTTGAAATGCTTTACTAATTTTTTCACCCGTAGCCTCTAAAGTTCCAACTTTCCAAATTTGGCCCAGTACCCTGAAGGCACCGTAACCAAACTTTAAAAAGTAATCTATTCCGTTAATATTAATTAGCTGGTTATTCATAATATATTAACTTACAGTTCCTTCGGTTAGCACTCCAGTTCCTTGCAAGGACCAGCTACATGTCGGATCTTCATTTACCGAACTTGAAACCGTTAGGTTTGTAATTAAGGCCTGACCATAATAATACTCCTCGCCAGTTGTTGCCGGTGCAAATTCTACAGCTACTTCAGCCGCAGCGTTATATTTTGCGAATAGAGTTGCAAAAGTTGACGATGTTCCTGTAGTTTCTTCAACCGCAAGACCCGATCCACTCATTGACCAGCTTTTTTTACCAGCTCTAAACTCTGAACCGTTTGTATCTTTTGTTTCTCTCTCTTTTGTTTCTAAGTCCATGGAAAGCTCTGCTTCCATTTCATGATATACGTCGTTTGTATCTATTTTAATTCGACAAACTCCTTTGATTGTGTTAGGCATTTTTAATTTATTTTAAGGGTTAAATTTATTTTTATGTACGCTTTTTTATAGTCTTCTGTATAGTTTACGGTTGCGCTTAAACCGAAAATTTCTTTATAATTTGTCAGCTGAGTCTCTATAATATCAGCCTTTTGAGCCGCTTCTAAAATGTCATCGGCGTAAACTGTGACCTCACAATTAAACTCCATTAAAGCGTCTTTTGTGAATTTACTCTCTCTAGATACTGTATAAATAACAAAATCACCCGTCACCTTTGCACTAGCTACTAGCGGATAAATATTGGCTGCTGGTATTTGCGCATTTATTTCTGCGGTGTTGGTTAAAATGTTTTTTATAAAGACCAGGGCGTTGTACATTTTTTATTTATTAGATAATTGATTAATTTTTTTTTGTAATAATTCAATAGTTTTATTTTCTGCCTCTTGACTAATTAAAGCTTTAGTTTGATTATAGGCGCGATCCATAAAAGGATTTGGCGACTGATTAACGGTTCCATAGTGAACCATCGCACCATAGTAACCATTATATTTTGTGCCCGTTGTTCTGGGGCCAACGTATAAAATAGCGTTTGTTTTATCTTTTTTATCAATTCTAACGCCAATAGATTTTTTTAAATTACTGGTCCTTACTGGGGCTTGAATTCTGGCAGCTTTTACTATTGGTTTTGCGGCTATTCTTAAAATTTTAATCATTTCGCGCCTTTTAACCTTGTCGGATAAAAGTTTAATTTTTTCGTTAAGCTCTTTAAAACCTTCTATTTTAGTAATACTTTTACTCACGAACCGTGCATTTTAATAATAATTGTAAATTTTTGCCTATCTCTTGAACATAATAAACTCTAAATTCTTTACCATTATCTTTAATGATCATGTTTTCTCCATTGTTTTGTATATCGGTATTATATAAAATAGTATAAGTCCTTTTTATAATATGTATTATTTTACCTTCTACGTCTTCGGCCCCGCTTAAATCATGTAATTGGGCATAAAAAAAACCTTTACTAACCTGTGTATTAATGTCTTCATTTAAGGCGTTTTTTACAGTAGTAAACCCAATGATCTCAATTCTAGTGTTTCGAGTTCCGGCGTAGGCTCTTTTATTATTGTTTGTCATTTTATACAAAATATTTAAAAGGTCTTAAAAGATTTCGGCTCGATCTATTTATTTTAATTTCTCGATCACCTCTGAACTCGTAAAAATCTGTTAATATTAATTTAACGGCCTGTAAAATATTACCAGGTACATTAATTAAATCATATCCGACGGTCGCATCAATTTTAATAGCGTCTAAAGTTTCTTTTTTTAAGTTTGCTACTCTTAGGCTTTTTTTAATAATTAACTGCGATTTTGTAGAACCAAAATTGTAAACCTTATATTGATCTACGGGCGCAGTTGTATAAGTTGTATTTGCAGATTTTAAATATTTTAAGCTATCAATTTGACCAATTGGCCCGATCGGAAAATCAAAACGTTCGCTCCAGTCTTCAAGTCCAAAAACTATATTTCTTTTTAAAATTACAGTACCTAAATAAGATTCTGCCTCTGCTATTGCCGCATCTATAAACCCCTGTATTTCGGTATCTTCGTAGCTGTGCTCAATTCTAAGCTGTTTTTTTGCATCTGCCAAAGAGATTAAATTTACTCCGGCCGGCGGTGGTGTTAGTGTATAAGTTACATTCATATTATTTTATATGTTTTGCAAAGTTAGCCGCTACCATTTCATCGCCTTGTTTATTATCAATTTCGATAATGTCTCCAATATTTGCCGATAACCCAAACCTACCGGCTACAGATTGAAGTATTTCAATTTTTATAACCTTATTTTTTTTTATTTTACTACGTTTTGAGTTAGCGGTTGCCGTTTCTTTATTTTTTAAATTCATGGCAGTATTTTCTTTTTTTCTCATTTTTCTAATTTTAAAAAACCCCGCCCGTTAACTGGACGGGGTTAATATTAACTAATTTAAAACGCTGTAAATATTATGATAATGTCATCACTTTATTAATAGCGAAAGCTTTCTCATTTGTAACCGCTACATCGCTATAACCGTCAACTATTAATCTAACTTTACCAGAGGCAGCCGAAGAGTAAGGATCTACCATTATTGATAGATTGCCCCAATATCCAACAGTTAACTGTGACCAGTCACCAAAAATTAACGGGTGAGAGGCCCCAGCGTCTAAAGTTGGCGCTAGAGTCGATCCTAAGTATTTATAACCATTTAATTCGTTACCATCTGACAAAAACCTACCAGATCCAGCGTCCATTGTAGTAGTTTTTATTTTTCCGCGTAGTTTAGTGTCAGAAAAATATGCTCTAGCTATATTAGTTGCGTTTTGATCTTCAACTAAACTCTCTAAGTCAACAACCGTAGCAAATGAAGGCACTCCAGCGGTTGTATTTATATTAGTTGTAATAGCGCTATATAAACCAGTAGGGCTATCAGATCCAGATCCATTTATTGCCGCTGAAGTTATTGCGTTACCGTAAGCAATATTCATTAGGTTTATAATATGTGCCTCAATTGCAAAAGAAGTCTGTAAAAGTAATTTTTTAGAAATTTCAACTACTCCAGAACATCTTTTCGGCTTTAGAGTTGGACCAGCTACTCCAACATCACTAGCAGAAACGTCCGCAGTTTCACCAACGTAAGAAAATGTAAAAGTTCCAGTTGTAGGAAGTGGCACATCACCAACTAGGCCAGACAATACAGAAACCCCTAGATCTTGAATAGGTAAGACCGGCTGTAAAGGTTGAACTAATTGCGGAGTGCTTGGCACCATTGCGCCCCCTTTTGCTCCAGAGTCACCGTCTACAGTTTGCGCTCTTGAAAAGCGTGTCGGTAGTGCTATGCGAAGACCTTCGCCTACTTCCATGCCTTGAGATCTCATTTCTGCGATCGCTTCAGCGTTTACATCACCTTCAGCGCCAGTCAATTCTTTACCGCGAGACAAAGTATTTAAGGCCTTTAATAAAGAAAATCTTTTTTGTGGCTCCTGGTTGTTTTTTTGTGCTTGCGATGCTACTCCTGCGTCAATTGCTTTTCGTGCTTCGTTAGCTTCGATTTTAATTTCACGCTCGATTTTAGTATCTAAATTTCTAATTTCAGCCTCTAAAGTATCGAAGGTTTTTTCTTCAGTACTAGAAAAATCTCTTTTTTCTGTTTTTCTTAGTTCAACTAAGTCATTTAAAACCTCTAATTCTGAGGCTCTCTCTTGTTTTAATAAATCACTATTTTTCATTTTATTTAATTTAATTTAATTTAGGTTAGGTTTAATATTCTTTGACGCGCTTTTATAGCGTCAAACTCTTTTTTATTAACTGGTTTATTGTTTTCTATGTTTTCAAAGCTTCTTTTTGCTACGCTTGTATCTTGGTAGGCCGGAAAGGTCACCGGCGAAACATCAAAGAGGCGATCTATTTTTTTAATTTGTCTTAAATCGTTTTGGTTTTCGTTTTCAGATCTTACCCAGTTTTCGTCTTTTATTGAAAATGAAAAAGAGCTTTGCGATACGTCTCCACTTTCGATGGCATCCTGCAAATCTTTTGCATAAGAGCGATTAGGGGTTGAGTAGGAGTATTTTAAGCCCTTTTCATTTAATTCAAGCTTTAAAGTACCCTCACCATTTACAGATCGCGCTAATATTAACGTTGGATCGTGATTTATTAAAGCCCTAACATCATCATTTAAAACGTCATCAAAGGCGCCCGGCATGATTTCCTCGTCCATCCAACCTAGAGAGGTCCTTTGATTATACATTGCCGCGTAACCCTCAATTAAATGAGTTTTTAGTTCGCCTTCGTTACGTGTTTCGTATTTTACAGGCGACGAAATAAAACGTCTTTCAGCTCCATTTATACTATTTATATAGTCTTTATTTTTCATCTTTTAAGTTTTTTTCTAATTGTTCAGGTATCAATGTATTAACGGGCGTTAAATGACCGTCTAAACCTTCGACATCGTTTAACTCTTCTAATCTTCTAATTTCGTTGCGGCTCATTATGCCGCTAAAAATCATTTGATTATAATAAACCCCTTTTGCGCTGAGATCGCCACGTAATAAAATACTATCGTTGAAACGTGTATAATGATCCTTTTTTTCTATTGGAGTAAATAGTTTTCTGTCATATTCTTGCTGCCATTTTATAATATAAGGCTGTAGGCTGTCCAGAATATGATCGCTAGAGTCTTGGTATGCGCTTGCGTAGTTATTTGTTGAATAGTCTTTTAATTTTCGAGGCGAAATATTTAAAAATCTAGCGATATCTAAAACTGAAAATTTGCCCTGTTCAATTAGTTGGACCTCCTGCATGTTTAGAGTTATTGGCTTATAACTCATACCCTCATCTAACATGACAGTCTTTATTTTGCCCTTTGCCGTTAGTTTGCTATTTATTGCCGATTCAATATTTTGTTTAACGCCGTTTTTAATTTCTTTGTCAGTCTCAACAACACCAAAGCCAAGGCCTTTATTTTCAAAATTAGAGGCTGTAAAGCTTTGCGCGCTTTTTGCTATTCCTAAAGTTTCGGCTGCATAAGAAATAACGCTTTGACCCGTAATCCCGTTTGTAGAATATCCTAAAATATGGATCACATCCGAAGACTGTAAGACTCCGCTGTTTGTATAATACCATTGTTTACCGTCAATAACTTGAATGTCTCTAATATCGTCAGGGTGTATAAAAACTAAGGCAATTATTTTGCCAGTTGAAGGATTTCTAACAATTTGAGCAACCGCGTTTCCTCTATTTATAACAGCTTGCATCATAATAAAATGAAACATAAAAGCCGTCATTAAAGTATTTGGTTCTTTGTTTATTAAAAATTTTATTGAATGATCTACACCCTGGCGGGTGTTTCCTGTTTTTTTAAATACGCCCTTTGGTAATTTAGCGATATCGTTTGCGATTTGATTAACTCCGCAATAGTAGGCCGGAAGTGATAAGGCGTTTAAATTGTTTATCGAGGTTGCTGTAGAACTTGCAGTATAACCATTGAATAAACTAAAAATATTGCTTCGTTTTTCTGTATTGTTATTACTTGGAATTAAAACTTTTAAAGCGCGCGATAAACTACTCATAAATAACAATATATTTTATTATACTGCTAAATTGAAACTATTAAAAGTGTATTACTGTAAACATTGTTTTATATTATTATAATTTTTTTATATTTTCTTTAATCCATAAAAAACCCAAAATCAAAATAAATAAAATAAAAATAATTATTAAACCATAACGAACCCAATTCGATTTAATAAATTCAAAATCCATTAAAAAGGTCGCCCCAAAACAGATCGATAAAATAAATAAAAATTGTAAAATTATATAAAATGGTTTCATTATGATTTAATAGATTATTTAAAATAAAATTATTTTTTTTCTGGTGTTTCGGTTTTATTTTCAGAAAAATATTTAATTGCATTATTTATTACAGTTGCTTCGTCAAAATTATAAGCTCCTTTTGATTGGCCTAGTACTGCGGCCTGGATTAAAGTTGATAATGCCTGATTTGTTTGTTCTTGGTTTTCGGTGTTTTCGGTGTTTAACTTGTCTTTCATTTGTTTTAAATTTAAAATTAATTATTGTTTATTTTATTATAATAATTTTACAGCTAATAATAATAGTGTAGGTATAAAAGTGAATAATACATCTATAAAATTTGGTTTACTAAATTGCATTTTTGCGTCTAATATTTCTTTTGCTATTGATAAAAATATCATAAATCCTAAAGCTTGCATAGTTGTAGTATTTATTACAATTGGTGTTGCTATTATACTACCATAAAAAAAATGTAGCAATTTATCTTTTGGGATTAATGCCATTTTTGATAATAAATTTTTAAATATTTGTTTCATATATATTATAGTTTTTATTTATTTATTTTTTAGGTATTTTTTAGCATCCCTATACATACACTGTCTAAAGCTATTATAATTGCTATATTTTGTAGTTTTAAATATTTCTAAAAAAATACTGTTTAAATATTCAAAACATTTTCGCCTAGATTCAAAAAAAGGTAAAAATTCAAAATAAGTCTTAAAAAAACTACTAGAGTCTCTGAGATTAATAGCAATTTTTATTTTTTGCTTGTCTGTCAATTGTTTTAATGGTAACATATTTTTTAGGCGTAAAATTCGGCGTCGTCAGAGTTATAAACACTTTGATTGTTTTTTTGAGCTTTGTTTAAAACTCCGGCCTCTGCCATGACTGAGGCGATTAAAGGATCAATTCTTTTTGTAGAGTGTTTTTTTGATAGCCTAATATTTTCGTTAGTATCAATATAAACACCGCATCCAGTTAGGCACCATCTTAAAATAGGGTTTCCGCCATGCCTAAGTTTTCCAGATAATGCTAATTTTTCGAATTCTTTAGTCGGATAAGAATAATACATAATCGTTTGAGCAAATTGGACCATAGTAACGCCTTGTTCTTCTAAATTTGTCACTAATTGCGTGCTGTTCATGCGATCATATAAAATACCCTCACAATTTAAAGCTGTAAAGTATTTTTTTATATAATCTTCTAAAATATTATAGTCAACAACGTTTCCCTGCGTGGCTTTTAAAATTGGCGCTTTTTGATTTAAATGTTTAAAATCATTTTTTAAATTTTCTGGTATGTCTATAAAATTTGATTGTTTTAATTCCGACCAGTGCCTATATGGTACTCTGTCCTGTTTACTTCTAATATCAATGGTTTGTTTTGGACAAAAAGCAAACACTATTAAATCCTGAAAACCCTCAGGATCTGGATTACTTAAAAAAGCTAAAGCCGTTAAATCCGTCGTTGTGCTTAAATCCAAACCGCCAGCGCATCCAAATTTTTTAAAATTTTCTATTTTTACCAAATCGCTGTTTTGCATCCAGATTTCGTCTGTTATCCAAACATCGGGCGCGTCAACCCAAAGATTTAAATGCTTTGTTTTAAAATTATTTTGTTTTGAGGCCTGTAGTATCGATTTATTAAATTCGTCTTTTAATCTCTCGATCATTAAACCCTGATTTAATAAAGGGTTTGCCTTAATCCACATTTTAGAATTTTGCCAGTCATCGCTTTGGTCCATTTCATGAATCATGATCCAAAGACTATTGTTTTCCTCTTTAGTTCCTTTTAAAACGTCTTTACAAATATTTTCATAATTATAGCATGCCGATTTTATATTATTGCCGGCCGTAGTGATATGATATATTAAAGCCTGTGATCTTTGAACGCTAGAGCTTTCCAGATTTTCTTTTACGCTGTCGTCTTTATGGGCGTGATATTCGTCTATTATAGAGAAATGCGAGTTTATTCCGTCCTGGGTTTTACTATCACCCCCTAGAGGCATCATTTTCGAGCTGTTAGGATTAAATCTAATTTCTTTTAATCTAGTTGAAAACCCTAGTATTTTTAATAAAGGGTTAGCGATTGGGCTTTCAATAAATTGCTTTGCCTGGTTCCAGCAAATTTTTGCCTGGTCCTCTTTTGTAGCTCCGACGTATATCTCAGCTTCAAACTCGTTATCGTCGGCCATAATATACAAAGACGCGGCGGCCATTTCTGCGGATTTTCCGTTCTTTTTAGCTCTTTTGTCGTAAACGGTTTTAATGCGCCTTAAATTTGTTGTTTTGTTTTTCCAGGCAAAAATATTATACCATGTGAATTTTTGAAATAGCGCCAATTCAAAAGGAGTGCCGGCCTTTGTGCCTTTTGTATGGTTTATAAAATTAGGAAAAAAATTAATAATTCTAATACCTGCATTATGATCTAAATAAAAGCCTTGTTTTTCAGCATTTTTAATCCAATTATAAAAACGATTAACCGCTAATTTTATAAATTCGCCCGCTACTATTTCACCCGATTTAACTCTCTGGGCGTAAATAAAAGGATCGCTGTTTTTCATTTCTTTAGATGGCTCCATTATTTAAATTGATTTTTTTCCTAAAAGCTTATCTAATAAATTGGTTTGATTTGGGTCCTGTGAAATATCTAGCTCTTTTTCGCTTTTTGGATCCAAGCCAAAACGTCTAAGACAAATAAAAATCTGTTTTTCAGCTTGTTGTTTTAAAGTTACTTCAGCGCTTATATTTTTAGCTCCAGTTGAAAAGGTTTGTATAAATCCAGATCCTATCTTTTTTTTATTTTCTTTATTTATTGCTGTAATTGCGTATTGAAACTGTGAAAATTCAACCGCTAAAATTTCTAGTGTTAGTAAATGTTTTTCTTTTAAGATTTGGCTAGATATTAAAATTTGGCCAATTCTTAAAAAATTTGATTTTGCATTTTTATCAAAATATTCTGGTGCCTTTGGTAACTTTTTAATTAAACCATTTGACGGTCCGCTATGTATTATTTTCATTATATATTTA
>Ga0114915_1000549_pt1 | contig 17002 bp, 14 predicted proteins | sample MalvirAntarct_55_FD_87288 | JGI IMG/M metagenome (GOLD analysis project Ga0114915, IMG submission 87288) | Marine viral communities from the Global Malaspina Expedition - Malaspina viral metaG Antarct_55 | ecosystem: Environmental > Aquatic > Marine > Oceanic | place: South Georgia Island...
ATCGAGTGGCGGCCTATGAGCCGTCGTCGGTCGGTGTTTCGGCACCGAGAGCATCGGCGAGCCTGACCTTGGCGCTGCCGCGCGGCAGCGGTTTGGGTTGCGCGGCATGCGGCGCCCAGGCCATCAACCAGACGACCTGAAACGTGATGGCGATCCGGCCTTCGTCGTCGGCGAACCGCTCGCTCAGCAGCGCCGCGGCGTGGAGCATGGTCTCGCGACGCATCGGCGCGCGATGCCGTGCCCGAACGGCGTTGGTCTGCCCCATGCCCCGCAGGTCACGCATCAGCGCGAAGGCGTCCCCGTAGCTGACGGTGATCGTGTCCAGATCGGCGACGGGAAGGGCGAAGCCGGCACGTTGCAGAAGCCCCGCGGCATCGCGCAGATCGACCATCGGCGACACCCGCGGGCTGACCCCGCCGGTCGCCTCGGTCTCGGCCTGGAACAGGGCCTGCCGAAGCTCGAAGAGGGTATCGCCGCCGAGCATGGCCACGAGCAGCAGCCCGTCCGGCTTCAGTGCCTCGCGCACCTGAAGCAGCGTGCCGGGAAGGTCGTTCACCCAATGAAGGCCGAGGCAACTCACGACGAGGTCGAGGGTGCCCGCGCCGAACGGCAGCGCCTCTTCGTCGGCCGCCACCCTCAGTCCGGCAGAACGGCGAAGCATGGATTCGGACAGGTCGCACCGCACCAGGGTTTCGATGCCGGCGCGACCCGTGAGCGTCTCGCTCATCTGGCCGGTATGGCAGCCGAGGTCGAGAGCGGTGGGGAAACGGCGCCGGACATCGCCGAGCCGGTCGGCGAGACGATCGGCGACTTCACGGATCAGGAAGTCGTGCTCTCCCAGCATCGGCGCCGCCCGGTCCCGGTGCAGGCGGACCAACTGCCGGTCGAACACTTGCATGGCATCGGCCGGATGAGAGTCGGACATGCCCCTCATATGGGCACCATGCCCCGCCGAACAAACGACCGGCGCGCTATGCGGCGAGGATGGCGTGCGCCCACTGCGCGCACGCCAGCGTGTACGCCGCCTGTCCGGGAAGACCGACGAACTGCGTTCCGATCGGCAGCCCCGTTCGGCCCGACAGGCCCGGGACGGTGACGCACGGCGCGCCGATCAGCGTCCAGATCCGGTTGAAACTCGCCGATCCGGTGGACCCGAGCCCCGCCGGCGCCTCTCCCGGGGCGGACGGTGTCAGGAGAACGTCGATCCGCGCGAACGAGTCGGAGAGGCTGCTGCGGCAGGCGGCCTGGATCGACCGCGCCTTGTCGTAGCGCTCGCGGCTGATGCCGCGCCCCTCGACGATCGCCTGGCGCAGGGACGGGCTGAGCAGGTCCCAGTTCTTCTCGCGCTCGGCCGCGAGTTCGCGTGCCCCTTCATACGCCATGATCGTCATCTGGGCGCCGGGCGCCTCGTCGAACGTCCGGGGCAGATTGATCTCGCTCACGATCGCCCCGGCGTCCCGCAGTCTCGAGGCGGCATCGCGCAATGCCGCCTCACCGTCGCGTTCGATCTCATGCCATGCGGGACTGCGGCAAAGGCCGATCCGCGGCGGCCCCTGGAGTTCCGGCAGCGGGCCGATGAGCGTGCCTTCGAGGACGGCGGCGAACGCCGCCGCATCGGCGACGGTGCGCGCCATGACACCGATCGTGTCGAGGGACTCGGAGAGGAATTTGAGCCCGGTGCGCGGAATGCGTCCATAGGTCGGCTTGAAGCCGACCACGCCGCAATAGGCTGACGGCCTTATGACCGATCCCCCCGTCTGGGTTCCGATCCCGAGCGGAACCATCCCGCAGGCGACGGCCGCGGCGCTCCCGCTCGACGAGCCGCCCGGCGTGTGGGCCGGATTGTGCGGATTGCGCGTCCGGCCCGGATGACGATTGGCGAACTCGGTCGTCACGGTCTTGCCGAGAGCCACCATGCCGGCCGCACGAAGCAGGGCCACGCAGCTCGCGTCGGCGAACGGCCTGTGCCCTTCGTAGATCGGCGAGCCGTAGCTGGTGGTCAGATCGGCCGTGTCGATGACGTCCTTCACGCCGACGGGCACGCCATGGAGGAGGCTGGCCGCGGGTTCCGCGTCGCGCCGGCGCGCTTCGGCAATGGCCGCATCGGCGTCCAGCGCGCTCCAGGCGCCGACTTCGGCCTCGCGCGCCTCGATGCGGGCGAGACAGGAGCGGACGAGGTCTTCCGACGTCAAGCGGCCGTCGGCAATCGCCTTGGCAGCCGCCAGGGCGGACATTTCGCAGGGTTCGGTCATCGATAGCGCCTAGCGGGTGAGGACGTTGTGGATCCAATGGGCGGCGCCCAGGACGGCGGAGGCATGTCCCGCAGGTCCGACGACCTGCATGCCGATCGGAAGGCCTCTCGGACCCACCAGCCCGGGGACCGTTACGCAAGGCACGCCGAGAAGCGTCCAGATCCGGTTGAACACGGGAGAGCCCGTAAAGGCGAGTTGGCCCGGCGCTTCACCGGGAGCGGCCGGCGTGATGACGACATCGATGCCGAGGAACATCTGGTAGAACTCGGCCCGGCAGGTGGCCTGGATCCGGCGTGCCCAGTCGTAGCGTTCCCGCGGCATGTCGCGGCCGGGGCCGGTGTAGTCCTTGATCGCATCGCTCAGCTGGTCCGAGCGGGCGAGAAATTCCCATGCGAGGGAGCGGTAGCCCTCATAGACCATGACGGTGTTGTGGGCGTCGCCGGCCTCGTCGAACGACTTCGGCAGTTCCCGGTCGACGATCTGGACGCCGGCGGCGCGGAGCCGCTCGAGCCCCTCCATCATCGCGGGTTCGAGTTCCGGTTCGGCGTCCGGCCATGCCGGGCTGCGGCAGAACGCGACGCGGGGAGGGTCGGTCCGCGCCTGGAAGTGCGGCACCGGCACGCCCTCCATGACCGCGGCGAACGCTGCGGCATCCGGCACGGTCCGCGCCATCGTTCCGATGGTGTCGAGGGATTCGCCGAGCATCTTCACGCCGGCCCTCGCAATCCGGCCATAGGTCGGCTTGAAGCCGACGCAGCCGCAATAGGACGCGGGCCGAATGACGGACCCGGCCGTCTGCGTACCGATCGCCAGCGGCACCATGCCGTCGGCGACAGCCGCCGCCGAGCCGCTCGACGATCCGCCGGGCGTGTGGGCGGGATTGTTGGGATTGCGCGTCTTGCCGGGGAAGCGCATCGCGAACTCGGTGCTGACCGTCTTGCCCAGCACCACCATCCCTGCGGCGCGTAGAAGCGCGACGCAGGCGGCATCCCACGCCGGCCGGTTGCCGGCATAGATCGGCGAGCCGTTGCCGGTCGGCATGTCGTGCGTCGCGATGATGTCCTTCACCGCGACGGGGACCCCGTGCAGGGGACTACGGGGCTCTTCCGCGTCGCGCAGGGCCGCTTCGGCGAGTGCCTGCTCCGGGTCGAGATACTCCCAGGCGCCGACGGCGCCCTCGCGGGCCTCGATACGATCGAGGCAGCTGCGGACGAGATACTCCGACGTGATGCGGCCTGCCGCGATGTCGGCGGCAGCGGAGAGCGCGTCCGACTCGTACGGGGCGCTCATCTGGAACCCCGGCGGGGAGATGGGCAGCTGCAGCGGGTCGGGTCGGTCACGGGCGGGCTCCGATCATCGGCAGGGTGTGCGCGCATCTTAGAAGGATCGCGCCGTCTCCGGCACGCAATTCCTGTGCCTCGGGTGCCGGGCTCGCGTCGACGCTCCTCTCAGTCCGACGGCTGCCGGGCGGGCGGGGAGGACTGGCGCAGGCCGCCGGCTTGGTGCAACGTTCCGGCGGCCAACGAAGAAGGAAGGAACCCCCGATGATCGTCGTCACCGCGGACGTGCTGCGCCGACAGCTCAGCTCGATCTTTCTCGCATGGGGCATGTCGGCCGAGCATGCGGAGACCGCCGTGACGGTGATGGTCGAGACCGACCTCACCGGGGTGGACAGTCATGGAGTCGGGATGATCCCGACCTACGACCGCTGGTTCCGCGAAGGCAAGATCAACGTCCGCCCAGACATACGGATCGTGCGCGAACGCAAGTCGGTCGCGATGATCGACGCCGACCGCAGCCTGGGCCACGCGCCGTCCGTGAAGGCGATGAAGCTGGCCATCGAGAAGGCCAAGGCGACGGGCATCGGCGTCGTCGCGGTGGCGCATTCAAACCATTTCGGCGCCGCCGGCTACTACACGCTGATGGCCGCGCGCGAAGGTGTCATCGGCATGAGCGCCACCAACGCCGGGCCGATCCTCGTCCCAACCTTCGGGCGGGAGCCGCGCCTGGGCACCAATCCGATCTCGTTCGCCGCCCCGGCGAAGCGCAACAAGCCGTTCTGGCTCGACATGGCGACGACGACGGTCGCGTTCGGCAAGGTCAACATCGCGCGGCGGGCGGGCAAGCCGGTGCCGGAAGGCTGGGCGCTCGGCGAGGACGGAAGGCCGATGACCGATTCGCAGCGCGCGTTCGAGCTCCGCCGCCTGACGCCGCTCGGCGGCACGCGCGAACTCGGCAGCCACAAGGGCTACGGCCTGGGCGCCATGGTCGAGATCCTCTGTTCCACGCTGACCGGCTCGTGGCTCGCCGCCGTCGATCCGGCGACGGGGAAGTCGGGCGACCAGAACGACATCGGCCACTTCTTCCTGGCGCTGAACCCGGACATGGTCCGCGAGGAAGGCGAATTCGGCGAGGACATGGACCGTCTGATCGACATGCTGCACGAGACGCCGCCCGCCGATCCGGCTCAGCCCGTCCTCGTTGCCGGCGATCCCGAATATGCGAGCTACGCCGAACGCTCCAAGTCGGGCATTCCGATGACCGACACGCTCTACGAGGAGGTGCGCGCCGTCTCGCAGAATGCCGGCGTCCCCTTCCTGCTGGGGAACTGAGCCATGGTCACAGTCTCGCCGGCCACGCTGAAGCGGCAGATCGCCGAGGTCTACAGGGCATGGGGTATGCCCGAGGACCATGTGCACACCACGGTCGAACTGATGGTGGAGGCGGATCTTCGCGGCATCGACAGCCACGGCATCGGCATGCTGCCGCAGTACGAGCAGTACCGGCGCCAGGGACGGCTGAACGTCCAGCCGGACATCATGGTGGTGAAGGAAGGTCCGACCTTCGTCCTGATCGACGCCGACCACGGCCTGGGCCATCCGCCGGCCGAGATGGCGATGCGGGCCGCCATCGCGAAGTGCGAGGACTGCGGCGTCGGATTCGCCGTCGTGCGCAATTCCAACCACTACGGCGCCGCGGGCGTCTATTCGACCATGGCGCTCGAGCGCGGGCTGATCGGCCTGTCGGTCACGGGCACGTCCCAGCGCGCGGTGGTGCCGACGTTCGCGCGTGAGCCGATGTTCAGTACAAATCCGATCGCCTTCGCGGCACCTGCCGCCACGCACGACCCGTTCTCGCTCGACATGGCGACCAGCACGGTCGCGGTCGGAAAGCTCCAGATCGCACGCCGCGCAGGCAAACCGCTGCCGACCGGCTGGGCGGTCGACGCGACGGGTGCGCCGGAGCACGACGCCGCAGCCGCCGTCGCATCGACGCCGAAGCGGATGACGCCTGTCGGTGGCAGCCGTGCGCTGGGCAGCCACAAGGGCTATGGCCTGGCCATGATGGTCGAGATCCTGAGCAGCGTGCTTTCGGGTTCGTATGTGGGTGGACGCGACCTCGCCACGCTGGAGACCGGCAAGTACATCAATGTCGGCAACTTCTTCCTCGCCCTCGATCCCGCCTTCTTCCGTGGCGAGCCCGCGGCGTTCACGGCCGACATGGACAAGCTCATCGACTGGCTGCAGGGAACGCAGCCGGTCGACGCCGCCCAGCCCGTGCTGGTGGCGGGCGACCCCGAGCATGCATCCCGTCGCCGACGGCTGGTGGAAGGCATTCCGATGACCGACACCCTTCTGGAAGAGGTGCGGCAGGTGGCGCGCGGCTGCAACGCACCGTTCCTACTGGAGGGCTGACGATGGCGGACAGGACCGTATCGGCGGAGCAGCTCCGCCGGCAGCTCGCGGCGATTTTCACGGCCTGGGGCTTCGACCCCGGTCATATCGACGACATCGTGACGCTGATGGTCGAATCCGACCTGCGCGGCATCGACAGCCACGGCGTCGGCAAAATCAAGCTGTACGAGAAGCATTTTCACGAAGGCCGGATCAACCCGACGCCGAAGCTGCGTCTCGTCCGCGACCTGCCCGCACTGGCCCTGGTCGACGGCGACAACGGGATGGGCCACCTGTCGTCTAAATTCGCGATGGAGACCGCTATCGCGAAGGCGCGGGACGAGGGCGTCGGCGTCGTCTCCGTGCGGCACTCCTACCATATCGGCGCCTGCGGGATTTATTCGGGCATGGCGGCGGATGCCGGGATGATCGGCATGGCGATGACCGGTGCGACCCAGCTGACGATGGTGCCCACCTTCGGCCGGATGTCGCGGATGGCGACCAACCCGATCGCCTTCGCGGCACCTGGACGGCGGAACCCGCCGTTCTCGCTCGACATGGCGACGACGACGGTGGCGGTCGGCAAGATCGATATCGCGCGCTGGCAGGGCAAGCCGATCCCGGAAGGCTGGGCGAACGACGAGGCCGGCCGGCCGGAAACCGACCCGAACGCCGCGCTGGCGGTCGAACCGAAGCGGCTGACCCCGCTCGGCGGCACGCGCGAGCGCGGCAGCCACAAGGGCTATGGCCTCGCCGCCATGGTCGAGACGCTCGTCACGATCCTCAGCGGATCGCAGAGCGCGGGGCGCAATCTGCGTACCGGCGAACGCGGCAAGTATGTGGACGTCGGGCATTTCTACCTGGCGATCGACCCCGGCTTCTTCCGTGGCGCGCCGGGCGCGTTCGAGGAGGATCTCGACGGCCTCGTCGACTGGCTCCATGCGACGCCGCCGGTCGATCCGGCCCGGCCCGTGATGGTGCCGGGCGATCCGGAGCACAAGGCGCGATTGGATCGTGTCGAAACCGGCATCCCCATGACCGCCTCCCTGCTGTCGGAGGTGAGAGAAGTCGCAGAAGCCGCTGGCGCCGCATACTTTCTGGAGAGCGATCGATGAGCGGACCTCGTATCGGAATCGTGCATGCGCTGCGCGATTCCATGCCGCCGGTGGATGCGGCCCTGGCCGAGCATTGGCCGGAAGCCGTTGTGCTGCATCTGTTCGACGGGTCGCTCTATGCCGACCGCAGCCGCGGGACGGCCACCGCCGCGGAAATCGACCGTCGTATCGCGCTGCTCCTGCGGCACAGCGCCGACGTCGGCGCGGAAGGCATCCTGTTCACCGGATCCTGCTTCGGCGCGGCGGTGGAAAAGGGCAGGGAGGGGCTTTCCATCCCCGTCCTGACGTCGTTCCAGGGCATCGTTGATGCGGCGTTCGCCACGGACGACACATTCCAGGTCCTGTCGACGGCACCGGATTCGGCGCCCCTCCTGATCGAAGAACTCGAGCGCCAGGCGGAAGGTCGAACCTGCAACGCGCGGGGATCGAGCGTGCCGGATGCGATCGCCGCATTGCTCGCAGGAAATTCCGACCGGCACGACGAGATCATCGCCGACGCCACCGCCGGGCTGCCGCCGGACGGGACGATCCTGTTCGCCCAGTTCTCGATGGGGCGGGCGAAGCGACTGGCCGAGACCAGGAGCGGCCGGCGCATCCTGGCTCCGGCAGAGGCCGGTATCCTGGCCTTGAAGCGGATTCTTGGAGCCTGAACCTCAGGCCGGCAGGACGAAGTCGCGCAGCATCAGGATCGCAAAGGCCACCAGCACCATACCCGTCGCCCAGGACACGCCGCGCTGAACGGCCGGGCGGCCCAGCCAGCGGCGTATGCCGTTGGCGAGCAGGGCCAGCAGCGTCTGCCATGCGGTGTTGACCACGATGAGCAGGACGCCGAGGAAGGCGAGCTGTGTGGGAACCGGCCAGCCGTTGTCGCGAAGGAATTGCGGCATCAGCGCGAGAAACAGCAGAACGACCTTCGGATTGAGGACGTTCGTCAGCAGCGCGTCGCGAAACGCCTTGGGTCGTCCGACGGCGGTTTCGCCGCCGACATCGTTCAACGGAAACACGCCTGCGCGGAAGCTCTGCCACCCCAGCCACGCGAGGTAGAGGGCGCCGGCGACGGCGATCGCCTGGAGCGCCACGGGCGTGGCCGCGATGAGCAGCGACAGGCCGACCACGGCGGCGAGGGTGTGCACCGCGAGGCCCGCCTGGACGCCGGCGACCGTCGCCAATCCGGCGGCGCGGCCGGAGCCGATGGTGTAGCGGAGAATCAGCATCGTATCCGGCCCGGGCGACAGCACGAGCAGCAGCGACGTGCCGAGAAAGGCCGCCAGAACGGGAAGGTCGACCGGCATCAGGCGACCGGCATCACTGGAGGCGGGCCGGATCGATCCGCATCAGGAAGGGGTAGTTGGTCGGCCAGTTGGGCCAGCGCCGCGAACCCGCCTCGGACGCCGCCCACAGCATGCCCTCGGCATCGAAACCGAGATCCTCGATCCCCGCGACGGCCCGGTACTCGGCGAGAACCTCGCCGTCGTTCGGGTCGACTTTCTGCAGGCGCCCGAACTGGCTGGAACTCTGGCTGAGCCAGAGGTTGCCGGCGGCGTCGAACGCCGCGCCTTGGGACGCTGCGGCGATCTTCAGCACGGCGGTCGCATCGGCCTCGGTCAGGCCGCGCGGTTGGGCGGGCTCTTCGACGGCCTGCAGCGGAACGCGCCACATCTGCGCGGTACCCGGCTTCTTGAACTCGCCGATCCACAGCGCGCCCGCGCCATAGCTCAGGAACGAGCCGCGCATCGGGAAGTTGAGCGACACCTGGCGGATCACGGCGTCTTCGCCGCTACCCGAGGCGAACGCCTTGGTCAGGTCGATCTCGAACAGCACCCAGGTATCCGAGACGAAGAGGCGTCCGTCGCCGGCATAGGCGAGCCCGCCCGCATGCCCGCAACGGCCCGGCATGTCGTAGACGCCGGTGACGCCGGCATCCTTGGGATCGATGCGGTAGAGGCGGCAACCGCTGCCGTCCACGCCCTTATAGGCGCCGATCAATATCTGGCCGTCCGCGACGGTCAGCCCCTGCGGAACGTAGCCCTCGTCCAATCCGGGCACCCAGGCGCGCCAGGTGATCGCGTCGGCGTTCGGGATGTCGGTGGACACCGCCCGTTGCATGTAGGTCGGCGCCGTTCCGAGCGGCTCGGCCGACGACTGCAGCGGGGCTGTGCAAAGGAACGCGGCGGCTGCGGCGGAGAGGAGGCGCTTCATCGGACCTGCTGCTTCTTCGGGCACGTCGCCTATAGCACGCCCAAGGGGTCGCCGCCGCTACGACCGTCGTGCGGCGCGAATGGCCTGCCATACCCGCTCGGGCGTCGCCGGCATATCGATGTGCGTGACCCCGAGGGGGGCGAGGGCGTCGAGGATCGCGTTGATCACCGCGGGAGGCGCGCCGGTGGCACCGGCCTCGCCGCAGCCCTTGATGTCCAACGGATTCGAGGGCGAGGGGCTGACCAGGTGGGTGAAGGCGAAGGTCGGCAGGTCGTCCGCGCGGGGCAGGCAGTAGTCCATGTAGGAGCCGGCCAGAAGCTGACCATCGGACGAATAGGCGGTGTGTTCGAGCAACGCCTGACCGATGCCCTGCGCCACGCCGCCATGGACCTGACCGGCCAGCATCATCGGGTTGATCGCCCGTCCGAAATCGTGGACGGCCGTATACCCCGTGAGCACCGTAGCGCCGGTCTCGGGATCGACCTCGAGCTCGCAGATGTGACAACCGTACGGATAGGTGTAGTTCTCCGGCTGGAACCGCTCTTCGGCGTCCAGCCCAGGCTCCTCGCCGGGCGGCAGCCTGTCCGGGTCGAGCGCGGCCGCGGCGACCGCTTCCAACCGCATCGTCAGGTCGGTGCCTGCAACGGAGAAGATCCCCTCGGCGAACTCGATGTCCGCCACGGCCGCTTCCATCGCATGGGCCGCGATGCGCTTCGCCTTCTCGATCACCTTGTCCGAGGCGAGGGCGATCGCGCCGCCACCCATCGGGACGGACCAGGACCCGCCGGTGCCGAGACCGACGGGGATCTGGTCCGTGTCTCCCTCGACGATCCGGATCTTCTCGAATTCCAGCCCGAACTTTTCGTTCACGATCTGGCTGAAGGCCGTCTCGTGCCCCTGGCCGTTCGCGATGCTGCCGGAGAAGACGGTGACGCCGCCGTCCGGATCGAAACGGACCCGTCCGGTTTCGCTGAGGCCGCCACCGCCGCCGCACCGCTCGATATAGTTCGAGATGCCGAGGCCCAGCAGCCGTCCGCGCGCCAGCGCCGCGGTCTTGCGTTCCTGCATGTCGGACCAGCCGGCCTCGCCGAGCGCCTGGTCCAAAACCGGCACGAAATCGGCCTGGATATAGGTGAGGCCGGTCGGCGTGGTGTAGGGAAAGGCGGCCGGCGGGATTGCGTTGCGTCGCCGCAACTCCGCGCGATCGATTCCGGTCTCCCGCGCGGCGGCGTCCACCAGACGCTCCATCAGATAGGTGACCTCCGGCCGGCCGGCGCCGCGATAGGATTCCGTCGGCACGGTGTTGGTGAACACGCCCCGCACGCGGACATGGACCTGGGGAGTCGCGTAGCCGTTCGGCAGCATGACCACGCTGGTCGGCGATCCGGGACCGCCGTTCGAGGTGTAGGCGCCGAGATTGCCCCATCCCGTCAGGCGGATGGCGAGAAAGCGGCCATCCGCGTCGAGCGCCAGTTCGCCGTGCGAAACATTGTCCCGTCCGTGAAAGTCGGACGTGAAGGCGTCGCTGCGCTCGCCCATCCATTTAACCGGCCGGCCGAGCTTTCGCGCGGCGTAAACTGTCAGTGCCTGCTCGGGATAGAGCGAGTTCTTGCCGCCGAACCCGCCGCCCACATCATGAACCAGCACCCGAATCTGCTCAGGCGGCACTTTAAGAACGGTCTTTGAGAGCTGGTTCTTCAGCTTGTGCGGCATCTGCGTTCCGGTCAGCAGGGTGACCTTGCCGTGCTCACCCTCGGGCCACGCCACGGCACCACGCGTTTCGATGGCGTTCTGCACGATGCGGTTGTTGACCACCTCGAGGGTGACGATGCGTGCCGCCGCCGCGAAGGCGGCCTCCACTGCTTCCGCATCCCCGGTTTCGAACTCGAAGGCGACGTTGGCGGAGACGTCGTCCCAGACCAGCGGAGCATCGTCGCCGGCCGCCTCGACGGCCTGGGTCGTGGCGGGAAGCGCCTCCCACTCGATCGTGACCAGTTCCGCCGCGTCGCGCGCTTCGGCGAGCGACCGTGCGACGACGAAGACGACGCACTCGCCGACGTAACGCGCGCGATCGACAGCGAGAAGCGGCTGGTGTTTGGGAAGAAAACTCGTACCCGGCCGCACCTTCGGGATCGTCAGGCAGGGGATCGCCCCTATGCCGTCGGCGATCAGATCCTTGGCGGTGATGACCGTGACGACGCCCGGCGCCGAGACGGCATCGCGCGTGTCGATCGACAGGATGCGGGCGTGGGCGTGCGGCGAGCGCACTGGCAGCGCATGCAGGGTGTCCGCCGGGGCGTGGTCGTCGACGAAACGTCCACGGCCCGTCAGCAGACGGGTGTCTTCGCGCCGGAGGACCGGCTGGCTGATACCGAAACGCCCCATCTGTGTACTCTCCTGGCGGCTCGCCGAAGCTGTGGTCGTCTGCGAGGATCGTACCAGAGAACTGCCACTGCCGGCGCCCCCGACGAACCCCGCCATGACTCTCGGGGGGCGCCTGTTGACGGCGGTGCGGATTTGTCCGATCCCCAGGCATGGATAGGCGAACGGAATGAAGGCGGTTGTCATGGAAACCGGCATCGTCAGCGGCACGCGGCGGGTGGAGCGGACGGACCTGGACGAGGCGGTCGCGCGGGCGGCGAGCGGCTTCGATGCGCTGGGGGTAGGGCAGGGCGACGCCGTGGCCTGGATGCTGCGCAACGACGTCGCCGTGTTCGAGGCGACGCTGGCGGCGGGCCTCCTCGGGGCCTATCCGGTTCCGGTGAACTGGCACTTCTCGGCTGAAGAAGTGTCGTATGTACTGCGCGATTCCGGCGCGAAGGTCATTGTCGTCCATGCCGATCTGCTGGCCCGCGTGCGCGAGGGGATCGCGAACCTGGAGGCGCCTCCGGCAGTGCTGGTCGTCGAGACGCACGGCCACATCGCGGCCGCCTATCGAATCGAAGGGTCGACGTGCAGGCCGGAAGAAGGCGATGTCGTCTGGCATGACTGGCTGGCACGGCAGCCTCTGTGGACCGAGGCGCCCCGGCAGGCGCCGTCCAGCATGATGTACACGTCCGGGACCACCGGCCGGCCGAAGGGCGTTCGCCGCCGGCCGTGGACCCCCGAGCAGCGCGCCGTCTACGGCAGGATCAACGCCCCGGTGATGGGGTTCCGGCCGGGCCTGCGGACCGTGGTGACGGCGCCGCTCTACCATGCAGCACCGAACAGTCATGCGCTGGGCGCGGCGGCAGCGGAGAACGCGCTCGTCGTCCTGCAGCCGCGCTTCGACGCCGAGGATCTGCTTCGGCTGATCGAGGTCCATGGCGTGACGAACCTGTTCATGGTCCCCGTCATGTTCGTGCGTCTGCTGCGGCTGCCGGCCGAGATCCGCGCCCGCTTCGACGTGTCGTCGATCGAGCACGTGGTTCATGCGGGTGCGCCCTGCGCGCCCGACATCAAGCGGGCGATGATCGACTGGTGGGGCCCGGTGTTGCACGAGTATTACGGCAGTACCGAATCCAGCCTGATCACCGCGACGACCACCGCGGAATGGCTCGCCAAGCCAGGGTCGGTCGGCCGTGCGGTCGAGAACGCCACGATCCGCATCCTGGACGATGCCGGCCGGGAATTGCCGGCCGGCGAGATCGGCGAGATCTTCGTGCGCCGCTCCGATGTGCCGGACTTCACCTACCAGAACGACACGGACAAGCGCACCGGCGTCGAACGGGACGGCCTCATCACGAACGGCGACGTCGGCTATGTCGACGCGGACGGCTATCTGTTCCTCTGCGACAGGCGGCGCGACATGGTCATCTCCGGCGGCGTGAACATCTATCCGGCCGAGATCGAAGACGTTCTGATCCGTCATCCGGGCATCCGCGACTGCGCCGTGTTCGGCATCCCCGATACCGAGTATGGCGAGGCACTCGCCGCGATCGTCCAGCCGGTACCCGACTTCGGGCTTACCCCCGACGACGTGAAGCGTCACCTGCGCGAGCATGTGGCGGGGTACAAGGTGCCGAAGCTCGTCGAGTTGCGGGACGAGCTGCCGCGCGAGGATACGGGCAAGATCTTCAAGCGAAAGCTGAGGGAGCCGTTCTGGGAATCGGCCGGGCGCCGCATCTGAGCCGGATCGGTAAATGCTTTCCCCGACGGCGAGGGGAGGTTACATCCGTGCGAATGTCAGGTGGAGCAAAGTGGGATGAGCATGGCTGAGGCGACGCATGAGCGGCGGCGCATCGCGGAAACGACGGCGGGTATCCTGTTGGAGATCGGCGCGATCCTGGCGAATACGGACGAGCCGTTCACCTTCACGTCGGGAAGCCGCAGTCCGGTCTATGTCGACATCCGCAAGCTCATCGGATTTCCGCGCGCACGGGCGCGGGTCATGGACATGGCCGTGGAGACGATCGAGCGGGAAATCGGCTACGAATCGCTGGATGCCATAGCGGGCGGCGAGACCGCCGGCATACCGTTCGCCGCCTGGATCGCCGAGCGGCTGTCGCTGCCGATGGTCTATGTGCGCAAGAAACCCAAGGGTTTCGGGCGTATGGCGCAGATCGAAGGTGAGCTTCGCGAGGGCCAGCGCGTCCTTCTGGTCGAGGATCTCGCCAGCGAGGGCGGCAGCAAGATCGCGTTCTGCAACGCCCTTCGCGAGGCCGGCGCGGTGGTCAACCACACGCTCGTCGTCTTTCACTACGGAATATTTCCCGAGAGCATCGAGCGGCTTCGCGACATGGGCGTGCGGCTCCACGGCCTGGCGACGTGGGCGGACGCCATCGATACGGCGGAGAGCCGCGGATATTTCCCGCCGCCCGTCGCGGCGGAGGTCAGGCGGTTTCTGGACGATCCGCGCGGATGGGCCGCCGCTCGTGGTCTCTGAGCGTTAGGAGCCCGGTTCATGGCCCGCTTCTGTACCAACATCTCGATGATGTTCGCCGAGCGCCCGCTGCGGGAGCGGTTCGCCGCGGCGAAGCGGGCGGGCTTCCCGGGCGTCGAGATCCAGTTTCCCTACGAACTCGCCGCCGACGACATGGCGCGGCTGGCGCGGCTGGCCGGCGTCGAGATCGTCAGCTTCAACACGCCGATCGGCGACCGGGCGGCCGGCGAGGTGGGCATCGCATCGCTGCCGCGCCGTGAGGCCGATTTCAGGCAGCACGTCATCCTGGCGCGGGATTACGCCGTCGCCGTGCGTTGCAAGAACGTCAACGTCCTGGTCGGTGTGTGCCCCGACGGCGGCAACAAAGACCGCTGTATCAATATCCTGTACGACAATCTTCACTTCGCGGCGACGGAACTCGCCGCAGCCGGTATCGGCCTTACCATGGAGCCGATGAACACAACCGACCGGCCGGGATACCTGTTGAACACGCTCGACGACGCGGCGGCGGTGATAGAGCGGATCGGTCATCGCAACCTGAAGATCGAGGCCGACATCTATCACATGGCGATGATGGGCGAGGACATCCCGGCATCGCTCCGGCGCAACCTGAAGCATATCGGGCACGTGCAGTTCGCCGACTGGCCGGGCCGCCACGAGCCCGGCACCGGTGCGCTGGACCTTCCCTCCCTGGTCGCGTTGCTGGAGGAGGGGGGGTACGAGGGCTGGTTCAGCGCCGAATATGTCCCGAGCCAGGAAACGGAAAGGACGCTGTCTTGGTACGATGCATGGCGATCGGGAGGCGGCTGAGGTTGCCTCTGCGACGAACGGCGGTCGCCGTTCTGGTTGCGATATGCGCCCTGGCGGCATCCGCCGGGCTGGCCTCCGCCCGCGACCGGCTCGTCATCGGGATCACGCAGTATCCGTCGACTTTCCACCCCAACATCGACTCCATGCTGGCCAAGAGCTACGTGCTCGGGCTGACGCGCAGGCCGGTCACGGTCTACGACGCGTCCTGGCAGCTGGTCTGCATGCTGTGCACCGAACTGCCGACGATCGAAAACGGGCTTGCCGTGCCGGAGGATCTGCCCGACGGCCGGCGCGGCATCGCCGTCACCTATACGCTGCAGCCCGAGGCGCGCTGGGGCGACGGAACGCCGGTCTCCACGGACGACGTGCTCTTCACATGGCAGGTAGGCCGGCACCCGAAGGCCGGCATCGCGAATTCAGAGCTTTACCGCCGCATTCTCTCCATCGACGTGAAGGACGCGAAGACCTTCACCCTGCATCTCGACCGGATCGAGTTCGCGTACAACGCGATCAACGATTTCGGCCTTCTGCCCGCGCATCTGGAACGGCCGGTGTTCGAGAAGGATCCGGAGACGTATCGCAACCGCACCCTCTACGACACCCGCACCACCGAGCCCGGCCTGTATTTCGGCCCGTATCGCATCGTCGAGGCGGTCGCCGGATCTCACGTTTCGCTGGAGCCCAACGCGAACTGGTGGGGAAAGAAGCCGGCGTTCGACCGCGTCGTCGTGCGGATCCTGGAGAACACGGCGGCTCTCGAGGCGAACCTGCTCTCCGGCTCCATCGACTACATCGCCGGCGAACTCGGACTGGCCCTGGACCAGGCGCTCGCGCTGGAGAAGCGGCGGGGCAGGGACTTCCAGGTCGTCTACAAGCCCAGCCTCGTCTACGAACATGTCGACCTCAATCTCGACAACCCCGTCCTGGCGGACCGCCGCGTACGGCAGGCGCTGCTCCATGCCCTCGATCGCAAGACCCTCACCGAGCGATTGTTCGCCGGAAAGCAGGCGGTCGCCGACAGCTTCGTGAACCCTCTGGACTGGGTGCACGCCGGAAATCTCCCGGCCTATCCGCACGACCCGGCGAAGGCGGCGGCGCTTCTGGACGCCGCCGGGTGGAAGGACATGCGCCAAGGCATCCGGCACGATGCCGACGGCAAACCGCTGTCGCTCGAACTGATGACGACTGCCGGGAACAGGACGCGTGAGCTGGTGCAGCAGGTGCTGCAGAGCCAGTGGAAGGCCGTCGGCGTCGACGTGCGCATCAACAACCAGCCGGCACGCGTCTTCTTCGGCGAGACGATGACGAAGCGTCGCTATTCGGCGATGGGCATGTATGCGTGGATGTCGGCGCCGGAGAACGTGCCGCGGACGACGCAGCATTCCAGCATGATCCCGACGGCCGATAACGGCTGGTCCGGGCAGAACTATCCCGGCTATGTGAACCCGAAGGCCGACCGCCTGATCGAATCGATCGAGGTCGAGTTGGACAGGACCGCGCGGGCCGGCATGTGGGGCGAACTGCAGCGCCTCTACATGGAGGAATTGCCGGCGCTGCCGCTGTACTTCCGTTCGGAAGCTCATGTGATGCCGAAGTGGCTGCACGGCGTCGTGCCGACCGGACACCAGTACCCGGTGACGCTCTGGGTCGAGGACTGGCATGCCGATTGAGCAGAACGGCCGCTCTCTCACCGACGTACCGGCGGGCAAGATAGCAGCGGTCGTCACCCATCTGCAGATGTTCGCTCGGCCCGAGCGGCGCAGCGGTGGCCCTCAACCGGCCGATCTCAGCGTCATACGGATGCCGAAGCCCGACCTCGCCTGGTATCGCGGGCTCTACCGCGCGGTCGGCGAGGAATGGCTGTGGTACTCGCGCCTCGCGATGCACGATGCCGAACTCGCCACGATCATCCAGGATCCGGGCGTCGAGATTTACCGGCTGGTGCGAGGAAGCGCCGATATTGGACTGTTGGAACTCGATTTTCGCCAGCCGCCGGACGTCGAACTGGTCTTCTTCGGGGTCGTCGCGGAGGCGATCGGGACGGGGGCCGCACGAGCGCTCATGCAATTCGCCATCGACCGGGTATGGCGG
>Ga0114915_1000553_pt1 | contig 16955 bp, 15 predicted proteins | sample MalvirAntarct_55_FD_87288 | JGI IMG/M metagenome (GOLD analysis project Ga0114915, IMG submission 87288) | Marine viral communities from the Global Malaspina Expedition - Malaspina viral metaG Antarct_55 | ecosystem: Environmental > Aquatic > Marine > Oceanic | place: South Georgia Island...
GTCATCGACTGAATAATCGCTTCCATTTGCTTCATCTGTTTCTCGGGCGCACCACCGGCCATCGCCTGCTGCACAGCAGCAGCATTCATGCCCGGCAATTTATCGAGTAAGCCGCCCATGCCGCCGAGATTACGCATTTGCTGGAACTGCTCGAGCATGTCCTGCAAGTCAAAACCTTTACCCTTTTGCAGCTTTAGCGCGAGCTTCTCGGCTTTTTCTTTATCAATCTTGCGCTCGACTTCCTCGACCAGCGAGAGCACATCGCCCATACCCAAAATACGCTGGGCAACACGATCTGGATGGAATAGCTCAAGCGCATCAGTTTTCTCGCCCATGCCCATAAAGCGAATCGGCTTGCCAGTAATGGCGCGCACCGACAGCGCGGCACCGCCACGAGCATCGCCATCGGCCTTGGCCAGCACCACGCCGGTCAATGGCAGAGCGTCGTTAAAGGCTTTCGCGGTGTTGGCGGCATCTTGGCCGGTCATCGCATCGACAACAAACAGCGTCTCGATCGGATTGATGGCAGCGTGCAGGCGGCGAATTTCCGCCATCATGGCTTCATCGATGGCTAAGCGGCCGGCGGTATCGACCAATAGCACATCAGCAAATTGGCGCTTAGCGGCCTCAATAGCACCTTGAGCGATCGCCACCGGGTCTTGATTAATATTGGACGGATGAAACAGCACGTCGACATCACGCGCGAGCGTTTCTAGCTGAGCGATAGCGGCTGGGCGATAAATATCGGCCGAAACCACCATCACGGTTTTTTTCTGCTGCTTTAAATAGCGTGCAAGCTTAGCCACCGTGGTGGTTTTACCAGCACCCTGCAAGCCAGCCATAAGAATGATCGCTGGTGGCGCGCAATTTAAGTTAAGGCCCGTGTTGGCCTCGCCCAGCGTTGCCACTAACTCTTCGTGAACAATTTTAACGAAGGCTTGGCCAGGCTGAAGTTGAGTCAAAATTTCTTGGCCGAGCGCCGAAGCTTTAATGCGCTCAACGAAATCTTTTACCACTGGCAGCGCAACGTCGGCCTCCAGCAGCGCCATGCGGACTTCGCGCAGGGTGTCTTTAATATTGTCTTCGTTTAAGCGAGCACTACCGCTGATGGCGCGCAGGCTCTGACTCAGGCGGTCGGTAAGGTTGTCAAACATGGTCTATCCTGTGGCATCGGTTTCGCTAATGCCGACGATTATAGGCTGCTCGCGCGGCTGGCGCACGGACTCTGGCTTATGCCACACTCCATTCATCGTTTGTTTGGTCGCCGTTAGTCATGGATGCCCTACCCGCACTGCTTGCCCTCGTGGCCATTGTTTTATATCTCACTGCCGCTGGCCGTGTCGCCCGCGCGGTTGCGCAACGCCGCGTGCCCGCCCGTGGGCCGCTATTAGCCATCATCAGCACCGCGCTGGTGCTGCATCTGGTGGTCATGCACGAAGCCATTATTATTCCCAATGGCCTGCGCTTTGGCCTCTTCAATATCGCGATGATGCATGGTTGGTTGCTCGCGCTACTAGCCCTGCTAGTTAACGTCTACCGCCCAGTACAAGGCATTTACCTAGTGGCCATGCCGCTAGCCGCCTTCGAACTCAGCTTAGGCGTAGTCGGTCATGACCCACAAAGCATGGCCTTAGCACTAACACCAGCCATCGAAGGCCATATTTTACTGTCGCTACTAGCCTATAGCCTGCTCAGCATCGCCGCCCTGCAAGCGCTTTTGCTGCACTGGCAAGATCGCGCGTTACGCCGCCACAAGCGCGGCTTATTAATGGCTTTGCCGGCCTTACAAACCATGGAGAGTATGCTCTTTGAGCTTATCGCCGTCGGCTTTGTACTGCTTTGCTTAGCCATCGGCACTGGCTTTTTTGTCCTCGATGACCTGTTCGCGCAACACGTCGTGCACAAAACCGTATTCACCTTAATGGCCTGGGTCGTGTTCGCCTGCTTGCTGGCTGGACGCTATTGGCGCGGCTGGCGCGGACGCACGGCGGTGCGCTTTACCCTCATCGGCTTTGGCTTATTGCTGGTTGGTTTTGTGGGCAGCAAATTTGTCCTCGAACTGCTGCTCATGCCCGCGGCTAGCTAAATCATGATTTTGTGGCAAGCCTTAGCCTTGTTCAGCGTGTTAATGATCTTGCTGGTCATTGTCGGCTGGCGTAGCCATAAACACTGGCTATCTTGGCTGGCGAAATACATCGGCAAACGGCCATCCGCACGTTTAGGACTGAGTCGATTGGTCGGGCGCCTACTGCTGCCACCACTGCATCAGCGCCTACTTCAAGGCCTGCTGGACCTTGACCGTAGCACGGTCAATGACATCATGATTCCGCGCCAAGCCGTCACCGGCATCGATCTCGACGCCAGCGATGAAGATATTTTGCAAGTTTTGAAGCAGACCGTGCACACGCGTTTACCGGTTTTTCATGGCGACTTAAATAACACCGTAGGCATTTTGCATGTGCGCAACACCACACGCTTCTTAGGCCAGCAAGGGTTTAATAAAGCCGCACTCATGCAGTCCGTGCGCAGCGCCTACTTTCTGCCCGAACGCACCCCATTGCCAGCTCAGCTTCTCGAGTTTCAGAAACTTCGGCGGCGCTTAGGCATCGTCGTCGATGAGTATGGGGATGTGCAGGGGCTCGTCACGCTTGAGGCGATATTAGAAGAGCTCGTTGGCGAGTTCACTACCACCACAGCCGATCGCCATACAGAAATGCATGCAACCAGTGACGGTGCACGCTTAATCGATGGCGCCGCGAGCTTGCGGGCAATTAATCGCACCTTGGGCTGGTCATTGCCCGTGGAGGGACCGCGTACGCTTAACGGCCTCTTGCTTGATCGCCTAGAGGCTATTCCCGATGCGCCTGTGTGCTTGCGTATTGCGGATTACTTTATTGAAGTGCACGAATTGCGCGGCCATTTGATTCGCCGCGCAAGCATTTGGCAGGCAGCGAGCTAAGCCCGGCCTACCGCCACACTCATGCTCTGCAATTTTAGCGTCACAACACCACATTAATTTTTGCAATGACAGCGCGCGCCTTCGCACGCGCAGCCTCAACACTATCATCTTGCGCTAATGCCACGCCCAATCGACGCTGCCCCACTACTTCCGGTTTAGCAAATAATCGGAAGTCTGTATCGGGCTCGGCTAATGCCTCAGCAACGCCATCAAAGCGCATTTGCCGCGAATTGCCATTAACCAACAAAACACATGATGCCGTTGGCCTAGGCTGTCGAATAACAGGAATTGGCAAGCCCAAAATTGCCCGCGCATGCAGGCTGAACTCCGATAGGTTTTGCGACATCAGCGTGACTAAGCCTGTGTCATGTGGCCGTGGCGAGACTTCGCTAAACCATACATTGTCGCCCTTGACAAAAAACTCCATGCCAAACACACCCCAGCCGCCAAGATCATTCGCAACTGCCTCAGCAATGCGCTCAGCCTCGGCCAGCGCTTTTGCCGACATCGCTTGCGGCTGCCACGACTCGCGATAATCTCCTGACTCTTGCAAATGCCCAATGGGCGCACAAAATGAGGTGCCGCCAGCATGGCGCACGGTGAGCAAAGTGATCTCATAATCAAAGTCGATAAAACCTTCAACGATGACGCGCCCGGCACCGCTACGGCCACCCGATTGCGCATAATCCCAAGCGTGCTGTAAGTCCGCCTCTGTTTTTACTGTGCTTTGGCCCTTGCCGGAAGACGACATAATTGGCTTCACCACACAGGGCATACCAACCTGCGTGACAGCCACACAGAAGTCTACGTAGTTATCAACAAAGACATACGGAGACGTCGCTAAACCTAAGGTTTCAGCCGCTAAACGACGAATGCCTTCGCGGTTCATGGTGAGCTGAGCCGCACGAGCGGTCGGCACCACGCACCAGCCTTCCTGCTCCAGCGCCACCAGCTCATCGGTCGCAATGGCTTCGATTTCAGGCACGATCAGTGCGGGTTTTTCTAGCTCAATAATGCGTCGCAGTGCAGCGCCATCGAGCATAGACACCACGTGTGAGCGATCAGCGACTTGCATGCCCGGCGCATTGGCGTAGCGATCAACAGCTATCACTTCACAGCCCAAACCTTTTAAAGCCATGATGACTTCACGGCCCAGCTCGCCCGCTCCCAACAACATGACACGAGTAGCGCTCGCGGAAAATGGTGTGCCCAGGCTAATGGGTTGGCGTGCAGACATCGAAAACTCCTAACAGGGCAAGGCCACTTAATCTTGTGGTTTTAGCTCATCGCGAAAACGGCGGGCATTTTCGACATAATGCTGGGCACTGAGCAACAACATTTGTCGCTGCGCCTCGGGCACCTCACGAATCACTCGGCCTGGTGAACCCACCACTAGCGAAAAATCGGGAATCTCTTTGCCCTCGCCAATCAAGGCATTGGCACCAATAACACAGCCCTTGCCTATTTTGGCGCCATTTAAAATCACCGCGCCGATACCCACCAACGAGCCATCGCCAATCGTGCAGCCATGCAGCATGGCTTGGTGGCCAACAGTGACATTGCTACCGACTGTCAGCGGAAATCCATAATCGGTATGCAGCACGGCACCATCCTGAATATTGGAGTTTTCGCCGATGGTGATTTGGTCACAATCGCCGCGCAGCACCGCGTTAAACCAGACACTGCTGCGCTCACACAAGCGCACCGAACCAATCACTGTGGCGTTATCGGCCACCCAATGCTCACCATCGGCCTCAACACGGCGATCGCCTAACTGATACTTCATATTCGTCTCCTTAAGAGTGCTAAGACTTAGCTTTCGCTGCGCTTTGGCACCAATACGCCGGGCAAAACCGGTGGCCACGGGTAGTCAATATGATGGCCAAAGCCTTCCCGCATAAACTCCACCAGCATATAGGCCGTTAAGCCCCAAATGATGTAGCCATCAAAACGAAAGCACGGCACCACGAGGTCAAGGCCGCGAAAATTAATGCGGTGAGTGCGCTCGGCCTTGATGTCGAAAAAGTACTGTAATGGCACGCGAAACACGCTATCGATCTCTTCTGGATTACCGTGTAGCTCAGGCGCATCGTGAATCACGCCAATGATTGGCATCACCAAAATACCGCTTTTGGCGCGCGCTGGCTTCAATGCCCCGATAACTTCAACTTTCGACTGCGGCAGCGCCACTTCCTCTTCGCTTTCACGCAAAGCAGTGACAACCAAATGCAGGTCATCGGCATCGCGTTTACCACCGGGAAATGCCACCTCGCCTGCATGCGAGTTCATGTGCAGGGCGCGCTGGGTTAGCAAAATAGTGGGCTCAGGCTCATTACTCAGGCCAATCAGCACCGCCGCATCGGCACGCACGGTGTTATCAAACGGTGAGAGATTTTGCTTAAGCGTTTCAATGCGTGAGTGCGTAGTCATGGCTGAATCATACACACCCTCAGGTATACTGGAACGCGTTTACGGGAGCTTTCGTTATGAAATTTTGCAGCAATTGTGGCAGCCAGGTAACACAGCGCATTCCCGAAGGCGATTCGCGACCGCGCTATATCTGCGACGACTGCAATATCGTGCATTATCAAAACCCTAATATCATCGCCGGCTGTTTGCCGGTCTGGGGCGATAAAGTGTTGCTATGCCGCCGCGCCATCGAGCCACGCTACGGCTTTTGGACGCTACCCGCCGGCTTTATGGAAAATGGTGAAACCGTTGCTGAAGGCGCCGCCCGCGAAACCTGGGAAGAGGCCGAAGCTGATGTGCGTGAACTCACGCTCTACACCGTGTTCAACATTCCCTACATCAACCAAGTTTATATGTTGCACCGCGCGCATTTGGTCGATGGCAAGTTTGGCATTGGTGTCGAATCGCTAGAGTGCCAACTCTTCGATGAAGCCGATATTCCATGGGATGAATTGGCATTTCCATCGGTCAAACGCACCCTGCGTTATTATTTCGAAGACCGCCAGCGTGGCGAATTTCCATTACACATCGATGATTTGAGACCGCCAGTCAAAAGCTGAGACCCCTACTCATCGCAATAGTCTCTCGTTAAAACAATGCGCTGCGCGCCTAGGTCGAAAATGACAGACCAATCGGTCATCTAAGTCAACACGACCGCGACTTTTCTGTGCATGATCGGAGCTGACCCCGTGGCCACTCGTCACGCTCATGCACACAGGAGCTCGTATGAACGCCGGAGATATCCAAGGCCTTGGCATTTCTGCCCTCAGCCGTTTCGCCCAATCGCAACTCGCCGACACCCTAAAGCTGCGCAAACCTGTTGAAAAACTACTGTATCGCGGCAGCAAAGCTGGCTTCCAACTCGTCAGTGCCAGCGCGCGCCTATTCAAACCTAGTGCAGGCAAAGGCAAGCAGCGCCTAAGCCATACCAGCAATAGTGGCCTCTTTGATCTTTCGCTCAGTGATGAGCAGCACATGATGCGCGACTCATTGCAGCGCTTTGCCACCGATACCATACGACCACAAGCCCACGATGCCGATGCCACCGCGCGCTGCCCCGAGGCACTACGTCTTCAGGCTCAAGAGCTTGGTCTTGCGCTCTATGCCGTGCCCGAAGCACTCGGCGGTGTTGCCTCTGAGTCCACCGTAGTCACGCAACTGTTAGCGGCTGAAGATTTAGCGCATGGCGACTTTTCTTTGGCGGCTGCACTACTTGCGCCAATGTCCGTTGCCAATGCCTTAACGCGATGGGGCAGCGATAGTCAGCAAGCGACTTATCTGCCCGCATTTGCTGAAGACACGCCACCGCTTGCGACCATTGCAGTGAGTGAGCCCACGGTCTTATTTGACCCATCGCGCCTAAGCACCAAAGCTCGTCGCGATAAGTCTGGCTTTGTGCTCAATGGTGAAAAATCTTTAGTCATTGGCGGCGCTAGTGCCGAGCTTTTGCTCATTGCCGCCGAACTCGATGGCCAGCCGCAAGTGTTCATCGTGCCCGCCGGCACCGAAGGTTTGCGCTTCCAAGAAGACCCTGCGATGGGCATGAAGGCGGCAGAAACCGTGAAGCTGCAACTCGATAATGTGATGCTGCCAGTCGAGGCTTTACTAGGTGAAGGCGAGCTGGACTATCAAGCCTTTATCGACTTTGGTTATTTGGCTTGGTGCGCTTTGGCTACTGGTACGGCGCAGGCCGTGCTCGATTATGTCGTGCCATATGTGAATGAACGCGAAGCCTTTGGTGAGCCGATTTCGCATCGCCAAGGTGTGGCCTTTATGGTCGCGGACATGGCCATCGAAGTCGAAGCTATGCGCATCATGACCTGGCGTGCTGGCTCGCTCGCCGAAGCTGGCAAACCCTTCCATCGCGAAATCTATTTGGCGCGTTTGTTGTGCGCAGAAAAAGCCATGCAAATCGGCACCAATGGCGTGCAGCTACTCGGTGGCCACGGCTTCACCAAAGAGCATCCAGTCGAGCGTTGGTATCGCGATTTACGCGCCGTAGCGATTGCTCACGGCGGCTTGCATTTATAAACCAGACTTTTTTGACGTCGTTTTTATACCGGCCTAAACCACCGTTTTCACCAGCGGCTATTTTAGAAGCAACTATTTGCGCGCATTGAGCCACTCACACGCTCACGCGCTGGAGCAGCATCATGAACTTAGACACACCGAAAAAATTTGCCATGCTCATCGAGCAAGCCAAGCAAGTCGCGGACAATTTCTATCGTCCCATCTCACGCAAATATGACCGTGCTGAACATGCCTATCCGAAAGAATTAGACATGCTCGCCTCCTTACTCGACGGCATGAACGAGGGCTCAGATGAAGCCGCTGGTGCCACCAGTGCTAGTAAGCGCCCAAGTACCGATGGCAATACTGGCATTCGTAATGGTGGCAATTTATCTGTCGCGCTCGGCACCATGGAGCTGTGCCGTGGTGATACCGGCCTGCTGCTGTCGATTCCACGCCAAGGTTTGGGCAATGCCGCTATTGCAGCAGTTGCCAACGACGAACAGCTCGCACGCTTTAAGGGCAAATGGGCCGCGATGGCCATCACCGAGCCCAGCTGCGGCTCCGACTCCGCCGCTATTCGCACCACCGCGGTAAAAGATGGCGATGATTACATTCTTAATGGTGAGAAAATCTACGTCACCGCAGGTGCCCGCGCCGAGTGCGTCGTAGTCTGGGCCACTCTGGATAAATCGCTAGGCAAGGCCGCGATTAAATCCTTCGTTGTCGAGCACGGCACACCAGGCATGGAAGTCACTCGCCTCGAACACAAGCTCGGCATCAAAGCCTCCGATACCGCGGCGATCAACTTCACCGACTGCCGCGTGCCTGCCGCCAACTTACTCGGCACGCCAGAAATTGATCTGAAAAAAGGCTTCGCCGGCGTCATGGAAACCTTCGATAACACCCGCCCCTTGGTTGCGGCCATGGCTGTTGGTGTCGCCGCAGCTTCCATTGAGCGTATGAAAGAATTACTCGCCGATCACATCGATCCCAACTACGGCACACCACCGCTCAACTCATCGCACGCTGAAGCCACGCTGTATCGCTTAGAAGCAGAATGGGAGGCCGCACGCCTACTCACGTTAAAAGCCGCATGGATGGCAGATAACAAGCAGCCGAACTCTAAAGATGCCTCTATCTGCAAAGCCAAAGCCGGACGAGTGGCTAACGAGGTCACACTGAAGTGTGTCGAGCTCGCCGCCTCGCTCGGTTATGGCGAAGATGAGCTGCTAGAGAAGTGGTCGCGCGACTCTAAAATCCTCGACATTTTCGAAGGCACGCAGCAAATTCAGCAGCTGATTATTGCCCGCCGCGTGCTCGGCAAAAGCTCAGCTCAACTGAAGTAAGGCTTGCGACAGGGATGCCCAGAGGCCAAACTCTGGGCATCCATTCGTAACCTAGGAGCGCCATCCATGAAAGGCGATAAGCAAGTCATTGCTCATTTGAACAAAACCCTGGCCAATGAGCTGGTGGCGATTAATCAGTACTTTTTGCATTCGCGGATGTATGACGACTGGGGCCTGAAAAAGCTTGGCGCTCACGAATATCACGAATCCATCGACGAAATGAAACATGCCGACTTGCTGATCAAGCGCATTCTATTTTTGGAAGGCCTTCCTAACCTGCAAGATCTTGGCAAATTGATGATTGGTGAAAATACCGAAGAGATGCTGAAATCAGATTTGGCTTTGGAAAACAAAGCCATTCCTGATTTGCGTGAGGCGATTGCCTACTGCGAGAGTGTTAGTGATTACGGTAGTCGCGATTTATTTCAGCATATTTTGGATGCTGAGGAAGAGCATGTGGATTGGCTGGAAACGCAGCTAGGCTTGATTGAGAAGGTGGGGATTCAGAATTATTTGCAGACTCAGATGGAAGGCGCTGATAGCTGAGGCTTTTGGCGTTTATCTGAGAACAGCATGAGGGGTGGATGAGGACTGCGCTACGGTTTCGCCTATTCGCGCCGACCTCATCCACCCCTCATGCTTTCGGAGCTCGCGCAGGCTCTTCTGAAGCAAATATTTTCTTGGGCCGCCAAGCCTGCCTGATAAGAAATAGGCTAGCTTGTTTCGCGGCAGCGCTAGGTCGGCGCTATGCATTTCTCGGATGACACTCCCCCTCTACCTCATGTTTACCCATAACGCATGCACAGAGCCGGGAAGAACAAAAAGTAAGCACAAAATGATGTTTAGTATCAGATGCTTGCCTACACCTTCTTTTATAAATACGGCTACTGGCGGTAAGAAAATCGACAGTAAAATCATGATCAGTTTGCTCATGTGAAGCTCCAAGCTTGGTGGTGATGTCGCACTTTAGTGTATTTTTGAACTTGATTTCATTCAAAGTAAAAAGTTAGTTAGCACTCTGCATGATTCAGTTTATGCCTAACTTGCTCATTCGATAGGCCTTGGATCTCGACAACCTTATGCTGAGATGTCTTGCCTGAAACAACGCTAACGCTTTTTTCAGGTAGACCAAGGCTAGTTGCTAGCACAAGCACCACTGCCGCATTCGCCTTCCCTTTCTCGGGCTGAGCAGCCACACGAATTTTCAGCGCATCACCCAACCATCCAGATATTTCAGACTTCGAGGCGCCTGGAACTACTTTCACGCTAAGCCTAACTAGCACATTTTCTTTATATGTCATGCAGCAATCGCTTCTCATTAAATTAAAAATCAAAATAAATAGTCACGCCATAATGCTTAAGCTCTCGCACCATAGCGGAGCAAGCAGGCCATCAACAATCCTAAGTTGGTGCGAAATTTATTAAAAAACAGGCTATTTCCCATTTTTTTTGTGGCACAGCTCTTGCTCTTACAAACATATCGTTTGGTTCTTCATGCTCAATACCCAAGCATAGCAGAGAGCATTTTCTTGAAGAAAAATCAGGGAAAAGTGAGTAAATCTTAGGCATTTATAAAACGCACGAGTGATACCAAATGGCTAGCCCTTTACCTTTAAAAGAGAAATCTTATGTCCTACTTAGCACCCTCTGAGTTTGTTACAAAAATGGTCGACTCTGGAGAATCAAAAGTCTTCATGTCTACTCGTGACACCTTAATTCGTGCCTATATGGCTGGTGCAATCTTAGCTTTAGCTGCTGTTTTTGCGATTACTATTGCCGTTCAAACTGGTTCATTTCTGCTTGGCGCAATTTTATTCCCCGTCGGTTTTTGCATGCTCTATTTAATGGGGTTTGACTTGTTAACTGGCGTCTTCGTGCTGGCACCGTTGGCCTTACTTGATAAACGCCCTGGTGTTACAGTTTCCGGCGTACTAAGAAACTGGGGCTTAGTTTTCTTAGGAAACTTTGCTGGCGCCTTAACCGTTGCAGCCATGATGGCTTTTGTTTTCACCTACGGCTTCAATACTGATGCAGGCGCCGTTGGCACGAAAGTAGCTAGTATCGGTGAAGCACGTACATTAGGTTATGCTCAATATGGAGTAGATGGCTGGCTGACTATTTTTATTCGTGGCATGCTTTGCAACTGGATGGTATCTCTAGGCGTTGTTGGGGCGATGATATCAACATCAGTTAGCGGAAAAGTTATTGCCATGTGGATGCCAATATTCCTATTTTTCTTTATGGGATTTGAGCACTCTGTAGTTAATATGTTTTTGTTTCCATTCGGCTTAATCATGGGTGGAGACTTCTCTATTGCAGACTATTTAATATGGAATGAAATCCCTACCGCTTTGGGCAACTTAGTTGGCGGCCTTGCTTTTACTGGCCTCACTTTATATTCAACGCATGTTAGAACTGCACCTAAGCGCAATGCATAATAATGAATAACCTGAAAGTTAGTATTGGGCAGCACTCTGACAAAGGCCGAAAGTTAGAGAACCAAGACTTTCATGGTATTCATATTCCTGAAGATTCTTTACGTGGAATCAAAGGTATTGCTGTTGCAATGGCTGATGGCATTAGTAGTAGTGCCGTCAGCCATATAGCTAGTCAAACCGCGATACAAAGCTTTTTGCAAGACTATTACTGCACGTCTGAGGCTTGGTCCGTTAAAGGCTCGGCTGAACGCGTTCTATCTGCCACAAACTCATGGCTTTATTCACAAACTATGAGTAGCCCACATCGCTATGATAAAGATAAGGGCTATGTCTGTACATTTAGCGCACTAATTATAAAAGGTCACTCTGCGCATATTCTCCATATTGGCGATACAAGAATATATCGCTTTAATAGTAATGGCCTAGAGCAACTCACTAATGATCATCGTCTATGGGCTACGCAAGATAAAAGCTACCTAAGTCGCGCACTAGGCATTGAGTCAAAATGCAACTCTGACTATCAATTACTAAGCGTTAACGCAGGCGATATTTTTATTATTACCACTGACGGAGTTTATGAGTTCGTTAGTGCGCAAGATATAGTTTCAACACTAGAGCAGCACCACGACAACCTAAATGCTGCTGCACAAGCCATCACTACTCTAGCGTATGAACAAGGTAGCGATGACAATCTTAGCATTCAAATTGTGCGAATCGATAATCTGCCAGAGCAGGCAGTAAATCACGTTAAGCAACAAATAGAGCAGCTACCATTCCCACCCGAACTCAGAGGGCGGATGGTGTTTGATGGCTACACTATTCTTCGAGAAATTCATGCCAACTCCAGAAGCCATGTCTACTTAGCACAAGATAACGCATCAAAAAAGCAGGTAGTTTTAAAAACTCCCTCAGTTGACCTAGGCGGAAATGAAGACTATTTAGAGCACTTCTTGATGGAGGAGTGGGTTGCTAGGCGCATTAATAATACCCACGTCATGAAAGCAGAATTGCCAGACAGACCGCGCAATTATATTTATACCGTATTCGAATTCATCAAAGGCAAAACTCTAGCTCAGTGGGCAATAGACAACCCAAAAGCCGATATCGAAGCCGTCCGCAGTATTGTGGAGCAAATTACCAAAGGGCTATATGCTTTTCATCGCATGGAGATGCTGCATCAGGACTTACGACCTGAAAATATTATGATCGATACAGATGGTGTCATTAAAATAATCGACTTCGGCGCTGTTAGCATCGCTGGGCTACAAGAAACAACGATAGAGCAGCCAGCCACCTACTTACAAGGCACAGCTCTTTACAGTGCGCCGGAGTATTTTTTGGGCGAATATGGCACAACACGATCAGAATTATTCTCTCTAGGAGTAATTACCTACTATCTTTTATCTGGACGCTATCCTTATGACACTAATGTCGCAAAAACTAAGACTTTATCCGCCCAAAAGAAGCTTTGGTATCGTAGCGTGCTTGAAGAGGACCGAGAAATCCCTAAATGGGTAGATTATGCTATTCAAAAAGCGGTTCATCCATTACCAAGCCAGCGTTACGAGGAAATATTTGAGTTTACTCATGACTTGCGCCAGCCAAGTAAGCAGTTTTTAAACAAAATACGCCCTCCACTGATTGAGCGAAATCCAGTAGCAGTATGGCAAGCAATATCATCAATACTACTTATGATTATTTTATATTTACTTAGCCTAGGACAGTAAATAAAAATATATTATCGCCAGGCCACAAAGGCTAACCATGATATATATTCGCTAGGAGCTTACTAAGCTTATCTTCAAAAAAGTAGTAAAAAAGCTAGTTAACGCCCAGCATGATTCAGTTTATGCCTAACTTGTTCATTCGATAGGTCTTGGATTTCGATAACCTTATGCGGAGGCGTCTTGCCTTAAACAGCGCTAACGTTAAGACGAGCAAGCGAGCTGTCAGCGCTACTCATCCTCTACAACTACCGCTATTTTTAGCGCATGAGCATCTTCGCCCAAATTAAATTTATTGCCAAAATAGAGTGTGGCATCGCCTTTTTGATGGGCAACTAGTCTACAAACGGTGCCGCCAAATAAGACTCCAGGCTCACGGAATGGGATGAAGCTTCTGGTATTTTCGCACTCAATACTGGCTATCTCTGGCGCGGCACTGATCATCCAAGGGTAGTAACCCCACCAACCCGGAAAGCCATTGCCAATTGCTAAAACCTCAGCGGCTTCACCGACCTTTATTTGCAAGGATGGTTCTACGTCAGGATTTTTCAGCAACGATTTATAACTTAGCCTTACTCCAGCGCAGCCTTGAAGAAGCACCGCCAGCAGAGCTAGGCATACTATTTTATTGCAGTATATTTTCATGTTCTTCGCAGCAGTCCTCTGGCAGTACGTGAGCTCTTAGCACAAGAGCCCCCATTGAGAAAAGTCGTCAGCAATAGAGCCCCTCGCTACGGCTTCGCCTATTCGCGAGAGGCTCTATTGCTGACGACTCAGGCGCTGGTGGAGATAGTGGCGGTGCGAATAGGCGAAGCCGTAGCACAGCCACTATCTCCACCAGCGCCAACTAGCTCAAGCTTCAAGCTGCTTCCGCTTCCGATACTCGATCGGAGTTTCCTGAGTCCAGCGCTTAAACGCCCGATAAAACGTGCTCGGCTCGGCAAATCCCGTCAAATACACAATCTGCTCAATACTCTCATCGGTGCGAGCCAATAAACGCCGCGCCAACCGTGAACGATAGTCTGCCAGCACATGATTAAAGCTTGTGCCCGCCTCCTCCAGCTCAGTCCGCAAACGCCGCGCCGGCATGCCGATGCGCTGCGCCACCGCCTCTAACGTGGTATCACCTGACTCTAGCATCTCACCAATTGCTCGCTTCACTGCTTCAACTAAATCCAAACGCTCAAGCTCAGCGAGCTTCTCGTTAGCCATTTTTTCATGCAGGCGCAACAAGCTTGGCTCGGCATGCCAAACCTGGTGGTCAAGCACTCGCATATCAAAATAGATCCGATTTTCGCTGCAGCCTAGCGTTACTGGGCAGCCATAAACGCGTTCGTATTCGGCCGGAGATGCGCCTTCAACATGCGTGAAGTGCACGGCGAGTGGCTGAAAGTGACCATCGGTAAGCGAGCCAAAAAAGCGGATCACACCCATCACTAGTGCTTCGGCAAAATGACGCATGCCGGTGGCATCGGCAATGTCGGCGAGATAGCAGTGATTACCATCGATTACTAAGCGCGAGGTAATGGCATCGCTCAATAAGCGCTGATACGCCAAGGCGCGGTGCAGACCTTCGCCAAAAGTGGGGCTGGATGAAATGAGGTATTCGAGCACCTGGCCGCGATAGACCGGTAGATGCTCGCCTAAGTGCAGGCCGATATGAGGGTCGCCGGAGATGTCTTCGAGTGCGCGCCAAAACATGGCTTGACCGGCAAATGGCGTGCGCTCGGGCGACTCAACATCAAGCCAGTTAGGTGAAACTTTGGCTTGTAGCAAGATAGCTTCGACCGGCAATCCAGCCTTGAGCATGGCCTGATAGGCCAGTCGCAGCAAAATCGGCGCGTCCGTTCGCTCAGTCATCAGCAAGTCTCAATTATCGTCGGCGCAAGGGGTCTCATCATGAGCCCGAGTCTACTCGCATTTTGCCGCGGCGCAGACAAAGCCTACGCCGCGAGTAGGCCTTATCCGATAAAGCGACGAGCATTGCGGAACATGCGCATCCACGGGCCGTCTTCTTGCCATTCTTGCGGATGCCAGCTGTGTTGCACGGCACGGAATACGCGCTCGGGATGCGGCATCATGATGGTGGCGCGGCCATCGCGACTGGTCACGCCGGCAATGCCGTGTGGCGAGCCATTGGGATTGAGCGGGTACTGCTGCGTGCGGCGGCCATAACCATCGACCCAGCCGAGAGCAACCAAGCCTTGTTCGCCCAGAGCCGCCAACGTGCTAGCGTCGTGATGCGCGCGGCCTTCGCCATGAGCCACGGCGATGGGCATAGTGGAGCCGGCCATTCCCGCTAAAAATAACGAAGGCGATTCCGGCACTTCAACCAAGCAAGTTCGCGCCTCAAAGACTTCGCTGCGGTTGCGGGCAAAGGTTGGCCACATATCCGCGCCTGGAATGAGCGCCTTCAGTTGCGAGAGCATTTGGCAGCCATTGCACACGCCTAAGCTAAAGGTGTCTGGGCGAGCAAAGAAGGCCGCGAATTCATCACGCACATGTTCGGTGAAGAGGATGGATTTAGCCCAGCCACCGCCAGCGCCGAGCACGTCGCCATAAGAGAAGCCACCGCAAGCGACAAGGCCAACGAAGTCCTTCAATGACACACGACGGCTGATGAGATCGCTCATGTGCACATCGATCGCGGTAAAACCGGCGCGATGGAATGCTGCAGCCATCTCGGTTTGGCCATTGACGCCCTGCTCACGCAAGATCGCCACGCGTGGACGAATGCCGCTAGCAATAAACGGTGCGGCGATGTCGTCATTGATATCGAAACTAAGTTTGGCAAATAAGCCGGGGGCTGGCTCGGCCAAGGCCTTGAATTCCTCTTCGGCGCAGTCGGCGTTATCGCGCAGCGCTTGCATGCGATAGCTGGTCTCGGCCCACAACTGTTGAGCACGCGAGCGCGGCAGGCTTAAGCGAGCCTTGCCTTTCAGGCTGATGTTCAATTCTTCACGGCTATTAAGGCCGCCAAGCACGTGCACATGACCGGCAACTAGCGTATTGGCAAAAGCAGCTTTCACCGCCTCAGCATCGCTGGCACGGACTTGCAGCACAGCACCTAATTCTTCGCTAAATAGTGCGGCTAAGATATCAGCCTCGCTATCACTGTCGGCTATCGCGTCGAGGGCGACGTTGACGCCAACACGGCCGGCGAAGGCCATTTCCGCCAAAGTGGCCCAGAGGCCGCCATCGCTGCGATCGTGATAGGCCAGCAAACGGCCATCGGCATTGAGCGTTTGGATGCCATCGAAGAAGGCTTGTAAGAGCATGGGGTCATCGACATCGGCAGGCGTCGTGCCGACTTGGCTATAAACCTGCGCCAAGGCGGAGCCGCCGAGGCGGTTATGGCCACGACCAAGATCGATCAGCACTAGCACTGTATCGTCGATATCGCGGCGTAATTCAGGGGTGAGTGTGGCGCGAATATCAGTCACAGGAGCGAAGCCGGTGACCACTAATGACAGCGGCGAGGTCACTGATTTTGATTCATCGCCATCCTGCCAAACTGTGCGCATAGACATCGAGTCTTTGCCCACCGGAATGGTTAAGCTCAGCGCTGGGCATAACTCCATGCCCACTGCGTAGACGGCGTCATAGAGGTTTTCATCTTCTTTGCCAGCGCCAGCGGCGGCCATCCAGTTCGCCGACAGTTTAATGTCGGAGAGCTTGGCAATGCGCGATGCCGCCATATTGGTGATGGTCTCACCAACGGCCAAGCGTGCAGAGGCAGCGGCGTTGAGTATGGCCACGGGCGTGCGTTCACCCATCGCCATGGCCTCGCCGGTGTAGCCATTGAAACCAGTCGCGGTTACTGCGACATCAGCTACCGGCACTTGCCATGGGCCGACCATTTGCTCGCGCGCCACTAAGCCAGTAATTGAGCGGTCGCCAATGGTGATCAGGAATTGCTTTGAGGCTACCGAAGGCAGCTGCAAAACTCGTTCGGCGGCGTCTAGCGCAGTGACATCACGCAAGTTGAGCGCGGTTTGTGTGAGCA
>Ga0114915_1000554_pt1 | contig 16917 bp, 5 predicted proteins | sample MalvirAntarct_55_FD_87288 | JGI IMG/M metagenome (GOLD analysis project Ga0114915, IMG submission 87288) | Marine viral communities from the Global Malaspina Expedition - Malaspina viral metaG Antarct_55 | ecosystem: Environmental > Aquatic > Marine > Oceanic | place: South Georgia Island...
CTCAGTTGCATTTAATTTACCTTTGGTGCCGTCAGGCATTGTGTATAGCACTTTACTATTAGTACGTGCTAATGTATCATCAAAATCAAATACACTTATACCTCGAGCCTTTTTATTTGGGTCTCTACCTTTTTCAAATGCTAAGTCAATAGTTTTAGAGTAACGCACTTGAGTAGCTGTCGATGTTCTATCACCAAATCCAAATTGTTTTAAATTTTTAAAATTATAGTTTAGGGCTTCCTTAGGCGCAGTTAACAGCCCGTCTAAGGCCTCTTTAGCTACGTTATTTATAAGATTATCATAAGCTGTTTTTTGAGTTACTATATCAAGAAAATTCTTTAAGTAGGTTATTTGCGGAACCGTAAAGTTTTTATTAATTTCTACAGAAAGAAGCATTTTAGCTACAGCGCCATCAGTTAATCCTGATCCGGTTTTAAAGTCTGCAACTTTCATTCCTTCAGGGCTCATTATTACTGAATTGTACCCCTCTAATATTTGTTTAACCACAGTTTTATCACCTAGTGTTCCATCTTTAAGGGCTTTTTGGACATCGATGGAAAACAGTAATTTAGTATTGCTGTGTTCATTACCTTGTTTAGCTTTTTTGCCTTTTTTAACATATCTTGGTCCTTCTGAAAATTGAAAAGTACCTTCAAAAGACATCATTCTAAAACCATTGCTGTCATTATTTCTTAAAACATGAGACATGCCAAGCTCGTACTCATATTTTTCTTGACCCTCTAGTTTGTTACCTACTTCACCTATAGCTCTAAGTAACACTGACGCAAGCTTGCGTTTTAAAATTATATCTTGTACAATTTCCGGCTGCTCTTTTAACATTTTTTTTGCTATTGCTTGCTTTTTCACAACGCTAAGATCAAGTAAATCTAAGTTTAGCATTGATTTTTCAAAAAGCTGTATTCTTTTTGCAACATTAATTCCTACAGCTCTTTTTGCTTTTTTGTCAAATTCTTCTTTTATTATATTGTTTTCTTTTAATTCTTGTAAAACAGTTTTAAAATCGGCTTTTAACCCGGCTGATAATCCATTTTCGGATCCAAGTATTCCCTTTTTTAAGTAAGATTTTCTAAAATCACTTGACTTAAATAGGTTGAACCCTCCCATTTTACGCCCATTATATCTAAATAATCCAGCTAAAAAATTACCTGCCGAAGATTTGTTGTAATATGCACCCTCTACTAGCTCTGCTAATTCTGCAGGCAAGTTTTCTATGGTTTTTTTAACAGCAAAATCAAATATTTTTAAACTTTTTTTAGCTGCATCTTTTTCTGCTCGAGTTGATTTATAATTTATATTTAATGATTGGTTAAACTCAATTATATCTATTGCATCTTTACGTGACATACCTTCCGAAGTAGCTCTATCAAAATATCGAGATTCAACTTTAGCTTCCGAGGTGTTGACTAGTTTTTCAAATATTTCACCGGTTGTTCTATCAGTAAATTCCATTAACTCAGGTTTAACTAGCTGAGCATTAATATCTTCAATCTGTTCCTGAAGTCCTAATTCTATTATTTCATTAAATTTATCGTAGTGTGGTAAATTTTCTAATTTCCATAGCGTATCATTTTTCTGCTCTTCCGTTAGGTTTCGGTAGCTGCTAATCCAGTCTTCCCAGCTATCGTTTTTATTTTCAACGTAACCTTTAAATTCTTGTATTATAAAGGAGGACATGTCTCCTCTGTCTATTAATTTTCCTAGCTGCCTTGCATATCCGTCAACAAGTTTTACTTCCATTTCCGCTTGTCTGTCTTCAACTCTTAATCTCATAGCGGAATCAGCCATAGCCGCTTCGATGGCATCAGCACCAAACTCTCCAGAAAGTGCTTCTAACAACGATCTTCTTCTACCGTCTATTCTTTTAGCTCCGTCGCCTAAAAAGTATTTTCTCCATTCGGCTGGAACTATTTTTCTTTTTTGTCTTAATTTTCCACCTGCTAAATTCTTAGCGTCAGTGCCCTTTTTTATAATTTTTCCATCAGCACCAATAACAAACTCTGTAAATGAAGAAAATCTTTTATTAGCTTGCAATAAGGTTATATAGCCATTTTCCCACAGCTTAAAAGCATCCATAACAAATTGTTCGTACTCGGCTGTATAACCCTTGTTATCTTTTGTAAGTTTACCGGCTACACTTTCTAGCTTATTATAAATTAAATCAGTCGCCTCAGTAAGTAACACGTCGGCAACATTTTTACCTTTTTTAACTTTGCCTACTGCCCCTAACTTTTTAGCTAACTCCCCAGGTCCTCTAAACTTACTTACATTTTTTACTGTACCATCTGGGTAAGTTATTATAGCGGAGGTAAAATCTGGCATAACATAATCAACTTCAACTCCGTCCGCTAATTCAATTTTACCTTTAGATGAAATATCGATGTTTTCTAGTCTGTTGGTAAGTAATATTTTATTAGCGGTTTGTCCTATTTCAATTGCCATATCTCCAGGTATTTTCATTACCTGAAAAGCATCCAACGTTCTTTTCTTGGATTTTATTTGTACATCGTCTATAGGTGATTTTTTAGTAGTACCTTCACTGAGCCCGTCTTCGTTTGTTAAGTCTTTAAGTTGATCAAAAGAAGCATCCGACGATTGTGTTTCAAAAATATACTTAGCGTCTTTACCTGTAATCTCCCCTAATATTTTATTTTTTATGTTACTTGTCAAGTAAGTCATAAAATTAGCCTTCTCTTTTTTGCCTGTCGCCATTGCAATAGCTTGCTTTTTAGAGGAATCAATTACCAATAATTCAGCTGCCTTAGCGTCTATCTGCTCCGGAGTAGGATTATTTTTTTCTATATATTTGATTAGCTTAGTGGTTTTTATAAAAGTATTTAATGACCCAATAAGACCCTGTCCTCCGTAAACGTTTTCGTTTATCCCATCGCCTTTCTTTAAAAAATCCATGACCATGTTATCTACTACGGCTTCTTTTTCTGAAAGACTTAAGGTCAAGTTACCGTTTCCATCAACAACCTTATTTACTTCTGATACGACCCAGGGCCTTAAAGTATAGCTTACCAGCATTGCCCTATCTAATACATCTTTGTTATTTAAGTTTTCAACATCTTTGAAACTATCATTAAATAATTTTTTAGCGGACTCAATAGATTTTTTAACAGTTTCCTCTTCTCCTAATTTTCCTGGTTCTTTAAACTCCATGGAAGACTTTGCGGTGGTTTCTTTAAGTTGCTCTTTCCTCGTTTTAATTGCAGTGCCGTCTATATCTATTAATCGTGTACCGTTTATAGACATGTTAGAAAGAGCGTCGTATAGGTTTTTAGCTCCCGCCTCTGTCCTAACCTCCCCAAATCTATATAAAAAGGACATAACCTCTTTAGCGTTTGTTAAGTTCTGATTTTGAGTTATGGGAACACCTAATTGATCTGACATTATTCTAAGACTTCTAGCCATCTTAGGTACAACCCCCGTGTCTAATAATAAATTAGCGTAATCTTTTTTACCTAAGAACTCTGTTATATTTGCTAAATATTCTTCGCTAGTAACCTTTTGATCCCCGTAAAGTTCCTTTATTATTTCCTTAAAAGACACAGTAGCAAATTCACCATCTTGAGCTTTTCTTTTGGTAGATACAAATTTTACGTCTTTAAAAGAGGTTGCTACATCGGATTCTATTAAATCTACAAACTTTTTTGAAACGGCTTCTTTATTTTTAAAAAGATTATCCATCCAAGCATGCAGGGTTTCTTGTGCTGCAACTCCTTTTTGATATTTAGATAAGTTTACTACTACTCTATCAACACCGCCCCTGTTTCCAAAAGAAACCACGCCTGGCTGAAATTGAGCTTTTGCATTTTGACTACTTAGACCTTCACCTGTTTCATTAATAATTATTTCAGTATTAGATTTACCCGATGCTTTTAACTTAGCCTTAATTTCTTTTACTATACTTTTTTCAGCGGCAACCTTATTTGCTTCGTATGTTTTTATAGCCTGAGTGTAAACCCCTCTTTTCATCCATAGCTCCGCTTTTGTAAGATTTTTGTTAAAGGCTAAATCGCCCATAGGGCTGTTTAAAAATTTATCTATATCAGCAATCTTTTGTTTAGCCACTTTTGCTTGTTGTGCTTGCGTACCAATATCAAGGTTGTTAAACTGAGAATCACTAACGTAAAGATCCTGATTTAGTAATTCTAATTGTCTATCAATCTGCTTTAATCTTTCACTTTTTGTCTTATCTGATTCCTTAATTTTTAAGTCGGTAAGGGGTTCTAGACCTAATTCTTTCCGTCTTCTATTAGAACTTTCTTTACTTGAAAATTGCTTGTATTCACTTGGGGTTACTAACTTTGCTCTTTCTGCATTTAGATCATTTCGCATGTTTACTTTTTCTGTTCTTCGCTTGAAATCTAATTCTTTAGCATTAGGGATAGGTAATATGCCCCCCATTATTGCGTTTGTTAACAAGCGATCTTGTACTTCTCCTAGGTCGCCATAGTATTCCTCCATGCTGGTTTTCCAGTCTTTTTCTCCCATGAACTCATCAACCATAGCTTCCGCTACAAGTGCCCCTTCGCTACCTAAGGTAAAACCTGCACTTCCACCTATCATTTTTTGTATTAAACCACCAAATCTTCCTTTCAATAGTCTATTGGCTATTTGCCCACCGGCAAAAAATCCTGCACCACCACCGGTTTTAGCTTCACCTAAAGTTGCTAATTCAAACTTAACCTCCTCAAGCCCCATACCTAAAACGACACCTAATGCTTTTTGAGCGGGATTTCCTCGTATTAATGTGCCTATTATTCTAGATGCTCCTTGTACAGCGCCAATCTTATTTATAAGGGCAAAACTTATAGCCATAGGTACAAAAGCACCCAAGCCTTCGGTAACCTTCATAGCTAAACCTCTTTCAAAATTACTTTTTTGATCTGAGGTCATTTCTATACCGGCATCTTCCATAAGATTATAACTAAAATCCAGCTGTTCTCTCGAAGTAGAAGGAAGCATCGTTTTAAAATCAGCAGAAGCGTCATCCGATAATACCATATCGCTAATTCCTTCCACGGCTACTTTAGCAAATTGTGTTAATCCATCTGTTAGGTTTAACTCTTCCGATCCCGGATCTATGTTTAATAAAAACATCCTTCCCAAAGCGTCTCCTTGTTCTGATATTCTTACACGATCTTCCGTTATGCCCCCCATAAAAATATTTGGAGAAACCAAATCGCCTTCTTGAGGAATCCAGCCTTCCGCTAACATATTTTTACCTTCAGCCCCTGTTAATATGTTTTCTCCGATCTCCTGATTATGCATGGAAATAAGGTCTTTAACTTTTACCCCAGTAAAAATACCTTTTTCGTCAGGAGTATATCCTTTCCTTTTTAGGTTTATGAATAAAGCATCATTATCGTTGCTGTCAAAGCTATATGTTTTTTGTAATTTATTTCTAAGATCAATTTTTTCTTGCAGATTATAATAATACCTCGCTCTTACTGTTCTATAATCAGCGGTAGCTAGTTCTTCAGCCCGAGCCTTTGTTTCCGGGGAAGCTTCCATCATTTGATTTTGGGGCATTGTAGCCACTTCCATAGGGTTAAGTCTATTTCCGTCGAAATCAAACATTTGCTTGTAATCTTTGTCAAACCAGTCAGAGGGCAAAAGGCCCTTACCTACGAACAAACCGAGATCGTCAGAAAAGTCTGTTTCTTGATTTAATTCTTTAGTCTGTAAATTGTATTCATTTACAAGTTTCCTTCTTTTAGCTCGGGCGGCCTCCACGGTGCCTACAACACCTGCGGCTATTACTTTATCAATTTCTTGAATAGATTGCTTAAGGGCAACTCGTCTTTGCTGAACTTTAGTCAAATTACTTATTGCCAAATTCATTTCAGTTTTTATTTCTTCGCTAGGAGCTAAGGCTATTATAGCTCCCTCTTTTAGTTGCATGTCTGCTCTGGCTTGATTTTCCTTTCTCCTTGCTTTTTCCATAAGCTCAGAAATTATATTATCTTGTGCATATTGACTAGGTAAACCGCCGTCTGCAGGTTGTTCTTCTATAGTATTTTCGTACTCATCTACTTTAAGCCTAATGGCGTCAGGTAACAGGTACCTTGTAGCGTATTGGTTTTTTACAAAGTTTTTAAGTTCCTGTCCAACTCCTTTTTCCACTTTGCCATCCAGGTACTTAGCTTCTGTTTGAAAAGTATTTAATATGCCTTGATCAATTAAGTTTTGCGTAAAATCAGTGTATGATTCTATTTGCTCCCTTGCCCCTGGCACTTCGGATCCATTTGAGTTAGTAAGCCCTAATTCAAAATCCCGTGTTTCTTTTGCCCACTCGGCCCCCTTGGTCCTCATTGACTTAAGACCTTTGTTCTGCTCCGAAATAGGCATATCTTCTGGAAAACCTGATCCTTCTGGAAAAAGTTTTAAAGCCTTATCTTCGTCCGACAGTGAGACCAAAGAAGTATCTTCCTGCGGTAATACCGTATCTTCTAGTGCTACAGTTTCCGACACCACATCCGCACTCTCTACAGGGTCTTGTATAAAATTTTCTTGCAACGCTTCATTTCTTCCAGCAACATTACCATTAGCCTCCAGCTGGGTAGCTATCAACTGCTCCTCAGGAGTTTTTTCGGTCATGAAGTTATCGTTAGATTCAGGCTCGCTTATAACTTCTATAGAGTATCCTTTTTTTCTAGCTGCATCAACCGCAGCTATCATATCTGATTCTCTTTCAAACTCAACGTCTTTACCGTTTATTCTGTATTTATACATAGGTTTTAATTTAATTTAGCTGTTTTAGTTGTATTTTTCAATTATTTTGTCTCTTAATTTTCTAGCATCTGCCCGCAATAGCGGAGTAGTTGCAAATATAAAGTTAAGGACATCAATTGGATCTTTCATATCGTAATCTTTTATATCGGTATTAATTCCTCCACCTGTGCCACCTGTGCCACCTGCTCCTCCTCCGGCCGCCATAACACCAGTTTTTGTAATAGTTACAATACCATCGTTGCTCATGGACATGTCATAAGGATAGTACCTAGATGTACCCATTTTAATTTCTCTACCGCCACCTATTTCAAATATACTAGTAATATCATCTTTAATTGTTCCCGTTGCGGTGTTAAACGCGTTAGTGTAATAAGAAAATTCTTCTTTAGCAATAGTTTCGTCACCCGCAATTGGCTTGGTGCTGAGTAGTACATCGTAGTACATCTCTCCGCCTGGTATGACCTTACCGTTTTTATCTTCTTCTAGTTTTATATTATTTGTTTTATTATACAATTCCAATGATCTTTCGGTTATATATCTCCGTTGTGCTTGGCGGAGCGATAAAGGGGGTTTTGCGTCTGGATATCTGCTAGGCTTCACATTATCAAACTCTTTCTCATCAATACCAAGATCCCTTAGTGTTGCCGAAAATGCCTGGGGCTGATCTAACGATCCCATTACCCTGGCGGTTGTTTTTTCAATAACGGCATCTCTAGTTTCTGTTATTGCTTGCTTGTTTAAGATTTGTCTTTGATATGTTTGAATTTTATCGCCGTTAATAACAGTAACCTCTTTTTTGCTGTTTTCAAGTCCTCCTATAACTTCTGTTTTTTTACTTACTGGGTTGTTGATAAAAAACGACTTTGTTTGGTTGTCAATTTGTTTAACCGCCGCATTACCGTCTTTTTTAAAGATCATCTTTTGAGCCATGGTAGCAAACTCAGTTTGGCTTACGTACAACATGTTTCCATCAGGATCCTCGATTTTTATATTAATTCCCGTGTCTGCAACGTAATCTTGATCCCCTTTTTTTAAATCTTCTTTTATTTTTACTAACTCGGCTTTATAACCTTCAACACCTCCTAGCGCCATGCCTATAGCTCCTGTTCTTTTCCCGCCATCTTGTGTGCCATCCCCATAGCCGTAGCTTTGCCAAAAAGTATTTTCGTCTAAAGTACCTCCGGCTTTAATATATTCTTCAAACGCCGTGCTTACACCTATTAGATCAGAGGTTAAACTATTAAGTCCGTTTATATCATTATAAACTGATTGTTCTTTATCGTTAAAGTCTGTTCCTCCCATTCCCATTACTTGCCCTTCTACAGCTATGTCATATTGAGCTTGGTTTGCTGATTCATGTTGCTCAGTAAGAAACGGTCTAAATCCTGCAAATGTCTTTTTTATATTTTCCTGATATTTAAATTGCGCTGAGTTAAAGTCGGCTCTTAAAGCGGCTTTTCTTTTATTGTCTAACAATAATTTATCTGCGTCTTCTTTATCTTTTTTTTCTTGCTTTGCAATAGCATCACGCCTGGCTTTTTCCATGCCCACGATACCCTGTGCTATGTTTTGAGCACCTTGTGCTATTGCTTGGCCAAGTACCTGTCCAGACTTGTCGTCGATTATTTTTGGATTTCTATAACTCATGTTCTATATTTTATTAATAAGGTTTGCCTGTTGCGGGATTTATTGCCCCTTTGTAAGGGTTTAAAGATCCTCCCTCTGCAAATGCCCCAGAGCTCATTAATCCTCCTACTGAAGACGTTACACCACTTATCATACCTGCAGTGGCTTGTGCTTTTGCCATATTTGCGTTTGCTGCGTTTTGATTAGCTTGATCAATACCCCCTTGCATTCTATCTAGCGTAGCCATATCTCTTTGTTCTTGCGCTCCAAAAACAAAAGCCTTACCTTGTGCGTCAGCATTTTGTACTCTTGCTTCTTCACTCATTTCCATTTGAGTAAGTTGCATTTCTTTTGCTTGTAATGCTTGCTCTCCTTGAGCTGCCATTTTTTCGTTCTGAGCTTCTTGCTGTTGTATATTAGCTGCTACGTCTTTTTTACTAGCTCTTGCCGCTTGAGCCAGTGCAGTGGCACCCCCGGCGCTCGCTCCCGTAGCTTGTAGCGTGTCTAGTGTATTTGCTAAGGCAATATCTGTTTGTTCCATTTGGATCTCCGCGGCACTTGTAGCAACCCCGAGATTAGCAAATGGATTCGTAAGATTATCTCTCATTTCATCAACCATACCGGATAAAGACTTTACATCAGAGTAAGGATTAATAACATCCTGTCTGTTGGCTTCAAAAGCCGCCATTTCTCTTTGTATTCTTTGTTTCTCTCTTGCTGCATCTGCTGCTGCACTTTTGGCTGCTTTTCTTCCCATAATACCTCCAACAACACTGCCTAATACACCAATTCCCGCGGCTATCGCTACTCCTGCCATAATTTTTCTTTTTTATTATATTCCTCAAGTGTTATTGAGAAAAAATTATTTTCTACTTGTTTCATGTCTTTCGTATTTGTAGGATTCGCTATTATGTTAATCCACACACAATCTTCCACACATCTTATTAATCTTTTAGTACCTTTAACAGAATAAGACCAACAGGGAGCTATATGTTCCACCGTTTCATTGTCTGACTCAACTATCACCTTGCCTGAAAGCAAAAACCAAAAATGACTTGTATGATGTATTGCGCTTATAACAATGGTATCGGCTTTCATTTTCATTTGGCGCATATATAAGCCATCTGTAAAATTGTTTGTTATAGGAAATTCTTCATTATTAACTAAAGATTTTCCGTCTCCATATATTCCCTCTACCTCATTGTTTTCTATGAAAACATTTTGTAATGTTTCTAGTTTTTTTATAAAGTTTGTTGATAATTCTTTGTTCATTTAATTAAGATGATTTCACAAATTCTGTACTTACTGCAAATAATTCTTTTTTAGAAGAAGGTATTATTCTCATTGTTGCTTCTGCATAAAACCCTGTTACTCCGGAAGACGATGTACTTGGTAGCACTTGCCCTACAAGGTTATCTGAATTATTCGAAAGATTCGCATAATATTTGTCTTCTACTTTTTTAAACCTATTCTGCATTAATAACTCTTGCATTTCTTGCAAAGTGGTTGCATTCCGCGCAGCTTCTATTCTCCATGCTCTATCCGTATTGGTTTTAAGTTGGGTCATAGACCACCCCGTATCTCCTTCGTAATTTATAGTTTGAAAGTTTTTTACCATAGAGGGAGCACCATTAAATACAAATGTTACACTTGCGCCATTATAGCCGCCGTAAAACATACCATGGGCGCTAATGTTAGGCATAAGCTCATAATGCTTATAGATTGCTCCATCATTTGTTGTAAAGAAATTATTGTTTAAACTAATTAAGTGATTAGGTTTATAAGTAAAAGTGCTAGTCCAGCCTTTAACTGTTTCGTCAAATGACAAAGTCCTATAACGATCACTGCCAGTAACGGGATCGTACGCTAAGTCTTCTACAGATAAAACGTATTGTTTATTATAAGCATCCCATCCGGCTTTTATTCCGTTTTTTGTGGCTCGAGAAAGAATACCTCTAAAAAAGTCAGTCATACCAAAACTAGATATAACGGATATTCCGTCCATTGACAACCTGCATACAACGTTTTGATCTCTATCTGTAAAGTATTTTCTATATCCATTAACCGCAAATGACTCAGGATCTGTGCTTATTCCGTATTCCCCGGCATAGGCTATATTTTGGCCTATAACTAAATTACGGCTGGTAACACTAGCATTACCTTCAGCAGAATATATTGCATCTTTGTCAATTAAGGATTTACTCACCTTGCTTTCTTGGAATATTATTAAGTTAGTATCTTCCGCATACAACTTTTGTATAGAGCCATTAGCTGGATCAATTGTTCTAGTTATATCTTCTGCTACGGAAAATTGATTAGTTTGATTAACACCCGTCCTTGAATTAAATATACCGGAATGTATAAGCGAACTAAACTTGTGTGATTGCTTAGGTTCATCCTCTACAAGATAGGCTTTAACACCAAAATCAACTGAAGTATTATTGTAACCCCCTCTAATTCTAGATTCTTCTAATAGCCAGTCAGTAGTCACGTTGCCTGTGCCATAAGCTTGGGGCATTTTATCAAAATTTATTATTTTGCCAAAAGATATTTTTGTACCAGCCGGGACAGTACCCACGGGAGCTGCCGCCACTTTAAAAGCGGAAACTGATCCTGGAGCTCTTTCGGTAATATAACTAAAGTAATTTATTGTATCCCCATTAAAAACATAAGTCATTGTAACTTCCTGACCTACGTTCATCATAGTTTCATCCAAAGGGGAGGTTGGCACCCCAAATACGGGGGCTGGATCGGGCGTTACTGTTATAGTTAATGCGCTTTCGTTATCAAAAACAGCAATAGCTGTGCTCCTAAGCTTGGTTATTTGTTCGATTTTTTTTAACCAAAAAGTGTTAAAGTATTTTAATTCTATTATTGCCGCCATTTTTTTTTATTATTGAGATACCCTAAGTGTACCAGCATTAACATTAATTGCTCCTGTATTTGAAGTTGTTTGTATTGTATTAACCCCTGTATTCGCGTTGGTGTTTAGTATTATTGATCCAGTAACAGAACTAAATCCTGCTACCCATTGCAGACTCACATTAGTTCCAGAAATATTTGTCCACGAACTGGGCGTCGGGCTAAAAGAAGATGAGTCTAAACTAAAGTTTATATAAGGAGCTGTGTCAGAAGGCTTATATACCTCATTTCCGGCAGCAGTTACAAAAAATTCTTTTAAATAATCTCCATACGGTGTTGCTCCAAATAAATCAGCCCCGCTCCCTACGCTAGAAAATGCAGTACTGTTAGAACTAGGAGTGGATGTTTTATACCTATATCTATTGTTAACCGTTGTATTAGTATCAACTATGTTAATACCCTGCACCGGAACACAAGATGGGTTATTTAAGTCATCTACTGTTACCCAACCAATAACAGTAGGCCTTGCCCCAGCATTAGCCTCAGGTTTATTAACTAGTCCTCTCATTGTAACTTTCCATTGCACAGGGCTGGAAACTCCTAAAGAAGAATAACTTATAGCTCTAACTGTTTTTACCCATATTGCGTCAGTAGTATTCTCGAATGTTGCGTCACTATAGCCAGCCTCTGGAAAAAATGGGTTATAATTACCCTCTCCAAAATACGGGTTATCGTAAGCTATAGAAGCTGAATAAGATTTTGGGAAGTAACCTATCTCTTCTAGGGGAGGCCTTAGTTCTCCTACTTTATTAACCTCTTGATCTCTTGTAATTTCTATCCAAGTATTTGTACCCACCACTCTATAAGAATATACTATGCGGTTTAATGCAAAGCCTGTAGCGGAACTGTGAGGAGGCTTATAAATGTGAGCAGTAAAAGCTATTGTTCCTTCTGTGTGATTAGCAAGTCCTACTCGTACGGGTGTATCGTAGGGAGCTATGGGCCTATCACTAAATCCCTCTGTAGTAGGAATTGTAAATGCAGTCCCAAGGTCAGTAAAGCTCAAATTCTGATCAGCTACATAAAAAACGTCTGTGGTTGGATATGAAAACGCTATTGGACTAGGTTGGATTTGATAATTGTTAGGATAGAGGCCCGGAGAAGGAGGCGGAAAGGGCGGCTGGGGTTGGGTTACAACACAGGTTGGGGGCACTATTCCGCTATTTAAAGGCGGATCCCCAAGCACTATAGTTAAAGGCTGTGTAAAGATTAATGGCTCAAAAAGATTAGTGGTATTGTTTGTATTTACTCCTTGTGCGTCCGTAATTTTTAACGTTATATTATAAGTTCCAGTTGGATTGCCTTCAAAAGGATCAGACCCTAGTGTACCGATTACGCCTGTTCCAGGTATTGCTTGTGTCATTCTGCCAGTATTAGGATTCATAGTCCAATTACTTGGAATATCATTCCCCCCAGAAAAAGTATATCTTAGCCCTAATTTAGAATTGGAAGAAGTAGGATCACTACCAAACGAGGACCCGTTAATAGAAGTAGCCCATACACTTTCATTTAAAAGCTCTTGCTGGTTAATACTAGCCGTAACATTAGGAACAGGCGTGCCTAAAGTAGGAGCTACATTTTGTAAAGCTCCTAAGCCAAAAGGTGCTCCAATAATTGGAATTTCAGAAACAAGATCATCTGATGTTGTTATGCGTATTACAAAACTAAAAATATCTACAGTAGGACTACTCGCATTAAATACTATTCCACTCTCCGTAAATTTTATTTTAAATTTACTTGCTTCCGCTGGGATATTAGTATCACCTTCAACTAATTCAAAGTAGCTTACATCAACGTTCTCACTGTTCGTTTGTGATATTAGTTCCGCTTGCGTGTTTATTAAAATATCACCTTGATTATTTAATGGATAAAACCAATCCGTAGTAACAAACTTACCTGTTATATCACTTTCTTTAAAGTCCCAAATAACATTAGCAAACGTTGTTGCTCCTCCAGAAGTAGAGGCTATGTCCGCGTTTAAGTCAACTATCAATCCAGATGTGGTTGTTTCCCAATAAATATTTAGCAAAGATTCTACAGGAGCTGTTTCATATACTGCCAAAAAAGGCGTCATATTTTCCCCTTCAGGAGAATTACTAGTAACATCCCCTTGATTAACAGCATTCGCGGAAGCACCAATGGGTTTATCTGTTGTAGATATTCTAGCTATTAAAGGATTTGTATCAACTTGATAAAAAACAACGTTACCTCCTCCCCCACCTGTTTGATCGTTCGAGTAAGCATTACTTAGATCTGCCCAACCCATGTTAAAGTCTTTGGCATTAGCTATAGCCGTTGAGGTGTGACTTATGGCTAATTTTCCGCTAGAAAATAATCTAGGGTAATACTGCGCATTTGATGGCACCAATGTATTGAGTGGAGCGGGGGTGTTTGTTACTCTCCCATACAAAACAGCAGAACTTCTATATTGTTTTTGATCTGGCCCAACCTCTGCTAAATCCCTAGGTATTTTATTAATATTGTCATTAAATAATACGGTATGAGCTGTTAAATTTGTTTCGTTGATAGGAAATACTCCGTTTTTAACTCCATCCCCATCAGCAGGAGCACTGCTCTTACCTGATTGACCAGGATACCCATTTAGTATACCCGGTAGATACACATTATAATAATCTTGTTCTGTTTGCTTTACAACAATTTTATAACTGTACCAACCTAAATCGTTTATTTTATAAGCAAATTTTAAGTCTGGAGTATTTGGTGGAAGATCGTTTGCTCTTAGGTAAATATCATTTACCCTACCAGTAGTAGTAATTGTATAAAAAGACCCTACAACAATTACATCTGTAACCTCAACAAAATCCTGAAAAGCTCCCCTCATAGAATCGCCTAACTGGGGGGTATTTATATTATCTGGATAACCTGTGCCTGCGTTGTCATTTAAAGTAAATGTATATGTAGTATTTGTTATAGATGAAGGACCAGCTGCTACAAACCCCCCCGCTATAGCAAACCCGTCACCAGAAGATATGGCCTGCTGGGGTATTGCATAAAGTCCGGGTGTTCCAGCCTGCAAATCCCTAGTTGAACTTATAGGCTCATTTAGTAAAACTTGAATACAGTCCCCCGCCCAACTTATTGGATTAGTGTCTCCTTCAAGCAAATCATAAGGGCTATAAATTGTGGATCCAGAATAAAAAACTGCATTTCTACTAGCCCCTAAATCAATTGAAGATAATAGCACAGGTGATTGTCTTCCAAACTTATCTGATAGAACAAACCCTACTTGGTAATTTCTATTTCTTTTTACCGAGCTGTTAGGATATTCTACAAAATTGTTAGAAGATCCTGATAAGCTTTTTGGAGCGATTCTGCAATTGTAATTTATATTAGCCGGGGGAGTATGCTGGTCTCTGAAATTTCCATATATTATTCTGTTACCAGATGTTTCTTGTGAAAAAGCCCTAACTGGAACCCTATCATAGACCCTTACGGTTTGTGCCTCAGGTAATGTTCTATAAGGTTTTCTTGATTGATAATCATAGTTATAATAATTACTCGCACCACTTGCGCCTGAAACTTCCCCTACACTAATGCTTTCTAAAACTTTTACAGCAATACCGTCGCTTTCTCTAAAAAGTATTTCTAGCTCACTTATTTTGTAATCTCTATTTATTCTATTTGCCTGAGAAGGCAAAGGTATTACCAAGCCAATATTTTGCACCATATTTTCCATAAATGCAACAATAGTGGATTGATATGCTGCATTCTCATCTCCATTTAAAAAATATCCTTTTTGTTTTGGTATATATGCTATTTGAGTAAAAGGAGCCATTAAAGAGTACTCATTGTCATCAAACTTAAATCTATAGCTAAACCTAACAAACTTATCTTCTAAAAAGTCGGGATCGCCTGGCCAATCCGCATCATTTTCTTTAGCGGCCATAGTGGATTCTATTAGTGACACATAGTCCCCTTGGCTTAATGCAGTTGTAAAATTGGGGGACACTGTTATTCTAGTGTCTCCCGTGTTAAAAGAAGGAAAAACGCCCGTAACCTCAATGTAAGCGCTTCCGAGCACGCCGTTTTCTGGTGATACCACAGTCGCACCTATAAAAGGTAATAATTCGGTCACCCTGTCGCCTGATATCTCAATAGAGCTTGTAGTTCCTGTGCCTTTTGCTACTAGATCAACCCTATTGTATAATTGTATAGTGTCATAAGGATTGTATTTTGCAACGGATATTTGATGTTCTTGGGTATAATATCCTCCTATTGAAGAACTTGCAAACCCTGTAGATAGAGACGCAGATATAGCTAAATTTATATTTATTTTTCTAGGCTGATTTCTATTATCTGTCCAAAACAAAAGATTTTCAATAAGATTTACGCCTATTATTCTATTTGTAATTGAAAAATTTAAAAACTCACCTTCTACTAACTTAGTATAACTTCCGGTGATATTGTTGTAAGAATATATATAATGCTCCGAAGAAGCCGGGGCATTAGTAGGATTAAGTGGGTTTGGATCTTTGTAATTTGTTAAAAACACAAACAATTGATCAGTTGAATTATTGTTTTTAACACCTATTATAGTTAAGCCATTTCCTATATCTGTTCCAGCCACTAGATTGTTACCAATTACATTCTCTAAAGCGCCTACGTCATTGTCTTCGGATCTACCAACTGATATATTTACGGCATTTCTATACTCGCCGTTAGGTAATATTCTATCATCAAGATCTTTATTCATCTTGGATTTTAGAAATGTGTTTTTAATTTCTTGTGCCATTTAATTATGATTTAATCCATTTAGATTTACCTCTCATTACTTGAACTATTTCGTTCAACTTGATGTTAGATAACCTTATTTTAGCATTTCTTAGCTTAGCGGCTCTATCTCGTTTTAAGCGTTGTATAACGTATTCTGGTTGATTAATTCTGCTTGCTAATACAGAATATAGTATATGCGCATATAAGGCCTCCTCGGCCATCTTAGGTATCCTAGCGTCTAAGTCGTAGGCTAATCCATCTGAAATATATTCGAGTACTATTAATCGATCTTTTAAATTTGAAGAAAAAGCTATTGTACCGTCTCTTTCATTCATATTAAACCAACCGTTTCTTTGAGCGTATTGTGGTTCATTACCATATCTTTGCCCATAAAGAGGATTTCCTGTTAAATAATTATCGTAAGACCAGTAATCTTGTAGAGTAATATTACCGTTTAAAAGCCTATCATTTGCTTCGGCCCATCTGGCATTTGTTATAGAGGTTCCTTCAATATTGTCACCTAGCGCATCCTGAGTTGGTTGCCCCGCGCTATCTTGTACCGGAATTTCGTATGGACTAGTTGTTAGGTTATTTGCGGGATATATGGGGTGCTTAACCCCTAAGGCGTCTATGTAAGATATAGCTGTGTAATTTACATAATCTTGTGGTATTGCAACTCCTAAGCTTGGGGGTATTGTAAGCTCTTGAGATTTTATGCTTCTTAAAGTATCATAGCTAAATTCCTGTAGTCCTCGCTTAGCGTGAAATATTACATCGGTTCTTTTGACATCTCCTATTAATTTGTGCTCCCCTACATACGTTGCTATAAATCCATTAATAACATCATTTAAAGATGTATAAGCGTAGCTTCCA
>Ga0114915_1000555_pt1 | contig 16916 bp, 19 predicted proteins | sample MalvirAntarct_55_FD_87288 | JGI IMG/M metagenome (GOLD analysis project Ga0114915, IMG submission 87288) | Marine viral communities from the Global Malaspina Expedition - Malaspina viral metaG Antarct_55 | ecosystem: Environmental > Aquatic > Marine > Oceanic | place: South Georgia Island...
CAATAGATTATTTTTATATTATAAAAACGAAAAAAAAAGGTATAATAAAATATGAAAAATAATTTGAAATATTTTATAATTATTTTGCATTATTAAATAAATCAAAATGGATAAACTACCAAATGATATTATTATTAAAATACTTCATCAAAACAAAATCAACAAACAAAATGATATGTATAAGAAAAGACATAATCTATTTATTAAATATTTAGATTATTATTATGAGGAACACGGTGAAAGCGTCGCAATTAATATGAATATCGGCGAAGATATAAGAACTGATTGTCAGTTTTTAGAATATGAGGATATGTGGGGGACTTCATTCGAAAAAGTAATTGAGGAGAAATGGGGCGAAGAAAGGTTTAACGGGTTTTTGGGTTATAACTTTTAAAAAGTGTCTGGGGTAGATTTCTAAAAATAATTATTTTTTGGAGTGCTATAAAACTTTTATTTTTTAACATTTACCCCAGACACTTTTTTATCATCTAAATATTTTAAGAGTTCATTTTGACTTTGTAATAATACTTTGACTAATTGGCTCAATTCATTTTTTACTCGTATATGTTCTTCACATTCTTTACATTTGAAATAATCCAAAAACCAAAACTTAATCCCATACATTTACTATAATTCTATATTATTATTATTTATGCAAAATAACAATTAAATCTACCATTCTCAATCGTAGCAACCTTAAGGAGTTCAAGGTAAACACGGAGAGTGTAAGTATCGTTTCCAAGTCCAGTAGTTTTGTAAATCAAATCCATACCCTTATTATTTACACGCTCACCTTTGTTCGGGCGGATCGCCGTCCATCTAAACAATTCACTAATACCATCATCATTAGATGACTGAATATGACCCTCCATAACTTCATCAGTTATCGAACTTACAGTATCTCTCTTAACATATTCATCATGAGTAATCATAGGTACTTGTCCCTCGGCTTGCTGTGTGGTGTGGAACAGTAAAGCGGAATTAGTCCTATCAGTATTAAACTCAAATCTATCATTATATAAGAGATTGGTAGATAGAGCCATATCACCAAAAGCAGTAGTCCCCAAGAGAAGAGAGTTGGGAACGAAGTTTTGATTGTTAGATAATGCATAAAATACTTTAGACACAAGGCGACCATTACCACCAATCGGGAATGTAAGGTTGGAGAAATCTCCAACTCCAGCACCACCAGCAACAACACCCGTGCGTTTAGCAAGGCGATAATCCGCATACTGGAAAGTTAGTTTGGGGTTTTGTTTAGCATATTTCTCCATGACATCACCATCATAAGTAATACTATCATAAATCAATTTACATTCTTCACGATTAACATCAAAAGTTAATGTGGTGCTATCGCCTTGGGCTACACATAATCTCGCATTTTGGTTATCAGCCCCCGATAAAGAGGATGTTGGGTCAGCAAAGGTTAAATCAATATGAACCTCTTCATCAAGCATAAACATAGGGAGCTGATTGAAGCGTAGGAACGGGAAAAGATCACTCAAATAAACCGAATAAACTGGGGCTTCACTAATAGATTGAGCGGATGTGCCGTCGTGGTGCATCCACGGTAAAAGTTCAAAAGCACCAGCACCACCAGCAGCAGCAACAACGGGATTGCGTCCAACATCAAGACCAATCTTTTTAGCAGAGTTAGGAGGTTTATCAGTAACATTCGCCGTGCGGTCATCATAAACGGGCTGATGGGCGATGCAACGCTGGGATAAATACTGTTCTCTTTCTTTGTTATCTTCATTAGAAATGAAGAGAGACTGATACGAATGGAAATTGTTGTAATCCTCAACAGAGCATACGGTATTATTACCGATAGTAAGTTGGGCGGACTGGATAAGCTGGGAAATCCCAACATTCAACGGGTAGTATCCAGTCTCAACACCAGCTTTAGGAATAGCAGCAAGAGTGATTTTAGAATTGGAATGAAGAAATCCAGCAACACGAGATAAAGTAAATCTTACTCTACGCTGGGAGAATGTTACCGGGTCAATAACATCCGTGTGCAACATTTGTCCGTAGGTGGACGGAATAGCTCCAATTTTAATAAGATCGGGAATGCGACTTTCAGTAGCGGGGGCATCTTTAGTATCATCCATTTTTATATAATCTAATATATATAAAAAAACAAAAAAAATAAATTTAAAAAATATAATACATAGAAAACATTACATAACAACTTGCACTCCATCATCACCCGACCAAGCAACAACAACCTTGGATTTAATGAATAGGTAAGCCGAGATAGGATTGCCGTCAACCAAACCATTTTTCATTTGAATACTGAACTGGGAAGATGAGAAATCAACACCTTCACTATCAAGCATATCATAAAGGACACCAACACCATAAACAGCACCAGCATCGGGAACATAGCGATAACCAGTAAGAGCGTTTTGATTACCCGTGTAATTACGACTTGTAGTGCATGGCGAGGCGGTGGTTCGGGTATGAACTTGTTCGGGGATAATAGCACCAAGGAAGGTTTTAATTACTTGTGGATCAACAACACTCGTTGCATTAGTAGAGGTATCATAAACACTCTCAACCTCAAAAGCAGACGGAAAGCGTTCACCATTACGGAGGAATGAAATGGTCTCAAGATTAGCAACACCACCATCACCAGTACCAGCAGCATTGGGTTTTAGGGTAGGCATGTAAGTTAAAAATCCATCTTGACTTAAATTGTTAATGAAATTGGACGGGACAAAATTGACGAATGATGCAAGAACCTTTGACAGTCCAAGATTAAAATTGATGATTGAGTTAGTGCTTTCAAGTGTGGAGAAATAAGAAGTAATAGAGTTAAAATCAAGAACACCTTTATCAGCGGATTTTACACCAGTCTCAACCTCACATGTTACTTCAAGTCCACTTAATTCATAGAAAGAATTTGAGATATTCACGGTCGTTGCATCACTCGAATAGAAAAACTGACTATCCGGAGCAAGGTGGATCTCAATCTCAAGAGGAACTTTATCAAGTGGTAATTTATCTACACCTAAAGTCAATCCCGCTGGTAGCGGAATACAAAAGACCGAACTACGGGTGCTACGAATAACATTATCACGATACGCTTGGTAGTTAGGCATAATCAAAGCAGACTTGGAAAGATGACCCGCTACATCTTGCATACCCGCCATAACGGGCATATAGGAACTCATGAAGCGTCCATAATGTCTAATGTGTTCTATAACTTGTTTAGTTTCAGCATGACGAAAAACTAACTGATCTATTGCAGAGTAAATCCCGAGTTTATGAGAACCAAGTAATTCTACGGCTCTTGCTGGGCCGGCTGCTTGGGGATGCTCCGTACCAGCAGCATTAGACCATACATCAAGATTACCCGATAGACGGATAGATGATAAATCAAGTGTAGCATCTTGGCGACCAAGTGTTACCGTAATGATTGGATTACCACGGGCGAAGGAAACCTTACCCGAACTGGGAACATTATTCGGGAGAATGGAACGATACGATTTAGATGACATTTTATATAATAGTAAATATATAAAAAATATGAAATTATAAATTAAAAAAGATACATAGAAAATGTTAAAGTTTTTCAAATATGGTTACAACTCTAAATCGGTGATTAGTAGATTTAACCATACCTATTCTACCAATTATCTTAAACTCTATTTTTTTATAATTTGGTAATACTTGGTCTAACCAAATTAAATGACCTCCTTTTTTTAATACATGATAAGCTTGTTTAAAAACAACATTTCTCTTAACCATACAACAACCATATCTTTCACAATCTTCAATTGAATATGGAGGGTCTGCAAGTATTAATTCATAAGTATTATGAGGGATTACTTCACTAAAAGTTTCGGCATCTAATCCAGTATTATAATCTACTTTATCATAATCTTCACTATCGGGTAATGAACCACTAAATAAATGTAATGTTGATTTTGGTATTAATGGAAACATCGCAAATATCCTTTCTAAATAACCATAAGGATACGCTCCATATAAAGTAGTTTTTGTTGTGTAATTATTACCCATGACCCATATACCTTCTATACAATCCCGATTGATTATTAGTTTGGAATATTTTGGAAATCTATTATGATAATTCTTAACTCTTTCTTCTAAACTCATCTTTATATTATACAATATATTTTAAATTTAGAGACCTACCGTAACACTATCACCTTTTATGGAAATACGGCGAATGTGGAAGAGATAGCAGAATAACAGTTTATCATGTCTCGGTGGGCGATCAGCTCCCGCCTCCGTCGTCTCATTATATAATAGTTGGAGCTGATTGGATTTGTTATTGAGATTTGCAACACCATCATTTAGAGCTTATGCCCTACCTATTAAATAGTTGCGATTGTAATCACTAAACGACCTCGGGACGATACCCGCTTGGTTAAGTGCTTTCTCAAGTTCGATTAGAGGCTGTGCCGCAATACTTTTACCACCATTAATTTTAGATACAACAATAGGGCGAGATGGAACAAGTTTATCATCAACTACCATTTGGTAAGATGTTAGATGGTCTATAATACCAACTTGACCCGAGCGGATACTATGAAGGCGTCCATCCATAAGGGTTGTCTCCTCTTCATAAGCTGCGGATGTCCCAGCCATAAAATCAGCAACCGATAAGGTGCTTGCATCAGTAGGCATGATAATCATAGATTTCGCCCGAGTATTAGAAACTGCTAAATTGATTGTAGCATTACGATTGGTTTTGACGAGTGAATGTTTGTAATTGGTAACACTTGGAATATCAATCTCAATAGAACCTCCATCTCTCATACGCTTCATCATACCACTCTCATACTGTGGATCAAGACCGACTTGCTGACATACAATCTCACAGTTAGAAATTTCAGTAGTAGCGGGGTATGAAGTTGTTGCAGCAACAAGAACATTCGCAGCATTCGCAACTTGGCGTCTATCAGTATCTATAGCAGCGTCAAATAGAATAAAGTTATTGGAAACTGCTTGCACACCAGTACCAACATTACTGTTTTGGAACTGTTCGCATGTAATCTTTATAAATCCACTACCATCAAGTTCGATGTTTTGAATTAAGGGATATCCTTGTTTGTCTCCGGGAAGAGATGTAACCGTTAAGGCACATTCATTTCTCGGGTTAGTTTTATCACAAATACCGATACGACCACCTTTAACAAATCCACAATTAGCAACACTAATCATATTGTTTTGTTTGCCTAAAAATATTTCGGTTCGGTTAACACCATTAGCTATAGCTAATGCGAGACCCGCAGCATTAACACCATGGAAGATGGGGTTTTGCTGCATACGGCGATGACGGTTAACGCTGTCAAGCTGTTTAAGATACCTTGCGGGATCTTCTAAATCAATCTCAATAAATAATCCACCAGTCATGAGGACGGGAAAGATTTTATCACCTCCATCAGCAAATAATCCAGTATGGATTGGTAGTGAAAGTTTAGCTGTTACAAAATCATCCGCAGTCCCCCAATTACGAGCAGCGGGAACAGTCCCAACGGGTTTAAAGTAGGGGTTGCTCTCAAGGTCAATATTGTTAGATACTGATGTACCAAGTGTGCCTCGGGTTTGGATATTAGTGTAAAGTGAACCTTCTTTTAATGCTCTCATCTTTTTTAAACTATCATCTTGATTGTATGAATACTGCATTTGGACTTTAGCGTTGTAATCACTAATCTCTTCTAAAAGAACAGAACGATTACCCGAATAGATACGGATATTTTTGACTACTGACTGACCTCCAATAAAAGGGTCAAGTGAGAGGCGGGTTGGAGTTTTACCAACGGGAGCTGCAATCTTAATATCAAACTGTAAATAACTATTTTTACCATCTAAAAACTTAACGGTGGAAGGGATCTCAAAATCTACTCTACGACCACTCTGCCCCGCAGTCCCCGTGTAGGATAGTCCATTTGTGGACGGAACGGAAACTTGGGTTTGTGAAACTTTGATCTTGTCATCATTACGCCAAAAGGAACTCATTTATACTATACTAATATAAAATAAATATTGTAAAATAAATTAAAAAAATAAAAAATAAATTAAAAAAATTATTTAATTACTTCTTGTAGTAACTTGTGTTACCTTTTGAACTCCCACCGGGCCCCGAGTTTGAGAACTTAAATCTGCATCCGTGGTGGTTTTATCCGTAGCTGATTGTTTAATATCTCCAAATAGTTCAGCAGCACCACCCGCTAAACCCAATACTGCACCAACCCCTTCAGCAGCAAGAGACCATGGAGTAAGACCGCCCGTAGCTATCCCAGCAACTTCTAAACTTGAACCAGCAACATTCAGTATATTACCAACTTGACTGGATGTATTAGAACCAAATGTTTTCATACTTACACCCCCCGATGTAACCGCCCTTGATATATCTTCGGTTAAATCTATAACTCCACCAGCACCCGCAAGAGCGACTTTACCAGTAGTTATTGCTGCAGCTTTTAATACATCCCCACCTAAAGCAGTTGCCTCTTTTGATGTGCTTACAATAGCGTCCTCAACACCAGTTTCTACATCACTTGCATCATCAGTAGCCTCACTACCAACCTCCGTTGCATCCGTACCTAATGGAACTCTATCAACAACGGGGTTAGCCGTTACTGATGTCTCAACATTATCTTCACCTATGAGAACATCCCCCGCTGTAGGAACATTAAAGTTTTTCGGTAATTCTTGGTTTACACCAGTACCAAATGCTTTCTTTAAAGTCATGGATGTTAGTTTACCGCCCGATGTCCCAATACTCAATAAATTCTTATTATTCTTTGATGCTGCCGCTTCATCTAAATTAGTATTCGCTTGATCTATTTGTGCTGCTAAACTATTATTAAAATCTTGATTGCCTTGGTTTGCTTGTCTCACAGAAGCAGTTTGAGAGTTTGCTTGTGATACTGAACCTCCTCCCGAATATAAATCCATTTATACTTATAAGATATATTTAATTAATTATATTATTATTTTAAAAAAGTTTTTTATCACCTTCAGCAATTTTAGTCTCAAATCTAATATATGCTGTTGCGGGATTGGTTTGCATGTCTAAATATAAAAATGAGAATGGTTGATCTTCAATAGCCTTCTTGTATAACTCCATAAATATATTTGGGAACATATCACCATATTCTTCATTTATCTTTTCTAATTCTTTTGTGTTTTGCTGTTTCATGATAATTACATCAGTTGCGTTATTTCTAATTAGTCCACTAACCGCCCGAAATGATTGAGTTGTAAATGCTAATAGACCAATACCATAATGGCGAAATCTTGTGGCTAAAAATGAGACAGCGTTAGTTTTCTTGAAATCTTTTGTTAAAATATCATCTAAAATTAATGCAATCGAGGGTCTCTCAAAGTCTTCATATTTCTTTTGACTTTCTATTATATCAGTAACCATTTCATCGGTGTAATGGTCTTCACACTCAAAATACTTATTCATTAATTTACCCTTTGGGTCGGCATTCAAAGTGTTTGATATAATCTTAACTATATCAAACTTATCTTTATACATGTCGGGATTGCATAATAGATTTACAAGTAGGTTAGATTTACCTTGTTTGACTGATCCAACAATTAAAAGTAGCGATGGTGGTTGTGGTAGATGTGGATGTATATCACTAAACTTATCATCGGGGTCGGGGTCTTTTACTTTAAAAACTTTTGGAGGTGCTTTATCCATTTATATATATTATGTATATATTTTAATCAAGAAATAAACTATAAATTAAATCTTCGGGTATTCTATATCTATCTTGTTGAGTTGTGCCTTTACCTTTTGTTTTTTGTTTTCTTTCAGTATTACCGAGATTTGTTTTATGTAATAATCCTCTTTTATCGCTCCCCCCATCTGCAACTTTATTATGGTGCTTATCAGTCATATTACCACAAGTCCCTTTACCATCACATAGTTTATTGTCCCACTCTTTTTTATTAGTCCATATACGAGTTCTCTTTCTATATCCCCAATCACTATACATGCAATAATCTACAACATAATTAGGTTTATCTTTCATAAATATTCTATCTTTCATTTTTGATGTTGCTGGATTTTCTATAAACCAAAACTCGGGATTGAAGTAATCTATAATTTCTAATGTCTTTAAAACCAATTTATCATCTATATTCATTTCTCGTTCTTGTATTTCTTTTGTGTATATTTCTCCTTTTCTCATTCTACCCAACCAAGCATCTTGAAGTTTAGAATAATTGGTACATGGTGGAGAACCCCAAACAATATCAAACTCATCTTTAGGATATTGTTTATAATCAAAATCCATAATATCGCATTTGTGATCGGCGGGTAATATCATATCAACTGATACAGTATCCCAACCTAACTCTTTGCAACATTTACCAACAGAACCAGTCCCCGAGAATAATTCTAATACTTTAACCATTTATATTAAAGTAATATAAAAAAATCTTAAATAAAACCTACCAAATCCATCCTTTAGAGATTTCGGTTTTCTTTACTTCTCTTTCTTTTAACAACTCTTTAATTTGCATTAAATCGCTTTTGATACACATAACATCAACTTTTATTGTATTAAGGGTTATGTTTATAGAGTGTAAGTCATTCTTGACTTCTTCTATCGGTTTTGCTACAAAGGGATTGTCAGCCATGTATATAATTAAATCAATATTTTAATCTTGTGAAATAAAATAAAAATTATATATATATGGAGAGATTACAAACACCCCGATCATTACCCGATAACATAGATGATTGGAGTGATGAGATTGAGGAGCTATTGAGTGAATGGGGTGAGGTTAGTATGTGTTATGCTTACTTGCATAATTATTCAACGAGAAAATATAAGAAGAAATATCAACACTTACAAATACCGATTATTGTATTATCTACTTTGACGGGTGTTGGTAATTTCGCTGTTGATAGTTATATACCAGTAGATTATCAACATGGATTTACTGCTGTTGTTGGTGGTTTCAATATCTTCTGTGGAATACTTGGAACACTTGGATCATTCTTAAAATATGCTGAAACATTCGAAGGTCATCGTATTAGTGCTTTGGCTTGGTCTAAATTAGGGAGAGCAATTGAGATTGAGTTATCTTTACATGATAAGAAAAGGAAACCTTGTAGAGATTTTTTAAAAGTATGTAGAGCTGAATATGATAATTTATTAGAGAGTTCACCTAATATTGATTTGGATATTATTAATATGTTTAATAAGAAGTTTAATGATAAATATCCCGATGTGAGAAAACCTATTATATGCAACGGATTAAAAGCAATCAAACCATATCGTGATACAAAAAGAGATTGTGAAAAACCGAAAGAAGATACTATTGTTGAAGAAGAAGAAGAAGATAATATTGAACCCGAGATTGAAATAAATGTTGAACCTTAAAAAGTGTCTGGGGTAAATGTTAAAAAATATTTATTTTTTGGAGGTCTAAAAAACTTTTTTAATTTAACATTTACCCCAGACACTTTTGATTAATACCACTTTTGATAATACCATTAAGAATATAAAAGAGTAATAAAGATTTAATCATTTACAATAATTTTTAATAATTTATAAAGAAATAAAATATATATTATAACTAAAAGACATGAGTTTTATACCCGAAGTAAAGATGGACTTTATCCCAAGTGATAATGAGGACGATATTGATGTAGATACTGGTGAAGATAATCCTAATTTTGTATATGATGAGTTTGATGAAAGTAAAGATAAAACACAAGAAGAGATAGAAGATGATAAGATTACTATGGTTGTTGAGGACGATGTACCAAAGGCTAAATCTAAAAGAGATGGTATGGATGTTAATGAAATCTTTAACATGCCTAATGATCCAAATGTTAAACTAACAAAGAAAGGGAAACCAAGAAAACAAAGACCACCCATGACGGAAGCACACAAAGAGAAACTAAAAGATGCAAGGGTTAAGGCGATGGCTTCAAGAAAAGCAAAAGCACAAGAACGGAAGGAAGTAAAATCATTAGATATTGAAGAGAAAGAATTACTAAAGAAACAAAAGGTTAAAAGAGTTCAAAAACTTAAAGAAGAAGTAGATGATGAAACTCCCAGTAAACCTTTTGTTAAAGAACAAACATTTACTAAAAAAGATTTAGAGGATGAACAACTTAATGCAATCATGAATTACGAGAAAATCCGTAAATCAAGAAAGGAACAAAAGAAGGTAGATCAAGAAAAGAATAGGGAGGAGGAACAAGTAAGAAGTCAGTTAAGGAGAGCTGTTGCACCACCACAGCAAGAATACAATATGTTCGCTAATTGTTATTAATATATAAAGATTATTCACTATCATTAATTATAGAAATAATGAAAACAAGTGTATCAAAAGCTTTAAGAGGTTTTAAAGATATTATTGATATGCTACACGAAATGGTAGATGTCTTAAAAACTGAAAATGAAGAATTAAAAAAAGAGAATATTATGATGAAGGAAAAGATTAAAAAGATAGATGAATTGTTAAGTTAACTTAAACATTTTTTTATATTTCTTAATATTAGTATCAAATGATGAACTATCACCCCATAACAAATAATAGCTTAAAAATCCAGCCTTCTTATAATCTCCCGTCGTTAAATCTTTTTTATGACGACTTCTATATTTACTTCTGCGTTCTTTGTCTTTGTGCTGGGTATAGTCTTGATACCGTACATCGCCGAATTGCGTTGTTTTTATCTTCTTATCTCCGTCATAAAAAATCGCCTTAAACTTTTTATTCTTTGCAGTCCCTTTTTCAACTACCATCTTAATCATGTTTAATATGATTAATATAAAAATACAAATTACTAAATTACTTTAAACTATGAAATCCTTGACTATCAACTTGTACTTCATAATCACTTTCACTATCAGCTGATCCTTCATCATCACTTAAACTATCATTACTGTTTCTCAACGGTGGTCTATAATCTTCATCAATCTTAACATGTTCTTTAAAGTCAGCAATTAAATCGGGTCTACCATGCATTGCCAAAACACTTACAATTTCTTCAAAACTAACTTTATCCATTTATACCTTAACATATATTTTTATTCTACGGATTTAACATATTTTACTAAAATCTCCTCAACACTTAATTTCTCCGCAATATCTTTAGAAACTGCTTCAATTAGTTCATCACAAGTCCAATCTTCTTTGATTAACTCACCACTACATAACTCTTCACCATACCAGTCATCATCGCCATCAATTACCCAACCTTGCTGATAAAGTTTGTCTTGGTCTTCTATACTCCATGATTGAAAGATCCTCATTTATATAATAAGATATATATTTTAATTTAAAAAATTATTTCTTTTTTTTATCCGTTTTGAGTAATTGCCCGATGAGGTCAATTGGCGTTGTTCTTACTTTCTCAATTTTATACACCACCGCCGATGTTCTATTTACATTTGCATAAGTCCCATCGCTATCATGTATTGAGGTTGTGATGTCTGCGAGAGTTGTTGGTTTAGTAACCGTAAATTGTAAATCACTTGGATTACCAAGGAAATAATCGGAAGCACCGGAGTATTTATCCACTATTGAAATTATGGGAAGATTAGCACCAGTAGGATTACCACCGATTGCTGTTGCTCCTTCTAAAATATTACTTCTTATTGTGTAGTAAGGTCTCAATACGCTCTTTTGTAAATCGGTTGCTGTGATCGTTGTGCTTTGAGTTTTAATTGCAACCTCATCGAATATTTCTAAAGGTTGTGCGTTAACTGCATCAAAAACGGCATTTTGATCGGGTGGGTTTGTACTATTACCATTATAAATAAATTGAATAGTCGTGCTCGGTGGTGCTGCTTGTGCTCGGTAAGCTATAACGCAACTTGGATAAGGCAACGATGTATAATATTGACTTGCTCCAAACTGATTAGATATATATGCTTTTGTGTCTGTGGTTACAACTTCGGCATTTGTGGTTGGTCTATATAATGCACCACTATTTTCATTATCTATTCTTTGAGTTAACACATTTTTCTCACTTGGTAATGAATTAACTGCATCATAATCATAACCCAAGATATCCCATAAACTATCAAGCCAATCATCCTCACTAAAACCCCAATTATCAATATATACTCCACCATGACTATCGAATGCTGTATAGGGTCTTATATTATTATTAAACTTATTATATAACTGACTATTTTTAATACCGGGAGAACCGCCTTGTGGGTCTTGGTTTGTTTTAACATCAGTTGGAGTAAATGGATAAACATTAGTTCTTGGTTCAACATCATTAACAGAGTAAGGTTTAAATGTTGGAGAATATCCAAACTCGGGAGGTCTAGGATTTATCTTATATACAGTATCACCAGCATCTATATTTATATCGGGTGGTTCTAATATTCTTTGAGCCGAGCTTAATGGGGGACACATAGTATTATTTGTTATTTGCGTTGCACCATTACCAGCCTTATATCTATTGCCCGCATTATTACCAGTATGTAATCGTTTAAACTCAAATCTATTATTCACGGGATTATATGCAACTTCGGGATTGTTCGCCCCGATATAAGTCATCGTCATATAAGGCATCATGTCAACTGTTTTGGTATTTAATTTAGTTATACTCCGTAAATGATTACATGTATCGCTATAATTAATTGCAACAGTATTAGGAGCTTTACCATCTGCCCGAGTTGATAATGTCCCAATATCAACATTACTATACCCCGAATAAGGTGTGATTATTGCTGTTGAATAAGCGGTAGAATGGAAATCATATCCAAATCTTCTACCACTTTTTATCTTACCAATATTACCCACAATATCTTCAGTAAATAAACCATGTGGCGTCCCAGCAATATTATTATTAGTAATACCGATCAAATAGAAATCTTTAATTTCATCACCATCTTCATTATGATTGGTAAATTTTACTGGATAAGCAAAACCATAACTAACACCATCACGAGCAATTGACGCCCATGTTCTCGGTGGAATAAATGTATCTCTGTAAGTATCATCATAATAACTAAACCACGGCACAGTAGTCATGGGGATATTGTTCGGGGCGGATCTTTGAATAAAAGCATCATCACCAAAAGCATCATTACGGATACCATTACCAAGAGTTGTGTAGGGATTAAAATGAAACATTCTACTATTATCTTTAGTGGGTCTTGTTTTACCCGCCACTCGTGCTGTACTATAAAAATTAGTATCTTGTAGATTGTCCCATAGTTCGGGATATAATCTTTGAGTATCAAAAAACTCTCTTACCTTCTTACAATTAGCTTCAGTATATTCGAGGTTGGTTGTAAACTCATGATTGTTATTAGCAGTAGCACCTCCACTATTATCACTATAATCACCTACTATTTGAAAACCGAGTTCGGGTTGAGATACGGGGTTTGGGAATGGTGCATCTTGATCTCCCCCATCATCTCTTATTACTGCTTGTGGTGTTCTCGCCATCTCTCTACCAGTCTCAAATATCTCGGGTCTCTTAACTCCTATATATCCAAAAGTAGAAATATAATCTATTGTATTTTGACTTACATTTGCCGCCGTTGCTGGTAAAGTTTGATTTGTATAAGCTGCAAGTGTTGCTTGATTAAAATTGTAAAGATTTTGAGCGTTTATTGGTTTATATGTTGTAGTCTCAATTGTTTTAGTGATCGGTCTTGGAAAGGTTTCAGTATCATATATCTCAAAGATTTCTTCATTACGGGTTTCGGTTAACTGTTTTGTTAATTGAGACGCTACTGCTGATGGAGTATTAAAACCTTTTTTGACGGTTATATCTTTTCTTTCTTTCACTCTCAAATAGTTACATTCACTAAATATACCATTAAGATTTGTTGATGGAAATTGTTCGTGTGAATTAGTAAAACCCGTTGTATAAGCAATTTTATCTCTAATAAATAAAGTGTATCTTGTATTATCTACTTTTTGTTTGAATATGATAGTTGCATCATTTTTACCCCTTGACTTAACCCAATCAGCAAAGCACACACATAATACATTAATAGTATTATATGCCGCTCCTTCTGCTGTATCATCATTATTAGAGTAGTGAGTATAATTGGCGGGAACTGATCCCCGAATATCGCTTGTTTGGGCGAAGCGTCTTGGTTGTTGAATATAATTAGGATATTCATTTGATGTAATATAATAACCAAAAATCATGGGTGCTAAATTATCTCTTAATTCAGTTGTTTCTCCAACAACCTCATTTGTAGTTATTGTCCTATAATATCCCAACCGATAATTTGGATCAAAGGTGGATGACCTTGCATAGAAATAATCACCGGGCACAATATCAGTATATGTACTTACTATGTTAGTCCCCGTTGATACTCCTTTGAACTCGATAGTTTGTGGATTACCAGCACCAACCTCATTAATAAAGGCTCGTTCTAAAGATACTTTATCACCAACATCCAATTTAACTGTTTCATTTAAAGGATTGGTGAAAACTGCTGGGTTACTATTATTACCCGTTCTCGCCTCAACTGATGCAAGGCGATTACAATTTATTAATTTAGTGTCAACATATTCACTCATTTATATTATGAGTATATAAAAAAAAGATGGTAAAAAAACTTATATTTAATCTTTGATAAAACCACTCTCAATCAAAAGCATCCACTTATCTTCATGTTTCTCCTTGAATAAATCAATCTTATCATTTTTACGATAGTAATTATATAATGACTTGGTCTTTAACATATCTTTATTACTTGCATAGTTCTCTTTTTTCTTCTCCTTGTAGCCATTCTCATAATGATCTTTGGCTCTTTGTCTATTCTTAATCTTAAACTCTTCTTTATTTTTAGTTGTATTGTGATAATAATTGGTTTCTCTAATTCGTTTGTTTTTGTAGTTGGTTAATACTCTTGCTATTTGCTCGGGTGTCATATCCATATTGTCTATATTATATATATAGATTTTAATTTTAAGTATATAACGAATTATTGAAAAGTGTCCGGGGTAAATGTTTAAAAATAATTATTTTTTGGACGCTCATAAAACTATTTTTTTTTGATATTTACCCCAGACACTTTTTACATTTGTATTTATTCTCTTGATTTTCTAATATGAAAGCATACAACAGTTTTAGCGGTGAGTGCGGTGCATAGTGTTTCATTCTCATAAACAATATCAACATCAAAACTATTAATAAGTATTTCTTCAGTATTACCTAATGCTAAATAAGTCTTCTCATGTGGTTCAAAATATAAACCACCAGTTTCATTACCACTATTATCGAACCGAGGTAAATGAGCTATGATCTTACTATTAGTCCCTTGTCTTGCGTTAACGCTGTTTTGGGTGAAATTGTTTAACCGAATAAATAATGAAATATTACTTATTAGTTTGGGGACACTTGCACTTTGATTTGTAGTTATAATTTTAGATGTAACAACTGGGATGGATACTGGTTGTCCCTCAAAACCTAAAATACGACTTGAACCACATTCATTAGTACTATCACCATAAGCAACACTTTTAGCAGTAATAAAAACACTACTATAATTATCCATACCATCACCATCAATCTTTTTCGGTGTTAGAATAGTAGCGGATGAGGCATCATTCCATGGTCTTTTAGTTTCTAATTCTCTACAAAGTGTCGTTTCATTATTTTCTTGAGACCAACCCCACCAATCATATTCTCCATATCTATTGTCAGTATAATCGGGATAATTTTCATAATGAACGATTTGATCTAAATGAATTTTCTTACCACCAGCAGCAGAACCCGAAGCAGCACACACGGGATACATAGCCCATTCAGTAGCATTCACGGGATTTAAGAGTTGATTTTTAACAGCACCCTTACTTTTTAAGGTTGTGAAATCAGCGAGGAGAAGTGTCTTACCACCAGCAGCCGCCGTCTGTTCTGCTTTAATTGTAAGTTCTTCATTATCTAATGTAAACTCGAACCTTTGAAAATCTGCTGCATTTCCAATATTATTAAAGTCATCATTATAAGCACCATAATAAATAATCTCATTCATGTAAATACCATTTATTTTAGTTCGTCCAACTGATCCACTATCACTACCAGCTTGAAATACTCTTAAACTAGTGCCAACCCGAACAACACAAATATCAGCGTATCTATAATGATCTCGTATATAACGCCCCGATTTTAATGAAGTATTGGTTGTACTATTATCAAAATAAGTTGGAGTATAATCAAAATCACCATTACCTATATCACGAGGTCTATTAATTCTTGATAGTCCTATCATCCATGAGCCAGTATTAGCTCCAGTAATATCAAATACGGCAGTTCCCTTATTTTGACAAAGTGGCTGTTGTCTACTCTGCACATAGAAACCATTAGCATCAGTAGAGGTTACAACGCCTCCCGTTTGGGTGAAATTGTAACTATCATTTTTACTGACATCAGTCCAAACAACATTCGCCTTTGTTAATGTTTTCGTCGCTTTTTCTTGTGTTGTAACTAATGAAAAACCTTTCAAAGATAAAGATGCATCATATGTAGCTGCTACTTTAATCGTAGAACTATAATCAGCAAGGATCAAACTTGGATGAAAAGCTGCAGCATTTACCCCAGCTTGTAAATCATTTGTCATGTCAGCAATATTTCTTTCATTTCTACCACCGGCTCTAAAGGCTTGACCCGCTCCAATAGTTCCTCTAAACGGTTGAGTGGTGCTATCAAGTAAAGAAGCAATCTCCTCTCCCGACGCCAATTTGGTTGCATCATTACCAATCGGCACACCGAAATAATGACAAAACCCAGCATTAGCACGATCTAAAATAAATAAACCATTTTTATTAATCTTGGCTGACTGTAAGGCTATCTCACTATTGGGTGGTATTCTCATGGTATTAAGTAACCTATTTTGATACGAGAAAGGCTTGAAAGCATTAGAAAACTCGGGATTATCTTCTTGGGCTATATTCGATGTAATTACTAAACTCATTTATAC
>Ga0114915_1000556_pt1 | contig 16897 bp, 12 predicted proteins | sample MalvirAntarct_55_FD_87288 | JGI IMG/M metagenome (GOLD analysis project Ga0114915, IMG submission 87288) | Marine viral communities from the Global Malaspina Expedition - Malaspina viral metaG Antarct_55 | ecosystem: Environmental > Aquatic > Marine > Oceanic | place: South Georgia Island...
ACAACCTGAAGTTCAAAGTCACGCTGATTGCACCAATCGCAATGGACGAAGGTCTGCGATTCGCGATCCGTGAAGGTGGTCGTACCGTGGGTGCCGGCGTGGTATCCAAGATCATCGAGTAAGTTATCAGTCGGTAACGCTGATTCCCGGAGCCTTGGCTTCGGTCATAAGAGCAAGCCGAAACCCTGTGAAGGCGTTTCGGCTTGTCCATCTTGAAAGAGGGTATAGGCCAGTAGCTCAATTGGCAGAGCGGCGGTCTCCAAAACCGCAGGTTGGGGGTTCGATTCCCTCCTGGCCTGCCATTAATGGCAGCGCGAGACAAATAGATTATGTCCGATAAATCAACAACACAGGCATCAGGTTCAGATCTGGTCAAGTGGATTGCAGTTGCGGTAATTGTTGCAGCAGGCGTGTACGCCAATGTCTATTTTGCCGCCGAACCACTGGTATTCCGGGTAATAGGAATGCTTGTGCTGGGTGGGGTGGCTGCCTGGATTGCAGCAAAAACAGTCAAAGGGGCTGCTTTTGTAACGTTGTGTCTGGAAGCCCGGACCGAGATTCGTAAGGTAGTCTGGCCGACCCGCCAGGAAACAACTCAGACGACTATTATTGTTCTGCTGGTTGTGTTTGTGGTTGCCATTGTGCTCTGGTTTCTGGACTGGGCGCTAGGCGCCGTCATTTCAAGGATTATTGGCTAACTCAGAGGGCGGCAGATGGCAATGCATTGGTATGTGGTTCAAGCCTATTCCGGCTATGAAAAGCGCGTAAAGCTAGCGCTGCAAGACCGGATAGCGCGCTCTACTATGCAAGACAGCTTTGGTGAGGTGTTGGTGCCGACCGAAGAAGTGCTCGAAATGCGGGCTGGTCAAAAACGTAAAAGTGAGCGTAAATTCTTTCCCGGCTATGTGCTGGTGGAAATGGAATTGAATGACGATACGTGGCACCTTGTTAAGGAGACGCCGCGTGTTCTCGGTTTTATTGGCGGTAAGGCGGATCAGCCGGCGCCCATTTCAGCAAGAGAGGCCAACCGAATTCTTCAGCGTCTTGAGGAAGGTCAGGATAAGCCTCGTCACAAGATTATTTACGAGCCTGGTGAAATGGTTCGTGTCACTGACGGTCCGTTCAATGACTTTACTGGTACGGTGGAAGAGGTCAATTACGAAAAGAACCGCCTCCGTGTTGCAGTTCTGATTTTTGGTCGCTCTACGCCTGTTGAGCTCGAGTTCAGTCAGGTAGAAAAGAGTTAATTAACAGCACATGCCCTTTTGGTATGTGTGAAGTCGGGGAGTCGGTGTTTTTGTGCCGACGTCTGAACCCAAAGGAGAAGTCAAATGGCTAAGAAAGTCTCTGCATACATCAAGTTGCAGGTAGGCGCTGGCAAAGCAAACCCCAGCCCGCCCGTGGGTCCTGCTCTGGGTCAGCACGGTGTTAATATCATGGAATTCTGTAAGGCCTTTAATGCTCAGACTCAGGGCATGGAAGCGGGTCTGCCAATTCCAGTGATTATCACTGTTTACGCTGATCGTAGCTTTACCTTTATCACTAAAACGCCTCCGGCATCCGTTTTGATGCGGAAGACGCTGGGTATTCCCAAAGGCAGTTCTCGCCCAAATACTGAGAAAGTTGCCAAGATTACCCGTGCGCAGCTGGAAGAGATTGCGACAATCAAGATGCCTGATCTGACAGCTGCTGATATGGATGCGGCTGTACGTACGCTGGCTGGTACGGCCAGAAGCTCAGGTATTGACGTGGAAGGGGTGGAGTAAGGTCATGGCTAAACTGTCCAAAAAACAGCGTGCTATCGCAGAGAAACTGGATCGCACTCGTAACTATTCCGTTGCAGAAGCGGTTTCCCTGATTGCAGAATTTGCCTCAGCAAAGTTCAGTGAATCAATCGACGTATCAGTGAATCTCGGCGTTGATCCGCGTAAATCTGATCAGGTGGTCCGTGGTTCAACCCTGCTGCCTAACGGTTCAGGCAAAACTGTCCGTGTTGCTGTGTTCGCTCAGGGCGAAAATGCAACAAAAGCTCAGGAAGCCGGTGCTGATATCGTCGGTTTTGACGACCTGGCAGAAAGTATCCAGGCTGGCAACATGGATTTTGATGTTGTTATCGCAACCCCAGACGCAATGCGTGTTGTTGGTAAACTCGGCCAGGTGCTGGGTCCGCGCGGCCTGATGCCAAACCCAAAAGTCGGTACAGTGACTGCGGATGTGGCAACGGCTGTGAAAAACGCTAAAGCCGGTCAGGTGCGTTATCGCACAGACAAGAACGGTATCATTCATGGTGCGGTCGGCAAAGTGGGCTTTGAGGCGGATGCTATTACTGGCAACCTGGAAGCCTTGCTGGCTGATCTTAAAAAAGCCAAGCCTGCATCATCAAAGGGTATTTATATCCAGAAAGTCATGCTGTCCTCAACAATGGGCCCTGGCGTTCAAATCGATCATTCATCGCTTAAATTTTAAGTGAGATAAATCCAGAGTGTCACAGTCGTGGCGCTCGACCAGACTTTGGGGTGCTGGCAGGCTCTTGCCTGCCAGGGCCGTCAAAGACCGTAGGTGCCAGTGCTCGCTTTTGCTTGTGCTGGCTTAATTGCCTACGCAGATGGTGAAACCCGGCTCTGCTGTTTGTCAAAACAGTGGCAGCCATTCCACCAGATCATCCTGCCGCTGCTTTTGTGGTGGGCAGGGAAACAAAAATCGGATCGGCGGTAGATTAGTCGATCCAGATCAGGAGTAAAGCTAGTGGCTATTAGGCTTGAAGATAAGAAACAAATCGTTTCGGAAGTCAATGAAGCTGCTACCAGTGCTTTGTCTGCAGTGTTGGCCGATTATCGCGGCGTCACTGTGGCTGATCTGACAGCGCTTCGTAAAACAGCGCGTGAGCAGGGTGTGTTTCTGCGGGTTGTCCGTAACACACTGCTGAAACGTGCTGTGCAAGGTACTGAATACGAGTGTATTCAGGAAGCGTTGACAGGTCCGACGATTCTAGCGTTTTCAATGGAAGACCCTGGCGCCGCTGCGCGTGTGCTGAAGGATTTTGCCAAAGGAAATGAGAGCTTCGATATTAAAGCACTGTCAGTCGGTGGGCAGTTAATGGGCGCAGATCGTATCGATGTGCTCGCGACATTGCCGACTTACGACCAGGCATTGGCTTCGTTGATGAGCGTTATGCTTGCACCTGTTACTAAACTGGCACGTACTTTCAATGAAGTGCCAACCAAGGTAACGCGTGCGGTTGCGGCAGTTCGTGACCAGAAAGAAGCAGCGTAACGAAACATCGAAACGAAAAACTTTTTTTACTTTTATATTAGGAGATATGAGTCATGGCTCTGTCTAAAGACGATATTCTGAATGCAATTGCTGAAATGTCTGTAATGGACGTTGTTGAACTGGTTTCTGCAATGGAAGAGAAGTTCGGCGTTTCTGCCGCTGCTGCTGTTGCCGTTGCTGGTCCTGCTGCTGGTGGTGACGCTGGTGAAGCTGCTGAAGAGAAAACTGAGTTCGACATCGTTCTTGAAGCTGCAGGCGACAAGAAAGTGAACGTCATTAAAGTGGTTCGCGCTATTACAGGTCTGGGCCTGAAAGAAGCGAAAGAGCTGGTTGACGGTGCACCTTCTACACTGAAAGAAGCTGTCAGCAAAGACGACGCCGAAGACGCCAAGAAGCAGCTTGAAGAAGCTGGCGCCAAGGTTGAGCTGAAGTAATAACGCTGGTTTGTTATACAAATCAGACGTTTATATTAAATGCCGGCAGGGGGTATATCCCTCTGTCGGTGTTTGATGTTATACGGTCGGATAATTTTTCTGTCCTGTGCTCCCGTTATCAGGTTGAGCCAAAACCGAATTGATCAGTGTCAATTAAGATAAATAGTACTAATTGACAAATGTACAACCAGGTTAGCAACAAGCAGGAATCGCAGAAAGATAGATAGTGGGGTTTATCCGACGTCCCCCGTGCCAAGACAGGTGACAGTCCGGGTATCAACAGACATACTTGCTAGGAAAACACAATGGCCTATTCGTATACCGAGAAGAAACGTATCCGCAAAGATTTTGGTAAACTGCCGCCTGCGATGGATATTCCGTATCTTTTGTCCACGCAGATAGATTCTTACAGGCAATTTACCCAGGCCGACCGGTCGGCAGCAGATCGCCAGGACCAGGGCCTACATGCCGCATTCAAGTCCGTTTTCCCTATTGTTAGCTACTCCGGCAAAGCTGTGCTGGAGTATGTCAGCTATGAACTCGGCAAGCCGGTATTTGATGTTAAAGAGTGTCAACTCCGGGGTACGACTTACTCCGCATCATTACGTGTACGGGTCCGGTTGATTCTTTATGATAAAGAGTCAACAACTCAAGCAATCAAAGACATCAAAGAACAAGAAGTCTACATGGGTGAAATCCCATTAATGACGGGTAGTGGTACCTTTGTTATCAATGGTACTGAGCGCGTGGTTGTATCGCAGTTGCATCGCTCCCCGGGTGTGTTCTTTGATCATGACCGTGGTAAAACACACAGTTCGGGCAAATTGTTGTATTCGGCCCGTATTATTCCTTACCGTGGCTCCTGGCTTGATTTTGAGTTTGATCCCAAGGACCTGGTATTTGTTCGTATCGACCGTCGCCGTAAACTGCCGGCGACTGTGTTGCTGCGCGCGCTGGACTTTACGTCCGAACAAATTCTGTCAATGTTCTATGAAAACAACAGCTACCGAGTTGGCAAAAGTGCTGAAGAGGTTATGCTGGAGTTGGTGCCGTCACGACTGCGTGGCGAAGTATTGAATTTTGACGTGACAGACAAGAAAGGCGAAGTCATTGTTGAGTCAGGCCGCCGTATTACTGCCCGTCATATCCGCCAAATGGAAAAGGCCAAACTGGCTGAGCTGAAAGTCAGTGCGGAATTTGTATCAGGGCAGTCGCTGGCAAAAGATATTGTCAATCCTGAAACGGGTGAGATTCTGTTCGAAAGCAATGCCCTGGTTAGCCAGGAAATGCTCGACGGCATGATTGAAGCTGGCGTAGAAGAGTTCCAGACGATTTATACTAACGATCTGGATTGTGGTCCGTTTGTGTCAGATACATTAAGAACGGACAGTACAACATCCCGCCTTGATGCATTGGTAGAAATATACCGCATGATGCGTCCTGGTGAGCCGCCAACCAAAGATTCAGCTGAAAACCTGTTCAGCAATCTGTTCTTCTCCCAAGAGCGTTACGACTTGTCGGCTGTTGGTCGGATGAAATTTAACCGTCGTCTGGGACGTGATGAGGCGACAGGTGAAGGCGTGTTGAGCGTCGACGATATCGTAGATGTTCTGAAGACGCTGGTCGGTATTCGTAACGGTTTCGGAACGGTAGATGATATTGATCACCTGGGCAACCGTCGTATCCGCTCTGTTGGTGAAATGGCTGAAAACCAGTTCCGAGTTGGCCTGGTGCGAGTAGAACGTGCTGTGAAAGAGCGTCTGAGCATGGCCGATTCTGAAGGTTTGATGCCTCAGGACATGATCAATGCCAAGCCTGTAGCTGCGGCTATCAAAGAGTTCTTTGGTTCGAGCCAGTTGTCCCAGTTTATGGACCAGAACAACCCGCTGTCAGAAGTTACGCACAAACGTCGTGTCTCAGCATTGGGCCCTGGCGGTTTGACACGTGAACGCGCCGGCTTCGAAGTTCGTGACGTTCACCCGACTCACTATGGTCGTGTTTGTCCGATTGAAACACCGGAAGGCCCGAACATCGGTCTGATCAACTCCATGGCGACCTATGCGCGCACCAACGATTATGGCTTCCTGGAAAGCCCGTATCGTCGAATTATCGATGGCAAAGTCAGCGATGAAATCGATTATCTGTCTGCGATTGATGAGGGGCAGTATGTGGTTGCACAGGCCAGTGCGAGCCTTGATGCAGAAGGCCGTTTTGTTGATGACCTGGTGACAGTTCGTTATAACGGCGAAACCACACTGATGCCCAAAGAGCAGATCAACTACATGGATGTCGCGCCACAACAGATGGTGTCGGTAGCCGCCGCGTTGATTCCTTTCCTTGAGCATGACGATGCAAACCGTGCATTGATGGGCTCAAACATGCAGCGTCAGGCTGTTCCTACTTTGCGTGCAGAAGTGCCGCTGGTTGGTACTGGTCTGGAGCGTAATGTGGCACATGACTCTGGTGTTTGTGTAGTCGCTGATCATGGCGGTTACATTGAGAGCATTGATGCATCGCGAATTATTGTTCGCGTTAATGATGATGAAACACAGGCTGGTGAAGCCGGTGTCGATATCTATAACCTGACCAAATATACACGCTCTAACCAGAACACCTGTATTACACAGAAGCCTCTGGTCAAAGAGGGTGACCGCATCAGTCGTGGTGACATTCTGGCTGACGGACCTTCCGTTGATTTGGGTGAGCTGGCACTGGGTCAGAATATGCGCCTGGCATTTATGCCTTGGAATGGTTACAACTTCGAGGATTCGATCCTGATTTCGGAGCGTGTGGTTAGCGAGGATCGACTTACCACAATCCACATTCAGGAACTGACCTGTGTGGCTCGAGACACCAAGTTGGGCGCAGAGGAGATTACTTCTGATATCCCTAACGTGGGTGAAGGAGCACTGGGCAAGCTTGATGAAGCAGGTATTGTCTATATCGGTGCTGAAGTTGGTGCCGGAGACATTCTGGTCGGTAAAGTGACACCAAAAGGTGAAACGCAACTGACGCCGGAAGAAAAACTGCTGCGTGCCATCTTTGGTGAGAAAGCCTCTGATGTAAAAGATACGTCGTTACGTGTCCCTTCAAGTGTTAAGGGTACTGTTATTGATGTGCAAGTATTCACCCGAGATGGTCTGGAGAAAGATCAGCGTGCCAAAGAGATCGAAAAGTCTCAGCTGGACGGTGTGCGCAAAGACATCAATGATGAGTTCCGTATTGTTCAGGGCGCCACGTTCTACCGTTTGAAATCTGCCCTGCTGGGTGCAAAGGTTAACGGTGGTCCGGGTCTGAAGAAAGGCGCTGAGTTGACAGAAGAATACCTGGACGGTCTGGATTATGAAGACTGGTTCAAATTACGTCTTGTCGACGAAGAGTTGAACAAGCAGCTTGAGTTGGTTGAAGCTCACCTGAAAACCCGTCGTGAAGAGTTGGATGAACGGTTTGAAGACAAGCGTCGCAAGCTGACACAAGGTGATGATTTGGCGCCGGGTGTACTGAAGATTGTTAAAGTTTACCTGGCAATCAAGCGCCGCATTCAGCCTGGTGACAAGCTGGCGGGACGCCACGGTAACAAGGGTGTTATTTCAGCGATTATGCCAGTGGAAGACATGCCTTTCGATGAAAGCGGTAACCCCGTAGATATCGTACTCAACCCGCTGGGTGTTCCTTCGCGTATGAACGTGGGTCAGGTACTTGAAACTCACCTCGGGGCGGCAGCCAAAGGGTTGGGTGATCGCATTAACCGCATGATCGAAGAGAAGCGCAAAGTTGAAGAAGTGCGTTCATTGCTGAACGACATCTACAACAGTGTGGGTACCAAGAAAGAGTCGCTGGAAGAGTTCAGCGATGAAGAGATCATGGAGTTGGCATCCAATCTTCGCAATGGTGTACCAATGGCTACACCGGTGTTTGATGGTGCCAATGAGCCTGAGATCAAGAAGATGCTTGAACTTGCAGGCATGGATGACAGTGGTCAGGTCACGTTATATGACGGTCGTACAGGTAACGCATTCGATCGTAAAGTGACTGTAGGCATCATGTACATGCTCAAGTTGAACCACCTGGTGGATGACAAGATGCATGCCCGTTCGACTGGCTCCTACAGCCTGGTTACTCAGCAGCCGCTGGGTGGTAAGGCGCAGTTTGGTGGTCAGCGATTCGGTGAAATGGAAGTGTGGGCGCTGGAAGCTTATGGTGCCGCCTATACCCTGCAGGAAATGTTGACGGTCAAGTCTGATGACGTGGCGGGACGTACCAAGATGTACAAGAACATCGTTGATGGTGATCACCGTATGGAGCCAGGTATGCCGGAGTCCTTCAACGTGTTGTTGAAAGAAATCCGCTCACTGGGTATCGATATGGATCTGGAAGTTTCCGGTAAATAACGAATCGTCGAACTTGTGATACCTGTAAAGCTGGAGTGTGGCTTTACAGGTGGAGGAAAATAGTATGAAAGACTTGCTGGGTTTATTGAAGTCACAATCGCCAAGTGATGAGTTTGACGCCATTCGCATCGGACTCGCCTCTCCGGAGCTGATCCGGGCCTGGTCTTTTGGTGAAGTAAAGAAACCAGAAACCATAAATTACCGTACCTTCAAGCCTGAGCGTGATGGTCTTTTCTGTGCCAAAATTTTTGGTCCGGTAAAAGACTATGAGTGCCTTTGCGGAAAGTACAAGCGCCTGAAGCATCGTGGTGTTATCTGTGAGAAATGCGGTGTTGAAGTCGCGCTTTCAAAAGTTCGTCGTGACCGCATGGGGCATATCGAACTGGCCAGCCCGGTTGCCCACATCTGGTTCCTGAAATCACTGCCTTCGCGTATCGGCTTGTTGCTGGATATGACGTTGCGTGATATCGAGCGCATTCTGTATTTCGAGTCTTTTGTCGTCACTGATCCGGGCATGACTACGCTTGAGAAAGGTCAGCTGCTGACAGACGAACAGTACTATGAAGCAATGGAAGAATTCAGTGATGAATTCGAAGCCAAAATGGGCGCAGAAGCCATTCAGGATCTGATGCGTGACCTGGACCTGCCCGGTGAAATCAATCGCCTTCGCGAAGAGATTCCGGCAACGAATTCAGAAACCAAACTGAAAAAACTGTCCAAGCGTTTGAAGCTGCTGGAAGCCTTTGCAGATTCGGGTAATAAGCCTGACTGGATGGTGCTGACTGTCCTGCCGGTTCTGCCGCCAGATCTGCGTCCACTGGTGCCTCTGGATGGTGGTCGTTTTGCCACTTCAGACCTGAATGATCTGTATCGCCGGGTTATTAACCGTAATAACCGACTGAAGCGTCTGTTGGACCTCAATGCGCCTGACATCATTGTTCGTAACGAAAAGCGTATGCTGCAGGAAGCAGTAGATGCGTTGTTGGATAATGGCCGTCGTGGCCGGGCTATCACAGGCTCAAACAAGCGTCCTTTGAAGTCACTGGCTGACATGATCAAAGGCAAGCAGGGCCGCTTCCGTCAGAACCTGCTGGGTAAGCGTGTTGACTACTCTGGCCGTTCGGTAATCGTGGTGGGGCCGACGCTTAAGCTGCATCAGTGCGGTCTGCCCAAGAAGATGGCGCTTGAGCTGTTCAAGCCCTTTATATTCGGTAAGCTGGAACGCCGTGGCCTGGCCACGACAATTAAAGCTGCCAAGAAAATGGTTGAACGCGAAACGCCGGAAGTCTGGGATATCCTGGCAGAGGTGATTCGTGAGCACCCGGTCATGTTGAACCGCGCGCCAACACTTCACCGTTTGGGTATCCAGGCATTTGAGCCGGTCCTGATCGAAGGTAAAGCGATTCAGCTTCACCCGCTGGTTTGTGCGGCCTATAACGCTGACTTTGACGGCGACCAGATGGCTGTTCACGTACCGCTGACGCTGGAAGCTCAGCTGGAAGCGCGTACGCTGATGATGTCGACCAACAATATTCTGGCGCCTGCAAACGGTGAGCCGATTATTGTGCCGTCACAGGACGTGGTATTAGGCCTGTATTACATGACCCGTGAACGGGTCAACGGTAAAGGTGAAGGCATGGTCTTTGCTGATGCTGATGAAGTGAAACGTGCCTATGATACTGGTTCTGTGGACCTGCAGGCTCGCATTAAAGTGCGCCTGGACGACTTTGAGCTGAATGAGGCTGGTGAGTCAGAGAAAATCCGCCGCATGGTCGATACCACTGTCGGTCGTGTGTTGCTGTTCAATATTGTCCCGGATGGTCTGCCGTTCTCGATGGTCAATCAAAAAATGACCAAGAAGCAGATTTCAGGAATTTTGAATGCCTGTTACCGAAACGTGGGTCTTAAAGAGACAGTAATCTTTGCTGACCAACTGATGTATACCGGTTATCGATATTCAACCATCTCCGGTTCCTCTATTGGTGTAAACGATTTCGTGATCCCGGATGCCAAAGCCAAAATCATTGGTCAGGCCGAGTCAGAAGTTGAAGAAATCGAGAACCAGTATGCTTCTGGTCTGGTAACACAGGGTGAGAAGTACAACAAAGTTATCGATATCTGGTCGCGTGCCAATGATCTGGTCGCCAAGTCCATGATGGAAGGCCTGTCTACTGAGCCTGTTATCAACAAAGATGGTGAAGAAGAGCAGCAGGAGTCATTTAACTCCGTGTATGTTTATTCTGACTCTGGTGCCCGTGGTTCTCCCGCGCAGATTCGTCAGTTGGCCGGTATGCGTGGTCTGATGGCTCGTCCTGATGGTTCTATTATTGAGACGCCTATTACTGCGAACTTCCGTGAAGGTTTGAGCGTTGTGCAGTACTTCACCTCAACGCACGGTGCGCGTAAAGGTCTGGCTGATACAGCTCTGAAAACAGCGAGTTCCGGTTACCTGACACGTCGTTTGGTGGATATCTCTCAGGATCTGGTTATCACTGAAGAGGATTGTGGTACAACGTCGGGGCTGACCATGCGTCCTATCATTGAGGGTGGTGATATTATTGCCGCACTTGGTGAGCGTGTTCTGGGTCGGGTTGTTATTGACGATGTCATCCATGAAGAAACGGGTGATGTGCTGGTTGAAGCCGGCACTATGCTTGATGAAAAAATGGTTGAAAAGCTTGAAATCATGGGTATTGATGATATTCATGTGCGCTCAGCCATCACCTGTGATACCCGCTTCGGTGTCTGCCGTCAGTGTTACGGTCGTGACCTGGCTCGTGGCCATTTGGCGAACGTTGGTGAAGCGGTCGGTGTTATCGCTGCCCAGTCAATCGGTGAGCCGGGTACACAGTTGACGATGCGTACCTTCCACATCGGTGGTGCGGCATCGCGAGCCACTGCTGCGGACAACGTACAGGTTCGTACTACCGGTACAGTGCATCTGCATAACATGAAGACAGTGCAGAACCGCGAAGGTAATCTGGTTGTGGTTTCCCGTTCCGGCGAGCTGATTGTGAATGATGAGGCGGGCCGTGAGCGTGAGAAGTACAAGCTGCCATACGGTGCGCTGGTAACTCTGGCTGATGATCGTAAGGTAGAGTCTGGCCAGGTTGTTGCAACCTGGGATCCGCACACTCACCCGATTATTTCGGAAGTGGAAGGTAAAGTTAAATTTACCAGCATGGAAGAAGGGCTGACTGTACGCCGCCAGACGGACGAAATCACCGGTCTGTCCAGTTTGACTGTGATCGATCCGGCTGAACGTCCTTCAGCAGCGAAAGAATTGCGTCCTGCAGTAAATCTGCTGGATGCCAGTGGTAATGAAGTGATGCTGCCTGGTACCAACATGCCAGCAGTTTATTTCCTGCCATCCAACTCGATTATTGGTGTCCAGGACGGTGCTGACCTGAACGTGGGTGACATTATTGCGCGTATCCCACAGGAAGGTTCGAAAACACGTGATATTACCGGTGGTCTGCCGCGTGTTGCTGACCTGTTTGAAGCGCGTAAACCGAAAGAACCTGCCATTCTGGCTGAGATTTCCGGTACGGTCAGCTTCGGTAAAGAAACCAAAGGCAAGCGTCGCCTGGTGATTACGCCAAAAGAAGGTGATTCCATGCCGGATGGCAGCTCTCATTACGAGGCGCTGATTCCGAAATGGCGTGCGATGACCGTTTTCGAAGGTGAAACTATCGAAAAAGGTGAAGTTGTTTCGGATGGTCCGCAGTCACCGCATGACATTCTGCGCCTCAAAGGTGTGCAGGCTCTGGCTGAGCATATCGTCAATGAGGTGCAGGAAGTTTACCGACTGCAAGGTGTGCGTATTAACGATAAGCACATTGAAGTTATTGTGCGTCAGATGCTGCGTAAGGTAGAGATCTCTGAGCCGGGCGATTCAACGCTGATTCGCGGTGAGCAGGTCACGATTACTCAGGTGCTGGAAGAGAATGACAAGCTGCGTGCAGACGGCAAGATTGAAGCGCAGTTCCAGCGACAGTTGCTGGGTATTACTAAGGCTTCACTTGCTACTGAGTCCTTTATCTCTGCTGCTTCCTTCCAGGAAACAACACGAGTGCTGACTGAAGCGGCTGTGACAGGTAAGCGTGATTACCTGCGTGGTCTGAAAGAGAATGTCGTGGTGGGTCGCTTGATACCAGCCGGTACCGGTCTGGCTTACCATGAATCACGTCGCCAGATAGCGGCGGCAAACCGTGCTGCAGGCGAAGAAGGTGCTGGTGTTACTGCCAGCGAAGTCGAAGCAGCGCTGACGGAAGCACTGAAAACCGGCGTCTGATCTTAGGGTCAGGCAGGATTTCAGTTGACTATAGGGTGCGGGGTATTTAAACTCCGCATCCTTTACGCTGGTGTGTAATGCTAACTGGACAACCACAAAGGGGGTCCAGCAAGCCCTGTCACGCCGGCGTATTAGCGTTTTAATGACAAATCCAGGAGAAATGAATGGCAACTATCAACCAGTTGGTTCGAAAACCACGTAAGAGCAAGGTCGCTAAAAACGACGTGCCTGCTCTTCAGGGTTGCCCGCAGAAGCGCGGTGTTTGTACTCGCGTTTATACGACGACACCGAAGAAGCCAAACTCGGCTTTGCGTAAAGTTTGTCGTGTGCGGCTGACAAATGGCTATGAAGTCACATCATACATCGGCGGTGAAGGCCACAACCTGCAGGAGCACTCCGTGATCCTGATTCGTGGTGGTCGTGTAAAAGACTTGCCGGGTGTGCGTTATCACACGGTTCGCGGCAGCCTTGATACATCGGGTGTGTCTGCGCGTCGTCAAGGTCGTTCCAAGTACGGTGCCAAGCGTCCGAAGAGTTAATTCGATCGCTTATTTATTTAATTATTTTATCAGTAAGGCCGTGTGGTCAGGTTGTCAGCCAAGTTGAGCTAAATACAGTCTGGTGAATTACGGAGTTACCTGAACAAAGAGGTTTAGAGAATGCCTAGAAGAAGAGTTGCGGCGAAGCGCGAGATCCTGCCTGACGCCAAGTATGGCAGCAAAGTGCTGGCCAAGTTCATGAACCACGTGATGGAAGACGGTAAGAAGTCTGTTGCTGAGCGTATTGTGTACGGTGCCCTGGATACCGTAAGCAAGAACTCGGGTAACGATCCGTTGGAAGCGTTCGAGCAGGCACTGGAGGCTATTGCCCCAATGGTTGAGGTTAAGTCTCGCCGTGTGGGTGGTGCCACTTACCAGGTGCCGGTAGAGGTTCGCGCAGAGCGTCGCAGTGCCTTGGCTATGCGCTGGTTGGTAGAGCACGCTCGCAAGCGTGGTGAGAAATCCATGTCGCTACGCCTGGCTGGCGAGATCAGTGATGCTTCTCAGGGGCGTGGTAGCGCTGTTAAGAAGCGTGAAGATGTTCACCGAATGGCTGAAGCCAACAAGGCGTTCTCGCACTACCGTTTCTAATGACTGGTATTCATTCATTTTGTTAACAATATAGGTGCTAGTGTGGCCAGAAAAACTCCTTTGAGTCGCTACAGAAATATTGGTATCTGTGCACACGTAGATGCTGGTAAGACGACGACGACAGAACGTGTCCTGTTCTACACCGGTATGAACCACAAGATCGGTGAGGTTCACGATGGCGCTGCCACCATGGACTGGATGGAGCAGGAGCAGGAGCGTGGTATCACGATTACTTCTGCTGCTGTGACAACGTTCTGGCGCGGCATGAGCCAGCAGTTTGATGAACACCGTGTAAACATCATTGATACACCCGGGCACGTAGACTTCACTATTGAAGTTGAGCGTTCATTGCGTGTTCTTGATGGTGCGGTTGTAGTGCTGTGTGCATCATCTGGTGTGCAGCCGCAAACTGAAACGGTATGGCGTCAGGCTAACCGTTACGAAGTGCCTCGACTGATCTTTGTTAACAAAATGGACCGAGCCGGCGCTGATTTCCTGCGTGTTGTTGAGCAGGTAAAGAATCGTCTGGGTGCGGTGCCTGTGCCAATGCAGCTGGCGATCGGTGCTGAAGACGATTTCCGCGGGGTTATTGACCTTGTGAAGATGAAGAGCATCGTCTGGAGCAACGAAGACATGGGCGTTACCGTTGCCTATGAAGATATTCCAGCAGATATGCAGGCTGAAGCTGAAAAGTGGCGCGAGCACATGGTTGAAGCTGCCGCTGAAGCCAACGAAGAAGTCATGAATAAATACCTCGAAGGCGAAGAGCTGACTGAGGAAGAGATCAAGGCTGGTCTTCGGCAGCGTACCCTGGCTAACGAGATTGTGCCGACATTCTGTGGTTCGGCATTCAAGAACAAGGGTGTACAGGCTGTGCTGGATGCCGTTGTTGAGTTTCTGCCTTCTCCAACAGAAGTGAAGGATATTGAAGGTACGCTGGAGGATGGTTCTGTTGTTCGCTGTGAGTCGGACGATGATGCGCCTTTTGCTTCCCTGGCCTTCAAGATCGCAACAGACCCATTTGTCGGTACGCTGACATTCTTCCGTGTTTACTCGGGTACGCTGAAGTCAGGTGACGCAGTGATGAACTCCGTCAAGCTGAAGAAAGAGCGTATTGGTCGTATGGTACAAATGCGTGCCAACAACCGTGAAGAGATTAAAGAAGTTCGCGCTGGTGATATCGCCGCTGCGATTGGTCTGAAAGACGTTACTACGGGTGAAACGCTGTGCTCGCCAGATCGACTGGTTGTGCTTGAGCGTATGGACTTCCCGGATCCCGTTATCTCGGTTGCTGTAGAGCCTAAAACCAAGGCTGACCAGGAAAAAATGGGTGTGGCGCTGGGCAAGCTTGCTCAGGAAGATCCGTCTTTCCGTGTGGAAACTGACGAGGAGTCCGGTCAGACAATCATCTCCGGTATGGGTGAACTTCACCTGGACGTTCTGGTCGACCGTATGCGTCGCGAGTTCAACGTTGAGGCCAACATTGGTAAGCCGCAAGTTGCTTACCGAGAGACTATTCGCAAGTCAGTGGAAGTTGAAGGTAAGCACGTTAAGCAATCTGGTGGTCGTGGTCAGTACGGTCATTGCTGGTTGCGCCTTGAGCCACTGCCTGCTGATGAAGAGTACGAATTCGTCAATGAGATCGTTGGTGGTGCGATTCCTCGCGAATACATCCCTGCGGTTGATCGTGGTGTGCAGGAGCAGATGCAGAATGGCTGTCTTGCAGGCTACCCATTGCTGGCGATGAAAGTGACCTGTTATGACGGCTCTTTCCACGATGTTGACTCCAGTGAAATGGCGTTCAAAATCGCTGGCTCCATGGCGCTGAAAAAGGGCGCATTGTTGGCGGATCCGGTTCTGCTTGAGCCAATGATGAAGGTTGAAGTTGTTACGCCTGAAGAAAACATGGGTGATGTGATGGGCGATCTCAATCGTCGTCGTGGTATGGTGCAGGGTATGGATGATTGCGCAAGCGGAAAAATCATCAACGCTGAAGTGCCGCTGGCTGAGATGTTCGGCTATGCCACTGACCTGCGTTCTGCTACTCAGGGGCGTGCGACGTACACCATGGAATTCCTGAAGTATGGTGAGGTTCCGTCCAGCGTGGCTGAAGCTATCATCAACAAGAACAAAGCTTAAGATTAACTAATCATTTAGACTAATTTTCGCGAGGTGAAATTGTGGCGAAGGGAAAATTTGAACGTAATAAAGTACACGTAAACGTTGGTACAATTGGTCACGTTGACCATGGTAAGACGACGTTGACAGCAGCACTGACGCGCGTGTGTGCAGAAGTTTGGGGTGGTGAGGCGCGTGCATTCGATATGATCGATAACGCACCGGAAGAGCGTGAGCGTGGTATTACGATCTCCACGGCACACGTTGAGTATGACTCTCCAGAGCGTCACTATGCGCACGTTGACTGCCCAGGGCACGCCGACTACGTAAAAAACATGATTACCGGTGCGGCGCAGATGGATGGTGCTATCCTGGTATGTTCGGCTGCTGATGGCCCCATGCCGCAGACGCGAGAGCACATCCTGCTGTCACGTCAGGTAGGCGTTCCTTACATCGTTGTGTTCATGAACAAAGCGGACATGGTAGACGATGCTGAGCTGCTGGAGCTGGTTGAGATGGAAATCCGTGAGCTGTTGGACGCTTACGACTTCCCTGGCGATGACACGCCAATCATCATCGGTTCTGCTCTGATGGCACTGAACGGTGAAGATGACAACGAGCTGGGTACAACAGCGGTCAAGAAGCTGGTAGAAACACTGGACAGCTACATTCCAGAGCCTGAGCGTGACATCGATCGTCCGTTCCTGTTGCCAATTGAGGACGTGTTCTCAATCTCTGGTCGTGGTACGGTTGTGACAGGTCGTGTTGAGCGCGGTATTGTCAAAGTTGGTGAAGAGATCGAGATTGTTGGTCTGAAAGACACCACAAAGACGACCTGTACAGGTGTTGAGATGTTCCGCAAGCTGCTCGACGAAGGTCGTGCGGGCGAGAACGTAGGTGTTCTGCTGCGTGGTACTAAGCGTGAAGATGTTGAGCGTGGTCAGGTTCTGGCCAAGCCGGGTTCAATCACGCCGCACATTCACTTTGAAGGTGAAGTGTACGTACTGAGCAAAGATGAAGGTGGTCGTCACACGCCATTCTTCAAAGGTTATCGTCCACAGTTCTACTTCCGTACAACTGACGTGACTGGTGCTGTAGAGCTGCCAGAAGGCGTTGAGATGGTGATGCCAGGTGACAACCTGAAGTTCAAAGTCACGCTGATTGCACCAATCGCAATGGACGAAGGTCTGCGATTCGCGATCCGTGAAGGTGGTCGTACCGTGGGTGCCGGCGTGGTATCCAAGATCATCGAGTAAG
>Ga0114915_1000557_pt1 | contig 16871 bp, 14 predicted proteins | sample MalvirAntarct_55_FD_87288 | JGI IMG/M metagenome (GOLD analysis project Ga0114915, IMG submission 87288) | Marine viral communities from the Global Malaspina Expedition - Malaspina viral metaG Antarct_55 | ecosystem: Environmental > Aquatic > Marine > Oceanic | place: South Georgia Island...
CAATATGCTGGTGCAAACCGCGCTCATTCAGCAAGCTTTTGATGCCCAGCGAGCTACCGCACTGCGTCTGCGTCAATCTACTTTTGGCGAGCGTCGCGAGAAAATTCGCAAACTGCGCGATAGTTTACTGGCTCATCAAGCCGATATTATCGCTGCCGGCTTTGCTGACTTCCGCAAGCCAGCCACTGAAGTTGAGCTTACCGAGATATTACCGGTAGTAGCCGAGGCCAACGATGCTCTGCGTAATTTAAAAGGCTGGATGAAGCCGCAAGGCGTTTGGCCATCGCGCATGATGATGGGCACTAAAGGCTATATTCAGTATGAGCCTAAAGGCCGCTGCTTGATCGTATCGCCTTGGAATTATCCAGTGAACTTGAGTTTGGGCCCGCTCATTTCGGCAATCGCTGCTGGCAACACCGCAATCATTAAGCCGTCTGAGATGACACCAGCAGCCGCTGCCATCATTAGTAAAATCGTCCGTGAAGTCTTTGATCCAGCAGAAGTGACTGTGTTTGAAGGCGATGCGCCAGTAGCGCAAGCGTTGCTTGAGCTACCGTTCGATCATATTTTCTTCACCGGCTCGCCGGCGATTGGCAAGGTGGTGATGGCTGCCGCAGCGAAGCATTTGACCAGCGTCACGCTTGAGCTAGGTGGCAAGTCGCCAACAATCGTTGACTCCAGCGCGGACTTAACGTTGGCGGCGAAAAACATCCTCTGGGCTAAGTTCACTAACAATGGCCAGACCTGCATCGCGCCAGATCACATTTATGTACATGCCGACGTTAAAGCTGACTTCGTGGCCGCCTGCACGAAAGTTTTAAACGATGTTTATAGTGCGCAGCCGCAGCAAAGTGAGCACTTAGCGCGCATCGTGAACGAGCGTCACACACAGCGTATCAAGGGCCTGCTCGATGATGCCGTTGCCAAAGGTGCGCGCGTGCTGGCGGGCGGCCATAGCGATGCTGCTGACTGCTTTATCTCGCCAACTTTACTGGAAAATATTAGCGCCGATTCGACCATCATGACCGAGGAGATTTTCGGGCCGTTGCTACCGATTTTTGAATATCGTGATTTGGACGATGTCATTGCCCGCATCAACGCCGATCAAAAGCCATTGGCGCTATACGTTTGGGCAAAAGATGAGGCGGTGATTCAGCGTGTGATGCAAAATACGTCGTCTGGCGGCGCCTGCATTAACCATTGCGTAGTGCAGTTTTTGCACGGCAACCTGCCATTTGGTGGTGTGAATAACTCCGGTATGGGCAATGCGCATGGTCATTTCGGCTTCAAAACGTTCTCACACGAACGCGCCGTGGTTCGTACTCGCATCATGTTGGCGAAAATGTTCTTTCCTCCCTACACCAACACCACGCGTAGGTTGATTGGGATTTTCATGAAAACGGTGTGATGGTCTAGCGCAAATAAAAAAGCCCAGCTGATGCTGGGCTTTTTTCTGTCCGCACATTGCTAAAAAATCTTAGCCGCGATTGCGCATAACGCGTGCTTTTTCACGCTGCCAGTCGCGGTTTTTCTCAGTCTCGCGCTTGTCATGCAACTGCTTGCCCTTCACAAGGGCGATTTCAATTTTCGCGCGGCCGCCACTCCAGTACATCGCTAGCGGGATGCACGTGTGGCCTTTTTGTTTAACCTCACCAAAAAGTCGAGAAATCTCTCGGCCTTTCAGCAGCAATTTACGTGTGCGCGTAGGATCTGCGACGACGTGCGTTGAGCTGGCGAGCAGCGGTTGAATATGCACACCAATGACCCAGGCCTCGTTATTTTTCAGCAAGACATAGGCATCTGTCAGGTTACATTTACCTGCGCGCAGCGATTTTACTTCCCATCCCAAAAGCACTAAGCCTGCCTCGAAGCGTTCTTCAACGAAGAATTCGTGGCGGGCGCGGCGGTTGAGGGCGATGGTGGACGATTTAGTTTGGCTCATAGGCGGCAATTATAGGCACAATGGTGGCCTTGTGTATCAGCGCGGCTATCCTGAAAATAGTCTTTTCGGCTAGAGCCGCCTTTTAGTGATTAAAAAAGAGAGTAATTCATGACCTCGGTGACCACTCCCCACTCAACTTCGATTGTCGCCAGCGAGTCTGCTGTCAGCAGCATTATCGTGGCAATGGCCGTACTCGCATGGGCAGGTCTTGTCGGCGCCGGCGTGCTTTGGGGCGAATTGCCCTATATGGCGCTGTCGGCAGTGTTCGCGGCATGGCCATTAGCCCTGGCCGAGCGCGCATTGGCAGTGCGCAGCAAGCGTTCATTGGTCGACGGCATGCAGCACCTAACCCGCGAAAGCGATGCCGCTCGCGGCTGGCGATTTATTGCCTATAGCGGCTTGTTTGCGGGCTTGTTAGCCATGGTGCTAACGGCTACATGGGCAGGAGTATTTACTACTGTCGCCGTGCAAAGCCTGATGCATGACCAGTCGGGCTGGCTGTCTTCAGCAATGTTGGTGCCGGCGCTAACAACCTTTGCCGTATTTCTTGGCCTATTGCGCTATGTCGGCCGCGCTAATCTCACGCATTGGCTACTGCCCATGTTGCTGTTAGCCGGCGTTAGCGCTTATAGCCTGAGTCATGAGCAGGTGTGGCCGCTAGATTCTAGCTTGGCGCTGCCAGGCGGTATCGGCTGGTCTGCGGCGCTACTCATCGGCGCGCTGCTTGGTGGCGCTGGCCTGATGGTGCGTTGGCCATGGCAACAGCATGTAACGCCGCAGCCGCTATTGCAGGGCGCTAGCGTAGTCTTCTCGATGGCCATGCTGATTTCCCTGATGTTGCCCGGCTTAGCAGCAGTGCTACTTGCCGCTGTCGCATGCTTGTTGATGCTGCTCGCTTTGGCGCGGCCATGGTTGGCGGTATTAAGTGCCCGCGGTTTAGCGATGTGGCCTGCACTATTTGTGGTGCTAGTCGTCGTCATTGGTTTGGCTGAAATCTTATGGTACACCGCAGGGCTAATTCGCCTGCAGCAGCTGAGCTTGGTGCTGTTGTTGTGGATGACCGTGAATGCGCTGGTGCTGGCGATATACGCTGGCTGGATAATGAAAATGAGCCATGCTCGCAAAGCCTTAAACCTGCCTAGTGAGGCGGCCTACAATGTCTGGCGAATAGCGATTCGCTGGGTGGCGCCCATTACACTGTTGGCCGGCGTGGGCTCATTAGTTGGGCTGATCTAATGCGTATCGAAATTGCTTATGCCGAAGTTGAGCGGCAGTGGCTGTGGCAGCGCGATGTGCCTGAGGGCAGCACACTGGCGCAGGCACTAAATGACGACGAAGTGCGAGCTGCCTGTCCGGCGCTGCAAAGTGCCGAGCTGCCTGTTGTGGGTGTGTGGAGCAAGGTGGTGGCTGAGCCGAGCACGCATATTTTGCAGGAAGGTGATCGCGTGGAGATTTATCGACCGTTGATCATCGACCCGAAAGCGGCACGAAAAGCCCGCGCTGAAAAAGCAAAACTCACGCGCTAAGAACTTATTGAAGTCGCCAATACGAAGCAAAAAAAGCGCCAACAGAAGGCGCTTTTTTTGTTTTCAACGTTATTTATTCTTCGGGGCGCTGAGACTCTAGGCCTGACTGCGTGGTGCGCACAGCGCCATCCTTGCTGCCAGGTAATGCAGGCGCTGAGCTTGGTAGCTGACCTTCGCGATCAATGCGCGCAACCACGCCATCGCTAAAGAATACGCTTAGGCGGCGATGCGGGACTTTATCAATGCCGGCTTCTTTAGCGTAGGTGCCAGGAATAAAGCGATATGCGTAATCCCAGCGAGTGGGGTTAAGCGTATCGGTGATCAGAGGCGAGCCCAGCACATAGCGAACTTGCGCAGGCGTCATGCCATTTTTGACTTTATCAGCCTGTTCGCTAGTGACTGCTTGCCCTTGCACCACATCGATGCGGTAGGCGCTAAATACATTTTTACAGCCCGCGGTGCTCAATACGGCAGCGGTGAGTGCGATTGCCAGCAGCTTCTTTTGCATGACCCGAGTGATCCTTGTAGCTTAATGGGTAACTTAATGATTCGATGGGCGCACCCAGCGACTCTTCGGGCTATCATACGGCAAACTATAGCTAAGAGACGAACCATGTCAGGAACTAGTTATGAGCTTCGCAAAGCGGGCTTAAAAGTAACCATGCCGCGAGTGAAGATTTTAGAGCTACTAGAAAGCTCTGATGTGCATCACATGAGCGCTGAAGATGTCTACAAAGCGTTATTGGCATCTGGGGAAGATGTTGGGCTTGCCACTGTTTATCGTGTACTGACGCAGTTTGAGTCAGCAGGCATGGTGGAGCGTCACAATTTCGAGGGTGGCCATTCGGTTTTTGAGCTGAGTCAGGGCGACCATCACGACCATATGGTGTGCGTCGATACTGGCGATGTAATTGAGTTTTTTGATCAAGAAATCGAGCGTCGCCAACGCGAGGTGGTGAAAGCTCGCGGCTACGAGATGGTTGATCATAGCCTCGTGCTTTATGTCCGCCGTATTAAGGAAGAGAAGGCCGATTAAGCGCCGATATGGCTGCTTAGTCGGCCATTAAGGTTCTGGCGTGCTCGCGTGTTTCCTCAGTAATGGTCACGCCGCCAGACATCCTCGCAATCTCCTCCACGCGCTCTTCTTGGTTTAACGCCACCACAGTGCTGTGCGTCGTGCCGTCGATAACGCGCTTTTCTACGCGTAAATGATGGTGTCCGCGCGCGGCAACTTGTGGCTGGTGTGTAATGCTGAAAACTTGAGCATGCTCACCGAGTGCGCGTAAAAGTCGGCCGACGACTTCAGCAATGCCACCACCAATGCCAACGTCGACTTCGTCAAAGACCATGACGGGAACGGGCGAATGGCGCGCGTGCACCACTTGTATGCCTAGTGAAAGCCGTGAAAGCTCGCCACCTGATGCGACCTTTGCCAATGCACGCAGTGGCTGACCTGGGTTGGCGCTAAATTGAAACTCGATGTCATCGAGGCCATAAGCGGCAGGTTTGGCTAGCGGCGTTAAGGTGAGCTCAAGGCGTGCGTTACTCATGCCAAGGCCGGCAAGAAATTGCTGAATATCTTCACAAAATTTTGTCGCGGCTTTGCTGCGCGCTAGTCGTAAGGCTTGTGCATGACTTCGATACGTCTCTTCAGCAGCCTGAGCCTGCTCGGCAAGCTGAGCCAAGTCTGCTGCTTCCAGCAGGGCGTCGCGCTCAGTGGCGAGTGTCTCTGCAATAGTCGGTAGTTCTTCAGGATTGGCGCGATGCTTTCGGGCTAGCTGATGACATTGGCTGAGGCGCTGCTCGAGCTCAGCAAGTTCATTTGGGCTGGCCTCTAGGTCATCTAAGAAATGCCGTAGCGACGGGCTAGCCTCTTCAATCTGAATCTGTGCACTGCGTAATAGATCGATGGCTTCCGCAAGTGCCGTAGCGCGCTGGGCGTGTGGCTCTAGGCTGCGAATGGCGCGCTGTAAGTAGCGGCTGGCGGTATCGTTCTCGCCCTCACTAATTAACGCTAAAGCCTGCTCGCCGTCGAGCTGCAAGGTGCCTATATGCGCGAGCGTGTCGTGGCGTTGCTCTAAGCGCGGATACTCATCTTTGCCAAGATTAAGTTGCGCCAGCTCAGTTAGTAAATGCTCAACAATCTCAAGTCTCGCCGCTTGTTCGGCGCCAGCGCGCTCGGCCTTGGCCAGCTTCGCGGCACTATTTTGCCAATGCGAAAAGTGACCTGCCAGCGCCTTCGACTCGGTCTGTAGCTTGGCGAAGCTATCGAGCATGCTGCGATGACTATCTTTGCGTAAAAGCGTTTGGTGCTCGTGTTGGCTATGAATATCAATCAGGCATTCGCCAATGGCGCGCAAGTCGCTGAGGTTGGCGGGCCGGCCATTAATATAGGCGCGCGAACGGCCATCGCGGCTGAAGGTGCGACGTAGCGTGCATTCGTCGCCTTCGTCGAGTTCGCGCTCCGCCAGCCAAGCCGATGCTTCAGGCAGGTAGCCGACTTGAAATAAGGCGCTGACATCGGCGCGCTCGGCGCCAGCGCGAACCACTGAGCCATCGGCGCGATCGCCCAAGCACAGGCCCAGGGCATCCATAAGGATGGATTTGCCCGCGCCGGTCTCACCTGTAATGACACTAAAGCCCGAGTTGAATTCCAGCTCGAGGTTTTCCACGATGGCAAATTGGCTGATTTTAAGCAGGCTCAGCATGGCGAGAAACTCTTGAGTCGATGACTTAATGATAGGCCAGCCATGCGCGACTTGCGATGCGGCGATGGTGAATTTTCACGCAGCCCTTGAAAAAAACAATACGTGACACCACTAGAGTAAGCATTCACGAAGTTGCCTAAGTAGGAGTTTTTATGAGCGAGCAAACGCCCCCAGAGCACGACGACATTCCAGAGCAGGCAGTAGATGCTCAGCCGCAAGCTATGGATATCCCTGAATTTGCCGACGACAGCGTAGATTTTCAAACTGCGCGCATAGCCGAACTGGAAGGCCAGCTGAAAGACTTGCAGCTGCGCACTCAGGCCGAAGTGCAAAACATTCAGCGTCGATCAGAGCGCGATGTCACTGCTGCGCATAAGTTTGCCTTAGAAAAGTTTGCCGGCAGCCTGCTCGATGTTGCCGATAATTTGGAGCGTGCGCTGCAAGCTACACCATCGGAAGAGCCAGCTCTAAAAGCCTTGCATGAAGGCGTAACCCTAACGCACAAGCTTTTTGTCGACACCATGAAACGCTTTGGTGTTGAGGCCGTTGATCCACTTGGCGAGCCGTTCAATCCCGAGCTGCATCAGGCGGTATCGACTCAGCCATCGACCACAGCGGAACCGAACTCGGTGACTGCGGTATTCCAAAAAGGCTACACCTTGTCGGGGCGTTTATTGCGGCCGGCCATGGTTGTTGTCGCGAGTGCTGGCTAAAACATATTTTTTGTCTGGGAATAGGTTCTGGGGCTTGAAAAAGTTTTCAGCAGCCTCATATCAGTAAACAGGGCGCGAGTAAGCGCAATCATTTTTGTCACAGCTCAGGCGACGCCGCCGGGCTAGTAGGAGAGCATCATGGGTAGAATTATTGGTATCGATTTGGGCACCACCAACAGCTGCGTAGCTATTTTGGATGGCGACAAAGTTAAAGTTATTGAGAACTCGGAAGGCGCGCGCACTACGCCATCGATTGTTGCTTACACAGACAACGAAGTGTTGGTTGGCGCCGGCGCAAAACGCCAAGCCGTGACGAACCCAAAAAACACGCTGTTCGCTGTTAAGCGTTTGATTGGTCGTAAGTTTAAAGATGACGTTGTGCAAAAAGACATCAAAATGGTGCCTTACAGCATCGTTGCTGCGGATAACGGCGATGCCTGGATTGATGTCAAAGGCGACAAAAAGGCGCCGCCACAAATCTCCGCCGAAGTGCTGAAGAAAATGAAGAAAACCGCTGAGGATTATCTCGGCGAAGCTGTGACTGAAGCGGTTATTACTGTGCCTGCTTACTTCAACGATTCGCAGCGCCAAGCAACCAAAGACGCTGGCCGTATTGCGGGCTTGGAAGTTAAGCGCATCATCAACGAACCTACTGCTGCGGCATTGGCGTTCGGCATGGACAAGAAAGAAGGCGATCGTAAAATTGCTGTTTATGACTTGGGCGGCGGCACATTCGACGTTTCAATCATTGAGATTGCCGAAGTAGACGGCGAGCATCAGTTTGAAGTGCTGTCGACCAACGGCGACACCTTCTTGGGTGGCGAAGATTTCGATTTGCGCTTGATCGATTACTTGTCTGATGAGTTCAAGAAAGAGACAGGCATCGATCTGCACAACGATCCATTGGCTTTGCAGCGTCTGAAAGAAGGTGCTGAAAAGGCAAAAATCGAGTTGTCATCGAGCACGCAAACCGATGTGAACTTGCCTTACATCACCGCCGATGCCACTGGCCCTAAGCATTTAAACGTGAAGGTCACGCGCGCTAAATTAGAAGCGCTAGTGGAAGACTTAGTGGCACGCACCATTGAGCCATGCCGTGTGGCTTTGGCTGATGCAGGCCTGAAAATTAGCGAAATCGGCGATGTGATTTTAGTCGGCGGCCAAACACGTATGCCTTTGGTGTTGGAGCGCGTCAAAGCCTTCTTCGGCCAAGACCCACGCCGTGATGTGAACCCCGATGAAGCAGTTGCCATTGGCGCGGCTTACCAAGGTGCCGTGTTGTCTGGTGATGTTAAAGATGTGTTATTGCTCGACGTAACGCCACTTAGCCTTGGTATTGAAACCATGGGCGGCGTGATGACAGCGTTGATCGAGAAAAACACCACCATCCCAACGAAAAAGCAGCAAGTGTTCTCGACTGCCGACGATAACCAAGCAGCTGTGACTATCCATGTTGTGCAGGGTGAGCGTAAGCAAGCCTCGCAAAACAAATCGCTGGGCCGTTTCGACTTGAGCGATATTCCACCCGCACCGCGTGGCATGCCGCAAATTGAAGTGACTTTTGATATCGATGCCAACGGTATTTTGAATGTCGGCGCTAAAGATAAAGCCACCGGTAAAGAGCAAAGCATCATCATTAAAGCCAACTCCGGTTTGAATGATGAGGAAATCGAGAAAATGGTGCGTGACGCCGAGGCCAACGCTGAGGAAGATAAAAAGTTCACTGAGCTTGTTGAGTCGCGCAACCAAGCTGACCAGTTAGTGCACTCAACGAAAAAAGCGCTGACTGATCTGGGTGATAAAGTAACGGCTGAAGAGAAAGCTACTGTCGATGCTGAAATCGAGAAAGTCGAAGCCGCGATTAAGGCCAACGACAAAGAGCAGATCGATACTGCGGTAGAAGCGTTGAGCAATGCTTCGATGCCGATCATGCAGAAAATGTATGCTGATCAAGCCGGTGCTGAAGGCGCTGCGGGCGGTGCTAGCGATGAGCCAGCAGCCGAGCCAAAGCGTGATGATGGCGCTGTCGATGCCGAATTTGAAGAAGTGAAAGACGAGAAAAAATAAGCTCTATTGATGAGTAGTGACGCACACGCGGGGATATCCCCGCGTTTGCATTTATAAGATGAAAGCGGCAGAGCTTGAGGGTTAACAAATGGCCAAGCGTGATTTTTACGAAGTATTGGGTGTACAAAAAAATGCTCCGGCAGATGAGCTGAAAAAAGCCTATCGGCGACTGGCAATGAAGCATCACCCAGACCGTAACCCTGATAGCGTCGAGGCCGAAGATAAGTTCAAAGAGGCCAACGAGGCCTATGAAGTGCTCTCCGATGCTGACAAGCGTGCGGCCTACGATCGTTATGGTCATGCCGGCATCGACCCGAATATGGGTGGCGGTGGCGGTGGTGCAGGCGGAGCTGGTTTTGGTGACATCTTTGGCGATGTCTTTGGCGATATTTTTGGTGGTGGCGGGCGTGGCGGTCAGCAGCGCAGCAATCGCGGCTCAGACTTGGGCTATACCTTAGAGCTGGATTTGGAAGAAGCTGTGCGCGGCGCGAAAGTAAAAATTAGCGTGCCAACCATGACTGAATGTGAGCCTTGCGATGGCTCAGGTGCGAAAAAAGGTACAAGTGCCAGTCAGTGCCGCAGCTGTAATGGCAGCGGCCAAGTGCGTGTGCAACAAGGCTTCTTTGTCATGAGCCAGACCTGCCCAAGCTGTCATGGTCGTGGCACAGTGATTACTGATCCTTGCGGCAGCTGTCGCGGTGAAGGTCGTGTGCGCAAGCAAAAAACATTGGAAGTGAAAATCCCGGCCGGTGTTGATACTGGCGACCGTATTCGTCTGACTGGCGAAGGCGAAGCCGGTGCGCAAGGCGGTCCAGCGGGCGATCTCTATGTGCAAATATCGGTGCGCGAGCATCGTATTTTCAAGCGTGATGGCGCCGATCTTTATTGCGAAGTGCCAATCGACTTTGCTGATGCCGCACTCGGTGGTGAGTTGGAAGTGCCAACGCTCGATGGCCGCGTGAAGCTGCGCATCCCTGAAGGTGCTCAAACGGGTAAGCTATTCCGTCTCAAGGGCAAGGGTGTGAAGCCGATTCGCTCGCATGCGCAAGGTGACATGCTGTGCCGCGTAGTCGTGGAAACGCCGGTGCATTTAAGTAGCGAGCAGAAAGAGTTGCTGCGTCAGTTCAAGCAATCAATGAGTGACGATGGCAATAAGCAGTCGCCTAATAAAGACTCATTCTTTAGCGCGGTGCGTAACTTTTTTGATGGGATGACAAAATGACACGTATTGCTATCTGTGGTGCTGCCGGCCGTATGGGTCGCGCCCTAATCGCTGCTGTGCAGGCCGCTGATGGCGCAGAGCTGAGCGCTGCGATTGAGCGCTCGGGCTCTGAGTTTCTTGGTCAGGATGCCGGCGAGCTTGCCGGCGTAGGTCGACTCAATATCGCCATTACTGATGATCTTGCTAAGGCCGATTTCGATGTCGCCATCGACTTCACTGCGCCAGCAGCAACGCTGATTCATGCCGGCATTTGCCAGCGCCTGGGGCGTGGTTTGGTTATTGGCACTACCGGGCTAAGTGCTGAACAAAAGGCTGAGCTGCAAGCATTAAGTGCGCAACAGGCTATGGTCTATTCGGGCAACTATTCAGTAGGCGTGAATGTCAGCTTGAAGATGCTTGAGCTGGCGGCGAAAGCCTTTGGCGACACTGTCGATATCGACGTGCTAGAAGCGCATCACCGCCACAAAGTAGATGCGCCCTCGGGCACAGCATTGATGATGGGTGAGGCCGTAGCTAGCGCATTGGGCCGTGATCTTAATGAGGTTGCGGTCTATGCTCGCCATGGCCACACCGGCGCACGCGAACGCCAGCAAATTGGCTTTCAAACTTTGCGTGGCGGCGACACTGTCGGTGATCACACGGTGTTTTTCTTTGGCGAAGGTGAGCGCGTTGAAGTTCGCCACGTTGCCACCAATCGCGCCAATTTCGCCACCGGTGCTGTGCGCTCTGCGCGCTGGCTTGCTTCAGATAAGGATGCGCAAGTGCCGGCGCTTTATTCCATGCAAGACGTGCTTGGCTTAGCGTAACTTGCCGCAACAGCCCACTGTATTCACACCCTAATTACGCAGTTTAAGGATGTGTTTGGTTGGACAGCGGGCATGCATCTGCGTAGAATGCCGCTTCAAATCGTGCCAGCGTGCAACCCCTATATGGATAGAACGAGAAGGATTGTCATCGCTTCTCGCTTTTTTGCACGCGCGCTTAACTAAAATCGCTGTGTGGAGGTCGGTTTGAGCAAAGTTGCCATTCTCGCGCTAGAAGACGGAAGTGTTTTCAAGGGCGTATCAATCGGAGCAGATGGTCAATCATCTGGCGAAGTCGTTTTTAATACCGCCATGACTGGTTATCAGGAAATTCTGACCGACCCATCGTATTGCCAGCAAATGGTCACCTTGACCTATCCGCACATTGGCAACACCGGCGTAAACAACGAAGACAACGAATCAACTCAGGTTTGGGCTGCGGGCTTAATCATCCGTGATAGCTCGATGATCGCTAGCAACTGGCGAATGACTGAGACGCTGCCAGACTATTTGGTGCGCAACAATGTTGTCGCTATTGCTGAAATCGACACGCGCCGCTTAACGCGCATCTTGCGCGAAAGCGGTACGCAAAATGGCGTTATTGTCGCCGGCGCCGCTGCAGAAGTAGAAGGTGCGGTTGAAGCGGCCATTGCTAGCGCGAAAAAAGTGCCTAGCTTGAAGGGCGCGGACTTAGCCAAAGTCGTCAGCACAAAAGAAGTTTATCGCTGGACAGAAGGTAGCTGGGATCTGGCGAAAGGTTATGTCACGCCAACTGAAGCGCCGCGCTTTAAAGTCGTGGCCTATGACTTCGGTGTTAAGCACAACATTCTGCGCCTGCTGGTTGATCGTGGTTGCGAGCTGATTGTGGTGCCGGCTCAAACTTCGGCGGCTGATGTACTGGCAATGAACCCCGATGGCGTCTTTCTCTCCAATGGTCCAGGCGATCCTGAGCCTTGCGACTACGCCATTGCGGCGATTAAGACCTTTTTAGATAAAGACTTACCAATTTTCGGCATCTGCTTAGGGCATCAGCTGTTAGCGCTCGCCTCAGGTGCGAAAACGCTGAAAATGAAATTTGGCCATCATGGTGCCAACCATCCAGTGCAGAATTTAGACACCGGCCGCGTCATGATTACCAGTCAGAACCACGGCTTCTCTGTAGATGGAGCGACACTGCCCGCGACATTGCGTGCAACTCACAAGTCACTATTCGATGATTCGTTGCAAGGCCTGCACCATACCGATAAGCCAGCGTTTAGTTTCCAGGGGCACCCTGAAGCTAGCCCTGGGCCAACAGATGTGCAGCCCTTGTTCGACCACTTTTTTGAATTGATGCAGGCTCGGAAGTAAGACATGCCAAAGCGTACTGATATCCAAAGCATTCTCATCATCGGCGCAGGTCCGATTGTCATTGGTCAAGCCTGCGAGTTCGATTACTCCGGCGCGCAAGCGTGTAAGGCGCTGCGTGAAGAGGGTTATCGCGTCATTCTGGTGAACTCGAACCCAGCCACCATCATGACTGACCCGTCGATGGCCGACTCGACTTATATCGAGCCGATCACGTGGCAAACCGTTGCGCAAATTATCGAGAAAGAGCGCCCCGATGCGCTGCTGCCGACCATGGGCGGCCAGACCGCGCTGAACTGCGCGCTCGAGTTAGATGCGAAAGGCGTGTTGGCGAAATTCAATGTTGAGCTGATTGGCGCTTCGAAAGAAGCTATCCGCATGGCGGAAGACCGCAAGCTGTTTGACCAGGCTATGCGCCGTATTGGCCTCGAATGCCCACGCGCTGGCATCGCCACCAATATGGACGAAGCCTTTGCTGTGCTCGAAACCACTGGCTTTCCATCGATTATTCGCCCGTCGTTCACCATGGGCGGCTCCGGCGGTGGTATTGCCTACAACCGTGAAGAATTCATCGAGATTTGCGAGCGCGGCCTAGACTTATCGCCAACCAATGAATTGCTCATCGATGAGTCATTAATTGGTTGGAAAGAATATGAGATGGAAGTCGTGCGCGATCGCAACGACAACTGCATCATCGTCTGCGCCATCGAAAACTTCGACGCCATGGGCGTGCACACCGGCGATTCGATCACGGTAGCACCTGCGCAAACGCTGACCGATAAAGAATATCAAATCATGCGCGACGCTTCTTGCGCCGTGCTGCGTGAAATCGGTGTTGAAACCGGCGGCTCCAACGTACAGTTTGGTATCAGTCCAGATGATGGCCGCATGGTCGTTATCGAGATGAACCCGCGTGTGTCGCGTTCATCGGCGCTGGCGTCAAAAGCCACTGGCTTCCCGATTGCTAAAGTCGCGGCCAAATTGGCAGTTGGTTACACCCTTGATGAGTTGAAAAATGACATCACCGGTGGTTTAACCCCGGCGTCATTTGAGCCTTCAATCGACTATATCGTCACTAAGATTCCTCGTTTCAACTTCGAGAAATTTGCCCAAGCAGAGCCACGCTTAACGACGCAGATGAAGTCGGTTGGCGAAGTCATGGCCATCGGCCGTACTTTCCAAGAGTCTTTACAGAAGGCTCTGCGCGGCCTTGAAGTTGGTGTCGATGGCTTCACGCCAATTCTCGATCCCAGCGCACCAAATGCCGAAGCCAAGCTTCGCAATGAATTGTCGAACCCAGGCCCCGAGCGTATTTGGTATATCGGTGATGCTTTCCGCATGGGGCTAAGCGTTAACGAAGTATTCCGCTTAACCGGTGTCGATCCTTGGTTCTTAGTGCAGATCGAAGATCTGATTAAAACTGAAGCCGGTGTGACTCAGCTCGGCTTTGCCAATCTTGACCGCGATGCCATGTGGAAACTCAAGCGCAAAGGCTTTGCCGACAGCCGCTTAGCCACGCTTATCGGTGTGTCAGAGCAAGAGCTGCGTAAGCGCCGCTGGAGCCAAGGCATTCGCCCGGTTTATAAGCGCGTCGATACCTGTGCTGCCGAGTTTGCGACTAGCACCGCCTATATGTACTCGACCTACGAAGAGACTTGCGAAGCTGAGCCAAGCAATCGCAACAAAATTATGGTGCTGGGCGGTGGTCCAAACCGTATCGGCCAGGGCATTGAGTTCGATTATTGCTGCGTCCACGCGGCATTGGCGATGCGCGAAGATGGTTATGAAACCATCATGATCAACTGCAACCCAGAAACAGTTTCTACCGACTACGATACTTCCGATCGCCTGTATTTCGAGCCGGTCACGCTAGAAGATGTGCTTGAGATTGCTGCGCTAGAAAAGCCCAAAGGTGTGATCGTGCAATACGGTGGCCAAACGCCACTAAAATTAGCGCGCGCACTCGAGGCTGCCGGCGTACCTATCATCGGCACATCGCCAGATGCTATTGATCGTGCTGAAGACCGTGAGCGCTTCCAGCAAATGGTTGAGCGTTTAAATCTTTTGCAGCCACCAAACCGTCTAGCGCGCTCGACAGAAGAGGGCTTGTTGCTAGCTTCGGAAGTTGGCTATCCCTTGGTTGTGCGCCCGAGCTATGTGCTTGGTGGCCGCGCCATGGAAATCGTTTTTAACGATGCTGAGCTGGCGCGTTATCTGCGCGAAGCTGTTAGCGCCTCAAATGAATCGCCGGTGCTGCTCGATCGCTTCTTAGATGATGCCATTGAGATCGATGTTGACTGCGTCAGCGACGGCACCACCGTGGTGATCGGCGGCATCATGCAGCACATCGAACAAGCCGGTATTCACTCCGGTGACTCGGCCTGTTCATTGCCGCCATATAACCTGTCGGCTGAGCTACAAGACGTGATGCGTGAGCAAACCGTCGCTATGGCACGCGAGCTGGGTGTTATTGGCCTGATGAACGTGCAGTTTGCCGTCAAAGGCAGCGACGTCTATGTGCTTGAGGTTAACCCACGTGCATCGCGCACCGTGCCTTTTGTGTCGAAATGCATCGGTGTTTCGCTAGCCAAAGTAGCCGCGCGTTGCATGGCCGGTATGTCCTTGCAGGATCAAGGCTTTACCAAGGAAATCATTCCGAACTATTACAGCGTGAAAGAAGCGGTGTTCCCGTTCGCGAAGTTCCCTGGCGTCGATCCTATTCTTGGCCCAGAAATGAAATCCACCGGTGAGGTTATGGGCTCCGGCGCAACCTTCGCCGAAGCTTTCCACAAAGCGGTATTGGGCTCGAATGAGCGCCTGCCGACCGGTGGTCGTGTATTTTTATCAGTACGTGAATCTGACAAGCCGCATGTCTCGCGCGTCGCTGGCGAATTGGCTGAGCTGGGCTTCTCGCTCGTTGCCACCAGCGGAACACAAGCAATACTTGCTGCGGCAGGCATTGCTTGTGAGCGTGTGAATAAAGTGACCGAAGGTCGCCCACACATCGTCGACATGTTGAAGAATGGCGAAATCAACTTCATCATTAACACCACGGAAGGCAAGCAGGCGCAGGAAGACTCATTCTCCATTCGCCGTAGCGCATTGCAGGGTAAGGTCTACTACACGACCACGCTCAGCGGCGCCGAAGCGGTTAGCCAGTCACTGCGCTCCAAAGATGCATTGACGGTGCGTCGCTTGCAGGATCTCCACGAGGGACTTTGATATGCAACGTTATCCGATGACGGTTCAAGGCGCAGACGCGCTAAAGGCTGAGCTCAATAAGCTGAAATTCATCGATCGCCCTGCGGTTATTGCGGCGATCGCTGAGGCACGCGCCCACGGCGACTTGAAAGAGAACGCTGAGTATCACGCTGCGCGCGAGCAGCAGGGTTTCATTGAAGGTCGCCTGCAAGATATCGAGGGTAAGCTGTCAAATGCGCAAATTATCGATATTTTGCAGATGCCGAAAACTGGCAAGGTGATTTTTGGTGCGACAGTCGATATCGAAAACATCGATACCGGCGAAACCAAGACTTATCACATTGTTGGCGATGACGAAGCCGATTTTAAAATCGGTAAAATTTCAGTCAATTCACCCATTGCGCGTGGCTTGATTGGTAAGACTGAAGGCGATGAAGCGCTCATCGAGACGCCCGGCGGCACCGTCGAGTTTGAAGTCATGGCAGTTCGCTACGAATAACGAGTAACACTCCATGGCTGTTAAACGCGCACATATTCTGCAGCATGTAGTTTTTGAGGGGCCCGGCTATATTGCTGATTGGCTTTCTGCGCACGGCGCCGAAGTCAGCACAACCGCTTGGTATGACGGCAACCCTGAGCTGCCAGCACTGGACGGCATAGATTTGTTGGTCTGTCTCGGCGGGCCAATGAGTGTGCATGACAACGAACAGTATCCATGGCTTGCCGACGAGCGCACTTTTTTGCGCGAAGCCATCACGAGTGGTGTGCCGACATTGGGCATCTGCTTAGGCGCTCAGCAAATGAGCTTGTGCTTGGGCGGTGAGGTTAACCCTAACCCTGTGCGCGAGATTGGCTGGTTTGGTCTGTCTGGGCATGCGTCGACATCATCAATACCCAATGTGCTCGATGAATTATGCGTGCTGCATTGGCATGGCGAATGCTTTTCGCTACCTGAAGGTGCTGAGCTGTTGGCAAGCAGCAAGGCGTGCGGCGTACAAGCTGCGTTGCTTGGCGATCGCGCGTTGGCTCTGCAGTGCCATTTGGAAATAAAGCCAGATGGGCTCGAAGACTTAGTTGCTCATTGTGGCGCTGAACTTGCTGCCGGTCCTGCCGTACAGTCAACGGAGACACTTCTGCAGTGGCCTAAGACGACATATGAAGAAATGCATAAGACGTTAACCAAGTTGCTCTCATGGCTAACTACCACGCGTACTAGCGGCAAATAAGCTCGCACTTAAAGTTTAAATGCGAGCTTATGGGCTCTTAGGTTAACGCGCGTAGCAAGTTCGAAAGTTTTGGGTCTGGACGCTTCGATGGGCGATAAAGCAAAACCAGCTTGCCA
>Ga0114915_1000558_pt1 | contig 16827 bp, 11 predicted proteins | sample MalvirAntarct_55_FD_87288 | JGI IMG/M metagenome (GOLD analysis project Ga0114915, IMG submission 87288) | Marine viral communities from the Global Malaspina Expedition - Malaspina viral metaG Antarct_55 | ecosystem: Environmental > Aquatic > Marine > Oceanic | place: South Georgia Island...
GGGCCAGCCGCTGCGGCTCCGCCGCCGCGGCGGAATGCGACAGGACGGCGGGAGTCGCCAGGAGCGGGATAGCCAGAACAAGGAAGAGCGCGGCTGGGATGAACCTCACGCTCCGGAACATCGCGAACCCGTCGCCAGGGCGCCATGCCGACGCGGAGTGACGCATGCGGTTCATCATATTGCCCCCAACCTGCGCCACATCGGCAGCGCGGTGTCCAGAACCGCCTGTGCGCGTTCCCGCAGGATATTCAGCGACGCCGTCTCGCCCTCGACCGGCGCACCGTCATGCATCAGCTGTTCGCCCCGGGCGGCTATCGGTTGCCAGACCGCCTGGGCGATCGCGTCGACGGTGCCGTTGCCCGCCAGTATGCAATTATACGCGACCAGATCGATCGTGGTGCCCGAAATTCCCACGCCGATCAGCGGGGCGGCGATACAGGTTCGGCGACTCGCATCTTCGGACATGATGGCTTCCGCCTGGACGCGGTTGAATCGCCGCGCCGCCTCCCCCGATGCCTTTCCGTGGTCGGGGGCGACGGGCCAGACCTGCCCGGTGCCCGTGAGAAGGCCCGCGATCTCGTTCGGCTTCGCCGACGATCCGCGTTCGCGGCTCATCTCGCTCAGTTCGCCGATGGAGTGCGGGCGCTGTTCCAGGGCGTCGAGGATCGGGTCGTAGGTCGCGCTGTCGAGGTTCGCTTCGCCCAGGCCGACATCGAGGCGCAGGTTGGCCATCTCGCGCGGCAGCAGCGACGCGATCTCGATGGCGCGCAGCAGCGTGTCCTGCCGTGCAGGCGTGAGCCGCCGGGCGCCGCGAACGTAGACGTCCTTGCGGAAGCGGCGGTCGAAGAAGAAGTCCTTCATCGTCTCGCGTACGGACGGCACCGCGATCTCGTCGCAGAGCGCGCGCTGCTCCTCCGTCAGGTGCAGTGTCGGGTAGTTCTCAACCAGACGGGCCGAACCGACATAGGAGAGCTTCGCCTCGGCCAGGGTCCCGGCCACGTCGGCGTGATAGAAGGGTTCCCAGGACGCGTTGAGATATTCGTGGGCGAGATAGGACACGTTGCCGGTGCGCGCGAGGTCGAGCACCGTATTGGCGATCTTGTTGTCGCGCAGAAAGGGTGAGCCGGCCTCCCGCGCCCGCTCCAGCATTCCGGCGGCGCGGCGGACGGCATGGTCGCTGCGCTCGCGCACCAGCCCGGCTGCATCGTGCAGCAGCCGCTTCACCGCCATGCCCTCGCTCCAGCCCGGGAGCGCGTTGTAGCTCACATACACGAGACCGCCGGGAGCGAGGTGCCTGCGCAGGAACGCGACGATCGCGGCGCGCATCTCCGGGCTCACCCAGCTCCAGACGCCGTGGAGCGTTATGTAATCGTACGGCGCCTCCCCGGCGCAGGTATCGAGCAGCTCGGCGAAATCGCTTTCGAGGAAGCGGATGTTGCCGATGCCGGCCTTCTCGGCGAGAGCCCGTCCCCGCATCGCGTGCGCGGGGTTGAAATCGACCGCGAGGAAATCGGAGCCGGGGTTCAGCACCGCCATGACGTTCGCGCCGAAACCCTGGCCGGCGCCCAGTTCGCAGTATCGGAAACTGCGCCCCGCGGCGGCCGGCGGCTCGATCCCGTTGATGACGCAGGCGAGGTCCAGCAGCGCGGGCGTCTGCTCGGAATAGAAGGCCGACGTGTACTCGATGTCGGCGACGTACCCGCCTGTCCAGTCGTTCATGTCGCCTCCGTCTGCGGAACGCGCGAAGAATGGACGAAACCGTCCGGGGAAAATACCGCCTCGGTCGCGTCTTCGAGGAACGGCCGGTCTTTGAGCCACGCGTTCCAGCCCAGCCGCGAACCGCCGGCTTCGCCCCCCAGGCGGCATTCCGGCACCTCCGCACCGGCCAGTGTGAGTTGTACCTCGAAACGGAGGGCCGGCCCGACGAACATGCGCGTCAGATGCGCCAGACGCTGCAGATCGGACCCGTCCGGCATGAACTGGCGGAATTCCTCATAGGCGAGCGGGCCGATGCGGATGCGGAAACGGGACTGCACGTCCCATACGCGGTCGCCGACGACGGCATCGACGCCCAGCCGGCAGAACCGCCCTTCCGGCAGCGCCTTGGTGGGAAGCAGCGAGGTATCGTCCGCCACGAGTTGCAGCCAATGGCCGTGAAACTGATCGATGCGGATCGGGCGACCGAAATAGTCGCTCAGCATCGCGATCAGCGCGCTGGCGCTGCGCGGTGCGTGGCCGAACAGCCCCCCATAGTGGATCAGCGTCTGGTCGTCGATCGCCAGGCGATCACGCAGGTGAGGCGTGCCCAGGCCGACCAGCGCGAACAGCAGCCGGGAGATCGGATCCTCGCCACGGCCCCCTGCCGCCTCGTATGCGATCGGGAGCCGGTATTTCAGCCACGCGCGATAGAACAGCGAGACGCCGCGGTGATTGAACAGGTCGAAGAAATCGCGCATCGCCGGACTCTTCGCCCGGAGGTTCGCGATGACCATTTCCGTGTAGTGCTGCGGCAGCGCCCCCGACGGCCCGGTGAGCCCCATGAAGCTGACGTTCAGGACGGTCTGGTCCGGCGCGGCGGTGGAAGCCTGCATCTCGTCGGAAGCCGCGGCACGGGCGATCTCGGCGGCGGGAAAGCTGAGGCTCTGCTCGGCGCGAATGCGCACGGCTTCCTCGCCCGGCCGGCCATCGCCGCCGGCTTCGGCCCCGGGCGCGAGCCCGGCATCGCGCGCACGGATCCGCGCGCGCTGTTCCAGCACCCGGACCGCCTGAAAGAAAGAGAAGGCCGCCGGATGCCTGCGCAGCGCCTCGACTACAGGAAGGGGCGGTCGCCCGCGCGCGCCGGCCATCGTTTCAATATCCCGCTGCGCCCGCGAACCGTGGCCGTCAGGCGTGAATAGGCGTTGATCTGCGTATAGAGCCCGAGAAACCTGTCGAGCACCGTGGCGAGCAGAAAAAGGCCGGATGCCGCGAAGCGCTCGTTGTCGAATTCGATCGTAACTTCCGTGCCGTGACATATGGCGTCCATGCCGCCCGCCGGTGCGCGTGCCGCACCCGGCTTGCAGCGGACCGACAGGATGCTGCGAATGGCGTCCTGCGTGTCGGCGGCACTGCGGAAATCGTAAAGCCGCAGGATTTCGCGCAGCGCCTCGGCGCCTTCCTCGCTGTCCGTCAGCGACAGGTGGTTCAGTGCGAGATGGGAGACCAGTCGCCAGCGGCCTCCCTGCTGCAGCGGCGGCCGCAGGGTCTCCGTAGGTGCGGTGAGGCAGGAGATGCCGTTCACCGCCGGCACACCTTCGACGAACTGCAGGATCGGCCGCCCGCCGCCGAACGGCAACTGCGCGGGAAGATCCCGGTTGAGGCAGGTGGTCTCGACGGACACCGTGTCCTCGGCAGGTTCCGCAGGGTCGAAATCCAGATCGATCAGCGTCATCCACACATCGGTGCCGCGGCGCCCGGTCGAGGACCGGCGGCCGGGGAACCAGAAGGTCCGCGGCGGTCCGTCCGCGTGTCGCATCGAGAAGAACGGACTGAACGGCGTTTCGCTGCCGTCCGGCGCGGTCCCATACACCTCGTCGACCGACCAGATCTCCATCGCCGACGGCCGCCGTTCGTCCGGCTCGATCCGGTACTCCGTCTCCGCCTGCGTGAGGCGGATCGGGTCCGCCCGCTTCGGGAACAGGTTGACGATCGGCGTGCAGCCGAGCGCGAAGCTCTCCGCCGAGATGCTGCGCTCCAGTTCGCGTGAACCGGCATTCACGTAGATGAAGACTTCCAGTCGGTTTCCGGCATCGAGCAGCGTCTTGGCGGACAGACGCGCCAGATCGAAGAACAGGAACTTCTGCGGAAACGCGAAATACTCGGTCAGCAGGCGGTAGCCGACGAACGACCGGGCGGGATAGGGGAGCATCCCCTCGTCCGGTCCGAACCCCACGGGCCGGATCGCGTCCGGACCCACGATCACCGGCGAACCGTCGGCCGCGGAATCCGCCAGCGCTATGGAGACGCAGTTGTTGAACAGCATCTCGTAGAGCGGCAGCGATTCCTGCTGTGCGCCGCGCAGGAAGAATCGCAGCGTGTCGATGCCCAGCCCGGTAAACGTCTGATCCGGCGCGCTGCAGCGCAGTACGAGGCGCAGGACGGCGGTGGCCTGCTGCGCGGCAGGGTTCGGCGGCGCGCGAAAAGGGCGCTGCTGCAGGCTGGCCGATTCAATCTCGACCGGCCACAGCGTCGTCTCGTAGCAGGTCCGGAAACGGCAGGTCTCGCCCTGGACCGGCTCGCTGTCCAGTTCCGCGCCGCGCGGCACCGTGTATGAGCCGGCGAGATCGGGCGGGCACCTCAGATTGACGATCGCCATCGACGGGATCGGCGACAGATAGTGGGGATACAGGACGTTCAGCAGCGCGTCGGTCAGCTCGGGGAAGTCGTCGTCGAGCTTGTGACGCGTGCGTGCGTTCAGGAACGCCACCGCCTCGATCAGCCGTTCGACGTGCGGATCGTCGACAGTGTCGCGCGACAGCCGCAGACGGCCCGCGATCTTCTCGTGGGTCGCGGCGAAGTCGCCGGACAGCCGCCGCAGATAGGTCAGCTCCCGGTTGTAATAGGTGAGCAGATCCTCAAGCATTGTCGGCGCTCGCCACCGCGAAGTTCCGTGACGACGGATCCAGGACCGAATCGAATATGACCGGCTCGGGTGCCGGGGTCGCCTCGATCTCGGCGTAGATCCGAAAGCGAAGCGTGCGGTCCAGCGCATCGGCATTGGTCAGGGGCGTCACCCTGACGGTCCGAAAACGGGGTTCGAAACGCGCGATGATCTGGTTGATCGCGCGCAGATACGTCGCCCTGTGCTCGGCCGATACGAGATTGGCGCCGCTGAAGTCGGGTATGCCGTAGCCGGCGACCGACTGTTCCAGCTCGGTCAGCTCGGGCGCCCAACCCATGCAGCGCTGCCGTGCGTTGAGCAGCGCTTCCAGGTCCCGCCGGACCGCGGAGCGGAGCGCCGCCAGATGGTCGCCGAGATTGATCTGCGAATCGCGGGCGCGGTCCGGCTCCTCGTCGGACAACCGGTCGAGGACGGAGAGGAGAAGCGGCTGGTCGCGCGGCGGGCGTGCCATGGTGATGGATTCGATCAGTCCGTGCCGAACCGGATCTCGGATATCTCCAGAACCGTCTTGTCGGCGTCGCCGACCAGGAACGTGCGGAGGCCGGCGCCGAGCACCGGGGCGCCCTCCCCGCCGTTCCAGTCCGTCGCCCTGCCCAGCCGTACCATCTCGTCGTCCGCCCGGACGCTGCCGGCATAGCGGCAAGGCAGGAAGACCTCCCCCTCGGGGCCACCGCGCACCGACATGGTGGCGCGCTGCCAAATCAGGTCTCGCGGCCGCTTCGGCGCGTGCAGTTCGATCGCCGCCACCGTCTCGATGGGGATCCAGAAATACTTGCCCGTCGACGTGATCGTCTCGAAAACGCCAGCAGTCACGTCGTCCAGATCGCGAAAGTCGTCGAACGCGGTGCCGTCGCATGTTCCCGCCACCGGTGTCCGCTCCGCCTCGGCGGCAGCCGTCAGCCGTGCCGCCTCGGCGGTGTCGCCTTCCCGCAGCGCGATCGATGCTTGCAGCGCAGGCTGCAGGCGTGCAGGCGGCTCGCCGACGAATTCCGGCAGGCGGCCTTCGGCGAAGAACTGCTGGCGTGCCTGCTCGCCTCGGATCAGCTGGCGAAACAGGGAGATACCCATCGTCAGCGACGAGTCCTGATCGTTCACGATGTCGAGCTGCCGATCCGCCCGTTCCAGGTCGCCCGCGAAGCAGAGGAGTTCGACCAGAAACAGCCGAGCGGCCGTATCGGCGGGGCGGCTGCGCACGGCGGCGGTCGCTGCCGCCAGAGCGTCGGTCAGGCGCCCGGCCGAATAGTGCGAATGTGCGTCGGTGGACATCTGGATCACGCTCCCTGCGCCGGCGCCAGCTCGGTCACCAGCCGAAACTCGGATACGATCTGGTCGAGCTGGAACTGCGGCTTCAGATGGACCGTACAGGCGTAGGAGCCCGGACGGCCAGGATGTTCGCGGACATTGACCCGGGCCTCGCGCAGCGGATAGCGCGCGCGAACCTCCGCGGCGGCTTCGTCATTGTCGAGACAGTAGCCGTTCAACCAGCGGTGCAGATAGGCCTCGCAATCGGCCGGCGTCGCGAAGGCACCGATCCGTTCCCGCGCCAGAACCTTCACGAAATGGGCGAAGCGCGAGACGCAGAGCACGTATTGAAGCATTGCGGAAAGACGCGCGTTCGCCGTCGCTGCCGGTCGGTCGTAGCGCGGCGGCCGGTGCAGCGACTGGTTTCCGTAGAAGACCGAGAAGTCGGTCAGCGTGCTGCGCATCAGCGGGATCAGGCCGTGGTCGGAGAGGTCCTTCTCCTGCCGTTCGGCTATCGCGACCTCGGTCGACATCTTCGTCGCCAGGCCGGGGCGGTCGGTGGCGAAGTCGTCGACGGTCAGGTTCACGACGAGGCCGCCGTCCAGGGTGTCGGGAATGGTGCCGCGGATATCGGCGAACCAGCCCGACGCCGCGAAGGCGCGCATCACGACGGCGGCGAAGGCGTAGGAGGCGCTGCCCCACAGATAGCCGTCATGCCCGACTTCGGCAGCCGTCTCGCTGAAGCGAAAGCCGGCGGCACGGGTGCCGTCATGACGAAGCGGCCGCCGCATGAGGACCCGCGGCAGCGTCAGCGCGACGAAGCGGGTGTCCTGCTCCTCGCGGAGGCCCCGCCATCGGGCATAGTCGGGCTGGAGGAACGTCCCCTCCAGATCGAGCCCGGCGTGGAGATCGCGGAAGCTGTCGATGCCCAGCAGGACGGGAGACGCGTTGAGGAGGATCGGGGCGAAGGCGGCGGCCGCCACTTGTGCCAGCGCCCGAACCGCAGCGACGTCGTCGGTCGGATGCTCGGCGCTGCGGACGTGCTGCACGGCGTAGTCGGCGACGAGCAGACCATAGGGCTCGCCGCCGGGAGAGCCGAACTCCGCATTGTAGATCAGTTCGAAAAGCCCGCTCTGGTCGAACTCGACCGCCCGTTCCAAGTCGCGGCAGACCTCGTTCCAGGTGATGGAGAGCGCCCGGACCTTCACCCGCTCCATCGGTTCGGCGACGCCAACCAGGTAATGCAGCCCACGCCACGTCGCCTCCAGCCGCTGAAAGCGGGGATGGTGGAGAATCGCGTTGACCTGTTCCGACAGCAATCGGTCGATGCCGGCGATCGTCCGGTCCAGTTCGGCCAGAAGCCGCCGGCGCGTCACGGCTGCAGGAAGCGGCTCCGGCGGCGGCGCGACCGGGGCCAGCCGCGCGCCCGTATCGTCCCGCCGCGACGCCCCGTTTGCCGGCGGGGCATCCGAGGCCGGGACCGGGCCTCGCCGGAAGATCCGGGTTTCGTCGGCCCGGTCGCCGCCGTCAGACCGTTCCCCTGCGTCCTGCCCGGATCGCGCGCCGGGACGCGACGTGTCCCGGCGCGCGATGACGGTCCGCGGGCCGTCGATGTCGTCGTCCCGCGTCACTGTGCCTTCGGTATACGCGCCACCATGCGCATCGAGGTCGTCAGTTCCTCCATCTGCAGCCAAGGCCGCATATAGGCGACGGCGTTGAAGGAACCGGGTTGGCCGGGAATTTCACGGACGACGACCCGCGCCTCGCGGAGGGGGTATCGCGCCTTGATATCCTGACCGGCATCCTCGTTGCTGTTCACATAGTTGTTTATCCAGCGATTCAGGTCGTCCTCGATGTTCTTCTCTGTCTTGAACGACCCGATCTTGTCCCGCGCCATGATCTTCAGGTAATGGCTGAAGCGGGCGGTCGCCATCATGTACGGCAGTCTGGCCGAAATCGCGGCGTTTGCGGTGGCTTCGGGACGGTCGTACTTCTTCGGCTTCTGCGTGGTCTGTGCGCCGAAGAACACGGCGTAGTCGGTATTCTTGTAATGGAGCAGCGGCAGGAAGCCGAGCTTCGAGAGTTCCGCCTCGCGCCGGTCGGTGATGCCGATCTCGGTCGGGCACTTCTGATCGGGATCGCCGTCGTCGCTGACGAAGGTGTAGCTCGGGAGGTTTTCGACCTTGCCGCCGCCCTCGGCACCGCGGATCGCCGTGCACCAGTTGTACTTGGAGAAGGCGTCAGTCAGGCGGGTTGCCATCACATAGGCCGCATTCATCCAGCAGAAGCTGTCGTGCGGCATCGGCTGGGTGCGGCCGTCCTTGATCGGCGCCTCTTCATAGGCGAAGGCCTCGACCGTCTTCGTCGCAGAGCCGTAGGGAACCCGGGCCAGGACGCGCGGGATCGTCAGGGTGACGAAGCGTGAATCCTCGCTGTCGCGGAAGCCGCGCCACTTGGCGTATTCCACGGACTCGAAGATCTTCTCCATGTCGCGCACGCGCGGCATCTCGGTGAAGCTATCGAAGCCGAACAGCTTGGGGCTCGCCGCCGAGATGAAGGGGGCGAAAGCCGCAGCCGAGACGTTCGACACCTTCTGGAGGAGTTCCATGTCCTCGGGATGGTTCGAAAACTCGTAATCCCCCACCAGCGCGCCGTAGGGCTCGCCGCCGGCGATGCCGAACTCGTTCTCGTAGATCTTCTTGAACAGCTCGCTCTGGTCGAACTCGGAGGCACGCGAGAGGTCGCGGCCCAGTTCGCGCTTGGAGACGTTCAGCACCTTCAGCTTGAGCTGGGCGCTCGTCTCGCTGTTCATCACCATGTAGTGCAGCCCGCGCCAGCTGCCCTCCAGCTTCTGGAAGTCGGCGTGGTGCATGACCTTGGCGAGCTGGGCCGACATCTGCTCGTCGATCTGGGCGATCAGCTGGGTGATCGTCTTCGCGACGTTCTTGTCCAGCGTGACCGAGCGCTTCAGCGCCTCCTGGGTCAGCGCCTTGAGCAGGTCCTTGGCACGGTCGGGCTCCGTCTGGCGCGTCGCGCCGATCGCCTCGTCCAGCAGGCTGACGGTCGTGGTCTCCGTGGCGGCGCCCTGCGCGGCGCCCGCGCCCGTGACGGCGTCGTTCATTTGTCGTCTCCCGCAGGGCCGGTCTCACCACCGAAGCCGGTGGAGAATTTCTGGATGTCTTCCTGGCTCTTCAGCACCTGCTCCAGGACGGACTCGAGCTGTTCGGAGCGGTCCACCTTGGACATCAGGTCGCGCAGCTTGTTGCGCTGGTCGAGCAGTTCCTTGAGCGCGGGGATCTGTTCGACGACCCGCTCCGGCTCGAAGTCGTCCATCGACTTGAAGGCGAGATTGACCGCCATCTCGCTGCCGTCGCCCGCCAGCGTATTGTCGACGCGCAGATTGAGCCCAGGGGTCATGCGGGCCATCACGTCGTTGAAGTTGTCGCGATCGATCTGGATGAACTTGCGCTCCGTGAGGGGGCGCAACGGCTCGGTGGGATTCCCCGAGAAATCGCCGAGCACGCCGATGACGAAGGGAAGCTCCTTCTCGACGACGGCACCTTCGGTCTCGACTTCGTATTTGATGTGGACACGCGGCTTACGAACGCGCTGCAACTTCTCGTGTACGCTTTCCATCGACCCCTCCGTTCTGTCGTGCCTGCGCGGGCACGTTGCCTGCATCGCGCACGGTCGCCGCACCGGCCCCTAGGCCATCCTGGACCGCTTCCCGGGTGCCTGCCGCCGCCCGACGGGTACTGCTGGCGATCATCGGGCCACAGTATAACCGGCACGGTGTTATTTCGCGATCAGCGTATTGCTCGCAATGGCGCCCGATTCACGTCAGCTGTCGCCGGTTTGTTCGTCGGGATGCCGCATGCCCGCGCGCTCTATGAAGGTCATGCGGGCCGTATCGTCCGGAATGAGCTGCCGCAGCAGGTCGTACAGAGGCATGCGGCCGCGCCGCACCAGTTCTTCGAGCGTGTAGGCGATCGGCGAATGCGGTTCGGTGCGCCGGAAGAACGTCGCGACCGCCGTGAGGGTCTTGAACGCGTCTTCGCGGGTCTGGATCACCCCCGCGGACGCGGGCCCCGGCGGCGTTGCCTGTGCCGCCGCTCCACTCGTGCCACCATCGGCAGCGCCTTCGACGAGCGCATCGTCGGTCCCGGCGGTCCCCGTCGCGGCCGGCGCCATCGATCGCACGATCCGGCCGATATCGTCCACTGCATCGCGCAGGGCATAGATCCCGGGCGCCTCGGCGCCCATGCGCGCGCCGAACGCGGCGCTCATCTCCTCCAACGCCGCCAGCGCCTCGTCGATGTCGGCGAGCAGGAGTTCGTAGAACGAATCCGGTGTCTGTGTCCGGCTGGAATTGAACTGGTCGACGGTGATGAGGCCTGCACCGCGATGCGCCATCTGGTAGTGCCAGGCGGCGAACCTGCCGGCCCCGTCCGTCAACGCGATGTTCCGCACCGGATCGAGCAGTCCGCCGCGCCCCGCATTGCCGTTCATGCCCACGATCGGGCCGATCCGGTCCTCGTAGCCGTCTTCGTTGGGAAGCGGATGCAGATCGTCCCAGAAGCCCTCGACCAGGCCCGCGATCAGCCGGCATCCGTCGCGAAGGCCGGCAAAGCCCTTGTCGCGGACGAGTGCCTCGGTATAGGCGGCCACCACGGTCAGGTCCTTGCTGTGCGCGGCGAGGATGGTCTCGCCCAGTTCGAGCACGCTGCGCCACTCGCGCACCATCGGCGAGACCTCGGGCGGGTCGTCCCCGGGCTCGAGTTCCAGGATCTCGTCCGACTGCCGCCGCTCGGCTTCCCGCGCCGCGTCGCGGGCATCCTTCAGACGGTAGAACAGCGAGTTCGAAGAGCCGTCCGCGCGCAGATCGAGACCAGCGGCAGCCTCGTCCGATATCGGTGCAAGAAGCTTGTCGAAGTCGACGATCGCGGGCGTACTCATGACCGGAGTCCCCCCGGTTCGGCACGGCGGCACATCCCGAGCGGCGATCTGCTGTCCACCAACCCCTGCCCCCTCCGTCGAAAGCGCGCCCCGTCAAGCAGCCGGGCGAGCGTCCGCACGACCGCGAGGCGGCGAAACAGATAGCATGGCTCGGGCAGTCTTTCGACGTGCATGTCAGGCCGACCGATCGCCGCGTGCCGCACGATGATAGCGCGTGTGGCTCTGAGCCGGGGACGGCGATCCCAGTGAGAAGGGTCCAGGAGCGGCTTTGGATTCCGGGGAGACAATGGCACACTGCCCGCGGTCGCGCATCGGCGGCCGGGCGATTCAAACAGAGCGGGTTTCGGCGACGGCGAGTGCCCGGCATGGAAATGTCGAATGCCGCCGCCGCCGTTGGTCTCTCCGGGAGGGTAAGTGTCCTGGGACAGTAAGGTCGTGTGGTCCGAGGGCATGTTCCTCCGGGCGCAGCATTTCCAGCAGAACGACAGGTATCTGGAACGGCTGGTCCGCGCCCGCACCGCAGGCGTACGGCCCTATTCCTGGGGCATTTCGGAGCTACGCTTCAACGACGCCCTGCTGAAGACCGGCAAGTTCGCCGTGCTCGCCTGTAGCGGCATCCTGGATGACGGCACCCCCTTCAGCATCCCGGCCGATACCGACGCGCCTGCGCCGTTGGAGATCGCGGAGGGTGTGCGCAACGCGATCGTATATCTCACCCTACCGATCCGTCAGCCCGGCGCCGTCGAGTATGCGGCGGCGGACGCCGGCGACGCCGTCGCAAGGTATCAGACGTTCCACTTCGAATCGGCCGACGCCAACCTCGGTGCCGACAACACGTCGCGCCTGCAGGTCGCCAAGCTGCGGTGCCGGTTCGCGCTGGAGGCGGACGATCGGGCCGGCTACACCTCGCTGGCACTCGCCCGCATCGTGGAGGTGCGGTCGGATCGGCAGGTCGTGCTGGACCACCAGTTCATCCCGCCCTGTCTGTCGTGCGCCGCCTCCCCGCTCCTGGCCGGATTCCTGTCGGAGCTGGAGGGGATGCTGCATCATCGCGGCACCGCGCTCGCGGGACGCGTCTCGGATGCCGGCGGCCGCGGCGGATCCGGCGAGATCGCCGACTTCCTCCTGCTCCAGGTGGTCAACCGCTACGAGCCGCTGCTCGTCCACTATGCCGGTCTCGCCGAACTCCACCCCGAGACCTTCTATGGGCTCGCCGCCGAAATGGCGGGCGAACTGTCGACGTTCACGACCAAGACCCGCCGCCCCCCGTCTTTCCCGCTCTACCGTCACGAGGATCTGACGGGCAGCTTCGCGCCGGTGATGGCGTCCCTGCGCCAGTCGCTGAGCGCGGTGATGTCCATGTCGGCGATCCAGATCCCGCTGCAACTGCGCAAGTTCGGCATCAGGGTGGCACCGATCACCGACCGCGGCCTGCTGAACACGGCCGAGTTCGTGCTGGCCGTGCGGGCGCAGGTTCCGTCGGAGACCCTGCGCCGCACGTTCCCGAACCAGGTCAAGATCGGGCCGGTCGAACAGATCCGCGAGATCGTCGGCGCCGCCGTCTCGGGGATCCGGGTCCGGGCGCTCCCGGTGGCGCCGCGGCAGATTCCGTTCCATGCGGCCACCTCCTATTTCGAGCTCGACCGGGCTAGCCCGCTCTGGCGGCAGCTCGAGACGTCCGGCGCATTCGCGATCTACCTGCCCGGCGAGTTCGAAGGCGCCGAGATGGAGTTCTGGGCGATCAGAGGATGACGCCGATGCAGGGGGACGATCCGTTCGGGGAAGACGACGGCGGCAAGACCGTCATGCGGCCGCGTCCCGGCGGCCGCAGCGCCGACGCGACCCGGTCCGGCCAGCCGCCGCGGCCGGCACAGCGGACCACGACGCCGCCGCCGATAGGCCATCCGCCCGCTGCGATGCTGCATGCCGCCTTGCCGGCGACCGGTATCAACCCGCTGGTCGCGGCGGCGGCGCCCGTGTTGACGCTGGCGGCGCGGATCCGCGGCAGCGCGACGGTGCCCGACGTGGAAGCGCTACGCAGCGTCACCGCGGGGGAACTTCAGCAGTTCGAGGAACGCGCCGCACAGGCCGGCGCTCCACCCGAGACGTTCCGACTCGCCCGCTACGTCCTCGCGGCGACCGTCGACGACCTCGCGCAGAACACGCCCTGGGGCAATGACGAATGGCCGGCGCGCAGCATGGTCAGCATGTTCCACCGCGAAGCCTTCGGCGGCGAGCGGTTCTTCGAGGTCCTGGAGCGCGCGCGACGCGACGCGGCTCGCAATCTCGATCTGCTGGAACTCATCTTCATCTGCCTCGCTCTCGGGTTCGCCGGGCAGTATCGGGTGACGCCTCAGGGCAACCGTGATCTGGACCGGATCCGTGACGACCTGTTCCGCGCGATCCGCAATCAGCGCGGCGAGTTCGAGCGCGAACTGTCGCCGCACTGGCGCGGCGTCGCCTCCGCCTATGCGCCGCTCCGGCGCTTCGTCCCCGTCTGGCTGCTGGGGCTCGCCTGCGGCGGCCTGCTGGTGGCGATGTTCGCGACGTTCCTGTTCCTGCTGATCGGCGCGCGCGAGCCGGCACTGGCGGCGCTGGGATCCGTGCCTGCCGCGCCGACCCAGGTCGTCCGACCGCCGCCGCCTGCGGTGCCGGTTCCGCCGCGCCCGCCGGCGGGCAACCCCGTGCTCGACCGACTGCGGGCCTTCCTCGCACCGGAGATCGAACGCGGGGAGGTCGAGGTTCTGCCGGACGGTCAGGCGGTGCGCATCCGCATTCTCGACACACGAATGTTTGGGTCGGGCAGTTCCGATCTGGAACCCGCGGTCGAGCCGCTGATGCGGCGCATCGGCGAGGCTCTGCGCGACGAGCAGGGACGCGTTCTGGTCACCGGCCATACCGACAACATCCCCATACGCCGATCGCTGCGCTTTCCGTCGAACCTGGAGTTGTCGCAGGCGCGAGCGGAGTCCGTGTCTGCCGGCATCGCCCGGCAGATCGGCGACGTCGGCCGGCTGACGGCCGAGGGTCGCTCGGACCGGGAGCCGCTGGTCGCCAACGACACGCCGGAGAACCGCGCCTTGAATCGGCGGGTCGAAATTCAGCTTTTCCGCTAAGCGCGCTCGCAAAGGTCGGAAATGGGACGCAGAATCCTCGGAATTGCGAAAGCGCGCTGGTTCATCGGGCTGATCGGCGCGGCGCTGGCCGCGCTGATGGTCTGGTTCGTCGCGCCTCTGATCGCCTTCGGCGGCGAGGCGGAGGCCCTGCCCTCCCGGCCGTTCGGTTCGGTTCTCGTCCGCAGCCTCCTGATCGCCGGCATCTTCCTGGTCTGGGCGCTGCTCTGCCTGCTCGGGATGATGCGCCGCCGGCGCAACGCCCGGAAGCTCGAGGAGGGATTGACGACCGCGGCGCCCGGCGAGGACGCCTCCGCCGAAGAAGCGGCGATCCTGCGAGAACGCATGGAAGCGGCGATCGGCCTGCTGAAGCGCTCGGCCGTCGGGAGGAAGGTCGGCCGGGATTACCTGTACCAGCTTCCCTGGTACGTCATCATCGGCCCTCCCGGTTCGGGAAAGACCACGGCGCTGGTGAAGTCCGGGCTGCGATTCCCGCTCGCCGAGGGGGACGGCGCCCGTCCGGTGGGCGGCATCGGCGGCACGCGCCACTGCGACTGGTGGTTCTCCGACGAGGCCGTCCTGCTGGACACCGCCGGCCGCTACACGACACAGGACAGCAACAAGGCCGTCGACAGCGCGGGCTGGACCAGCTTCCTGCGCCTGCTGAAGCGGACGCGCCCGCGTCAGCCGGTCAACGGCGCAATCGTCGCGATCAGCCTCTCCGACCTCGCGAGCGCCGGCGAGAGCGACGTCCTCGCCCATGCCGGCGCCGTGAAGCAGCGCCTGCGCGAGCTGCGCGACGAACTGGGCGTCCGTTTCCCGGTCTACGTGCTCTTCACCAAGGCGGACCTGATCGCCGGCTTCGTCGAGTTTTTCGACGACCTGGATGCCGATGCGCGCCAGCAGGTCTGGGGCATGACCTTCGAACTCGACGAGGGCTCGGGGGAAGGAGGTGCCGTCGCGGGGTTCGCTTCCGAGTTCGCAGCGCTGGTGAAGCGCCTGGAGCAGCGTGCGCTCGAGCGCATGCACCAGGAGGTCGATATCGAGCGCCGGGCGCTGATCTTCGGCTTCGCCGCGCAGATCGCATCGCTCCGGCCGGTGGCGGAGCGCTTCCTGGAGGAGATATTCAGGCCGAGCCGGCTGGAGGCGCGCTTCCTGCTGCGCGGCGTCTACCTGACGAGCGGCACCCAGGAAGGAACGCCGATCGACCGCCTGATCGGCGGCATGGCCGCGGGCCTGGGCCTGGACCGACAGCGCCTCGCGGCTTTCCGCGGTAGCGGCCGCAGCTATTTCCTGGGCAGCCTGATGCGCGACGTCGTGTTCGCCGAGGCGGGCCTCGTCAACACCAACCGCAAGGTCGAGGCCCGCCAACGGGTGGTCTGGTACGCGGCGGCGGCGGCGATCACCGTCCTGCTGGTCGGCGCCGCGGTGGTCTGGTACGGCAGCTACGCCGCGAACCGGACGCTGATCGCGGAGACCGAGGCGTCGGTGGCGGAGTTCCAGTCGCGCGTCGATTCCCTGCCCGAGGTCCGGCCGGAGACACCGGGCCTGAGGGAGGTGCTGCCGGCGCTCGACATCGTCCGCAACCTCCCCGGCGGATATGCCCGGCGCGACGAACCGGTTCCCCTCGGCCACACCTTCGGCCTGTATCAGGGGGACGGGCTCGGCTCGCAGGCGGTGCCGGCCTATCATCGGGCGCTCGACGGCCTGCTGCGGCCGCGGCTTCTCGCGCGCCTCGAGGAGCAGCTGCGCATCAACAGCTTCCGCGCCGACTATCTGTTCGAAGCGCTGAAGACCTACCTGATGCTGGCCGGCGAGGGTCCGCTCGACCGCGCCTATATCCGGCAGTGGATGCAACTCGACTGGGCGAGCGCCTTTCCCGAACCCGCCGCCGAGAACGCCGAGATCCGCGCCGGCCTAGGACGCCACCTCGACGCGATGCTGGAGCGCATGTCGGGCACCGTTCCGCACGACACCGCCCTGGTCGAGGCGACCAGACGCCTGCTGAACCGCACCCCGCTGCCGGAGCGCGCCTACGGCATGATCCGCCAGTCGGAGGCGGCGCGGAACCTGAAGGACTGGCGGCTCGACGAGGCCGCCGGACCGGGCGCCGACAAGGTGCTGCGCCGGGCATCGGGCGCACCGCTGACGGACGGCGTGCCCGGCCTCTACACCGTCGAGGGCTACCATCGCAGCTTTTATCCGGCGCTGGTCGACGTGATCCGCGCGGTGGCGGAGGAGAGCTGGGTCCTCGGCGAGGAGAGTAGGGTCACCCTCAATCCGATCGAGCTGGATGGCCTTCAGAAGCGCATCCTCGGCCTGTACCTCGACGATTACATCGCCCAGTGGTCGAAGATCCTGTCCGATCTGACGGTCCCGTCGCTTCGAAACCTGACCCAGGGTGCCGACTTCCTGAACATCGCGTCGAGCGGCGGGTCGCCCCTGCGCCGCGTCCTTTCGTCGATCGCCCGCCAGACCACGCTGACCCAGCCACCGGGGGGCGCCGACACGGCGGCGGGCAAAGTGGCCGCGGCGGCGGGATCGGTCGCTGCGCCTGCGACGACCCCCGCGGGCCGGCTGGCGGCTGTCGTGGGCGCCGTGGCACCGCCGGCAGGGCCGCCGCCGGAGGCGCGGGTGGACGAGCATTTCCGCGCCCTGCACGCCTTCGTGGGCGCCGGCGGCACCGGGCCGGCGCCGATCGAGGATGCCTTTCGCGCGCTCGATGGCCTCTACGAGGCCGTCGCACCGCTGGCGATGGCGCCACCGGGATCCACGGCGGGTGCGATCGCCAGCGGCGGTCCGCCGAAGCTGCGGGTCGATCCCTCCTGGCCGGAGCCGGTTTCCGGCTGGATGGAC
>Ga0114915_1000559_pt1 | contig 16824 bp, 18 predicted proteins | sample MalvirAntarct_55_FD_87288 | JGI IMG/M metagenome (GOLD analysis project Ga0114915, IMG submission 87288) | Marine viral communities from the Global Malaspina Expedition - Malaspina viral metaG Antarct_55 | ecosystem: Environmental > Aquatic > Marine > Oceanic | place: South Georgia Island...
GATGATGTCTGGGCTATGGTCAAGAGTGGTGAATTAGCAGCATTTTCCATTGGTGGAAAAGCTATCAAAGAGGAGATATAACTTGCCCAATCTCTTAAAAAAGTTACAGCTTACAGAGCTTTCCCTTGTGGATCGCCCAGCCAATGCTCAGGCAATGGTATCCCTCTTTAAGCGTGACACTTCCCAAGAGGAACTTATTAAAATGACAGATGAAATGGAAGCCAAAATCAAGGCATACATGGATGAAAAAGGCGTTGATCGTGACGTAGCTATGAAGGCTATGGACTTGTACAAAGCTGAAGAGTCTACTGAAGAGGTTGCTGAGAAAGCTGCCCCAGAGGTTGAAGCTGCTGAAGAAGTCGTCTCAGAGACGGACACTCTTAAAGCTGATTTTGATCGCCTTAAAGCCGAGAACCAGCACTTACGCAAGGGCTTAATCGACGAAGGTTACACTATTCGTGCTGACTCAATCGAGAAGAAAGCACCTGAAGAAACATTAAACTTTGAAGGAGTTGATGTGAACAAGTCTGACATTCCAGCACCTGTTCTTAAAGCCCTCGAAGAAGCTGCTTTTGTTAAGGCAGACGCTGAACTCACAAAGAGTGCTGGAGAAATCTTGCCACACTTCGCAGAGGCAGCAGCTAAAACCCTTCTGAAGTCATTCTCAGAAGATGAAGCAATTATGGAGATGTTGAAAGCTGCTGACGCTGCCTTTGAAGCATCCATGAAAGAATTTGGTAAGTCTGATGTAGATGGCGAGTTCGCTACTTCTGCTGACAAACTAGATAGTATCGTTAAGTCCTACATGGACGAAAATAAACTAAAGAAGAGTGAGTTCGCCAAGGCTTATGCTGCTGTAGCAAAGACTGAAGAAGGCAAAGCACTTATCAACAAATCCTATAAAGGGGAATAATCATGGCTGTAACGCAATCACGCGACAACCGCACTATCGTTGCTGCGGCAGATCTGTCTGCTGCTCAATTCACTTTCGTATCTCTTGATGCTAACGCTAAAGCTATTGCAACAGGCGCTGGTTTAGCTGCTTTTGGCTTACTTGAAGTAGGCACTAACATTGGAGGAGCTTGCACAGTAACTAAGACTGGTAAAGTCATGGTTTCTTGCGGTGGTGCTGTAACTATTGGTGGAAACGTCTCTGCTGATGCAAATGGAGCCGCTGTAGACTCTGCCGCTGGTGATATAATCTTGGGCGTAGCTTATGAAGCTGGCGTTAACAAGCAGGTCATCTCAATCGAACTCAGCGATGCTGGAAACGTATCCGCTTAATCGTTATAATTAAGGAAATATAATATGCCAATATTAACCCCATCACAGGTACATTTGGACCAACCGCTGTCAAACTTGACGCTGGCCTATGTACAATCACAAGACGTTTTCATCGCTGACAAAGTGTTCCCTACTGTAGGTGTTGCACGTCAGTCTGATCGTTACTATATTTATGACCGCGCAAACATGAACCGCGCTGGTGACGTTAAGATTCTTGCTCCTCGCACAGAAGTTAACCGTATCGGCATGGCAATCTCAAGCGACTCGTACTTCACAGATGTACGTGGCTTGGGCATGGACTTCGATGAGCAGACTATCGCTAACGAAGATGAAGTGTTGGAACTCCGTTCCGCTGGTGCACAGACATTAGCCATGCGTATGTTGTTGGATCGTGAAGCTAACTTTGCAACTACATTCTTCTCAACAGGTGTTTGGACTACTGAAGTAACTGGTGCTGCCGCTGCTGGCGCAGGTAATGTTATCTTCTGGAATGACTACACTAACTCCACACCAATCCAAAATGTTACAGAAGGTATGCGTTCTGCGCAGCTTGTTTCTGGTGGCTTTAAGCCAAACACACTGGTTATTGGTAAAGAAGTACGCGACATCTTGATCAACCACCCTGATATTCTTGCACGTTTGAACGGTGGTTCAACCATCAATAACCCTGCATTGATAACAGATGGCAAGTTGGCTGAAATCTTCGGCGTAGAGAACATGTACGTCATGGAAGCTGTCAACAACACTGCTGCTGAGGGTCTTGCAGAGGTTAACGCCTTTATCGGTGGTAAGAACGCACTGTTGTGCTACACACCAAAAACCACTGGTCTTATGACCCCTGCTGCTGGTATGACATTCGCGTGGAACTCAGTTCCTGGCGTTAACAACCTAGGTGTTACAGTTGAATCATTCTCTGATGATGCACTGAAGCGTCAGCAGGTTGCAGAGCACATCCAAGTTAAGATGTCTTACGACATGAAGGTTGTTGGCCCAGACTTGGCTTACTTCTTCAACGCAGTCGTCCAGTAAGTTTATCTTACTATAATAAAGGAGTGCCCCTTAACGGGGGCATTTCCCAACATATAAAATAACATAATAGTATTCATATAATGGAGAGTAACATGCACCCCACATACTTGGGAATACAAATTGACTGGCCCCTGTTTGTCAAGATGCCCTTAAATGCAGATAGTAAACTTTGGAAGCCAGGAGATCACTTTAATTGGTTAGAACGAGGGATTGAAGCAGATAAAGTAGTAAGTCTGTACGTCACCAATTACTTATACCACAACGAAGAATTAACAGTACAGAACAAAGTCGGAGATCGACTATCTGAACTATCAGGAAGACAACTAGACACGCTGGTTACTCTGATGAACGCAGAGGTCAAGAAGAGAACCTCTAGCAACGCAGAGTTTGAAGCTAAGAAGTGTAAGAAGTCAAAGCTAGATGACAAGCAACGTGGCCTTATTCGTCGCTTCCTTAACGTAAGTCACTGGATAACAGAGGACTTCTACGAAATACGAGATAGCATTATAAGCTAACAACAACGGAGACGAATTATATGGCGTGGAGTTATAACTCAGCAGACTTAAATACTACCACAGTTACCGGTAGGTTGAACGTAGTTCGTCTCCTAGTTGGTGACACTAATACTGAAGACCAACAACTACAGAACGAAGAGATTACCTTCTCATTAGCTGAGAATGGCAACAATGTTTACTACTCTGGGTCTTGGTCAGCAAGAGCTATCGCGTCTAAGTACTCTAGGCAAGTAACGACAGAACTTAGTGGTGCTTTAAAGGCACAATACTCTGATCTAGCCACTCAGTATAAGACACTCGCAGACAACTTAGAGTATCAAGGTAAGACATCTGGTGCTGCTGTAGGTATTTTAGCTGGTGGTATCACTAAGAGCCAAATAAATGCTGTCAGAGCCAACACTAATAGAATTGCTCCCGTCTTTAGCATGGATCAGTTTAAGAACCCTCCAAGCTATCAAACACCAGAATACGAATAGGAGTAACATATGTCATTTCGCTCCTTTGACTTACTAAATCTAGTAAGGGATCATGGCTCTGCTGTAATCCTTCGTAAGAAGTCGGTTTCGGGTACATATAACCCCGCTACTGGCTCTGTAGATGGTGCAGTAACTCAAGACATAACTACAACAAGCTACTTCTTTAATTTCGCCGTAGGCATTAGTAAAAGTGATGAGGTTCGTCGTGGGTCTAGTCGCTGTGTCATACCCGCACTAGGACTTACAGTAGTTCCTGATGACGAAGACAAGATTATAGGCTTAGGAAGTACATACGAAATAGTTTCAGTACAGACCTTCTATAACAATGGTGTTGCCGTTTGCTACATCTGTGAGGTTAGAGACTAATGAGTATTCAAACAACCTTAGATGGCATTAAAAACAAGATAGAGACCAAGTCAGCAGAAGCTATTAAGGAAAGACTAGAAGACATAGCAGATTACGCTGTAATGATCTCCCCTGTTTCTACTGGTGCCTATGTTAACTCATTTTCCATTGGTAGGGCTGGTTTCGGGGGAGGTAGATCACAGACCTCTGATAATAAACCCATGTTACAAGATGAAATGCTTATGAAGCAACGAGCCTTAGACAATCTACACAGTGACATAGATCAACTACAAATAAAACAAGACTTAGAAGATGGAAACACTAGGTTCACCCTCCGTAATCGTTCTCCTCACGCTGAAAATGTAGAGAACGGTACAGGTTGGCAAAGGACACTAGCCTACGAAGTCTTTAGGAAAGTTAAGGGGAGATTCTCATAATGGCTGCAATTTATGATGACATCAGAGCCGCCCTTGAGGTTCATCTATCTCAAGTGGTAGGCATACCTCAGATTGCCTCTGAGAACGTCTCTTACACCCCTACAACAGGCACTCCGTTCGTTCAGCCAAAGCTACTACCCCTATCACGTAGGTCTGCTGTACGAGGCTTAAACCCGCAACAACGATATGATGGCTTATTCAGAGTATTCTGTTATGTGCCAGAAGGTGACGGTCCATCCGCTGCTGACAACTTAGCTAATCTGGTTATAGACGCCTTTGACGCTGCAACTGATATAACAAATGGTGGAACTATAGTTTCTATTGACTATGCTGAGAGACAAGGGGGTCTTGTAGACAGCCCTTGGTATTACGTCCCAGTAATCATCAAGTATTATATCTACGCTTAAAGAAAGAAACACAATGATTAAAGCAACTAAGAATTTTGCCTACTCAGGCAAGACATACTTCGTCGGTGATGAAGTCCCCGCAAATGTAGCTTCGGCACTAGATCCAACTTATACGGAAAAGCCCAAAGCTAAGAATAAACCAACGTACACTAACATTACTCTTGAAGGAGAATAAATATGGCTTTTGCACAAGGTAGCCGTTCCAGCCTGTCGTCCATAGCAGAGACTGCATTTGGCACTACACCAGCAGCACCAACTTTTGCGTTGCTGCCAATAAACTCACACTCTTTAGATTTGACTAAAGATCGTGTAGAAGGAAATGAAATCCAAGCTGACCGTATGCCACGGGTTGACCGTCACGGTAACGTACAGGCTGGTGGCTCACTCGAAGTTGATCTCCGTAAAGGTGACTTTGACGGCTTAATCGAATCTGTTATGATGAACACTTGGGACAGTTCTCCTGCTGCTGCACCTGATCTTATTAAGGTCGGTATTACACAGAAGTTCTTCACAATGGAAGATCACGCACAGGACATCACTCAGTTTCGCCTGTTTACTGGACTTTCAGCTTCAACAATGAACATCTCTATTGCTCCTAACCAGATGATCTCAACGACATTTGACATGGTTGGCAAGACTATGGTTCAATCTGCTGCTACTGGCTCTACAGGAGGAGCTCCTACAGCAGCTTCAGCCAATCAACCATTCGATAGTTACTCAGGTACAATCTCTGATGGTGGTACTAGCATTGCAATCGTTACGTCAATTGACTTCTCTGTAACTAACTCCTTCGCACCTACATTCGTTGTTGGTAGCTCCGCTGCTCAATCTCTTGAGTTTGGTCGGGCTGTTGTCGAAGGTACGATGACTGTTTACTACGAAGATGCTGCACTCATTGACAAGTTCATCAATGAAACTGAAAGTGCTATCGTCATTAACGTAAATGATCCATCTGGTGCAAGTCAGTACACATTCACATTCCCACGGGTCAAATACAATGGTGCTTCTGTTCCATTGCAGAACCCACAGTCACGTTTGGTTACCCTACCGTTTGTAGCTCTGTTCGACTCAACACTTTCTACAAACCTGATGATTAACCGCCCTGACACTACCTAATTCCTAGCTAGGATAGGGGAAGCATTGGTGTCGGGTCTGATGCTTCCCCATTACAAATCACCCGACTTAACCTCGACAATCAACTTATAAAAGGAATCCCGACATGGATTTAATGAACATTGGCACTACAAAAGATACCACAGCAGTAACCCTGTATAATCCGATTAACTCTGAAATTCTGACTAATGACGACAAATCAGAGATGACCATTACGATACATGGTCCATACTCGAAGAAGTACAAGTCAATCTCACACGCTCAACAGAACCGTCGTTTGATGAAAGCACAACGGACTGGTGGAAAGATGAACCTCACGGCTGAGGAAATCGAAGCATCTGCTTTAGACCTTCTGGTGAAGTGTGTTGACGGTTGGAAGATTACTCTTGGTGGTGACACTCCAAAATGCACAGAGTCTAAGGTACGTGAAGTGTTTGAAACACTACCTTGGGTTCGTGAGCAAGTAGACGCTGCATTAGGTGACGCTCAAGCTTTTTTGGACAAGTAAGGGCAGAGCTAGAGGATTTCGCTGAATACTCCTTCAAGATGGGTAGAAAGGTCTCAGGTAGCAAGGGTAAAGCTACTGAGGCCGATCACCTAGCTCAAGTTGCCAAACAACTGGGGAAAGACCTCAAGGATATTGAACAAGCCAATGCTGATGCAATATTCCCTGATGCTGCCTCACACTTGTGGGCCACTTTCATAGAACTACACGATGGTAGAACTTATGGTATGAGTGGCCCCAACCCTATCTCTTACGACATCATTAAGGCTTGGTGCGGTCTTACAGGTGTAGACCTTTCCCCTTGGGAAGTTACTATTATAAAGTCTCTGGACAATCTCTGGATTAAAATAACTAGCGAGGAAGATAATGGCTGACCTTATTGAACTAGACTTAGTAGTAAGAGACAAGGGTTTAAAAGCCTCTGTTTCCACTGTGGAGAGATTAGAACGTCAAATAATTAAGGCGCAAAAGGCTGTCGATAAGAACACTATTTCTCAGGCTCGTTACAATAAAATTCTACTTACTGCTAAGAGAGAGTATCAAGCACTTGGTGTATCTAGTCAGAAAGCTACGGGGCAAGTTCGTGCGTTTGCTGCTGCTAGTAAACAAGCTCAGGCGACAACTGCTGCTCAAACCGTTAGCCTAAACTCAGCTACCGCCGCGACGACGAGACTTGGTGCTGCTCAATCTCAGACTAAGAACAAGATGAATGGTAACAACATGGCTGTTCAACAGCTAGGTTATCAGGTTGGTGACTTTGCAGTTCAAGTCCAGGGTGGCACCAGTGCCTTTACAGCATTTAGTCAACAGGGCGCACAGTTAGCTGGTATCTTACCTTCTATAGCTGGTACACTTGGGATGTCTATGGGTGCTGCCGTTGGTCTATCGGCGGCTCTTGGTATCCTTATTCCTATCGGATCTGCCATAGGTCGTATGTTCTTTGAGATGGGTGAGAACGCTGATAAAGCTAAAGAGAACTTAGAAGCTCTAAAAACAGCTCTTGAGGAGATGAAATCTGCCACAAAAGATTTATCTGAAACTATGTCAGTATCATTAGAAGGTATGTTTAAGGGAGCCACAGAAGAGTTAAAAAACTTAATGACAACCTTTAAAGAGTTTAAGGAAGATGCTGCTAAACAGGCTCTTGCCACTGCAATCATGCCTTTAACGGATGATATTGCAGATGTTATGGATCTGCTAAATAATAAGAAATCAAGACTAGATACTAAACTAGCTCTCGCCAAAAGACCTGGAGCTTCCAGTCAAGCAGAAAAGAATGACATCACTAGAGAGATTAACGCTATTGCAAAGATGCAATTTGAAGTTGGTGGCTTTTTCACTGGCATACAAAAGGCACTAAAAGGTCCGTCAGAAGACCTAGCTGAAAACATGTTAAAAGTGAGTAAGTCAATGGCTGAAAGCGAATTAACTACAAACGGTATGAAGGACAAGCTACACCTTATACTCGCTCAGTCAGGTCTGCTCATCCCAGTTCAAGATAGAATTACCGCTGCTGCAAAAGAAGCTGCTAAGGCAGAAGAGGATAAATTGAAAACTCTTAAGCGTAACTCAGAGGAAGCGGCTGAAGCGGAAGAGAAAAGACTTCAACACCTGTCTCGTATCCGATCCCTGATGGGAATAATAGACGCCGAAAGAATTGCAGACCTTAAGGCTATTGAAGAAGAAGACAACTCAGAAAACATAAAGTCTCTGGCAAAACTTGAGCTTGACTTGATTAAAGCTAACGCTAAATATAAGGCCGATCAAGAAGCCCTAGATGCTGCTGGTGACTTAGCTATTCTTAATAATAACGCAAGAAGAGCTCTTGAATTAGCTAAGACTAACTCTAAATTTGACGCAGAGCAAGCTGCAATAAGACTTAAAGAAGCAATGGAGTTAGATAGAGTAGTCGGTGATATGGCTAAGAGACTCGCCATCCCCTTTGCTGCTGCTTTAGCTTTAATCAGACAAGCTAAGAAAGAGGCTGCTGTTGACCTAGATGCTTTTGGTGGCCCTGGTGCCTTTAAGTATAGTGGATCAAGTAAGTTTGATGGCGAAGCTTTCTATGATGAACGTGTCGAAGGCTCTAAGAAAGCAGCAACCGCCTTAGCAAAAGAGACTAAAGCGTTAAAAGATCAAGCAAAGCAAATGAACCTTAACGCTGATGCAACAGCTAAGTACGAAGATTCATATAGGAAACTTGTAGAGCTACAGTCATCAACTGACTTAACTGAAGAAGCATTTTCCAATGAGGTCGCTAAACTTAACGAAGAACTAGCTAACTCAGACCCAATCATAACAGGCTTCACAGATGCGTTCACTGACTTCTTGAGCAGAGGCGCAAAAGACTTTAAGGGCTTTGCTAAAGACATCATGAGCATGTTTAAGAACATGATCGTTCAGATGATAGCAACTGCTGCTCGTAACAAGATCATGCTGTCGTTAGGTATGGGTGGTTCATCCTTCGCAGGTGCTGCCGCTCAAGCTGCTGGTAGTGCTGCTGGTGGTGGTATGTCTAGCGGTTTGATGGGAGGTGCTCTTGGCGGGGCTGCTTCCAGCTTTGGCGCAGGTATTGGTACAGGTATTGGTGCCTTTAGTGGTGGCTTTGGTTCAGGTATGAGTTCTTCCTTTGGTGCCGCTGGTTCTTTGATGTCAGGTGGTGGAGCATCAGGATTTATGTCAAGTCTAGGTGCAGCAATGCCAGCACTACTGGCTGTAACTGCAATTATAGGTCTGTTCACCAAGAAGACTAAGCTGCTTGACGAAGGCTTACAGGTAACTGCTAACGGTATAGAAAATGTTATTGAGAGCTTTAAGGTCACTCAATCTAGTAGATTCTTTGGACTATTTAAAGGTAGGAAGAAAACATCTACAGAAGAAGTGACTGAAGGTCCACTAGCTGAAGCCGTAAACAGTATCGGTAGTCAAGTTTCACAACTAGCAGGAATACTAAACTTTGGTGCTGATACCTTTGACGACTTTAGTCACGAGTTTAAGCTGTCCTTAAAAGGGATGACAGAAGAGGAACAGCTACGGGTTCTACAAGAAGAGTTACTCAAGATGGGTGACGCTATGGCTTCTCTCGTTCCTCTTGTAGGTAGCTTTAACGAACTTAACGCTGTTGCCCAGGAACGTTTAGTCCTTGAGGCTCAAATGTTGCAAGCTGAGGGAAACCTAGTAGAAATACGCAAGAGAGAACTAGCAACAGTACACGAATTAAATAAGTCTCTAGCTGCTCGTTTACAACTCATGCAAGCAGAAGCTGATGTGGAGTCTGCCATTCAAGGTTTAGCTTCTGCTGTCTCGGAACGTCAAGGTCTTATACAACAATCTGTAGATGCTCTTGTTAGCCCACTACAAGAAGCTCTTGATCGCTTTAAGGATGCCGCTAAGGACTCTTTCAAGATATTCAAAGAGGCTTCTGGCAAGGCTCGTACAGAGGCTAAGGCTTTTGTAGACATCCTACGCGGTGCATTGAATAGCCGTAGGATTAAGTCTGAGGCTGTAGAACTTCAGAACTATCGCACGTCACAACAACAGCTTACAGCTTTCGCTGGTGGTGCTGAGTTCGACAAAGAGTCTTTAGGCAAAGCAACAAAAGGCGTCTCTATAGACAGTGAGAAGTTCTTCGGTAGCTTTGCGGATTACGCTCGTGACTTCTATAAAACGCAGATTACGCTGGAAGAGCTTGAAGCTAAGGCCTCTCAAGAACTTACTGACGTAGAAGTACAAATAGCCATTGCTGAGAAAGCATTCCAAATGGCTATGAATACCTATCAAGAATCTGTAGATATGAATACAGCCCTTGATACTCTACTTACTGACTTAGCTGCGTATAATGAAGTTTCTAATCGTAACGAACCTTTCATTGAACAGATTAAAGCTGAGGGTGATCGTCAGATTGCAGCTTTGGATGATCTTCTACTCGAAGAGATACAAAAAGTTAAAGCTCTTAGTAACATGACTGTTACTCTTGAAGAGTTAGTAGGGTCTAACGTCTCTGTCGGTGATGCTCTGGCAGTCTTAGGTATCAAAGAAGGTGATATGTCTGGGGCTGTATTAGCTCTTGCTACGCCTGTAGCTTCCATAGGTTCTCACATTGAAAACTTTGACGCTTCATTAGGCAAAGCGTATGACGACCTAGGTATAAACCTTAAGGCTCTTGTAGCTCTTGATATTGCTGGTAAACTTGAAACACTAGACTTCTTTGCACCGTTATCTGGGTCTAACATAGCCGAGGCTTTCGCTGGTGTTGATTTAGCAACTCCATTTAATGAACTTGACCTATCAACAAAATTCCTTGAGGGAATATCTAGTCTTGGTGTGGATTTAGCAAGTTCCCTTGGTGAAGTTAACTTATCAACCGCATTCAACATAGGTGTTGCTGGTGTTGGAACTACTTTCGCAACACAGTTTACGGAAGCCTTTGATGAACTTGATCTTACAAGTGAACTAACAGCCGCTTCTACTGTTCTAGCCGAGAAAGCTGGTGAGTTAAAAGTGGGTCTAGTTACAACAGACGGTCTTATAACGACCTTCACAGGTGAGACAAGAAACGCAGCAGATAACCTATTAACTCTTAATGGCACTGTTGTCACTCAAACGACTGCAATAGGCGAACTTGGTGTAGCCAATGAAGCAGCGGCAGCGGTGTTACAATCCGCTATGACTGGAGATGGCGGTCTTACTGGAAGCATTGATACTCTTGGTGGTATTGTAAGTGGTTTGGGAGGGGCTATTAGTAATCTTGCAACCGCTAACGGTGCTCTTGCTGCTGCACAAGCTGCTGCAAATGCTGCTAAAGCTGCTGATGACGCTAGGGCTGCTCAAGCTGCCGCCGCTGCCGCTGCTGCCGCTACTGCTGCTTCTGCCGCTACTGCTGCTGATACATTGGTTGAAGCTGTTGAATCATTGGCCCCTGTCATTGAGATTTTCAAAGGTGGTATGAAAGCAACAAGTGGTAACAAGAATGACAATCAATCTGGTGTAGTAGTTGACGGAGTTACCTACTCTACTAACGTGGGTAAAAAAGCTAATGACGAAGTAGCTAATGCTGTTAAACAAGCTATAGAAGCAGGAGCTATGACAGCAGAAGATGCCGCTGCTGCTGGAGTAAAAGGTTTCGCCTCTGGTGGCTACCACTCAGGTGGACTACGTGTAGTTGGTGAGCAAGGTCCAGAGCTTGAAGCAACAGGTCCAAGCCGTATCTACTCAGCACAACAGACTAAGAGTTTGATGTCTGGTGGTTCTGGTGAGGTCGTTCAAGAACTAAGGTCTCTTCGTCGTGAGGTCTCTGAGTTAAAGTCTGAGCAACGTAAGGTTGGCGTAGAGAACGTCAAGTACAATAAGAAGTCCTACGATCTATATCGTGAGTGGGATACAGTCGGTCTTCCAGCTACAAGGACATCATAAGATATGAGAGTATTAATTCCGTTTAAGGTCGAAGACGCAAACCTTGTCTCAAGTAGTGTCCCAGAGGCTGACTTTCCTCAGTGGGATACATCTTCAACTTTCGCTGTTGGGACTAAGGTTATCAGTGGCCTGGGTGGAAACACTGCCACCATTACTCACCGTATATATGAAGCACTTATCGAAAACACAAATGTTGATCCAACAACAGATACCTCTGACCCACCTAAATGGTTAAACCTATCTGCTACTAACAGGTGGAAAGCCTTTGATCAGAAGATAAGTGATCCTGTTACTGTACCAGATGGTACTACAAGTATAAACTACGTTATAGGAGCCTTTGGTATTCCCTCGAATAGTTTGACCTTATTTGGTCTTATAGGAAGAGAAGCCTCTGTTGTAGCTACTGATGCAACTGATGGTCAAGTCTACAGCAAAACTATTAGCTTAATAGATAACACATTGGTTGATGACTGGTTTACCTTCTTCTTCGAACCTGCACGAGTAAAGAGCGAAGCTATCTTTGAAGGTATCCCACCCTACGCTAATGCTGAATATTCTATAACCGTAACAGATACGTCAACCACTGAACCACAACTAGGTCAGATCGTAGCTGGACAAGAGTACACTCTGGGCAACACTAATTACGGAACCTCTGTTTCCATCGAGGACTACTCAAGGAAAACCAGAGATTCCTTTGGTAATGCTGTCATCGTACAGAGAGCCTTCGCTAAGTTGATTGACTTTGATTTCACAGTTAATACTGGTTCAACTAGACGTACAGCAATACTACTCGAAGAAATAAGAGCTATACCAGCCGTCTATTACGCTGGTGTGGATACAGAACAATTTGGTACTACGGTCTATGGGTTCTTTAGGAACTTCTCGATTAACTTAGATGGACCAGCCATATCTAACGTAACACTTGAAGTAGAAGGATTAACCTAATATGGCCTATCCCACAATATCAACACTACCGCCAGCACCATCCCGATCAAACCCCGATACCTTTGCCACTCTGTCAGATGCCTTTGTTGCCTCTCTGGCAGGATTCCAGTCTGAGACTAACACTGCTGGTGTTTACATAGACGGTAAAGCTGCTACTGTCGAGACAGACGCAAGTACATCTGCTACAAACGCTGCTGCTGCTGCCGTTAGTGCTACTACTGCTGCTAATTCCGCTGCTACTGCTGGGGCTGTTGCGTGGGTCTCAGGCACTGCCTACGTTGTTGGTAACGTAGTCTACTCTGGTATCAACTATCTAAACTACAGAGCTATCCAAGCAACATCAGGAACTACAGACCCATCACTCAATGAGACTGACTGGGTTAGTCTTTCGGGAACCCCTTTCACAACAGGCAAAGCTATTGCTGTAGCACTAGTATTCGGCTAAGGAGAAGATAAAATGACTGCACCAAATATCGTAAACGTAACAACAATTATTGGTAAGACTGATACTGTTGCTTTAACAACAACAGCAGAGACAGTACTTGTAAGCAATGCAGCGGCAAGTAGTAAGGTCTTTAAGATAAACGTAATTCAGATCGCCAACGTAGATGGCACAAATGCTTGTAACGCTACCGTAAAGGTACACAGTTCTGCTTCTGGCGGGGGTACATCAAAATCTCTAGTTAGTGTAGTTTCTGTAGCGGCTGCTTCAACTTTAACTGCTCTCGATAAGAGTACATCTTTGTACCTTGAGGAAGACAAATCTATTACAGTTACAGCTAGTGTGGCTAACGACCTTGAGGTTATCGTTTCTTACGAAGAGATCAGCTAATGCGTACTATAGGCAACTCACCTGTAGATGGTGAAGTACGGGCTGTTGCCAGTGGTGTATTGCCAGATGGTAAGCCTGTTGTAGTTAATGCTGATGGGACGGTTAGTCTTATTAGTCTAGTCCCAGAAGGTTTTGGCTCGGACGTTATTATTAACAACTATGCTACGATGACTGGGGCTACTTTTGATAGCAACTCAAACAGAGTAGTTGTAGTTTACAGAGAAGGCTCTAACGGCTATGGTACAGCTATTGTGGGTACGGTTTCAGATAGAACTATTAGCTTCGGCACGGCGGTAACTTATGAAAGCGCAATTAGTAATTATAATGCTATTACTTTTGACAGCAACTCAAATAAAGTCGTGATTGCCTATCAGGACGATGGCAATTCTGGTTACACGACTTCTATTGTTGGGACTGTAGACCCTTCTGATAACTCAATCACCTTTGGAACTGCCGTAATTGCTCGGAGTGTTGGCGCTAATTGGGTTTCAGCTACGTTTGATAGTAACTCAAACAAAGTGGTTGTAGCGGTAGATCAGTATGCTTTTGTAGGCACAGTAAATGGTACGTCTATCAGTTTTGGCTCTGCTGTAGACTATGGCTCAGGCACTGCCACGCTAAATGTTGCCTCTACTTTTGACACCAACTCTAATAAGGTAGTGTTGTGTTATACTAAAGGTGGTTTTTGTAAGTCTAGGGTAGGCACAGTAAGTGGCACGGGAATCAGTTTTGGAACCGAGGCATCTGTTGTTCCTTTCCCAGCTAGTGGTTCGGAAAACGGTATTACCTTTGACAGTAATTCAAATAAAGTTGTAGCAGTTACTCTTTCAACAAACGGTTTGACAAAAGCTGCGGTGGGTACGGTAAGTGGCACTGGAATCAGTTATGGAACTGCTGCAAATGTTTCCAGTGAGACGTATGGCGAAATGAACCGTGTGGTTTTTGATAGCTCAACAAACAAAATTATTGCTTTTTGGAAGGATGGCGGTAATTCATATAATGGTACATCTGCGGTTGGTACAGTGAGTGGCACTGAAATTAGTTTTGAATCTCCAGTAGTGTTTAATTCTGGTTCAACGGGTGATATTTTTGCTACATTTGATAGTAACAGCAACAAAGCAGTTGTGGTCTATCAGGGTAACAGTAAGTTCAGAGCTTCGGTGTTTGGCTTTGTGTCCACCACGCTCACCGCCGAGAACTTCGTAGGCATAACTAATGGGGCCGTGGATTATGTAAACCGAGAGGTAGGGTCGAAAGCTGTTTTTGAAAATACGGGTATTACACAGCTGAGTAGTGGGTTTGATAGCAACAGTAATAGAGTTGTCTTTGTTTACGGTGATGATGTTAACAACAATTACGGGACAGCCGTTGTAGGAAATGTAAGTGGTACGTCTATTAGCTTTGGAACCCCTGTGGTATTTGAAGCTGGGGAAGTGATTAATCCAAGTGTTGTTTTTGACTCCAGTAATAACAAAGTAGTTATTGTTTACGCAGATGCACAAGCAACAATGTATGGTCATGCTATTGTCGGCACAGTAGACCCCTCCAATAACTCAATAAGTTTTGGTACGGCAGCGGTTTTTGAATCTAATAGTGTGGGTTCTTTTTCTCCTGGTGCTACCTTTGATAGCAATTCTAACAAAGTTGTTATAGTTTATAGTAACGGTGGTAACAGTTTGTATGGCACAGCTAAGGTAGCTACGATTTCTGGTACCTCAATCAGTTTTGGTACAGCGGCTGTGTTCAGTTCTAATACTAGTGACTTTGTTGATGCTACGTTTGACAGTAATTCAAATAAAACCGTAATTATCTTTAGAGATGGCAGTAATAGTAATTATGGGACTGCTGTAGTCGGCACAGTAAGTGGTACGTCAATCAGTTTTGGAAGTCTTTCTGTTTTTAATGCTGGCTCTACTACTTTTAATGCTTGTACATTTGACTCTGACCTAAATAAAGTTCTTGTCGCATTTAGGGACGCTGGTAATAGCAACAAAGGTACAGCAGTAATTGGAACTGTCTCTGAAACATCAATAAGTTTTGGTAGTGAGGTTGTTTTTAATGACGCAGTAACTAAAAGAATATCGGCAACATACGATACTTTAGCTAACAAAGTAGTTATAGCTTATCAAGACGAGGGCAACTCAGACAAAGGCACTTTTGTAACTGGAATAGTATCTGGTACTTCTATTTCATTCGGCTCTGTAACTATATTTAACAATGCTTTAACAGACCAACCAAAAGCAGTCTTTGATTCTAGCGCAAACAAAGTAGTTATTCCCTATAAGGATGATGGAGACGGTAACAAAGGAAAAGCCGTAGTGGTTCAAGTTGACTCAGATACCAGAGGATCAACAGCCAGCGGAGAAACAGCCGTTATACAACCTGGCGGCGCAATAAACACACTACAAACTGGCCTTACAGCAGGTCAACAGTATTTCGTACAGACAGATGGATCGTTAGGTGAAACCCCTGCCAACCCATCAGTAATAGCTGGCACAGCAGTATCAGCTACAGATATTATCGTGAAAGGATAAACCCATGAAGACTATCGTTGAAACATCAACCAACCTGAGTAAGTATCTTCTTGATGATGACGAAGTAGTCATAGCCACAGCAGACAACATCACAGTTGGTGACCCTGCTAAGTTCATCATAGGCGACTTGAACAGCACTACAGTGACTATCACAGATGGTGTAACTAATGCACCTGATGACTGGACTGGTAACAAGTACTTCTTTGATGGCGCAAGCTGGACTGATAACCCTAATTGGATAGACCCTTCTGACGAACCGGAGTAATTAAACATGAAAACCATTGGTACACCGAGTACACAAGTAAGAGAGTTAAACGCTGTTGCCAATGGGGTTCTTCCTAATGGTAAGGCTGTTGTAGTTAATGCTGATGGTACTGTCAGTGTTGTTGCAGCAAGCGGAGGCTCCCCTGCCTTGGGAACAGCAACTGTTTTTGAGGCAAGTAACTCCAACCAGTTTGGAATAGCCTTTGACTCAGTAGCTAAAAGGATTGTCATATCCTACAGGGACAATGCTAACTCTGGATACGGCACTGCTGTGATTGGACAAGTTTCTGGTACCGCTATAACTTTTGGTACCCCTGTGGTTTTTGAAAGCGGACCTACTGAAAATACAGCATCTGTTTTTGACTCTAACTCTAACAAAGTAGTAATAGGTTACCTCGACAAGAGTAATTCTGATCGTGGAACCGCAATTGTTGGAACTATAAGTGGTGATTCTATTTCATTCGGAAGCGCAACAACTTTTTCTGCCGTTAACTCAAGCAAAATTACGGTTGTTTTTGACTCAAACAGCAACAAGGTTGTTTTCTCTTATCGGGTTGCCTACAATACGGGTTATTCAAGTGTTGGCACGGTGTCGGGGAATAGTATCAGCTTCGGAAGTGCTGTGGGATTTAACATAGGCGGGGGCAATATTGGTTCTACTTCTTCTGTAAGTTCCGTCTTTGACAGCACAAATAATAAAGTAGTAATTGCTTATAGAGGCCCATC